>JABAOH010002277.1_pt1 | contig 23690 bp, 14 predicted proteins | sample 7062181 | NCBI WGS metagenome assembly JABAOH01 (sample SAMN14538630, study PRJNA623070) | marine sediment metagenome | biome: marine biome [ENVO:00000428]; feature: marine pelagic biome [ENVO:01000023]; material: deep marine sediment [ENVO:00002113]; isolation source: pool of 5 deep marine... | reverse complement strand
ACGTGAGGTATCTTGCGCAACCTCTTCAGATTTGATCCACTGGACACCATATCAGAGTAAGCCCATATTTGAAACTTCCGGTGATCCTAGTGACTTCAGGTACAATCAATTTTGTGTTTTACCATTTAAATATGGTTTTTATTATTACATAATTATCCCTAGTTACAATTCCTCTCGCGAATATGCACGTCTTTGTCTCTACCGATGTCCTAATCCATACTTCTTGCCTGGTGATAGAGAATTCGTGAAAGTAGTATTATATACGTCCTCTTCAGGTTGGGATAGTCATGATTTGGATACACCGTGGGTATTATTCCATGATAACAAGTTATACATGTATTATTCGGGGGAGGTTGATGGGAAGTGGCGTACAGGTTTAACTATTGAGAACGATATTAGTGCAGCGTTAGCACCCATTGCCTCTGTTCCGTACAGAATTATGCCTTTAGGAAATTCAATTACTCAAGGCAATCATGGATTTCCTTCTGGTTATAGAGATGATTTAGCCCATCTTCTACTTGAAGATGGAATAGATTTTGAAATGGTAGGGTCAATAAATGATGGATCTGGTTTTTATCCCTGGCATGAAGGGCATAGTGGTCGGACTGCAGATGAGATAGATGCTGAGATTAATTCCTGGCTTAACGCTAGTTCGCCAAATATTGTATTATTGCATATCGGCACCAACGATATTAGTCGTGGGGAATCAAACGAAAGCACTATAATTGAAATAGAACGTATTCTCGATAAGATATATAACCATAATTCACGGACAATAATATTACTCTGCAGCTTGATTCCAAGGTTTGATTCATGGGAAAACAGACCTCAAAGGACAGATGAACTTAATCTTTTGATCAAACAATTATTTAATCAAAAACGGAATGAAGGCTTTAGTATTTATTATGTGGGGCAAAATGAATCATTTAAATCAAATGAAAATTGGACTCAAGACTATATGTCTGATTATGTACACCCCAATGATGACGGATATCATATAATGGCTGTTACATTTTTTAACATTTTAAAAAATATTTTCAACCCTGTATCTTATTCTATCGCAGGACGTATTTTATATTACGCTAATAATAATCCAATCAATGAAGTAGTTGTTGATTTATCAGGAGGAAACTCTTCTTCATTCAATACTGATACAGACGGTTTTTATGAATTTAATGATCTTTCGGGAAATGAATATTATGAAGTTCACCCGAACAAAGACAAACTCACTAGATCAGAAAACAATGTAATTACAATGTATAACGCGGCGCTAACTTTACGTCATGCAGTAGGGTTGGACACTTTAAGTGAAAATAGTCAGATAGCTGCTAATGTTGATCAAGATGATCAAATATTAGCCTATGATGCTGCTCTAATAGCTCGATATGTTGTGGGATTACCGCAACTTCCTGATGATCAAGTGGGAGAATGGACATTTATACCTNNCAAAATTTGATTTCTAATCAACAAGATCAAGATTTTATAGGAATTCTATTAGGTGATGTAGCTGGAGGTTGGGATCAAGATAACTTTAAAAAATCCAAACAAAGTGAATTCGAATGGTTGTCCAATATAATAGCAGAACCGGGAGACATGATTTCTATTCCAATCAAATTATTTGAAGATTCATTGCTGTCATTGGATGCAATTATAGAATATCCAGAGAATACAATAGAATTCATAAATATAACAAAATCAGAGGCTGCAGGTAATTTCGAACTATTATATCATTCCGAAAACAATGTTATTAAGATGGGGGCCTATATCGCCAATCCCATGCAAATTAATGGAGAATTCATTAATCTAAACTTTAGAATAATAGGCAGAAGAGGTTCTGTTGAATTGCTATTACTTAGGAGATTACAAATTAATAATTACAGCCTTGAGAATGCGATTACGGAGTTGGCTGTTTCTGGAAAAGAGTATAGCCCCGCCACTATTAAATTCGTTGAAAACTATCCAAATCCATTTAATCCATCCACAGTAATTTCTTATGAAATCTCTCAACCAGGAAATGTAAAAATAATTATTTTTAATTTATTAGGTCAAGAGACAAAGAATTTATTAAATGAAAAACAAAGTCCAGGCTGTCATCAAATTACATGGGACGGCAGAGATAATTTTGGCAAAAGTGTGGCTAATGGGATCTATATATATAGAGTAATTTTTAATGACCAGCTAATAGAGAAGACTATGTTAAAATTAGAATAGCTGTAATCCTTAATTATTTTATATAATATGGAATCTTATCAAGGCTTCCTATTTGATTAAGCATCAAATTGTTAACAGCTTATTTTATCTACTTGCCAACAAATATAGACGGTAACAGGGATACAGATATTCTGGCAACAGCTCTATGGGGCAATGAGCTTGCATGGTGGGAAAATAATATGCCTCCAACCTAGACTATACTGGAATCATAATTGGCAATATACATGACAGTTGGATGCCCCCGAAAGGATTATATAAATTATCCCACGCGTTTCAAAATTATGAAAATTTATGGAATTTGAGGTGCGAAAATGAAGAGCTTTTCCTCCCCCTGATTATCAATCCCGATCAAGAAATTTTGTCCGTGGACATTGAACTTGACTGCGAATCCAAGATGTTGGAATTTTCCGAAATAGTCAAAACAGAATTATCCAAATGCTCTTAATTCAACAACTGTTATAATCTACCAGATACCTCGGTCCGAAAGGGTTTCCCTAAAAATTTATTATCTATCTGGCCAGGACGTCAGAACACTGTTTGGGGGAGCTATGAAAGCTGGCTTATACCAGTTTAATTACAATAGCTATCTTTTAAAACAATCTCATCTAATCTTTTTTATTCGTTGGAAATTCAGATTATGCTTCTCACCTGAGCCAAACATCAATTTTCAGTTTAGCTGAAAATATGATTTATTAAAAAAAATTAAAAAAACACTTGACAAATTAAATTTAATTTTGTATATTAATGTTAACGATCACGTGAACGATAACGTGATCGTTAACAGTTGTCCTTAGTGAGCATTCCGAAAGCAATTTGAAAAATAAGTATCTATCATGGGGAATTTAGCTGAATGGCTGTCACATTGAAAGACATTGCTAAAAAGGCTGGTGTTTCCGTTATGACTGTCTCCCGGGCTCTTAATGATAAATATGATATAGGCAGAGAGACCAAAGAGCGCATTTTGAAAATCGCCCATGAGCTTGGTTATACTCCCAATAGTCTTGCAAAGAGCTTAGTAACCAAGAAAACACATACTGTCGGTATCATTGTTCCCGACAACCTGGATCCCTTTTACCCTGAGGTCGTACAGGGTATTGCCGATGAGTGTCGTGATAATGGCTATAGTATAATATTGTGTCATAGTCTTGGTGATGCAGATAAGGAGCTTGATTATCTACGGCTTCTTAGAAGTAAGCGTGTAGATGGTATGATAATATACCCTGTACAAGAGGATAATAGATACATTCAAGAATTAGAAACGAGTCCGATTCCCTTTGTATTTGTTGGGCGTCATACTGATGCCCTGAATTGTGATTATGTGATGAATGACAATGTCCATGGAGCCTATTTGGCAGTAAATCATCTCATTCGAACAGGTCACAAAAAAATTACTTATATATGTGCAAAACCAGCAGCTTCCAGCGGAAAAGAAAGGATCGCTGGATGTAAAAAAGCCATTAGTGAGAGTGGGTTACCTTCAAGTACTTTGAATGTTGTGACCTGTAAGCCAAACATCGAGTCCTGCCATAGGGTTATAAAGGAATTAATAGCGAACAATGATAGTTCAACCGCCATATTTGTATGGGATGACAAACTGGCAATTGGTGCATTAAGGGCAATTTTCGAAGCAGGCTTACGTATACCTCAGGATATTGCATTGGTTGGTTACAATGATACTGAAATTGCGAGACATTTGTTTCCTCCACTTACAACCATTCGACATGCCTCCTATCAAATCGGTGAAATAGCAGCACAGATCCTCCTTGACAGACTTGATTCAGAAGAAATCGTGGAGACAAAACAAATTGTTCTCAAACCAGAATTAGTAGTCAGAAGTACGACTTAATTTTTAACTTTTGATGGAAATATTCTATCCTAATTAGAGGAATTTTATCCATATCTGAGCTTATTAGTAAAGGGATTTTAATCAAACATAAGTCTTAAGGTACGTGTTATTGTTATAATTGGAATCCAAATAATAAATTTGAAGCATTTTTAAATTTACATGTTCAAGGTGATTTTGTTCTTTTGATTTTGTTTCTTTGTTCTATTTTTCATCATGTGCTGCTTTTGTTTTTACAAAAATTATCAGAGATAAAGATGAATTTTAGCTAAGAAGGAAGAAATTCATGCAAATAAACCTAAAATTAATGCCATTGATTTTTCTGATCCTGCTTTTGATTTTTATCTTTATCGGAGAAAATTCTATTTCGGCGGCGACTACTGGAAAAATTTCTGGTAGGATTTATGACACCGAAACTAAACAACCTTTAGCTGGAGTAAATGTCTTAATCGAAGGCACAACGATGGGAGCGGCTGCTAATGCTAATGGAGAATATTTTATTTTAAATGTTCCCCCTGGAAAATACACCGTTATTGCAACGATGATGGGATATGAGACGCTTCGGCAGCAAGAAGTCCTTGTTCAGATTGGACTAACTACAACTCTAAATTTTAACCTGAACCAAACAGCTATAGAAGGTAAAGAAGTGGTTGTAATTGCTGGGCGACCAGTTATCCAGACCGATGTTGCCAGCAGCCAAACCATTTTACAGGGATCAGAAATTAAAGCTCTGCCAGTCAGCAATTTTAAGGAAGTTTTAGACAAACAGCTCGGTATACGAAGTGTCGATATGCGTGGTCTATTCATACGCGGGCAAAGGCAGAATTATGTCAGTTTAACAGTTGATGGGATGGAGACCCGTGATAATATCGATGACCAGATCTATACCCGGTTTAATCCTGACGAGCTTGAGCAGGTAGAAATCAATGCCGGTGGTTTTGATGTAGCTTACGGAAATGCCAGCGCAGGGATAATTACTCTGGTAACCAAGGAGGGAGGAAAAAAGTATTTTGGAACCTTTGATTATCGACAGTCTATCCCTGCGCGGAAACATTTTGGACTGCCATTGAAAGACTACTGGGATAAATATTTTTTAGAAGGATGGTCTGATTCGGAATGGGACATGCGAGCCTTTATGGTGCCGAGTAGGGGACCCTATGGAGGTTTTAAGAATCGTCCCGAGATGTTAAAGGAATACTACCGATGGGTGATGCGGGATGAAGCCACTAAGTACGGACATAAATCAGATTTAGTTTTAAGCACAACATTTGGCGGTCCTATTCCTTTTTTGAAAAATACCTCTCTCTTTGCATCCTATCGACGGGAAAAAAATTATTATGTTTATCCAGGTCCAATCGATCATTTTTTTGATCAGAATGCCATGGCAAAAGTTACTACGCACCTCACCCCCAACATGAAGCTTTCGTTTAACTTTCGATACATCGAGTCAATAGGTGCGAACACGCATGACAAGTACCGTAGTGAGGATGTACGTGATTTAAGTGAGATCGATCCTAAGGCGTCTGATCAAGTGCGATATCAAATGGAAGGGGTGGAACAAGTGGCAAGGGCTGGTTTTGGTTGGCCTTATACAGGTCACATGGCAACATCAACACGTTTTTACAATCAATATGGTCTAACCTTTACGCATACACTTAGTTCTCGTACATTCTACGAGGTGAAACTGATGGCTAACTACTTCCGTTCCTTTGCCGGTCCCAGTTCCTATCTGAGAGATACCACAGCAACTAAAACTTTTGTGGATCCAGAAGATCCAGATTATACCGTGACACTTGGTGGACCTTATGCAATGGCACCAATTGGTTTCTGGCCAATTGAGTTTTCAGATCCACTGGGCATGACTATGGGGAGTACTGACGGATCGTGTGAGCAAAACTATGCTCGAGATATAACTTTGAAGGCAAATTTGACAAGCCAGATTGACAAAATCAATCAGATCAACATCGGTTTGCAATATACATATTATGATATTAAAAAGGAAGAGAATTGGTTGAGTCCTCCGGATAGGGATGATATCTGGAAGTGGCATGTTTTCCCCCAAACATTTGCCTTCTGGGCATCGGACAAGCTGGAATTTCAAGGCATGGTACTCGATCTAGGTGTGCGTGGTGATTTGCGTGTTCCCGATGAATGGTTAGATATTGTAAATCATCCATGGGATTGGCACTGGAGTACTGTTAGTGCAGTACACCCGGACAGTAATATGTCAGGTCCTCGATATAATCCACCGTTAAAACTGGCACTTACACCTCGGTTAAAGATATCTCATCCAATTGGCGAAGACGCTAAAATCTTTTTCAACTGGGGACATTATTATCAAGATCCACCTTTTGATCGTCAATATCGATATTTCAGGCGCGGTGCGGCTCTAGAGGGTAATGGTATGTCTCAGTTCGGAACGCCTGAACTGCCCTATATAAAATCGGTTCAATATGAAATTGGTTATGAGCATAATGTATTTGATATATTCCGAATTGCGACTTCTGGATATTACAAAGATGTGAGCAATTTAATAATAGATAGAGTCGGAATGGATGGCAAACCTCGTGTTGAAGAACCAGTTTTGGCGGAGCCAGATTATAGAATTGACATGCCCGCTCGATACTTAAGCAGCCAGGGTTTCGAATTAAGACTTGAAAAACGAGTCGGGCGGTTTTGGACAGCATGGCTTAATTTTAACTATGAGGCTTACACACGAGGTGTATTTGGATACGAAATATTTTATGAGGATACCACTCAAAGACCTGAACCATGGGATTACAGAGAAGAGAATGTTAAAAGGGCACCCGAATCACGGTTTAATTTTGGTTTGGATATTCACACACCAGGTCTATTTGGACCAAGAGTTTTAGGTTTTCATCCTTTAGCGGATATGAATCTTAATTTTCTACTCTGGTGGCGTCAACAGCCGGCAGAGTCCTACAATCCTTTTCAATTAACTGGAGTATATGAACCCAGAGACAACATCCGCTGGAAACCGCACTGGGCATTGAACATGGCGTTTAACAAGCGATTTGAATTTGATAAGTTTATAACTCCTGTCTTATATGTTGAAGTCTATAATTTGCTGAACACCAAAAATATGTTTCGCGGCATTTTTTATGAGAATGATGCTTCTTTAAATCAGTACCTCGATGCAGTGAAAGAAGCAGGGGATAAGCCGGGTGAAAGACCTGATTTAGTTGGAGAAATCATTGGAAATCAACCCTTGATGAATAAAGCCGGTTATGGTCAGCATGGCACGATATGGTGTATGTACCTGAATCCCAGGCAAATTTGGTTGGGGATTCGTTTTGAGATTAACTGATGATGAGGAGGGATAATGAAAAATCGGACAGTTTGGATACTTATGTGTTTTATAATGCTGTCATTGGTATTGGGGATAGGCAGGGTAGCATTCGGTCAGGGTCAACACCGACTGGATATTGGTCTCGGTAATTTTGAGATCGGTGTCAATGTCGCTTTTGCTGATAGAACCGAACGAATGTTATATCCGCGAGAGTTGACAGTCTACGAATCAGACGACTGGGATACAAGATGTGCCAGAGGAGGGGGGATTATTATCGCTGCAAAAGATTTTCATGCAAATGCCTATTATCCTTTAGGTTTTTCTCATCCGGATTACCCATGGGTGATCGGTGATAGTTTATTTTCTTATTTTGCAGTCGATGCGATTTCTTGGTTTACTTTTGATTTGGAGCATAGTACTGTTCCTGTTCAGGGAGGCCATAAACGGTATTGGAAATATTTACCTCCTTCAATAGAGGTAAATGGTGAGCCTGTAATAGCCATCGAGGAGGAATTACGGTATTGGGATCCTATTTATGATGATATAGATCCTTCTTTGTTGTGTGACCAAATGGCAACTTCCGTATGTAATACTTCTATCGGGATTACTGTTACTGAACGTGCGTACATATTTGGAAATCCTGAATATACTGATTTTGCGATTGTTGAATATATTTTTAAAAATACTGGTGAAACCGGAAGTTTTTATCAAGACCTGACGCCTATTACCTATCCTAATAATACGTTGAAGGATTGTTTTTTGGGTATTACATTATGGCCGCAACTAACGGAAACGAGAGTCGTTCCTGAATCTGATGGAGCGCACTCTGGCAATGATGACTGGATTGATTATACGCATGCCGAGGATATTGATGGAGACGGATATGAGGATACGTTACGGACACTATATGCCTGGGATGGCGATGCCGGACTTAATCACCAACCATTTGATGACGAAGGCGATCCCCTTGTTTTCACCTCTGGTGTTTTTCTCAACCCATATTACCCGGGGATGGCTGTTCTTCATGCCGATAAGGGACCTGGGGATCCAATCAATGACATGAGTCAGCCACATCGATCCCACTATTCTTATAGAAAATCTTCTGGAGAGCACACTGTGCTTACTACAGCCAACCAATCATTGGGATATCGAGGACTTTATGAGATTCTTGAACAAACCGATCATATCATTCCACCACTGGATTGGTCGGCATGGAAAAATTCTCAAACAGAAAATTGGCTTAGAGGCTATTCTTATACAACAGAAGAACCTGTCCAGATGGGAACCTTAGTATTTGGTCCCTATCAGTTCGAAAATATTGGAGATAGTGTTAGGATTCTTTTCTGCTATACCATTGGATCCATTAGTTGGCAAAAGGCTATTGAGTTAGGCGACTGGTGGAAAGACCGCTATAAGAATCCAACGGCTGAAGAAACGAAATACAAAAATATGGTTCTTCGTAGCGGACGTGATTCACTTTTTAATAATACCAAAGCGGTGAAAGAACTGTTTCAGAAAGCAGATGGAAGTTATGAGTTTACCATTGAAAGCATTGCTGAAAAGATCCCCTCTTCTCCGCCATGGCCAGAGGAGATCAGGCTTAACTCGGCGATAGGTGGCTGCAAAGTTGAATGGTCGGAAGTACCAAATGCAATAGCCTATCGGGTTTATCGCCGATTACCAAAAGACTTTTCTGTTGAAGCGCCATTAGATACAGCTATTTATCCCTTAGTCTTTCAATGTGGAGGAGAACATCCAGGTGCAGGTGTAGAATACAGTGCTGAGATAGTAACGACATGGATCGATGAAAAAGTTGTGCCGACGCAACATTATTGGTACTATGTCACTGTTATTAATGCAGCCCGAGTTGAGAGTAGCCATTTCATTGCCCGAATCAATCCAACTTCAGGCGATCCACTACGAGGATCAGTAGCACCATTTGAAAAGCCGCCCAAAAAGTTAGATAGTGTTTATGTCGTTCCTAATCCATATCATAGCAAAGCCATTGAAAAGCTATACAATCGTGATGAAAATATCATACGCTTTGTCGGTTTACCCGCTGCTTGCAGAATTCGTATATTTACTCAAAGCGGTGACCTGGTCGCCACCATTCATCATAATTATAAATTCCCGCCAAGTTCTTATGAAGCCTGGGAAATGCGAACATCGACAGATCAAACACTTGCTTCTGGAGTTTATATCTTTGCAATAGACCAGTGTCGAGATAATGATAATATACCAATTAGCCAAACTAAAGCTGGTAAATTTGTTGTGATTCGGTGAGTTAAAGAAAGGTAATAAAAGTAGACTTTACACAAAATGTTTATTCTGTGCTTCTCATTCAAATTATAGATCTGGTCATTTCATAAGTGTCATTCCGATGCGCCAACTGCCGGATAGAAATCTATTGACGCACCTGACATATAATAGCAAGTTTTTTGCGCTGAACAGATTTCTCTCTCCACTCGAAATGACAATTCAATTTATTTGATGGGAGATAAAAGATGAAAAAGGGGATCTATTTACTGAGCATCATAATTTTGACAACTTTCTGGACACCATCATCAGCCCAGACACCCTTCCCTGACTTAAAGCCCAAATTTAAAAAACTTGCACAATCGACAATGACATTTTTAAACATAGATGTAGGTGCCCGACCAGTGGGGATGGGCAGTGCTTTTACATGTATGGAAAACGACGCTTCTAACCTATTTTGGAATCCTGCCGGCATTGCAAAGATTAAAGGTGGTGCGGTAAGCCTGAACCATACGCAATGGTTGGTTGATATGAAACAATATGCTATCGCCGCTGTTTATGGAACACAAAATTACGGCACTTTTGGAGCCAGCTTTTTAGTGATGGACAATGGTTCCTTTGAACGAACGATTCCAGACGATTCCAGCCCGCGGGGATTTTACTTAGATGGCACTTTTAATGTAAATCAATGGGCAACTGGTTTAGCATACAGCCGGCAACTTACTGACAAGTTTCTGGTTGGAGGACAAGTTAAGTATGTATACCAGGATCTTGGTGACGCAGATATCGTCGAATGGTCCAGTGAAGCAGTGGCTTTCGATACTGTAAAAAATGCCAAGAATCAAAAAGGCACAGTGGCTTTTGATTTTGGGACGCTTTATTATTTTGGTTTCCAGGATCTGAGAATTGGAATGAGCTTTCGAAATTTTTCCCGCCCTGTCAAATATTCTTTCGAGAGTTTTAATTTACCAATAACGTTCAGAGTCGGCATGGCTATGAATGTGATGAGTCTGATTTCTGATATGTTGGATCATCGTTTACAAATTTGTCTGGAGGCAGTTCATCCTTACGATCATGGAGAGAGGATTCTTCTAGGCGGAGAGTACATGTTTAAAAATATATTAATGCTACGCGCAGGTTATAGAAGTAACACCGACACCGGAGCTCTATCAGCAGGTTTTGGATTGACACCAAAGACCTTTGGCGGGATCAATTTGACGATTGATTACGCTTACTCCAGCGTGGATGTGGTCTTTGATTCAATTCATAGATTTTCATTCGGTTTCAGATTTTAATCTAACTAAACAATGAATATTAGGAAGGTGGTGATGATATAAAGGCTAAGCTATAGTTTTTCAGAATTTTAACTTTCGGCGTGTTGTGTCTCTATTTATTCAAGTGTAAAATAAATTTTAACCATTCAACAAGGGAGATAAAAATGAAGATATCATGTGTTACAATCATTGTTTCCTGTTTTGTAGTCATCAATTTAGCTACGGCTGGCGAAATCCTTGTCAGTCCTGGAACTGATAATATAGCCGCTGCTCTGGCAATTGCCAATCCTGGGGATGTCCTCGTGCTTGAGGCTGGTAACTACATCGAAACAAAAACCTTAAGAACAATTGCAGGGGGAGTAACCATACGGGGTATACGTGGTCAAACTATATTTGAAATGGCGTATTCAGAAGAACTCATAAAATTTGATAATGATGATAAATTATCTGTTGCTATTATCGTTGAAGGGGATTTTCGTGTGGAAAATATCATTTTTAAAACCGATTCAGTCGGAAGGGGTATTGTCAACAACTATGGTGCAGTGACTCCCGGCGAAGAAGCCAATGCCGATAAGAACAACATTTTTGTAGATCATTGCGAATTCCATAATTTCTCTGATCCAAGTGCAACCGTTATTTGGATTCCAGATCCTGAAGTAATGCTGGATGGTAAGGCACATCCAGTAGATACGCTTTGTGTCACCAATTCTCTGTTTTACAATAGTGGCTACCAGGGCATTCGTGGTGAAACTAATCAAACCCATGTGTTCATCGCTAAAAATTGTACATTCTGGAATTTATATAGAGAGAACATCAAAGTTTATGGCAATGAGACAATTCCTGATTATATGAGTTACCTTGTGGATCATTGTACATTTTACAATAGTACTGGAACAAGTACAAAAGGTCACGGAACTTATTTCAGGCATACTGGTACTGCTGATACCATACGGAATTGTATCTATTACAAATTGAGTGGATACGGAATAACTTGTAGAGCAGAGGGTGCCTATAATGAAATGATTATTGAGAGGTGTATTGCAGATAATTGTGCCCAGGGTGCTTACAATTCCAATGTACAACCAATATTACGATTGTGCTTAGAAGAGGATCCTATGTTTACCGATCCTGACAACGGAGATTTTTCACTTCAGTCTGGTTCTCCAGCAATAGGCTTTGCCACCGATGGAACAGACTGCGGAAATCCAATCACGGATTGGAGTCACGTTCTGACTGATGTCGAGCAAAAAACAAACCCAGTAGTAGTCACTACTTTTGATCTTAAACAGAATTATCCCAACCCTTTCAACCCGACAACTAACATTTCCTACTCGATAGCTAAACCAGGTCTTGTGACTTTAGATATTTACAACATTAAGGGGCAGAAAATACGTACCTTGGTCAATGAGGTCAAAAATCCTGGTTCTTATTCTATGGTTTGGAATGGTTTTGATGATGGGGGATGTTCGCTTGTTGGGGGAGTTTATTTCTACAGGTTGAAATCTGGATCAGCAGTGGAAACGAGGAAAATGATTCTCATCAAATAAATGTGAAAAATAACCTGAAACTAACTTTCTGATAATAAAAAAATTCTATTGGTACTTTTGACAATACGTCATCATAGGAGAGGAGGAAAAATGGGGAAGAAATTTTTTGCTACTTTAATATTATGTTTTTTACCTATTATGTCTGTTTTAGCGGGTGAGATTCCAGTTTCACCTGGAACGAATATGATTTCTGCTGCACTTGTGAACACCTCTTCAGGCGATACTCTTGTTCTGGAGGTGGGTACTTATATTGAAACAAACTCCGTGACCACTCCTTCCCATAAAGTAATCATTCGAGGTGTTCAGGGTCAGACGCTGTGGAAAGTGACTTCTGAAACTGTTGTTAAAATACCAGCAGCTAGAACATCAGAATTGGGGACAGAATTTTCAGTTGCAGTTTTTGTAAAAAGTGATTTGTATTTAGAGAACATCATTTTTGACTTTGACAATGTAGATATCGGAATTGAAAACTGGGCAGGGTCTGTGACTCCCGGTGAAGAACATCAGGTTAAAAACAACAATATTTTTGTAGACTATTGTGAATTACGCAATTTTGCCCTGTATGCCATCCATGTCGCTGATGCCTCAAATTCTCCTTATGATGAAATTTTGGATGAGAACAATCATCCAGTAGATACGCTTTATGTGACCAATAGTCTTTTTTATAAAGGCAGCTACATGGGTATTCGAGTTAACAATGGACAAGGACGTGTTGTGAAAATTCAAAATTGTACCTTCTGGAAAATCTTCAGAGAGAATCTCAAGATCTATGGACATGAGACGATTTCAGACTATTTTCATTATTTTGTGGATCATTGCACATTTTATGATGCCCAATCGCCTCAGAAAGCAATAGGTTTGTATGTAAGAGATACCGATGGTGATGACATCGTTCAGAATTGCATCTTCTACAAACTTGGAAGTTACGGTATCCATGCCAGGAGTGGTAACTGGAACCAGATGACTGTCCAATATTGTTTGGGAGATAGCTGTGCCGATGGAGTGTACAGTTCGAACATACAATCAATAATGCAATTGTGCCTGGAAGAAAATCCTAAGTTCACGGATCCTGACAAAGGCGATTTTTCGTTTCAGCCAGGCTCTCCAGCGTTAGGTTTCTCCACAGACGGAACAGACTGCGGCAGTTCCATAACGGATTGGACTCATGTTGTGACCAATGTAACAGAAAAGATAGGGACTGTCACTCCAACCTCTTTTGCTCTTTACCAGAATCATCCCAATCCATTCAATTCGACAACCAGTATTTCTTACTCGATAGATAAATCTGGCTCTGTTATTCTGGATATTTACAATACTAAGGGTCAAAAAATTCGTAAATTGGTCGATGAGGTCAAAAGTACTGGTGCTCATTCTATTGTTTGGGATGGTTTAGACGATCAAGGGCAAGTTCTTGCTGGCGGAGTTTATTTCTACAGGTTAAAATATGGATCAGCGATGGTGACCAGGAAAATGCTACTACTCAAATAAGTCATCGATATTTTGGCTCGGATATTTTATGCGTTTACTTATAAATTATTCATCATTTGAGGTATTAATTTTAGTTTTGAAGGCTTGATGAAAATATTTAAAAAATAAGAAGGAGGGAATTCATGCAAACAAACCTTAAATTAAAACTATTAATTTCTTTGGTTTTCTTTTTGACTTTTGTCTTTAACGGAGAACATTCTCTATCAGCGGCTACAACAGGAAAAATTTCCGGCAGGGTTTATGACGCTGTAACTAATGAACCTTTGGCGGGAGCAAATGTCATAATCGAAGGCACAACAATGGGGGCAGCTGCTGACGCCACTGGAGAATATTTTATTCTAAATGTTCCACCTGGAAAATACACCGTTGTTACAAAAATGATGGGATATGAGACGCTTCGGCAACAAGATGTACTTGTTCAGATTGGACTAACCACTACTTTAGATTTTAGCTTAAATCCTACAGCGATAGAAGGTAAAGAAGTGGTTATAATTGCAGAGCGTTCAGTTATCCAAACTGATGTTGCCAGCAGTCAGACCATTTTGCAGGGTTCGGATATCGCAGTGATTCCAGTGAGCAATTTTAAACAGGTTTTGGACAAACAGGTTGGCATTCAAGAAGTTGATGCTCGGGGGCTTTTTATGCGGGGTCAACGACAGTACGCTATCAGTTTATTGGTGGATGGATTTGAAACCCGCGAAAATCTTGACGATCAGGTCTATACGCGGTTTAACCCTGACGAACTTGAACAGGTGGAGATCAATACCGGCGGTTATGACGCATCTTACGGAAACGCCAGTGCAGGAGTAATCACCCTGGTATCAAAAGAGGGTGGGAACAGGTATTCGATGACCGTTGATTATCGTCAATCTAACGCTGGGCGCAAACACTTTGGTCCTCCGCTGAAATATTTTTGGGATAAATATTTTTTAGAAGGTTGGTCTGATTCTCTCATATTAGCGAGGTGGAAGCCAGGGTTAACAGGAAATCCTGGTGATACCCTTGCAACTTTATGGGAGGCTAGCGCCCATCTATTGGATAGGACCAGTCCATTTAGAGATCGCCCGGAACTAGTAAAAGCGCTCTACCGCTGGCGGATGCGTGATGAGGTAACCGAATACGGGGATAAGCCTGACATGGTTCTAAGTGCCACTTTCGGCGGTCCTGTACCATTACTTAAGAACGCTACTTTCTTTAGTTCCTACAGAAGGGAGAAAGACTATTATCTCTTTCCTGGCGTACGGGATCATTTCTTTGATCAAAACGGGATGTTCAAATTAACTGTCCATCCCACATCCAACATGAAACTGGTGTTCAACACTCGATACACGGAGACAAGCGGTTGTAACCGTTATGATTATTATCTTTATGATAGAAATTGGGATATGAGTACGATAAATCCCAATTTTCACACTGAAAAAAGGTATCTTTATGAAAGCGTAGAGCAGGTGGCTTATGCAGGCTACAGTGGATATCCCTACGTAGGTTGGGTAGCACAAACAACCCATATTCGCAACCAGTATGGAATTACCTTCACACATACCCTGAGTCCCCGTACTTTTTATGAAGTGAAGTTATTGGCTAATAATTTTCGTGTTGATGGAGGAATGGTTATCAGGGATACCTCCAAAACAGTCACTTTAATAGCAGATCGTTCTTATCCGGCTACTCAAGGGACCGGGCAGGATACGCTGGTCTTGACCGGGGCGGATGCCACAGCGCCCCTGGATTATTGGCCCTTAGGTTTTAGTGATCCCGGTACAGGCATGACAATGGCTGGGGAAAAACATAGTGAAGAACATAATCATGCCAAAGATTTTACTTTTCGGTTCAATCTGACCAGTCAGATCAATAAGTTTAATCAGATCAATGCCGGTTTTCAATATAATTATTATGATATAAAAAAAGATGAGATTCGTATTGAGCAAGGAGGAGCTTATAGAGACGATAAGTGGAGTTGGCATGTTTATCCCCAATCTTTTGCCTTTTGGGCAAATGACAAGCTAGAGTTTAAAGGGATGGTTATCAATGTTGGGTTACGTGGTGACCTTCGGATTCCCAGTGAATGGTTGGACTGGAGGCATCATCCGTGGGACTATCATTGGAGTGATGTCGTGCCCCCGGACAGCGGTTGGACAAGTCAGTGGGATAACAATTGGGCCGGTCCCAAGTATAAACCACCTTTGAAGTTAGCACTGGCTCCCCGTCTGGGAATTTCACACCCTATCGGGGAGAACGCCAAAATATTCTTTAATTGGGGTCATTATTACCAGGAGCCGCCCCTTGAGCGCCAATACATGTACTATACGCGTGGTGGAAACCAGGTGGGTACGGGATCGACAACTTATGGAGACCCAGAACTTCCCTTTATTAAGGCAATTCAATACGAAATCGGCTACGAGCACAATTTGATGAATATATTCCGTATTGCCGCCTCCGGCTATTATAAAGATGTGAAAAATTTATTAGTCGAAAGAGTCAGGTACCATGCTGATGACTCGAAACGAGAAGATGGTTTAGCACCCCATTATTGGGTTTTTGGCGCTAACCGTTACATCAGCAGCCAGGGCTTTGAGGCAAGGCTGGAAAAGCGAATCGGCAGATTTTGGACAGCCTGGTTTAATTTTAATTACGAAGCCTACAACCGCGGAGTTCACGGATACCAGACATTTTATGAGGACACTACCCAGGCCCCCGGTAAATTTGATTATGCCAGTGAAAACAGAAAAAGAGCTCCAGAGTCGCGATTTAATCTCGGAGTCGATATTCACACACCCAGCCAGTTCGGTCCAAGATTCTTGCGTTTCCACCCAGTGGCAAATATCAATCTTAATCTCCTCCTGTGGTGGCGGCAACAGCCGGCATTTACTTATAATCCAGAGAGGTTGTCTCCGCCTTACGACCCGAGGGATAACTTGCGTTGGGTGCCCCATTGGGGTGTAAATATGACCTTTACCAAGCGATTCGAGTTTGGGAGTTTTATTACGCCGGTTTTATATGTCGAGATATACAATTTGCTGAATACCAAGAACATGTTTCGGGGCTCTTTTGACGAAGGTACGCGTTTATCTGCCTTTGAAGACTATATCGCATCTGTATTAGAAGCCGGTGCAGAACCCGGTGAGAGGGGGGGTCTGGCTGAGGAAGCTATTGGGAATTTACCAGCGAATACGGATCACGCGCCCCTGGCTGCCTATGTACCCTTTGCTTTATATCTGAATCCACGCCAGGTCTGGTTCGGCATTCGATTCGAAATCAAATAATGGAGGAAAACATGAATAAGAAAAAGACGATGTCTTGGATTCTAACCGGTTGTGTTTCTTTGGCCTTGCTCCTTGGTGTAGACCAAAGGACATTCGCACAGCGTCGCAGCGCTGATATCGGGGTTGGATCATTGAATTTTAACCTTGACGAGACAATTGCCGGTGATGATTCGCTTTTACAATATCCTCGGGAATATGAGGTATATAGAAGTCAGAATTGTGTCAGAGGAGAGGGGTTCGTCATCGCTGCCAGAAATTTCCGGGCAAAAGCATATTATGAAGACGGATATCCTAATTCACATAAACCCAACAATGGTTGGATGGTCAGTGATACGTTGAAAACGTTCGATTATTTTGTGATAGACGCTACACCTACGATGGGTATTGATATTGAGCATACCAATGTTCCGGTCTCAGGGGCTTTTAGAAAGTATTGGAAGTATACGCCTCCGAATCTGGTTGTGAATGATTTGGATCTTTCTCTCTCAGAACGACATCCTGATTATGAAGAAGTGAGTGCAACAATTCCTACTGAGCAAATGGGATTTTCTAAATGTTTGACTTCTATGGGATTAACAATTACAGAACGTGTTTATGTGTTCGGGAATCCGGATTATGATGATTTTGCCATTGTTGAATATGTCTTTAAATATGCCGGTAAGACACCAAATGTTGATAACAACGGAAATCCCATTATCTATAGCGATCCTATTCAGGATTGTTATTTAGGTATCAAATTTTTCCCAATAATTTATGAAAAAAAAGTCGTTCCCTTTGCTGGTGGCTGGGTGGAAAATACCGATGATTGGGTAGATTATACCTATGCAGAAGATATTGATGAGAACGGGAATCCTGATACCCTGCGAGTAGTGTTCGGCTGGGATGGTGATGCAGGCGTGATCGGCGAGGACGATGAAGGGGACCCCCTGGTTGTTTCTTCTGGAGTTTTCCTTTCCCCTCAGTATCCGGGCGCTGCGGTGTTACATGTTGATAAAGCTACCGATGACCATACCAATGACATGAATCAGCCTCATCTTTCTTATGTATCATGGGGCGGCATCAATGCAACAAATTGTTTAGCTCCCGGTGCAAATGGTCCTGGGATTGCTGAGGTTTATAATATTCTAGAGACAGGAGGAGAATTGACACCTCCGATCGATTGGGCACAGTGGAAGGAGACTCATACCGAGAGCTGGCTCAGGGGCACCTCACATCCAAACAATCAGTATAGCCAAATAGGTACGCTGGCTTTCGGTCCCTATCAGTTTAATAGCATTGGGGATAGTGTTAGGATCCTTATGGGTTATACTGTCGGAACCATCAGTTGGGCAAAAGCCATTGAACTGGGTGCTCAGTGGAAAGCAAAACTGATTACCCCAAGCGAGAAGAATATGGTCTTGCGCAGTGGTCGCGATTCTCTGTTCGCCAAGATAATGTCAATAAAAGAGTTGTTTAAGACGGCAGGTGGAAACTATGATTTCCGCATCGAGACGGTTGCTCAGAAAATAACGCCACCTCCAGCATGGCCAAATAATGTCATCCTTAGCTCAGTAACTGGTGGTTGTAAAGTTGAGTGGTCCGAAGTAGCTGAAGCAGTGGCATACCGGGTTTATCGGCGTTTGCAGCCCACGTTCTATATTGAAACACCGGGTACAAAAACTTATCCTTTAGTTTTCCAGTGCGGTGGGATTGATCCTGGAGGGGATGTCGAATTTAGTCCGGATGTAGTTACAAACTGGACCGATGAAAAAGTAGTCCCAACCGAGTACTATTGGTACTTTGTTACAGCAATTAATAACGAAGGGGTGGAAAGTAGTCATTTTGTCACCCGTGTTAATCCCAACTCGGATGACCCGACTCGTGGTGCAGTAGCTCCATTTGAAGAACCTCCGGTTAACCTGGATAGTGTGTATGTGGTTCCTAATCCATATCATGTCAAGGCAGTAAGGCTATATCCGGGACAAGTGCTGGATTACCTTAAATTTGTCGGTTTACCAGCGGCTTGTAGGATTAGGATCTTTACCCAGAATGGTGACTTAATTGCTACAATTGATCATGAATTACGGTTTCCACCGAGTTCATCAGAACGATGGGAAATGAGAACCCTTATGAACCAGACGATTGCTTCCGGGCTTTATGTTTATGTAGTGGACAAATGCAGGGATCATAATAACAATCCAATAGACAATACTAAAGTGGGTAAATTTACAGTGATTCGGTGAATTTTAGAGTGGAAGAAAAAATAATATGGAATTTTGTTCTATTCTAATCTTAAAAAATCAACGGAAGAATGATTCTAAATATGGCGCTTTATCTTCTGTCATCTCCTTAACCCGAATAAATAAACTTCACACAATTGGGAGGTAATAAGATGAAAAAATGGACAGTATTTGTGGTTATATTGGGTTTGCTGTGCCTCAGTGTATCGGTGTCAGCCCAGATCTTCCCTGGACGAGATAGGGAGTTTGATAAGCTTGCCCAGTCCACGATGACTTTTTTAAATATTGATGTCGGTGCCCGGGCAGTGGGCATGGGGGGGGCTTTTACCTGTATGGATAATGATGTCTCTGCCCTTTTCTGGAATCCAGCCGGCGTTGCTAAAGTCAAAGGGGGGGTAATTAGCCTGAACCATACGCAATGGATCGCTGATATGAAACAATATGCTTTAGCTGTTGCTTATGGAACAGAGAATCTTGGAACTTTTGGCTTCTCTTTCCTGATGATGGACAACGGGTCTATTGAAAGGACCATCCCAGATCCAACTCAACCTCGTGGATTTTATCTGGATGGCACTTATGAAGTTGGCCAATGGTCAGTCGGATTAGCTTACAGCAGGCAACTTACGGATAAATTTAGTATCGGCGGTCAAGTCAAATATGCGTTTCAGAATCTTAGTGATGCTATGATTGCGGTGTCTGCCGAAGATACCGTAGGGAGAAATATGGAAAATAAGGAAGGTACTTTAGCATTTGACTTTGGCACTCTCTATTATTTTGGATTCAAAGACCTCAGGATCGGTATGTCTCTCCGGAATTTTTCCCGTCCAGTCAAATATTCCTATGAAAGTTTTAATCTGCCAATAACGTTTAAGGTTGGTGTTGCCATGAATGTGTTAAGCCTGCTTCCTGAAGTGGCAGATCAAGGATTACAATTCTGTGTTGAAACAGTTCATCCCTATGATCACAAAGAGAAGATACAGATAGGCGGAGAGTATAAGTTCAAGAATCTGTTAGCGTTGCGAGTTGGGTATCGATCCAATAGTGACACTGGTGCGTTTTCGACTGGTTTTGGCTTGACTCCAGCAGCTTTGGGTGGAATCAATTTAATGATCGATTATGCTTTTTCAGAAGCAGACGAAGCTTTTGGCTCGATTCATCGATTTTCATTCGGGTTTACATTTTAAACTTAGCGTTTGAAAAGGAGGTGATAGATAATAAAATTTAGACAGGATAACAGGATTTAACAGGATGAAACAAGATTATAATCTCTAAAAAGTAAACATCAGTAACATTAAAAAAGGAGAAGAAAATGAAGAAAATTTTTACTATGTTGATTTTATGTCTGGTTACTACAGAGCTGGCATCGGCCGGGGTAATCCAAGTTGAGCCAGGCACAGATAAGATTACTGCGGCAATGAGCACTGCAAGTCCCGGTGACGCTCTCGAACTGGCAGAAGGTGTGTATTGGGAGACAAAAACACTGAACACAATTCATGGTGATTTGACCTTACGTGGTGCGGATGATGTGGAAGCGATTGTTTACGGTCCAACCGAAGAGGAAGGTGATTTCATACACCTATATGGCAATTTATGGTTGGAGAATCTTATCCTGGTCGGATCGGACAAGTCTCGAATTGGTATTGTCAACTACTATGGTGGTGTGGAAACCGATGGTGCCGAATTCACTGCCGATAAGAACAATATTTATATCAATAATTGTATGTTTCTGGTATTTGTGAGAGATCATTTATCCCAACATGCCGGTTCTGCATGGGGAACTGATCCCTGGGAATTTCCATTGGAAGATAACAAATGGCACCCTTATGACACCGTACGAGTAACCAACTGCATGTTCTATGGTGCCGAAATTAGTAATAACCGTGCTATCTATCTTGGGCAACGTCAGGCACGTTACGTTGAGGTCCGCAATAGCACGTTCTGGAATCTTGGTAGGGATGGTCTTGAGGTTCACGGTGGTTATGTCGGGAGTGATCCAGAAGCTCCTGGACCAGGATCGGAATTGCAATATGTCACTACTATAGCTGATCATCTCACCATCTTCAATACCTATAATAACTCCCCAGATCAGGGCGTTGGAGAGGGCGGCGATGGCATTCACTATGAATGGTCAAATCGTAACCAGTCTATGACGAATTGTATTGCTTTTAGAACAGGTCGCTTCTGCTTTAAAGGTAAGCGTGGGGAGTCTGAACTCACGGTTGCCTCTTTTTGTATGGGTGACAGCGCCAATGTTTCAGGCGATTACAATCCCCCGACAGTATATTACTGGTCAATGACAAGAGGAGAAGGCTGCTGGGAGACAAATCCCAACTTTAACGATCATTGGAACGGTGATTTTAGCTTGAATCCCGATCTTTCGGATGCCATTGGTACAGCCGATGATGGATCAAATATAGGTGATCTCCACTGGGATAATCCTTCGACCTACTGGCCGAATAAGAATGAGTTACATGCGATCATAGAAAAAGCCAAAACCGCTTATGGTTCCGGTGTGGAGGAACGTTCACCAACTGTGGTCAAGGAGTTCGAATTATGCCAGAACTATCCTAACCCATTCAATCCCAGCACGAAGATCAATTACTCCTTAGCTAAGTCTGAACTTGTAACGTTAACGATTTATAGTATTACCGGTCAGAAGGTGCGAACATTAGTTAACGAAGTGAAGAATGCTGGTGCTCATTCTGTCCTTTGGGGTGGTTTTAATGATGAGGGACAACTGATGTCAAGTGGTGTATATTTATACATATTAAAATCTGAATCGGCAGTGGATACTAAAAAAATGATATTTATCAAATAAGGTCTGAAAAAGTCTTTATATCGTAAGAAAAAGAGGTGATAATGACGAACATATTCTCAAAGATTTTATGTTGGGAGTGATATTAGCTCCCAAAATCTATCTACTTATGTGATACCTAACGAGTGAATTGATTTTTAATTATTAAATAAAGGAGAAGATAATGAAAATTTTTATCACGTTGGTTTTGTGCCTGGTTGCTGTAGGATTAGTTTCGGCTGGAGTAATACCTGTTGAACCTGGCACAGATAAAATCTCTGCGGCAATGGTATCGGCAACAGCCGGTGACATCCTTGAACTGGCAGAAGGTGTGTATTGGGAGACTAAAACTCTGAACACTATTGTTGGAGACCTTACAATCCGTGGTGCTGAGGATGCTGAAGTAATTGTTTACGGACCGACTGAAGTGGAAGGTGATTTAATTCATCCCTATGGTAATTTATGGTTGGAAAACCTCATCCTGGTCGGATCGGATAAATCTGAAAATGGTATTACTAACTATTATGGTGGTGTGGATACTGATGGAGGTGAATTTACGGCTGATAAAAATAACATTTATATTAATAATTGTATGTTTTTGGTATTCGTGAAAAATCATATAATACAGCCTGAATATAATACGGACTATTCTGATAATAAATGGCACCCGATTGATACCTTACGGATTATTGACTGTCTCTTTTATGGGGCAGACGTTACTAATAAGCGTGCCATTAAAATCTATCAACGTCAAGCCAGGTATATTGAGGTACGCCGCAGTACTTTTTGGAGTCTTGGTCAGGATGCCCTTGATGTTTATGGTGGTTTTGTGGGAGATGATGCGGAAAGCTCCTGGACCGGGATCGGAATTGCAGTACCTCACTACCATAGCAGATCACCTCACAATCTTCAATACGTACAACAATTGCCCGGAGCAGAAAATTGGAAGGGGTGGTGATGGCATTCATTATGAATGGTCTAATCGTAAGCAGTCTATGACGAATTGTATTGCTTTTAGAACAGGACGTTTCTGCTTCAAGGGTAAGCGTGGTGAGCCAGAGCTAACGGTTGCCTCTTACTGTATGGGCGATAGTGCCAATGTCTCTGGCGATTATGATCCACCTACCGTTTTTTATTGGACGATGACGAAAGGACCGGGCTGTTGGGAGACAAATCCCTACTTTAATGATCATTGGAATGGTGATTTCAGCTTGAATCCGAATCTTTCCGATGCCATCGGTACTGCCGAGGATGGTTCAAACCTGGGTGATCCGCACTGGGACGACCCTTCTACACACTGGCCACACAAGGAGGGACTTCATGCACTCATCGAAAAAGCCAAAACTGCCTATGGAACAGGTGTGGAAGACTGTCCAACTGTAGTCAAGCGGTCCCAACTATACCAGAATTATCCCAACCCATTTAACCCCAGCACGACGATCAATTATTCCCTGGCTAAGCCTGGACTTTTGACTTTAACGATTT
>JABAOH010032244.1_pt2 | contig 23703 bp, 18 predicted proteins | sample 7062181 | NCBI WGS metagenome assembly JABAOH01 (sample SAMN14538630, study PRJNA623070) | marine sediment metagenome | biome: marine biome [ENVO:00000428]; feature: marine pelagic biome [ENVO:01000023]; material: deep marine sediment [ENVO:00002113]; isolation source: pool of 5 deep marine... | reverse complement strand
TTGAAAGGGGCCTATAGGTAATTAATCACTATAGGCCCCGAACTGATGCAAATCTACTATATCAACCACGCACATAATTATAAGCCAAATCTTGGCTTATAGTGCTGATAGTGGTTAATGTAGAGCAATATCATCAAAGAACATCGTACCTGTGCCGCCAGGCTGCGGATTGTTCTTGTCGCCTAAACCGATGGCAATCGTATTGACGTTGGTCAGGTCAACGCCCAGGTCTGCAAAGGCCTGCAGGTCGATATTCCATTCGGTCCACATGGCTTTCTGTGCTGCCTCAGGATTATCGTGAGTGACAATCGCTGTGCCATTGAGAGCAACATACAATTGCTCGGCAGCATTTTCCGGGTCGCCATAGAACCAAATCGTCAGTATTGTAACACCTCCCTCGGTCCAGTCAGTCGGATAATCCAATGTCATAACAGCCTCAGAGTGTGTAGTACTATTGTCGTAGTATAACGGCATCGACTGTTTACCACCGTGAACGGTAGTTCGCTCGGTAAAAGGAGGAAATTCATAACCAACGAGAGAACCGTTTGCTGGGTCTTCGAATCCATCTATCCACGTGTAAAATATGTTGTTGCTCTCTGGGTTATCGGGCTCAAGGTCATTATAGTACTCAAAATCGTCTATAACAGGGAAGCTGGCGGTCTTAAAGCTCAGGACGGTGCCAGTCCACGGACTATCGGGATTGGTGTCATTGACCTCATCAACACGCCAATAATAAGTAGTATCCAACTCAAGCTGTCCGGGGTCATAGCTTTCGGAACCGAGAGCCTGGTTACCTTTGTCCTCAGGCGAGCCTGGAGCAGCGTTGAGTACAGCATTTTCGTCAATTCCGAAATAGACCTGGTGCGAAGCAGCCTGGTAACCCGGCAACCAGCTAAGAATCGGTGTCTGCATTGCATCCACGGCACCTTTAGGCGGATTCGGGCTGCCGGCTCTCAGCGGCGGTTGCAACGGGCCTGCCGTAATGATCTCCTTGGGCATTGTCGGCGTCGTCCAGTACAACTCCTGCACGCCTCCAGAGTAGTGGTAGTACTCTAACCGCAGTGAATGGGTGCCACTTTCGAGTTCCATCGGGAGGGAGGCGTACTCGGTGGGGACCCAGGATACCCACATGTTAATGACCTGCTGGCCGTCGATCCACAGCCGGGTGCCGCCTTCGCTTCTGACACTGAAGGTATACGTGTCGGGCAAAAGGATTTCGAGGTCCGCCGTCCAGCGGGCCGACCAACCACTGTCCCTGATCGGAGCCCCCGGACTGGCACCACCAAAACTGAAGTTGACCTCCGGGTCGATGCGCGTCAGGGCCGGCGGTCCACTCAAGTTATCGTTGTTGAAGTACTCGCCCTTGATGCCGCCCCCGCCCCCGGCGGTCGTGAAGCTCCAGACATCGCCTTTATGCGTTTCGAGAGCATCGAACTCATCGACCCGCCAGTAGTAAGTCTTGTCCAACTCAAGTGGGTCAAGAGTGTAGGTTGCACCGGCCTGAGCGGTACCCCCCGTGGCATTGTTCACATTGTCAAAATTGTCGCCGAAATACACGGTGTGTAATTTGGCACCCCAACCTGGATTCCAGCTAAGGTCCGCATCCGGGTCTACAAATTTGGCGCCATTAGGCGGAAATGGCTTCCAGGCATTCTTGGGTGGAACCGTAAAGCTCCAGACATCGCCTTTCCAGGGACTGTCCGGATTGGCTTCATTGACCTCGTCGACGCGCCAGTAATAAGTCGAGCCAGCAGCAAGGCCATCAGGATAGGCAAAACCGGGGAAGCCGACAATAAGGAAGCTTTCGGTCTGGTTGCCTTGGAAGGTATCACCGATTCCATTATCCACGTCATAATAAATCTCACCGAAGTAAACATCGTGCGAGACTGCCCAGGCTCCCGGTATCCAGGCAAGGTTCGCCCAGGTATCCTCGTGTACAGCGCGATCAGCCGGGGCCGGGTCAGAGGCCTTGAGAGTGAGCTCCAGCAATTCCACTTCAGCAATCTGCATGCTGTTTGCGCTTCCCGGATCGCGAACGGTCGGGAATATTACCTGGTAGTGCTTGTAGGACACCGTGTTGGGGAACTGGATCGGCGTTTCGGTCTTTGTGCGGCGTGGCCATGCCGTATCCTGGGCGAAATCGACGATGTCGCCACTGGCAATCAACGTGTACGGCCCGTCGATGCTCTCATTAGATCCTGAGAGTTCAAATGTGACCGGGTCACGCGGTTCCGCGTCATTCGCTGTGGTGAAGGTCAGTCCCGTAACCACGGTCGGACCCATAGCCGGCGTAACTCGAAACCCCGTAGGCTCTACCTCTCCTTTGAAGTGCAGATACTTCGTCAGCACCTGGTCATCAACGGCAAAAGGTGGTAGTTCGTTGGGTGGCCAACCGATGGTTGAGCCACCAGGACTTACACCGTCGTTGGGAACGCCCACCACGATATCCAGCGGGCCCGTGACGTCGCGCGCCGCCTGCGCCACGCCGCTAAACACTAACATGGACGCAATCACAATGAGAATTGATGTATTTCTACACATAATAGTCCTCCTTCAAATAAAAAAGAGTTAAAAATAATTATGGATTAAGCTTTGGTCACACTAAAACATCCGTTTTCTTCGAAAAGCATCAAGAAAACGTACCTACGAGAATTGCAAATTGAAAATTTCTTACGGGCTGCCGCTACCTCCTTCCTTACTAAAACCCAGTACTTAGTCTTTACTTGAGATGTAAAAAATAGTCATTTGCAAAGCACAAATCTATTGAAACTATGTACCTTGCGTAATACTCAATAACTCCTCTTTTATCGAAAAATCATAAATATTTCAACATTTCAGAGGCCGAAAACTACAGAACTTAACCATTGTATTTATACCAAAAAAGTTGACTTCTCGTCAAGAGAAAATTTCCAGATTTATAAAAGGCGACCCAGATATTACAGTTTTCTTGATATCCGTGTTGAATTCAATATACTTGTCCTATTGAAAACGGGGATTCGAATTTCGAGATTATAATACTAAGGTCTTGGACTGATGGCACGGGATTTTATCCCATTCTCAGAATGGGACATTAAAAAGGGCTTATACCGAAATCACTCGGTATAAGCCCCGAATCTCTTATATCCTAATTGTCAATCAGATCTCGGCTTATGGCACCGATGAAGGCTAATGTACAGCAATATCATCAAAATACATTATACCTGAACCGCCGGCCTGCGGATTGTTCTTGTCGCCTAAACCAATGGCAATCTTATTAACATTGGTCGGGTCAACGCCCTGATCTATAAACGTCTGTCCGTCGGTAGTCCATTCAGTCCAGATGGCTATCTGTGATGCATTAGGATTATCGTGAATGACTACCGCGGTGTCATCGATGGCAACATACAATGGCTCAGCAGAATTATCCAATTCACCCCTGAACCAAATTGTCAGTACCGTTCCACCATTCTCAGTCAGGTCCATACCACCCAATGCAAGTTCCGCCTCCGAATAGGTAGCAACGCTGTTATCATAAGCGAGTGGCATCGACTGAAGACCTCCGTGAACGACAACCTGCTCAGCGTATGGAGGATCGAAGTACCCTACCTGCGAGCCGTTTTCAGGAACTTCATAACCATCAAGCCAGGTCTGCCAAATGGCCTCGCCGGCCGCGTCATTATCTGTGTAATTCTCGAAGTCGTCCACCACAAGGTAGTTGGCGGTCGTAAAGCTCACGACGCCACCTGTCCACGGACTGTCAGGATTGGTGTCATTAACCTCGTCAACGCGCCAGTAATAGGTCGTATTCCACTCAAGTTTTCCGGGGTCATAGCTTTCAGCACCGAGGTCACTGGAGCCTTTGTACTCTGGTGAGCTTTTATCGGCATCGAATACGGCCTGCTCATCAGTACCTAAGTACACCTCGTGCGAAGCAGCATGGTCGCCGGCAGTCCACCTTAAAATCGGTTTCTGCGATACATCCACGGCGCCATTAGACGGTCTCAAGCGGCCGGCCCTTACAGGTAACAATAATGCGGTTTGCGGAATGATTTCCTCTTCTAAGGAGGGATTGGACCAGGACAAATGTGCTCGCGGGGGTTCTCCAGCATCCCATTGCCAATCAGCAAATTCCATCACTATCGGAACAATTCCAACCTCAAGGTCAATGTTGCCCCGATACGTCATCTCCATAGGATGAATCATCCACATATCGATGACCTGTTGGCCATTAACCCACAGGCGTACTCCGCCTTGTACCAACGCGTAGAAGGTATAGGTCTCGGTGAATGGAACGTTTAACTCGCCGGTCCATCTAACAGACCAGTCATCCTCCTCAACTCCCGGACCCGGTGAGCCGGCCCAGTCATCCCAGCTATAGTCAATCCCAGGCTCAGTTCGGGTCAAAATGGGCTCACCGATTAAATTCAGGTTATTGAAGTATTGTGCTTTTAAACCTCCAATGCTGGCATCTCCGGTAGTAAAGTTCCAGACTTCGCCTTTATGCGTGTCTTTGGCATCAAACTCATCGACCCGCCAGTAGTAGGTTTTGCCCATTTCAAGTGTATCGAGCTCATAGGTTGCATCGGGCTGAGCGGTGCCCCCAGTGGCATTGTTTACATCGTCGAAATTATCGCCGAAATAGACGGTGTGCATTTTGGCACCCCAACCAGGGCTCCAGCTAAGGTCTGTTTCCGGGTCCACGAGTCTGGATTTGTCAGGTGGAAGTGGCTTCCAGGCAGTCAGTGGTGGAACCGTAAATCTCCAGACATCGCCCGTCCAGGGACTGTCCGGACTGGCTTCATTGACCTCGTCGATTCGCCAATAATAAGTTGTGCCAGCAACAAGGCCATCCGGATAGTCAAATCCGGGGAAGCCGACAATAAGGAAGCTGTCGGTCTGATTACCCAAGAAGGTATCGGCGGTTCCAGCCTTGACGTCATCAAGCTTTTCACCGAAGTAAACATCGTGCGAGGCTGCAAAAGATCCTACATTCCAGGCGAGATTTGCCCAGGTATTCTCATGTATGGCACGATCCTCAGGAGCCGGGCCGGAGGCTTTTGGATTGCCCCCAAGCCTTTTTATCTCACTTTGTGTCAGTGCTCGATTATAGATACGGACATCGTCCATAATACCGTGGTACTCGTCGCCAGCCGGTGCCGTTTCATGTTTGGTTCCAATACAAAGTGTCCCAGAGGAGGTATTCAAATCTCCACTGGCTTCCATTTCGCCAACCACGACTGCGTCGTAGTAGATCTTAATCGATGAGCCATCGTAAGTGGCTGCAAGGTGAGTCCACACATCGTATGGCGGCAGGTTGCCCGTGACTTCAAGCAGACCAACACCCGGCAAGTCACATCTAAGGTTGTCACCCCATTCTTTTAGTAGACGATACTGGTTATCCCCTTGTCCTTCACTTTTTTGCAGTATTCTGTTGTTCCCGGTCCAGCTTGGTTTTATCCAGGCGGCGATGGTAATGGCATCAGTCGGGTTCAACGAAGGGCTGTCCTGAACAAGCACATAATTATATGGGCCGTTGAAGCTCAGCGCTGTGCCGTCATGCGCGTCTGTCGTCCACTCCACGGGGCCATTAAGGGCGCCGTCGTTACCATTACCGGATGAGTCAGCGGCAGTACTGCCGGCGCCCTCATCGAACTTCCACCAGCCAACGAGAGCCGGGTCAGTGTTCAGATCGATGCCGCTAACTACGCTGGTGTTAACCAGACTCAACACAAAAATAAAAGAAGTTAAATAAATTAATTTCTTAGACATAATAGTCCTCCTTCAAACAAAAAGAGTTAAAAATAATTATGGATAATGCTTTGGCCACACACCAAAACATCCGTTTTCTCCAATAAGCATCAAGAAAACGCACCTGCGATAATTGCAAATCGAAAATTTCTTATGGGCTGCCATTACCTCCTTCCTTCTAAAACCCGGTATTCAGTCATTACTTGAAATGCAAAAAATACTTATTTGCAAGGCACAAATCTGTTAAAACTCTGTACCTTGCGTAATACACAATAACTCCTCCTCAAACGAAAAAGTTCAAAAAAACCACAGAATTTAACCATTATATTTATACCAGAAAAGTTGCCTTGTCGTCAAGAGAAAATTTCCAGATTTTTAATAAGGCGTTCCAGGTATTACAGTTTTCTTGCTATCCGTGTCGAATTCAATATACTTGTTCCTAAGACTTTCCTGTAAAAGAAGTTAAATGAAAGACCCGTATCAGGTTAAAATGATTAAATGAAGATAATTGCAGATGCGAATATACCGTTTGTGGCAGAGTGCTTTTCTTCCATCGGCGAGGTTAAAGTTGTTGGCGGCAGAGAGATAACAGCCGGCATTGTTAGTGATGCCGATGTTCTGCTGGTTCGTAGTATCACGCCGGTAGGAGCCGATTTGCTCACCGGCAGCAAAGTGCGTTTTGTAGCTACCGCCACTATTGGCTTTGACCATATCGATGTTGACTTTCTGCGCCGGAACAATATCGGTTTTGCATCGGCTCCGGGGTCGAATGCCAACTCTGCATCAGAATATGTCATTGCCGGGCTGCTCGAAATGGGGCGAAAGTATGATATTGACCTGGAAGACAAATCGATAGGCATTATAGGTGTAGGTAATGTCGGAAGCAGGGTGGCTAAAAAGTGCGCGGCTTTAGGGATGCAGATTTATCTGAACGACCCACCTTTGCAAAGAGAAACCGGCGAGGGGAAATATCTGCCGTTAGATGAGCTTTTTGATTGCGATTTTATAACGCTGCATACGCCTTTGACGTTTGAGGGTGTTGACAAGACGTATCATTTGGCTGACGAGAAATTTTTCAAATCGCTTAGGGAAAGGTGCGTGTTTGTTAATGCTTCTCGCGGCGGTGTGGTTGACAGCGAGGCATTGAAAACAGCGATACGGTCGGGGCGATTGAGAGCCGTCGTGCTTGATGTTTGGGAAAACGAGCCGAATATCGATATGGAACTTTTGGAAATGGTTGATATCGGCACGCCGCATATTGCCGGCTATTCGCTGGACGGCAAGATTACAGGTATGATTATGATTTATAAGGCGGTCTGTGAATATTTTGGACTTACTACCAAGTTTGATATCGAGGATTTTTTGCCCGAACCTGCTATTCGCCAGTTGAGAATAGAGCCGAGCATAGATAATGAGCAGGATGCGCTGGCTGATGCTGTTCAGAAGATTTACAATATCAAAGGAGATGATGTCCGGCTGCGGCGGATTCTGGGAAAATCGGTGGAAAAAAGAGGCGAATTTTTTGACAGCCTGCGGAGGAATTATCCCGTCCGCAGAGAATTTCAAAATACGCAGATAGTTTTGGAGAGTTCCTGCAAATCTATTGCTGATAAACTGGCAGGAATCGGATTCAAGATTTAGAATATAGAAAATAAAATTCATCAAAAAATAATTGAGTACAAGATTAGGAGGTTTTCGTAATGAGACTTCAAGATTTTGTTTGCTGTCCGAAGTGCAAAGGGGATTTGCAAGCCCACGCTGAATATTATATGTGTGTCGAATGTAATCTGAGATATCCTATTGTAGATGGGGTCGTGGACTTCCTGCCCTCCAACAGCGTAGAGAAAGGACGCGGGCAGAAGCTTATGGAATCCGAGAAAATGGTGGAGATATACGAGAGTAAATGGTGGAGGGGGTGTAAACTCTTTAAGGTATTTTTGAAAATCAGCCTGGATGATGAGATTGCACTTATCAAAAGAATCGCACAGACAGGCCCTGCAGACAGAGTGCTTGACCTTGCCTGCGGCCCGGGTGTGTTTACGCGCCCTTTTGCCGTAGAAAGTCATGACCGAGAAGTCGTTGGCTTTGACCTCTCCTGGCCTATGTTAAGGTATGCAACCAAAAAGGCCAAAAGACTTGGGATTGAAAACATTGCATTCATGCACGGCGATGCCCATAAACTTCCGCTCAAAGATTCATCAATAGATGCTGCCAACTGCTGTGGTGCTCTGCATATTTTCAAAGATATAAGACAGGTGCTAAGTGAACTTAACCGAGTGATAAAACCTAATGGGCGTTTTTCAGCGGCGCTATGCCTGCGCAGCTCGAATAGTTTCAACAGGCTTAAAGCATCGCTCGATGAGAAGTTCTGGGGGATTCACTATTATCGTGAAGAGGAATTCAAAGAGCTGCTTGACGAGGCAGGATTCGAGCCTACTGTTTATCACGCCAAGGGAATCTGGATGATAGCCGGTGGAGTCCGCCGTCCTTGAAGGGTGGTTTAATCCATAGTGACAAAGACGCGATATACTATATGCGAGATATAACAAACGAAAATGTTGTTGAGTGGCCGATGGGGCAATTGGATTTTTCAGCGGGCTGTGTTGTGATGGGTGTGTTGAACGTTACGCCGGACTCCTTCAGTGACGGCGGACAATTCTTCGATAGCAGCAGGGCGGTTGAGCGCGGTATGCAAATGGCAACCGATGGTGCTGCGATAATAGATGTCGGCGGCGAATCGACTCGGCCGGGTTCTGCACCGGTTTCGGATGATGCGCAGATAGAGCGCGTAGTTCCTGTGATAAAGGCGCTTTGCAAAAAGATAGATGTGCCGATTAGTATTGATACGTACAAGCTTGAAGTTGCCAAAGCTGCCTTGGAAGCAGGAGGGGGTATGCTTAATGATATAACAGCTTTGAGTGATGAACGGATGGCCGAATTGGCGACCAAGCGCGATGTGCCGGTCGTATTGATGCATATGCAGGGTACGCCCGCGACAATGCAGATTGAGCCGAAATATGATGATGTGGTTAACGAGGTTTTGCAGTTTCTTTTAGAGCGGGCCAGGCGAGCCGAAGATGCCGGTATCGACAGAAAGAAGATTTTTATAGACCCCGGCATTGGTTTTGGTAAGACATTAGAGCACAATCTTATGCTTTTGAGAAATATAGATAAATTCGTCGCTACCGGTTATCGAGTGCTGGTAGGGACAAGTCGGAAAAGCTTTATTGGGAAAATCACCGGCAAGGAAAAACCATCGGACAGAATATTCGGCACTGCTGCAACGTTTGCTTTATGTGCTGCAGCAGGCGTTTCAATCATCCGCGCTCATGATATAGCTGAAATGGTGGACGTGATAAAGGTAGTAAATAAACTAAAAAATCAAAGCTAAAAGCGCTGGCTATCTACAGAATAGAATTTATAATTACGAGCAAATTCCGGGAATACAAAATACAATGATAACAAAAGAAGAAATCCTCAAAATCCTTGCTAAAGACAAGCCACAACTGCAAAAACAGTTTAAGGTCCGTACATTGGCTCTATTCGGGTCTTACGCGAGAGGAGACCAACGTCAAGACAGCGACGTGGATATACTCGTCGAGGTTGACCCGTCAATAGGCTTGGAATTCGTAACCCTTGCCGAAAGACTTGAAAAATCACTCAAAGCCTCAGTTGACCTCGTCTCAAGCCGAGCGGTTACTTCCCAAGCGTTCAAATTCATCGAGCCGGAACTGATTTATGTATAAAAGACCCATTAACTTACTTCTGAATGACATGCGTCAGGCTATTGACAGAATCGAGCAATATATCAAAAACCTTTCGTTTGATGCCTTTTCAGATGACCAGAAATCTGTTGATGCTGTTGTCAGAAATCTTGAGATTATAGGAGAAGCCGCAAGCCGACTGCCGGATGAGTTCAAAGAAAAATATTCAGAAATAGAATGGTATAAAGTCGTCGGACTGCGGCACCGGATTGTTCATGAATATTTCGGCATTGACCTTGAGATTATATGGCAAATCCTGCAAAAAGACCTGCCGGAACTGAGGCAGAAATTTACCCGAATAATGGGTGATGAATGCGCCGTTTAAAATCTGGACTTGCGGCAGGCGTATCAATCGTCCGTGTCCACGATGTGGCTGAAATGGTGGATGTGATAAAAATAACAAACGCTATTAGCATCCAAACAAATAAAAATTACTGGTGTAATCAGGAATTTAAGATTGAAGGGTGTTCTTTAGCACTTCGTTAGTATTCTTTACGAACTGAAACTTCAGGTTCTTTTTTGCTTCTTTAGGGACGTCGGGGAGGTCTTTTTTGTTTCTAGCGGGGAGGATGACGGTTTTTATTCCGGCCTGTTTTGCAGCTAAGATTTTTTCCTTCAGGCCGCCAATAGGCAGGACAAGGCCACGTAAAGTTATTTCACCTGTCATGGCTACATCCGGGCGAGTCGATTTTCCGAGAAGCAGACTGACCAGCGATGTGAACATTGCTGCGCCGGCGCTTGGGCCGTCTTTGGGAATTGCTCCGGCGGGGACGTGGATGTGATAATCGAATTTTCTGAATCGGTCAGGATCAATTTTTAGTTTTTTGGCGTTTGCCTTTACGATGGAGAATGCGGCCTGTGCGCTTTCCTTCATAACATCTCCGATTTGGCCGGTTAGCTGCAAGTTGCCTTTGCCGGGCATAGAGGCCGATTCAATAAAGAGCAGCTCACCGCCGACAGGTGTATAGGCTAGAGCGGTAGCGACGCCGGGTATTCCGGTTCGCAGGGCCAGTTCCGATTCGAATTGCGCAGGGCCTAAGATTTTCGCAAGGTCTCTTTTGCCAATGGTTGCTAGTCTCTTTTTGGCTTTGGCAATTTCGGTAGCGACGGCCCTGCAGATAGCGGCGATATTTCTTTCGAGGTTTCGGACCCCTGCCTCGCGAGTGTAGCCCTGGATTATTGCAAGTATTGCATCATCTTTTATAGCGCAGGTGTTTTTGCTTAGGCCGTGCTCTTTGATCTGGCGGGGGACCAGATATTTTTTTGCGATGTTGAGTTTTTCGGTTTCAGTGTAGCCGGGCAGCTCGATGACTTCCATTCTGTCGCGCAGTGCCGGCGGGACGGGCTCGGTGTAATTTGCAGTGCCGATGAACATTACGGTCGATAGATTAAAAGGCTGGTCGAGGTAATGGTCGGTGAAGCTGAAGTTTTGTTCGGGGTCGAGCACTTCCAGCAGCGCGCTTGCGGGGTCGCCTCTGAAATCACTTCCGATTTTATCTAATTCATCGAGCATAAATACGGGGTTTTTGCTGCCGCACTTTCGCAGCTCCTGTAGTATTCTGCCGGGCAGAGCGCCGATGTAAGTTCTACGATGTCCCCTGATGTCGGCCTCGTCTCTTATTCCGCCGAGTGATATACGAACGAATTTTCTTCCCATAGCTCGTGCGATGGATTTGCCGAGTGAGGTTTTGCCAACGCCGGGTGGGCCGACGAAACAGAGTATTGGGCTTTTACCCGTGGGGTTGAGTTTGCGGACAGCTAAGAATTCGAGGATGCGTTTTTTTACCTTGCGCAGGTCATAGTGGTCGGTGTTTAGTATTCGCTGGGCCTTGTTGATGTCGAGCTGGTCTTTGGTTTGAATTGACCAGGGCAGTTCGCAGACCCAATCCAGATAGGTGCGGATGACGCTATATTCCGGTGAAGCAGGAGGTATTTTGCTCAATCTGTCTAATTCGCGAAGGGCCTCTTGTTCGACCTTTTTTGGCATTTTGGCTTTTGTGATATTTTTGTTGATTTGCTTTAGCTCTTCGGTTCTGAGGTCTTTTTGGCCAAGCTCGGTCTGAATGGCTTTTAGCTGTTCCTGCAGGAAATACTCCCGCTGATTTTTGTCTATTGATTCTCTGACCCGGCCCTGGATTTTGTGGCTTAACTCAAGAACTTCCAATTGATTGGCCAAGATGATGGATATTTGTTCAAGGCGTTTGGTTGCGTCAAGCTCTTCGAGCAGTTGCTGTTTCGTTGCGATGTTGATACTGAGATTGGCCGCTAAAAAATCAGCTAACGCGGAGGGGTTTTCGATATTTTCCAGCAGCACCGATGCTTCTTCAGGTACGTGGGGACTTAGTTCGATGACGCGGTTGGCCGCCTGGCGGACGCCGACGATAAGTGCCTTAAGATTTTTTGTCATTTTTACTTTGACGTTGAGCGGCTGGACTTTGGCCTTCAAGTATGGTTTTGTGGCTACCTTTTTTATTACCTTGAAGCGGGTTATACCGTGGACCACAACGTGAATCGAGCCCTGGGGCAGTTTTATGACCTTGAGCACCGAGGCGGCGGTTCCCACTGAGTAGAGGTTGTCGAAATTCGGCTTATCGGTGTCAGGACTGCGCTGTGTGATGAGTCCTATGATAGATTCGTTTGGCGTGGTATCTGCGAGCAATGCTTTGCTTCTGGGGCGACCTATCGCCAACGGTGTTATTGTTCCGGGGTAGGCCACGGCGTTTCGAATCGGCAGGATACCGATTACGTCAGGCAGTTTAAATTCATTGTCGTTCTCACGCAATTGGCCTTCTCCGTCGTACAGATAGGGCTCAAGACTTACGGGGTCTTCTCCAATTACTTCAATCAGCCAATTGCCGCCGACAGGTAACAAGTTTTTAAGGTCGCTTGCCATATTGTTTTGCATGAGTTTTTCTTTATTAAAAGATAAATGATACACGATTGAGGCCAAAAATTAAAAGGTAAAAAACAGAAAAAAGAGCGCAAGGGTGTGGTCAGATTTTCTGGCAGAGCAATTTCCCATTGTCATGCTGAGCAAGGCGAAGCATCTGGACAAAGTATGAGAGGTCAGGTTCGCTTACGAAAGATAACTTTAATTCGCAGGCCAGATCCTTCCCCTTCGACTTCGCTCAGGGCTAAAGGCTATTTACGCTCAGGATGACAAACGAACGTAATAGATTATTAACAATTAGGTTACAAAATGGCAGAGAAAATAGCCACACCCGAGGGCAACCAGATAGAATTGCCCCTATCGAAAGCTGGATAGTAGCTTTGCCGCGGCCGAGCAGGGCCCCGGCCGATTAAACTTACTCCGGCAAATTCTGCTAAGCGTATAATCTAAGCCACCGGCATAGATTAGTTGGCAATCTCTTCATAAGAAGCCGGATTGTATGTTAGTATGCGGTGAGTATCAAAGCCAGCAGGGACCTTGATATTGTTTGACCGGTCAAAATTCAATGTGGCGTTGCCCATTACTGTCGTTGGATTTTCAGAGTAATTGAGGATTGTGCCTTCAACCACGGCGTTTACATTACCGGAGAAGTGTGCGCCGCTTACCGCCATAACACCGCCTAAGGCAGCGAAATTGCCCGTGAAAGAGGCAGAAAAACCTGGAGCAACTATTGAAGAGCCGGTTTCGGAGCGAATTGCGTCAAACTCGGCCCCTGGAGGATACGGATTAGTCTCAAAATTACCACAGAATGATATACTGTTTGTTCCGGGATTGTACGCATCTCCATCACCGACTATCATTCCTTTAAGCGCAACATTTTGGCTAAATATAACAATATTTGGCTGTTCGATGTACAGAATTCCCTCTATTATGATATTGCCCTCAAAGTTTGGGTCGGTTCCGGCCTCTATTGTTGCATTGGTTAAGGTCATATGATCTGATATGTCAGTAGAACTATCAATGATATCGCCTGTTGCGTATTGCAAGAAGTGTTGTGTGTCGGGGAGAGGAAATTCCGGAGTCTCAACACCTATAGCGACGTGGTTATCTATGGCTGTTTGGTTATAATCGCCTCCTATTTGGACATCACCCCAGAAGTCCACAACGCCGGTTGTATTGCCGATACTGATATCACCGTCAAAGTTTGTATTGCCGGTAACAAGCATAGTAAGATTGGTATTTTGGCTATCAATAAAGATATCGGCTTCGTTATTGGAATTTATACCGGTTATAGTGGGATTGCCAAGAAAGTGCACAGGTCCTTTTGTTGCCATGCCGAAATCGAAGATAGGATATTCGTAGGGTTCAATATCGTAATTAACTCTTATTGTGCGTGTAATCTGACCACTGCCGCCAGTTGAGTAAACCTGCAGAATGTTGAGGTCATTGGCGTCGATAAGAATTTCAGCCTCAAAGTTTTGTCCACTTGCGGAGTGCAGCGCAACGGGTGGGATTGAGCCGTCGTTGTAAACCGTGATGTTCGAAATGTTATTGGCATCCAGATCATATTGCAATGTACTGACGATTGCACCGAAGTAGTCAGATGGCGGTGTTGAGCTTGGTATTTCGACATTACTTAGCCAGTATCGCATTGCTTCCTGTCCGGACTCCGTGCTCGCAAATGCACAGTCAACCTTGTGCTGGTTTGAGGCGAGTTGAACATTTGTGCCGGACAGTGTGGCCATGGAGACAGCTAATGCGGAAAATATAAGCACGAATATCATAGATATGATGAGCACAGCGCCCCGCCGCTGCGACTCACGTCGCAAGACGTGGCAGCAGGCCCGGCGATTTAGACGTGCTGATTTCTTTACACGTGCCATTTTTCCCCCTCCGGAAAACACACCAAGTTAGAGATTTTTTTATGACTTCTCTATAACCAAAGTATAAGAAATGTTTGGTATAAAGACAAAGTAGTCGACCTAAATGATATTGGAAAATGTATATTGGATGTCCGATATAAACACCATTACACAGCTACAGCGTGGCTATAAAGCATTTTCTTGTTCTGCGAAGTATGAACTGCGAGCGAACGGCGAAGATATAATCCAGCGAAATCCCAACTCTACTGCTTTTTGCTTCCACCAATCAAATTTGGCAGGGGTGACATATTCGACAACCTTAAGCGAATTTGTTGATGGTTTTAGATATTGGCCGATAGTAACTCTATCGCAGCCGACGTTAAGCAAATCTTTTAGGACTTGCTTGACCTCCGTATCGGTTTCCCCTAATCCGAGCATAATTGAGGATTTAGTCTGGATATTATCGGAGGCTTTTTTGGCTATTTTGAGCAAACTTAAAGACCTTTGGTAATCTCCTCCAGCCCTGGCGGTTCGGTATAGCGATGGAACCGTTTCAACATTGTGGGCGAATACGAAAGGTAAAGCGTCTCCCAGGATTTTTAGTGCGCGGGCCTGGCAGTTACGGAAGTCGGGCGTTAGAATTTCAAATTTCATATCCGAGCACTGATGTCTTACTTCGTTTATGCAATCGCGAAAGTGACCTGCACCGCCGTCCGGTAAATCATCGCGGTTTACACTGGTGATTACCAGATATTTCAGTTCCATTTGTTTTGCCATCCGTGCCAATCGTGACGGCTCGGTCGAGTCCGGCGGTTTGGGTTTGCCGCAGGTTACTGAACAGAACTTGCAGTTTCGCGTGCAGACGTTGCCTAATATAAGAACGGTCGCTGTCCCTCTTTTCCAACATTCGCCACGATTCGGACAGTTTGCATTGCTGCATATAGTTTCCAGACCCAGAGAGCTTAGAACCTGCCGGGTATGATGGAAAGTGTCATCTGCCGGGAAGGGCCTTCGCAGCCACGATGGCAGTTTTCGTCGCTCGCTCACGCTTGGGGTTCTGCTCCCTCGGCTTCGCTCGGGACAGGATTCTGTCTTCTGTTCCCTCGACTGCGCTCGGGACAAGCTTCTGTCTTCTGTCATCTGCTTCACGAGAAATGCCTTATAAGTAGTTGAGATAATTTTTCTTTTATCTGGCTCATTGAATGGCGTTTGCCGGTCTCTTTCAGCACCGATGTCATTTCTACGTCGTTTAGGCCACAGGGCGTTATAAAATCGAATATACTCAGGTCATTTTGGATGTTTATTGCCATACCGTGATAGGTAATAAATTTCGATACCCGCACACCGATAGAGGCAATCTTTTCTGCACCGACCCACAGGCCGGGAAAGCCTTTTTGTCTTTCGGCGTGAACTCCTAATTGCTCTAATAATTCCGCACCTATTGATTCAAGCTCTTTGATATATTCGCTGATTCCGAGGTTAAGATGCTGCAAATTTAATATCGGATAGAAGACCAACTGGCCCGGATTGTGTGCCGTTGTACCGCCGCCTCTGCGGATATCGACGATGTCGATGTGCTTTTGTGCCAAATCTTCTTTACTGGCTAAGAGCTTGTTGGCGCTTTGCCTGGCGCCGAGAGTAATGACAGGGTGGTGCTCAAGGATTAATACAGTATTTGGTATTTCGCTTCTACGTCTTTCATCACGCAGCCGATACTGTAGCTCCAGAACCTTTTTGTAATCAGCCAGCCCATAGTCAATAATGTGAAGGGAGCTTTCGATTTTCGATTCACAAATCTTAGTTGTTGATTTTTCTAACATGCGTATTCGGTTATGTCTTTGGTGGATTGTGTAAGCTCAGGCCGAAGGCATCTTCGGCGGCTTCCTTTAGAACCTCTGAAACGGTTGGATGCGGGAAGCTGATATCGGTAATTTTCTCCGTGCTGCCGATAAGTGCTCTTGCTGGGCCTATCAACTCGGTTACTATAGCCCCTACCATTGTAACGCCTATAATCTTGTTGGTGGAGTTGTCTTTCACAACCCTTATCTGGCCGACAGTTTCATTGTGTGCTACACTTCGGCCGTTGGCTTTGAAAAACGAGCTTCCAACAGAGACGTTGAGGCCCTGGTCTTTGCAGGTCTGTTCGGTCTTACCGACGGATGCAATTTCCGGAAATGTATAGACAGCCCGTGGGATAAGTGAATAGTCGGCTATTTTTTCATCGCCACCTGTGGTATTGATGGCTGCAACCTCGGCCTCGGCGAAGGCGCCGTGGGCTAAAAAGGTTGTACCTACGGCATCGCCGATAGCATAAACGCCGGGGACATTGGTTTCTAATTTTTCATTAACTGCGATAGCGGAATCGTTCATTTGCAAATTAAGAGCCTCGATTGTTTCCTTATCGACAACCGCTTTTCGTCCGACAGAGACGAGTACTTTTTCCGCCTCGATTGTTTGGCCGTCCTCAAGTATGACTTGTGCCGGTGCGGTGGTTTTATCGACTGAAGTTACTTTCCGGCCGGTGTGGGAGTCAATACCGAGTTTTTTGAATTCGCGTTCCATTAGTCGCCCGACCCACTGGTCCTCCATAGGAATCAATCGAGAAAGCGCTTCTACGATAGTAACCTTAGTTCCCATTGCCGCATAGACGCAGGCCATTTCACAGCCGATTACTCCGCCGCCTACGATTACCATTGATTTTGGTATTTGTTCGAGTGTCAGGGCTTCTTTGCTGCTGATAATGGTCTGGCCGTCAAATGGGATTGCCGGGATTTGGATCGGCTGCGAGCCGGTTGCAAGGATTATTTTTTTCGCCTGAATCTGCATTGGTGCGGTGTCTGTTTCGATTTTGATTTGATTTGGCGCTGTAACGACGGCTCTGCCCGGGATTATTTCTACTTTGTGGCTCTTGATTAATCCTGTCAGGCCTTTTCGAAAGCCAGCTACTACAGCATCTTTTCTTGCCTGTATTTTCGACCAGTCAGGAGTGGCTGATGCGACGTCAATACCCATTATAGCTGCGTGCTTTATTAACAGAAGGATGTGGGCCGAAGCAAGTAATGTTTTCGACGGGATACATCCGCAATTCAGACAGGTGCCGCCGATAAAAGACTTTTCGATAACTGCTACCGATGCGCCTCTTTGCGCGCACCTGATAGCGGCAGCGTAACCGCCCGGGCCGCTGCCGATTACTGCAACATCAAAAGTTTCCGCCATAATTAAAGCTCCTTTTTACTACCGTATAATTTTTGAAATACATAGAAAGTTTAAGCAGGACGATAAGGATTCCTTTGGGGATTATACCATGCGAATAGCCGGTCGTGCAAGCGGTTTTGGACCTTTTTGAGAGCCGGGTCGTTGATGCGGTTGACGAATTCATCCGGGTCGGTCTCGTGGTCGTACAATTCGTTAGTTGAGCCGTGATTGAAGATGTATTTATAACGCCGAGTGCGAATCATATATTCGCAGATTCTGGTCCTTAAATTATATTCACTGAACGCCGCGGACGGCCCTTTCATATCCGGGTTGCGCAATACGTCGGCAAAGCTGGCTGCATCCATTTTGTCCGGAGCACCGGGTATATCGAGCAGTGTTGTCTTTTCGGGCGGCCTGACGCCGGTCAGCTCGACTAATGTCGGATAAAGGCCAAAGTACTCAGTCAGCGCGGCGGTTACTTTGTTCTGTGGGAGATGGTTTGGGTAGCTTACAATCAACGGTACTCGGACGGACGGCTCGAACAGGCAGAACTTCTGAAAGAGCCCGTGGTCGCCGTCCATCTCGCCGTGGTCGGAAGTATATATAACGATGGTGTTATCCAGCAAATCTTCTTTTTCGAGTGCCTTGTACACATATCCTACACACGTATCAACGAAGGCGAGATTGCCCAGATAACCTGCGCGATGGGCTCGTTGGCGTTTTTGGCCCTGTGCTCTTGTATTGTTAATGCGCCGCTGGATGTGCGCAGGATATTTGGAGATGTCGCCAACTTCCGGAAGCTGCATCTTATCGACAGGATATTTTTCGGCCCATTGTCTCGGGGGATAAAACGGAGAATGTGGTTTCATAAAGCTGGTGAGCAGAAAGAACGGTTGTCGGCGGTATCTGGCTATGAACTTGGCCGACTCGCGGGCTATAAACATATCCAGGTGGTCTTCGGGTTCGAGCTTTGAGGCCATGCTGTCAAAGTCCCATCGCTCGACGTTACCAACCCAGGGGCTGCCTTGGGGCTGCCTTTGGGCCACAATCCATCTATATCAGGCAGGCCGGCACCACCGTCGTTAACCGTCTTGAAAAAGTTCGGCCCGAGCGGATGATTGGCGATTTCGTTGGCGTAGTGCTGTACCTTCGGACCGAGATACATCAGCCAGTCGTTGATGGACATATGATACTCGAAGCCGTGATTGTGGGCATCGCCAAAGTGCATCTTGCCTATCAGGGCGGTCAGATAGCCGTTTTCGGCGAAATGATGGGCCATCGTGCGGTAGCGCCAGTCAAGCTGGTTGGTGTTGGTGATTGCGCCGGTACTGTGTGCATACAATCCAGTCAGCAAAGCCATTCTTGAGGCTACACAGACCGGATAGGGACAATAGGCATTGGTGAACCGGACGCCGCGAGAGGCAATACGGTCGATATTTGGCGTGGGAACGAGGTCTCTGCCGGCACAGGTCATCAGGTCGGCCCGGTGCTGGTCGGTCATAATAAAAAGAATGTTAGGCTTGTCAGATTGGAGAGCCGAATGATGTCCGGATGAGTTTCTCATGGATGAGTTTGTCGGTGGAGATAATTTTTCTCCTGCAGCTTTGGAGCCGAGTAACATCGAGGCGGCTCCAAGTCCGGCGGTTTGCAGGAATTCTCTTCTCCTGATATGGCCTTTTTTCATTATATTTTACTCTTACAAGGTTTAACTGTTATAGACAGAAGTTCATGAGATTATTTGCGGGATTTCTGTTGCCGACGGCCCCATTCATGCGCCTTGGCCGGGTCGTAATCCGGGTTTGGCGTGGGCATTTTGGCACGAACTGATTTGCGCCAGGCAGCAAGCCTCTTTTTCAACTCAGCAGCTTTTTCCGGCATCTTGGTTGCAAGATTGGTTTTTTCCCCGATGTCATTCTTGAGATTGTACAATTCGAGTCGGCCATCCTCGTAGAACTCGATTAGTTTCCAATACCCTTGTCGGATTGCACCGGCAGGTGTGGAGTGATGATAATGCGGATAGTGCCAGTAAACGCAATCGCGTTTGAGGGTGCCACTCCGTCTGAGCAAAGGCAGGATGGTTTCGCCATCGAGTACGTGGGCCGGGTCGGCTTTGGCTCCGACAATCTCTAAAAAGGTTGGATAGAAATCGACGCTGGTGACAGGTGCGCTGCAGGTGGTTCCGGGCTTGACTACGCCGGGCCAGCGAACAATCAGCGGCTCACGGATTCNNTGGTGACAGGTGCACTGCAGATAATCCCGGGCTTGACTACGCCGGGCCAGCGAACAATCAGCGGCACACGGATTCCACCTTCGTACAGAGTTCCCTTTTCGCCGCGAAGTGGTTCGTTGGTTGTAACAATTTCTCTCTTGCCTCTATATCCGCCGTAGGCCTGATACAACCCGCCGTTGTCTGAGAAGAAGATTGCAATAGTTCTCTCGGCAAGATTCAGTTCGTCGAGCTTTTTGATGATTCGGCCAATACTGTTATCCAGATGCTCAATCATAGCTGCATAGGTCGGATTATTTACACCTGTTGCAGGCTTAGTTTTGTTTTTGTATTTGTCGATTAGCTCCTGAGGTGCCTCCAGCGGGATATGCACCGTGTGATGCGACAAATGTAGGAAGAACGGCTTGTCTAAGTTGGTCTGGATAAACTCGATAGCGCTGTCAGTGAAACTTGTGACCTGTTTGTCGTTGCGGTTGGTGCCTTTTTGAATGGCCATATCGAAGCCCTGATATTCCGGGAAATAGTTCTGTCCGCCGAGGTGCCACTTACCGATATGGACTGTGGTATAGCCCTGTTCTTTAAGCGCTTCGGGGATAGTAATCGCTTCAAGCGGCAACTGCAGGCGATTCTGTGGTACCTTGAGTTTTTCCCAGGGTCGCTGGTGACCCGGAATAAAATCTGTGATGCCTACCCGTGCCGGATACTGGCCGGCGAGAATACTGGCGCGTGTTGGTGAACATACAGGACAGGCTGCATACGCATCGGTAAAGCGCATCCCCTGTCTGGCTAACCGGTCAATATTGGGCGTCTCGTGAAACTTGCTGCCGTAACAGGCGACGTCTGTCCAGCCCATATCGTCTATTAGAATGAAAATGATATTGGGTTTATCATACGTTTTGGATTGTGCAGTTAGCTTAAAGCCGGCAGCACATCCGGGCACAACCATAGATGTCGCCCCGAATCCCATAGCTTTCAAGAAGTCACGGCGATTCATAAAATTCTCCTTCCGATATGCTCGACAAATAAAGAATGCACTATTTTCTGAGCTTAAAGTATTCCGTGGCTATTTGGTTTATGTAGTCGCCAATAGCCAATGATGCTGTAGCAGCCGGCGATGGCGCATTTAAGACGTGGATAGAATTTCTCTGCCTTTCAATCCTGAAATCATCAATCAGCTCGCCGTTCGGCCTAAGTGCCTGGGCCCGCACGCCCGTCTTGCCGGGCCTTATATCATCAGTGTCAAGCGAAGGAATAAGTCTTTGCAATTGCCTAAGGAATAGTTTCTTGGAAAACGCCCGTTTGTATTCGCCCAGTCCGTATTTCCAGTGCTTTAGAAACATTTTCCAAAGCCCGGGATAAGTCAGAGCATCCCAGGTGTCTATGGGGCTGAAATCAGTTTTGTCGTAACCTTCTCGTTTGAATGCGAAGACCGCATTTGGGCCGCATTCGACTTTGCCGTCAATCATCCGTGTAAAATGAACGCCTAAGAAGGGAAAATCCGGATTCGGCACTGGATATATCAGGTTTTTGACTTTTTCTGCGGCTTCTTCCGTCAGCTCGTAATAATCGCCACGGAAAGGAACTATCCTCATCCCGGCCTCTACGACATCCATTTTCGCTATCCTGTCAGATTGAAGTCCCGCACAGTTGATAATATAGTTCGCGGCTAAGGTCTTTTGATTTGTTACAACATTCGTATAGAAATCGTGCTTGTCGAAGCCTGTTACCTTATGCGATGTCAGGACCTTGTTTCCTTGTCCTTTTTTCACTATCAGGTCGGCTAACTTGTTTGCGACCCTGGCGAAATCAATAACGCCGGTGCAAGGCACCCATATCCCTGTGATGCCGGAGCAGAATGGCTCGATTTGTTTGATTTCATCCGGCCCGATTTTTTCAATGCCTTCTATATTGTTCTCTTTGCCGTTGTGGAAAATCTTTTCGAGGTTGGATAACTCTTTTGTATCTGTTGCGACGATTATTTTTCCGCAAATTTTGTAAGGGATTCGATATTTTTTGGCGAAAGCAACAAGCTCTTTTCGTCCTCTGGCGCAGGTCTTTGCTTTATTTGAGCCGGGCTTATAGTACAGCCCCGAATGAATAACGCCGGAATTATGACCTGTCTGATGAGCTGCTAACCTGTTTTCTTTTTCTAATACGGCGATGCGAATATCCGGATGACTTAATGTAATCTTGTAGGCTGACGCCAGACCGACAATCCCCCCACCTACTACGACAATATCAAAATCAGTGTTTCCTTTCATTAGCACGAATCCTAAAGTATCACGTCAACTTTTCTCCTCTTATACAATAACTGACACTGCCGAGTCAGTCAATCAAGAACCCCATTGAGGTATAATGAATGGAATTTGTTAAATGCAGTGTTAGACTTGAACAAGAAGAATAGAAGCTATCAAAAGCACCTTATGGCAGTGTGTTTTCCCCGACCTTCTTTTTTGGTAAGTTACATATCGGGCACAACTTCAGGATAAACCTGACCGGTCGGACTTACCTTGAAGACGTAAATAAGTCCTTCTCTTAGCCTTGAATAGACGACATTACCATAGATGGCTTCAATATCGTGTTCCTTTAGCTTATCGGGGTCATTTGCCAGGTCCCAGATATTTGACCAGAACATTTGTCTTTGCTTTATAGGTAATGCTTTAAGCAGGTCGCTGTATCTTTGGGGCTCAGTACCCGGCTGTTCTATAATAAAGCCCTCTTCCGGGGCCATTTTTTCGCCATAGACCCTCCTCCAGAGATACAGTGCCCTCGTCTTGCCGTCCATGACTATTTTATTCCCGAATTTCACAATCAACGCATCAAAGTGGATAATGTCACCGGCGATTGTGTATTCTTTCTCCAGAATCGTCTTGAGTTTGTCGTCTCTGGCGGTCTCAACGAATTTTATTGTGGTAAGAAGCTGCTCGTCTATTGTCTCCTGGGTAATTACCTTTGCATAGCCTATTTGTTCCTCGTTTGTAAGATTGGTTATCGCCTGCTTGAGATGTTTGTTCTCAGACAGAAGCTCATGTATTGTCTTTGCACCGTAATAAAGACCCCGCCCCAGATAGGCAAAAACCACAATGCATATTCCTACTACAATATAAACAAGGGGCCTTACTTTTTTGTGTTTCTCTGCCATTTATACCTTACTATCACAGCCGCTCACTCGTGCAGGAAGAAATACGGTCTCTAAACTTATCATCGGCTATGTTGTCTTAGAACGTTTAATACAATGGGTAACTAATCACGACAGTCATTTCGAGCATACCCATAAATCTGTTATATAAGTTATTCCTCTTGCATGTATGGATAACGGAAGTTTCTCGGCGGCAGGAAGGTTTCCTTAATGGCGCGCGGTGAAACCCATCGTTCGAGATTGAGCCAGCTGCCAGCCTTGTCGTTTGTGCCCGATGCCCGTGTTCCGCCGAACGGCTGTTGTGCAACGACTGCCCCTGTGGGCTTGTCGTTAACGTAAAAATTACCAGCCGCGTGGCGCAACGTGTTCATCGCCTTGACTATCGCGCCGCGGTCCAGAGCAAATATTGACCCGGTCAACGCATAAGGCGATGTCTGGTCGCACAGATCCAGTGTTTGGTCATATTCGCTTTCCGGATAAACATATAGTGTTAACACAGGTCCGAAGATTTCTTCAACCATCAATTTAGATTTCGGGTTCTTACTTACTACGACGGTCGGCTCAATGAAGTATCCTGTCGAGTCGTCATATCCGCCGCCGTTGATAATTTCCATATCGGGCGAATCCTTGGCGTATTCAATATATTCGCTGATGGTATCGAAGGCCTTTTTGTCGATAACCGCCCCCATATAGGTTCTAAAGTCGGTTATGTCGCCCATCTTAATATCACCGATTTCGCTTAATAGCAGCTCTTTTACCTGCGGCCAGGTCGAATCAGGGATATACGCTCGCGAAGCGGCCGAGCACTTCTGACCCTGGTACTCAAACGCCCCTCGCACTAAGGCCGTCACGAGGGCCTCGGTATCGGCGCTCGCATGTGCGACTATGAAGTCCTTTCC
>JABAOH010157680.1_pt3 | contig 23711 bp, 19 predicted proteins | sample 7062181 | NCBI WGS metagenome assembly JABAOH01 (sample SAMN14538630, study PRJNA623070) | marine sediment metagenome | biome: marine biome [ENVO:00000428]; feature: marine pelagic biome [ENVO:01000023]; material: deep marine sediment [ENVO:00002113]; isolation source: pool of 5 deep marine... | reverse complement strand
AGCGAAGTGAAGCGCGGGCGTCACAAGATTGTGGATCACGTCGTCGGCGACCACCGCTGGTCGATCGTTGTGGCGCCGGTGCCCGGTCGCTTCAACTTCGCAACCAGCGGAACACCGTACGGCGTCGCGGCCTTCGGCGCGGTGCTGACGCTGATCCTGGCCAATTACTTCGTGACCCAGCGCAATCGGCGCCGCCTTATCGAGGAGAGGGTGGCCGAGCGCACGTCCGAACTTTCGGCGGCCAACCGGTCGCTTGCGAACGAGGTGCAGGAGCGTAAACGCGTGGCCCGCGCGCTGCAGAGCGCCAAGGAGGAAGCCGAGATCGCCAACCACGCAAAATCCGGCTTCCTTGCGATGATCAGCCACGAACTGCGGACCCCGTTGAACGCCATCATCGGCTTCTCGGAAATCCTGAATGAGGAAATGTTCGGGCCGCTCGGCCACAAGAAATATTCGGGTTATGTCCGAGATATCAAGAGCAGCGGCCAGCACCTGCTGGGGCTGATCAACAACATCCTCGATCTTACGAAAGTCGAGGCAAACGAATTCAATCTGCGGCGGCAGACGATGAATCTCGCCGAGGCGATCGACGAGGTCTTGCGACTGTTCGAGGGACAGGCGCAGGCCGCCGCACAGCTGATTGAGCTCGACTTCGATGAACCGTTGCCATATCTGCACGCGGATCCCGGCGCCATCCGTCAGATCCTGATCAACCTCGTGTCCAATGCCCTGAAGTTCACACCGGACGGCGGACTGATCGTCGTCTCGGCGAAGTTGGACGACGGCGGACGGATGACCCTGTCGGTGTCCGACAACGGAATCGGTATTCCCAAAGAACACATCGATGGAGTCTTCCAGCCGTTCAGCCAGGTCGACAGTTCCCTGGCTCGCAGATACGAGGGAACCGGATTGGGGCTGCCCCTTACGAAGAGCCTGGTCCAACTGCACGGCGGGTCCATTCACATCGAAAGCGTGCCTCGGCATGGCACGACGGTCTATGTGACGTTCGAAAAGGACATGGTGCTACGGCAGGGCGATGACGAGAAGCGCCAACGCCGTGCAAAGCTCGATCATCGCATGGATTTGCACTAAATAACGTACCGGCGATTCTTTTTCGGCTTCGAATCCTGGTCTTGCTGCGGTAATCGTTTTTAAATCAATTCCTTGTTAGCTATTCTTCGATCTGCAGGGACGGAAGAGCAGCGAATGATCTCAACTGTCGGGATGACACGAGACAAGGCTGGCCGCACGGCGCTGCGGGGCCGCATCTCGCGCATTTTGCCGGCGGTTGGTCGCTGTGTCGTCGGCATTGCCGCCCTCGGGCTGGTCGGGTGCGAACAACTTGCCGATCTGGGCGGCAACCGGACGAATGCCGCCGACGGCCCGCCGTCTGCCGCCCGCTCCGTGCAACCCGACAACACCGTCCGCGAAGCGCAGATCCTTCTGGCAAAACTCGGCTACGATCCGGGGCCGGCGGATGGCCTGCTCGGCAGTCGAACAATCGGGGCGATCCGCGAGTACCAGAAAGCGGCCGGCCTGCCGGTCGACGGGCAGGTCAGTCCACAGCTCATCAAGAGTCTCAGGTCCGGCGAGCACCAGAAACGCCATGCTGAGACCGCGGGTGGCCCGGCCAACACACCCCCGCCGTCCGACGCCGCGGCCGCGCAACAGCCGCTGCCGGTGAACGGCATGTTCAGCGCCGAATTCGGGGACATTCAACCCCTTTACACCCTGGGCGACGCGTTCGTCTGGTCGAGCGGCCACGTCGACAGGGTTGTCCGGGTCGGTGCGGACAACGTGGTGTGGCGGTCGACCGACGGAACCGGTCGCACCGCTTTTCGCAGCTTTACGATGCCGCCGCTAGCCTGGCAGAGCACGTCCGCCGAAGGATCGGCGAAGATCGGGATCAATCCGCTTGACGCCTGGCCGCTCCAGCCCGGCGGCGAGGTTGCGTTCGAGGTTGAAAGCTCAAGCCGTGACCTGAGCCAGGAGACAGCCAGTGAAACTGTGGAAAACTGGCGCTGCGGGCGCGGTCAGGACAGGATGATTGACGTCCCGGCAGGGCGCTTCGCAACCCAGGTGGTCACGTGCACGCGGACACCTGTGCCGAACGGCAGCTGGCACAAGCGCACTTGGTATTACGCGCCGGCGGTGCGCCACTACGTCCGCCGTGACAGTTTCGATCCGGCCGGCCGGCGACTGCGCATCCGGCTCGTCAGCCTGCGCCCGGCATGGCGGGATTGGCCACCGGCCGCGCGTGCCGGGCTGGATTGGGCGATTCAGGACACGCTCAGCAACGGCGAACAGGGCATCGGCGTCGAATGGGGAAGTTCCGGCGTCAGCACCAAGCTGATGATCGTGCCCGGCGCAGAGTTCAAGGCGCGGGATGACAGGCGCTGCCGCAGATACGCGCTGATCCAGGGCGAGCCCATGGCCCCCCGGGTATACCCCGCGATCGCCTGTTGGGATCCGGACAAGGGCAAATGGCTCGTCCCCGGCCTGGACGACTCCGCGGCGCCGGTTTCGGCCATCCTCTAGCCACGAACGGCTGATGACGATGCATTGGCATAGCCCGGGCGCACGACGGACTCTGCGAAGCGTTGCCGCTGCGGCGGCCGGTATGCTGGCGCTCCTGCTGGCCGGCGGCTGCGCCGGCCCGTCGCTCGACAGTGCGGGACCGAAAGGCGGAGCCCCGTCGGGTCCCGCGGTCGCGAGCCAGATGCCGACTCGCAGCGAGGTTGCCGATATCCAGCGCCTTCTGATCGAGCAGGGGTACGACCCGGGACCTGTTGACGGGCTGTTGGGCCCGCGGACCACGGCGGCGATCGGGCAGTATCAGCGTGACAGGGGATTGGCGGTGACGGGGATGGCGTCCCGTGAAATCCTGGTCCATCTGCGCAGCCAACCCAGGGCTGCCCCGACGGTCCTCGCCGTCGAACCCGCGGTAACGTCGGGCGGCTATGAGGTTGGCGACCGCTATGTCTTTGCCGGCGGCATAACGCACGACGTCGTCGAGGCGAAGGCGGGCCAGCTCAAGTGGCAGACGTCGGACGGCGAAAGTTTCCGGGCGCTCCATCCGGTCGGACTGCCGGTACTGGAATGGGAGTACGGTTCCTGGCGGGGCCGCAACGACTCGTCGCGCGACGCCGAAGCGTCGTGGCCGCCGGCCCCGGGAATCGCGGCGGGATTCGATGTGCGAGCTGAGGAGTGGAACGTCGAGGACGGCGACAGTGCGGCGCGGCAGAGAAGCGAGATTCGCTGGTCGTGCGCGAACGAAGGGCCGCGCGAGGTCGAGGTGCCGGCCGGCCGGTTTGCCGTCGATGTCATCGCCTGCGAGCGGTGGCCCGTGCCTGCCGGGGACTGGCACCGGCGGATCTGGTACTACGCACCGTCCGTGGGTCATTTCGTCCGTCGGGACGATCTCGATACGGCGGGGCTACAAATCGAGTCGTTGACGCTGGTGGCGGCGCTGCCGGGTGGCGGCAAGGCCGTGCAGAGCGGCCTGCGGGCCGTGCTGCGCGACACGCTGTCGAATCGCGCCCCAAACGATCCGGTGGTCTGGAACGACCCCGGCGGCCGTCGTTTCGTCGTCCGGGTGACCCGCGATTTCAGGGATGTGGACGGCAGGCCGTGCCGCGCCTACACGATCACGCGCGCCGGGACGGACCAGCGCCGGGACTTCCCCGGCGTGTCCTGTTACGACAAGGAAAAGCAGCAGTGGCGGGTACCCGGCCTGTAGCCCCTGCTCGGCTCAGCTTCCCGCTGGCGACTGCGGGGGCTCGATGATACGCGTTTCAGGCATGCCGTCCGCATGCTGCGGCAGGCCGTCCGCGATTTCGTAATAATCTCCCTTGTCGGCGGTGAAGAGGTGCGCCGCGAGGGCGATGCCGGTCGGCGCGTCGAGCGTTCCGACCGCCACCGCGGTATAGGGGCGCGACCCGTTGTCCCAGAACAGCGTTGCCCCGCAGCGGGCGCAGAAGCCGCGGCGCGCGCCCGGCGACGACTCGTACCAGGCAAGGGTCGCGTCGGCATCGAACGACAACCGCTCGCGCCGGCAGGCCGTGAACGCCCCGAAATGGCCGGTCATGCGCCGGCACTGGCTGCAATGGCAGGCGACGGCGTCGCGGAGCCGGCCGGCGATGCGGTAGCGAACGTCGCCGCATAGACACCCCCCGGAATGCTGCACCTCTCCCATAGGTGATTCCTCCTGCCTCTAGGTCGCCGGCGGGCGCTGCGGATGTTGCGGCAGGCCGTCGGCGATCTCGTAGTAGTCGCCCTTGTCGGCGACGAAGATGTGGTCGACGAGCGCAAGGCCGGTCGGCGCGTCCAGCGTGCCGGCCAGGATGTCGATCTCGTCGCGCGCGCTGTCGTCCCAGAACAGGCTGGCGCCGCAGCGCGAGCAGAAACCGCGCCGGATGCCGGGCGAGGACTCGTACCAGGCGAGCGTGGCGTCCGAGTCGAAGCTCAGATCGGCCCTGGAGCAGGTCGTCGCGGCAAAGTAGTGCCCCGTCGTCCGGCGGCACTGCGAGCAATGACAGGCGCCGACATCGGACAGCGGTCCGTCGACCCGGTACCGCACACCGCCGCACAGGCAGCCGCCGCGGCCGCCGCTCTCGTTGGGCATGGCTCCGTCCTCCTTACCCTCGCAACCTCTCGTTCTGTGGATCGTACGGGCTCTCCTCGATGACCGTGGCCTTGAGCATGTCGCCGAGCACGTCGATCTCGACCTCGGTGCCGACCGCCGCGTGTTCGGGACGCAGGAAGCCGAGGGCGAGGCTCTTGCCGACCCGCCAGCCATAGCCGCCGGCGGTGGCGCGGCCGACCATCTCGCCGCCCAGGAACAGCGGCTCGTTGCCGAGCGCATCGGCGTCCGCCACGCCATGCACCTCGAGCGTCACGAACTGGTTGGAGAAGCCCTTCTCGCGCCAGGCGACGAGAGCGTCGCGGCCGATGAAGTCGCCCTTGTTCGGATGCACGAAGCGGTCAAGCCCGGACTCGTAGGCGGCGTACTCGATCGACAGCTCGGTGCCGACGAGGCGGTACGACTTCTCCAGCCGCATCGAGTTCATCGCCCTTATGCCGAACGGCTTGACGTTAAGGTCCGCGCCGGCGGCGAACAGCGCATCGAAGATGTGGTTCTGCATCTCGATCGGGTGGTGGATCTCCCAGCCGAGCTCGCCGACGAAATTGACCCGAGCCAGCCGGCAGGTCGCCACGCCGACATCGGTGAACCGGCTGGTCAGCCACGGGAAGGTCTCATTCGAGAGATCGCAGTCGGTCACCCGGCCCATGAGCTCCCGCGACTTCGGCCCGGCGACCACGAGGACGCCGTGCTGGGTCGTGATTTTGTCGAGCCGCACCGAGCCGTCCCCGGGCGCCTGCTTCGACAGGTAATCCCAGTCGAAGCGCTCCAGCGCGCCGGCCGAGACGAGATAGAAGTCGTCCGGCCCGTCTCGGGTGATCGTGAATTCCGAGCGCACGCCGCCTTCCTTGTTCAAGGCATGGCACAGGCCGATGCGGCCGACCGCCCGCGGCAGCCGGTTGGCCACCAGATGGTCGAGCCAGGCCTCGGCGCCCGGGCCGGAGACGCGGAACTTGGCGAAGGCCGACATGTCGAGGACGCCGACATTTTCGGCAACGTTCCTGCACTCGTTGCCGACATGCTCGAAGTAGTTGGTGCGGCGGAACGACCACACGTCCTTCGGCTCGACGCCGTCCGGCGCGAACCAGTTGGGCCGCTCCCAGCCGTAAATATGGCCGAACACCGCGCCCTTTTTCTTCATGCGGTCGTAGCAGGGCGTGGTGCGCAACGGGCGGCAGCCGGGCCGCTCCTCGTCGTGGTAGTGGATGGTGAAGACGTTCTCGTAGGCCTCCTCGTTCTTGGCCTTGAGGTACGCCCGCGAGGCATGGGCTCCGAAGCGCCGCGGGTCGACGCCGAGCATGTCGATGGTCGGCCTTCCCTCGACGATCCACTCGGCGAGCTGCCAGCCGGCGCCGCCGGCCGCGGTGATGCCGAAGCTGTGGCCCTCGTTGAGCCAGAAATTCTTGAGGCCAGGCGCCGGGCCGACGATGGGGCTGCCGTCCGGCGTATAGGCGATCGGGCCGTTGATGACCTCCTTGACGCCGACCTCGCCGAAGATCGGCACGCGGTTGATCGCGGCCTCGATGTGCGGCTCCAGCCGCTCGAGGTCGCCGGGGAACAGGTCCTTCTCGAAGCCCGGCGTCACGCCGTCGACGAAGCAGGCCGGCGCGCCCTTCTCGTAGGGGCCGAGGATCAGGCCCTGGCGCTCCTCGCGCATGTAGTAGGAGGCGTCGGATTCGCGGAACACCGGCATCTCGCGCTCGCCGTTCTTCTTGCGCTCCTGCAGCAGCGGATGCGGCTCCGTGACGATGAACTGGTGCTCGACCGGGATCACCGGCACGTCGAGCCCGACCATGCGGCCGGTCTGCCGGGCGTAGTTGCCGGTGGCGCTGACCACATGCTCGCAGCTGATGTCGCCCTTCTCGGTCCGGACCAGCCACTCGCCCGACGCCTTGCGCTCGATCGCGGTCACCGGGGTGTGCTGGTGGATCGTCGCGCCCATGTCGCGCGCCCCCTTGGCCAGCGCCATGGTCAGGTCCGCCGGCTGGATATAGCCGTCCTCCGGGTGATAGATCGCCCCGACAAGGCCGTCGATATTAGCGAACGGCACCATCGCCTCGATCTCCTCGGGCGTCTTGAACTCCACCTCGACGCCGATGGTGCGCGCGGTGCCGGCGTAGTGGTGGTACTCGTCCATGCGGTCCCGGTTGGTCGCAAGGCGCAGATTGCCGACCTGGGCGAAGCCGACCGGCTGACCGGTCTCCTTCTCCAGCTCCTGGTAGAAGCGCACCGAGTATTTGTGGATCTGGCCGACGGAATACGACATGTTGAACAGCGGCAAGAGCCCGGCCGCGTGCCAGGTCGACCCCGCCGTCAGCTCGGTCCGCTCCAGGAGGATCGAGTCCGTCCAGCCCTTCTTGGCCAGGTGGTAGAGCGTCGCGACGCCGACCACGCCGCCCCCGATGACCACAACCCGCGCCGTGTCCTTCATCGCCCAGGCCTCCTCGATCCATTGCACCCGACTGCCAAACGGGCTTCAGCCGCCCTATCGAACGGTCGTTATTACCGACGGATTATCCACAGCATCGCGGCCAAGTCGAGGCTAGCAGAGCCGCGACGGCCAGTGTCGGGATTGCGGCGCGGGGGCATGCGTATGGCCAAATTGATGAAGTGGCCCCGGCAGAAATGGTGTAGTCTCGGTTCGCGGTGTCTTCATCCAGATCCGCGCAGGCCGGGCGGGCTCCCGCCAGGCTGGGCCGGCCCAATGTCGCAAGGTTGAGAGAATGATCGGGTGCCAGATTGGAGGGACCTCGGCATGAATTCACTCCGCGTGATCCATCCGTACCGTTCCGAGGGCATGTGGGTGTTCGACGATGAGACGGCCGGCCTCGTGCAGGAGCCGTTTGTCTCGGGTGCCGATGCGGTGATCGACCGGATGGTCGAGGCAATCCCGGGCGCGGCGGACGGATTTACGCTCGTCTTCTCCGACAAGCCGTTCCCCGGCCATCAGCTGGCGCTGGAATGGCGGCGCGAGGAGCACGAGGGCAACTGGTACTACGCCGCCGCTCTCGACATGGAAGGCTGGCTCTGCCCGGCGCTGTTCAAGTACTTCGACGCCGCCCCTTCCCGCATCTACGCGCAGTTCAAGCAGAAGGGACGCTGAGCGTTTCGGTCGTTCGTTCCCGCCCCCGCGCGAACCGTCTTGACCGGCCGGTTGCGCACCGGATGGCGCGGCGTGCCTTTGCAGACGGATTTGTTCCAGGAAATCCGAACCGGCCTCTCCAGGGAGCCCGTCCCGTGCATGGCGGCCGCGTCGTCGTCGGGCCGAAGACCGACGGGTTCGAGGGATTGTCTGACGACGCTGGCTGACGTCGCTGAAATCCGCGGAAAAGCCTAAAGCATGGGCTCGTTTCGCAGACTGCTTCGTCAAGCGGCACGCTGACGCAACCAGCCTGCCGCACGCCACGTCAGCTCCCGATCCGGTCGGATTTTCCACAGCATCGCGGGCACCTCGAGGCTAGACCGGCGACGGTGAGTGTCGGGTTTGCGGCGCGGCGGCGATCCTGGAACGGCTCGATGGTCGCTCCGGCGCATCCGTCAGGCCGACGCGGCGAGACTGCCCGTCAACCGGTGCCGCAATATGCGGTTCGCAGTATGCGCGAAATTCCTTTTTGCGTTGCCATTTTAACGAATTAACCATGAATTGCGGCGATAGTCGAAATCCAGCCGGTTCATCGGCACGCCGTCCGGGTCCCAGTCGCCTGCCAGTCACGCAATTTCCACGAGTATTCAGAAAGTCATGAAGAAACAAAAAGTTGCACCGGCGGTGTCGGCGCTTCAGGATAACAACGGGTTTGCTTGGACGCGGAGCGCATGACCGAGACAGCAGCAATGCCCCGTTCGGGCTGGCGCGGCAGGGATTACTTGCGGCTTGCCGTGTTCGGCGTTCTCTATGCGGCGGCCGCCCACGGCGCCCTCCTGTTCCTCGTCCAGCCCGACGGCACGGCCCTGATCTGGCCGGCGAACGGGGTGTTTCTCGCTGCCTTCCTGCTGTCGCCGCGGTCGCAGTGGTGGGTCGTCGCGGCTGTGCTCGGCATCCTGGATTTTGTCGCCGAATTGACGACCGGCGCGCTGCCGCTTGTTCCCGCCACGGTTTTTGCCGTCGTACTGACCACGGAGGCCGCGGTTGCCGCCTGGCTTATCTGCCGCTTCCGAAACGGACCGCCGACCTTCGAAAAACGCGGCGATGTCATCGCGTTGCTGTTATGGGGTGGCATCGCCGTGCCGGCCGGCGCCGCGATCCTCCCCGCGCTGACCGTCCAGGCCTGGTTTGGCAGCGAAGCTCTGCAGTCCTGGTTCTGGTGGGGCGTTGCGGACGGCCTGGGCGTGCTGGTGGTCACGCCGCTCATCGTCGTTTGGGGTGCCAGGCTGCACGGTTTCTTGGCGTCGATGGCGCCGCAGAAATGGGCCGAATTGACCGCTTACTTTGCGGCGCTCTTCCTCGTGACGCAATTCGTCTTCACGCATGAGAATCTCGAGGGAACTCCGCTCGCCACATATAGCTATCTGCCCTTCCTACTGCTGCTGTGGATCACCATGCGCTTCGGGCTGCGTGCGGCGACCCTGGCGTCCTTTGCCCTTGCGGCAGTCGCACTGTGGTACGAGGGAAATACGGGCGGTGGCATTCACAGTGTCGGCGAAGGGCTGATTGCGCTGCAGATATTTCTGATCGTCATGGCGACGGCCAACCTGCTGCTTGCAGCAACCCTGGCCGAGCGCGCGGAGGCCGGCCGGCTTCTCGACCTGAGTCGTGAGCGGCTCCAGCTGGCGCTCGATGGCGGCGACCTCGGCTTGTGGGACTGGGCGTGCGATACCGGCCATACGGTCTACAACCGGCGCTGGGCGGAGATGCTGGGTTACGATCCATCGGAGCTCGAACCGTACGCGAAGACCTGGGAGAGGTTGCTGCACCCGGCCGATGCCGCGAATGCGATCGCCTGCTTCGAGGAACATCTGAACGGCAAGACTCCGTTCTACGAGGCGGAATTCCGCCTGCGGACCAAGACCGGGGACTGGCGCTGGATCCTCGGCCGCGGCAAGGTCGTCGAGCGGACAACGACCGGCGCGCCGCTGCGGGTTACCGGCACCCATCTCGACATTCATGAGCGCAAGCGCGCCGAGGCGGCGAAAAACCAGCTCGGCCGGATCGTCGAGGGCGCGGCGAACGAGATCTACCTGTTCGATGCCGAAACCCTGAAGTTTGTCGACGTCAATCGCGGGGCGCGCGAGAACCTCGGTTTCACGCTCGAAGNNACGTCAATCGCGGGGCGCGCGAGAACCTCGGTTTCACGCTCGAAGAGTTGAAGCAAAAGACACCGCTCGATATCAAGCCCGAAATGACCCGCGCTGCGTTCGAGGCGCTGCTGGCGCCACTGCGTGCCGGCCGCAGCTCGGAAGCACGTTTCACCACCATCCATCGCCGCAAGGACGGCTCCGAGTACTCCGTGGACGTGCTGCTGCAGCTGGTCGCCGGAGAGGACTCGCCTCTGTTCTTTGCCGATGTGCACGACATCACCGATCGCCTCGAAATCGAGCAACAGCTCCGCCAGGCCCAGAAGATGGAGGCGGTCGGCCAGCTCACCGGCGGCGTGGCGCACGATTTCAACAATCTGCTCGCGGTGATCATCGGCAATCTCGAATTCCTCATCAACGAACTGCCCGTCGACGATGAGCGCGAGGCCCGCGCCGCAACGGTCATGCGCGCGGCGGAGCGCGGTGCCGAGCTCACCCAGCGGCTCCTCGCGTATTCGCGCCAGCAGCCGCTGGCCCCGCAGGCCGTGGATTTCAACGCGCTCGTCTCGGACATGATGGAGATGCTGCGCCGCACGCTTGGCGAGACCATCGAGGTCGAGACCGTACTCGCGGACGGGCTGTGGGAGTCCTGTGCCGATCCGGGGCAGCTCGAGGCGGCACTGCTGAACCTCGCGGTGAATGCGCGCGACGCCATGCCCGACGGCGGCCGGCTGACGATCGAAACAGGCAACATCGAACTGGATGAACTGGATGCCCCGGTTCGCTCGGGCGACGTCGGCGCAGGGCAATACGTCATGCTCGCGGTGACCGATACCGGTTCCGGCATGCCCGAGGATGTCCGCGAGCGCGCCTTCGAGCCGTTCTTCACGACCAAGGAGGTGGGCAAGGGGACCGGGCTCGGCCTGTCGATGATCTTCGGCTTCTGCAAGCAGTCGGGCGGATACGTGACGATCGAGAGCGCGGCCAACCGCGGAACCGGTGTGCGCCTGTACCTGCCGCGCATCACGAAGGCTGTTGGCGCGCGGCCGGCGCCGGCGGCGAACGGCGCCGAAGCCAAGGGCGACGGCGAGACGGTCCTCGTGGTCGAGGACGACCCCGATGTCCGCGAGGTCACGGTCACGCTGCTCAAGGGACTGGGCTATTCGGTGCTGGCGGCGCCGGACGGCGAGACCGCGCTGGAACTGGCGGAATCGACTGGGCCGATCGCCCTGCTGGTCACCGATGTGGTGTTGAAAGGCGAGCTGAGTGGGCGCGAGACGGCCGAGGCGCTGACGGCGCGCCGCCCGGAACTCGGGGTCCTCTATATGTCCGGCTACACGCTCAACTCGATCCTGCATCACGGGCGTCTCGATGACGGCGTCGTGCTGCTGCAGAAGCCATTCCGCAAGACGGACCTCGCCACCAAGGTCAGCCAGGCGATGGCGAACAGGGGCGCTGCGGCATAGGTCCTGAGATCGGCCCCGGCCGATCGCCGGTATCGCAGGCGATTGTCCCGGGTCGTGGGTTCGTGCTACTCAAACAAAAAACAAACGGACAGGCGCCGCCGAAAGGCGCCTGTGCGCCGGGCGGGCCAAGCGAGAGGGAAGCGGCGAGGCGGCCCATGGCGCTCATGGTGTGGAAGGACGCGTACAGCGTCGGTAATGAAGAGCTGGACAGCCAGCACAGGCAACTGATCGAGTTGGTCAACCGGCTCGACGGCAAGGCCGATCTGGCGGAGGTGCTGGACGGGCTCAGCCACTATGCCGAGACGCATTTCCGGACCGAGGAGGGCCTCCTCGAGATCGTCGACTACCCGGATCTCGAAGAGCATCGGAAATACCATGCGGCGTTCCGCAGCTGGCTGGACGGGGTCATCGCCACGCACCGTTCCGGGGGCGACACCGCCGTCGCGCGGCGGGATGTCCACCATTACCTCTGCGTCTGGCTCGCCAACCACCTGCTCGTGCACGACCAGGCATTTGTGCCCTGGCTGGGGCGAAGTGGAGGCTGCCGCCGAATTCAGTAGGCCATTTCGGGCATCTGCGGGGCGTGCTCCTCCTTCTTCGGGTGCTCCGCAACCATCGCCTCGGTGGTGATCAAGAGGCCGGCGACCGACGCCGCATCCTGCAGGGCAATGCGGACGACCTTTGTCGGGTCGATGATTCCGGCTTCGAGCATGTCGACATACTGGCCGGTCTGGGCATCGAAGCCGGCATCGCGCTCGTTCCGGTCCAGGAGCTTGCCGAGAATGATCGAGGCGTCGAGCCCCGCGTTCTCGACGATCAGGCGCGCTGGCATGTTGAGCGCGCGGCGCACGATGTCGACGCCGACCTGCTGGTCCGCATTCGCCGGGTTCAGACCGTCCAGAGCCGAGGCCGCGTAGAGCAGGGCGACGCCGCCGCCCGGCAGGATGCCCTCCTCGACCGCGGCGCGGGTCGCGTGCATCGCGTCCTCGACGCGGTCCTTGCGTTCCTTGACCTCGACCTCGGTGGCGCCGCCGACCCGGATCACCGCAACGCCGCCGGCCAGCTTGGCCAGACGCTCCTGCAGCTTCTCCTTGTCGTAGTCGGACGTCGTGTCCTCGATCTGTCGGCGGATCTGTGTGCAGCGCGCCGCGATGCCGGTCCTGTCGCCCGCCCCTTCGACCAGGGTGGTCTCGTCCTTGCTCAGGATCACGCGCTTCGCCCGCCCGAGCATGTCGACCGTCACTTTTTCCAGCTTGATGCCGAGATCCTCGGAGATCACCTGGCCGCCGGTCAGGATCGCGATGTCCTCGAGCATCGCCTTGCGCCGGTCGCCGAAGCCCGGGGCCTTGACCGCCGCGACCTTCAGGCCGCCGCGCAGCTTGTTGACCACGAGCGTCGCCAGCGCCTCGCCCTCGACGTCCTCGGCGATGACCACGAGCGGCCGCGCCGACTGGACGATGGCTTCGAGCACCGGCAGCAGCGGCTGCAGGTTCGACAGCTTCTTCTCGTGCAGCAGGACGTACGCATCCTCCATCTCGCAGGTCAGCCTCTCGGCGTTGGTGATGAAGTAGGGGGACAGGTAGCCGCGGTCGAACTGCATGCCTTCCACCACCTCCAGGTCCGTCTTCAGGCTCTTCGCCTCCTCGACCGTGATCACGCCCTCGTGCCCGACCTTGTCCATGGCCTGGGCGATCATCTCGCCGATCTCGGTCTCGCCGTTGGCCGAGATCGTGCCGACCTGGGCGATCTCCTTCGACGTCGAAACACGCCGCGAACGGCGCTCCAGTTCCGTGACGATGGCGTTCACTGCCAAGTCTATGCCGCGCCGCAGGTCCATCGGGTTCATGCCGGCGGCCACCGCCTTGGTGCCCTCGCGCACGATCGCCTGGGCCAGAACCGTCGCCGTCGTGGTACCGTCGCCGACGAGATCGCTGGTCTTGCTGGCGACCTCGCGCAGCATTTGGGCCCCCATGTTCTCGAAGTGGTCGGCCAGTTCAATTTCCTTTGCGACGCTGACCCCGTCCTTGCTGATCCGCGGCGCGCCGTAGGCCCGATCGAAGACGACATTGCGTCCCTTGGGACCTAGCGTAACCTTCACGGCGTCGGCCATGATATTCACGCCCCGCAGCAAGCGCTCGCGGGCATCCTCACCGAACTTTACATCCTTGGCAGTCATGGTCATGTCCCCCATGCGAGCGGGCGGGCGGTCCCGGCCGCCTGTTCGATCACGCAGGGCAGTGCCGCGTCCTGGGCAATGCGGACGGCCCGGTGATCCATTGTGGTCGTGGTCTCCTTCGATGCGTCCGCGGTCTCGCCGGCCGCCTCGGATCGGTTGGTCCTGCCGGCTGACGTGACGATGCCGAACGTCGCGGCCAGATGGGCAACGGGGCGTATGATTAGGCAGGCATTCAATGGGTGGTGCACCATGGCCACACCTTCGTCGCGGCGAGGCTTGGAGACACTGCCTACGCTAGCGGCAAGCGCCGGCAGCCTCATTGATCCACGTCAACAGGGGTTGGACTGCCAAAGCGAACCGTTCCGTCAACTGCCGGGCTGTCTGGTGCCGGAGCCGGTCGTATCGTGCAACGGGGAGTCCGGTCTTCGGCTACTGCTGGATCCAGGGCAGCCCGGCGACCTTCCAGCCGTTCTTGATCCCGCGGTGCTTGGCCTCGTTCAAATCGCCCTCGAAACCGTCGGAGACATTATAGCAGGGGCCAAATCCCGCAGCGGTCAACGCCACCGCGGCATCGCGCGACCGCACGCCCGAACGACAGATCATCAGTAGTGGCCGGTCGCGCTCGACCCCCTCCGCCTCGAGGTGCGATACGAAATCCCGGTTCATTTCCATGCTCGGCCACACATTCCACTGTACGCACACGACGGTGCGGCCGAGCCGCGAGATATCCGGCAGCCCGACATAAACCCACTCGGCAACCGTCCGGACATCGATCAGCATGGCGTCCGGATCCTCTTCGAGAAAGCGCCAGGCTTCGGCTGCCGTCAGGTCGCCCTCGTACCCCTTGTTGAACAGCACAGTCTTCCCCAACCGGTCATTTGTCGCCGGCATGATGCCGCCACGCGGCCGTCGGGTCCAGCCCGGATCGCCGCGAATCCCCGGAAATCGCAACGGCGTCGAACCACCACGAACGGACAGGCACTGCAAGTCGTGCACGGCCGTGCCGTATCACGTCGCGCATGACAGCGTGGCACGACCGTTGCATGCGCAACCCGTGTATCGGTCGGCTCGCACGTCTGGAGGATCGGGGATTGCTCCGGATCCGGCAATTTCCCCAGGCAAGATATTGCGGATCAGAAGATTGCCATGACCACCCAAATGGGGCATAAATGTGTCAAAAGTATGGAATTCGCATTGCCAATGGTCGTTGTCTGAATCACGATAAAAGACGGCGGGTGGGGAATCGCCGCGACACAAAACGGGCGAACCGGGGCTAAGCGATGGACGTCAAGGGGAGAGCAAGCCAGGGAAGACTGGGCGTGTGCGCTGTCGCCGCGGCGGCGGTGTTGGGTGCATGCTCCGCGGCAACTCCGAACGCCGGCCCGACGGCCGAGGAGGTGCGCGTTGCGCTCGCACAGTCTTTGGTCGCCGGCCACGACGTGTCCCATCACCACTCCACCGCAGAGGCGGCGACGACGGCCGGCCATATTCTTCACACGGTTTACCAGACGAGGGATTTCAAGCCGATCTGGGTCGGGCCGGGCGGGGCCAATGAACGCGGGCTCCTGCTGCTGAAACGACTTTCGGACGCAGGCAGCGATGCGCTGAACCCGGAGCGCTACGGCCTCCAGAAAATCCTCGATCCGTTGGCCGCCGGCGACGCGGATGCGCTGGCCTCCGCGGAGCTGTACTTCGGCAGCGCGCTGATGCGGTATGCCGCCGACCTCCAGGGCGCCCGAGAAGGCGATGCGGCCATCATCACCGCCGCCGGCTCGGCCATGGATTTCAGCGACTACCTCGACTCGCTGATACCCCGGGATCCGGCCTACCGACGCCTGCGGGCTGCCATGGCGCTGTACCGTGGCATTGCATCCGAGGGCGGCTGGCAGACAATCCCGCCCGGCGCAACGCTGCGTCGCGGGATGACCGATCCGCGGATCCTGCTGCTGCGACACAGGCTGGGGACGACAGGCGATCTGGCCGCACCGGCAGCCTGGGCCGAGTCAGAGGTGTTCGACGAAACGGTGGAAGCCGCATTGCGACGGTTCCAGGATCGTCACGGCCTGCATGTCGACGGCATGGCCGGACCTCTTACTGTCGATGCCCTCAACGTTCCGGTGGAAGTGCGGATTGCGCAGATCGCAAGAAACCTCGAGCAGCGCCGCAACGATACGGCGGGGTACGGCGAGCAGGCCGTGGTGGTCAACATCGCGGCACAGGAACTGGTCATGATCGACAATGGCGCCGAGGTCCTCAGGAGCCGGACCATAATCGGCGAGCCGGACTGGCAGACGCCGCTCCTGAGCAGCCAAATCAGAGCCATCGAGATCAACCCGACATGGACCGTGCCGCGTAAAATTGCGCTCGACGAGATTTTGCCGCAGGCGCGCGAGAACAGTGCAGAGTACTTCGGCAAGCGTGGGTACCGGCTGTTCGACGTCGACATGCGGCAAATAGACGCCACCACCATCGAGTGGGAGCGGATCGGCGATAACTACATGCCCTATGTCCTGCGCCAGGACGCCGGCGAACGGAATGCGCTGGGCCGCGTCAAGTTCCTGTTCCCCAACAGCCAGGACATCTATCTGCATGACACGCCCGGCCGCGCCCTGTTCAAGCGGGCTACGCGCACCTTCAGTCACGGTTGCGTGCGGGTGGAGAAAGCCCATGACCTCGCGCTCCTGCTGCTGCGGATGGGCTCCGGCTGGGACGCGGCGGATTACAGGAGAGCCCTGAACAGCGGCAAGACCACGCGGGTCCGGCTCAACCGACCGGTGCCGCTGTATCTGGTCAGCGTCACCGCCTGGGTCGAGGAGGACGGGACCGTTCAGTTCCGCAATGATCCGTACCAAAGGGAAGCGTTAAATATTAACAAGATCAAACCTGGGAGCGCCTTGGGTAACATCTTGTAAACCTTTTTTTCCGATAGTGACCCCGATGGAACCGGCAATAAAACCGGTTGACCAAAGTCCGTTTATAGCTAGCATCGGGGTCGATGGTGTCCGAGGATTCGTTTCCGGGAATTTCAAATAGCCAGGCGGCCTGCTTCGGCCGCCGCGCAGTATTGCGCCTCGGGGTCGCGGCGCTCGCCGCTGCCTCCGCCAGTCCTGCGCTCGCACACACCAGGCGGCTGCCCGCGCGGGCGCTGGCCCTGCGCAACCTGCATACGGATGAATTCGTGCGCGCGACCTATTGGGCGGATGGCGCATGGCAGCCGGACGGACTGCGCGAGATAGACCATGTCCTGCGCGATTTCCGGACCGACGATGTCATCCGCATGGACCCGGGCCTGCTCGACCTGATGCACCGGCTCGCCAAGGTGGTTGGCACGGACGCGCCCTTCGAGATCATTTCCGGCTACCGTTCGCCGCGCACCAATGCGCAGCTTGCCGGCCTGAGCGCGGGCGTCGCCAAGAAGAGCCTTCACATGGAAGGCAAGGCGGTCGACCTGCGGGTGTCCGGCGTCGGCATTGCAGACCTGCACCGGGCCGCGAAGTCGCTGCAGGCGGGCGGTGTCGGATTCTATCCGCGAAGCGACTTTATCCACATCGACACCGGCCGAATCCGCTACTGGTAGATCGTCGAAGAACTGTGGGCTCGTTTCCGCTCAATCGAGAGCCGTTGCCTCGATCGGATCTCCGGCAGCAACGACGGCGAGTTCCCGCACGTCCGTCTCGGCCTGCGCCCAAACATTGACGGGGGCGGCCAGGCGAATTTCGTCGCCCCGCGACACCGGGGTGCGACCGAAGCCGATCGCGATGCTGTCCCCCTCGACCCAGAAGGCGATTTCCCCAGCCTCGACGACATCGCGGGCATCCGATTCGTGGTCGACTGCGACGGGCGCGGCGAAATAGACCTCCTCGCCCCAGGTCCGCGCCTCGCTGCTGAAGGGCAAGGCTGCCCATACCGCGTCGGCCGTTGGCGTATCGAGCAGCCGGGCGCGAACTTCCGCCGAACCGATGACGAGGCGGATCCTGCGCATCAGATTCCTCCAAATGCCCACCCTGGCCAACGTCTGGACGGCACGCACCCGTCGCTGTTTGCTGGCGGGCCTTTATACCGTGGGGCAAGGCTAGCACATCCGGCTCTGGACGGGGCGTCGGAATTGCCTGATTGTCGCCGGGTGACGTACGAAGGGACCCGACTCGTTGATCGATCCTGACGACATTCCGGTCGAACCGGGCGCTTACGCCATCCTGGTCGGGCTGTCCGCACCCTTGTTGCTCCGAATTCCGCGTTTCGCCGGCCTGACCCTCCCGTCCGGCCGGTATGTCTACTGTGGAAGCGCCTACGGTCCCGGGGGGCTGCGCGCACGAATTGCCCGCCATCTGCGGCGTCGCAAGGCGACCCGCTGGCACATCGACGGGTTGACCGAGCTGGGTGAGATTCTGGGCGTCACCGTGCGCGTCGGCGGCGACGAGTGCGACCTTGTTGCGGCCTTCATGTCGCGCGGTGCGATGTTTCCGCTGGCCCGGTTCGGCAGCTCGGACTGCCGCCGCTGTCACGCCCATCTGCTGGCGTTGCCAGCAGGGCTGGATATTTTCATGTGCGATGCGGTGGTGACTCTTGGACCGGCGACTGCCACGCCGATATAAGAACTGCCGTCCTTGCCCCTGGAGAGAGCCTGCATGCGCGCCGTCATCATACCCGTCACGCCGTTCCAACAGAATTGTTCGCTCCTGTGGTGCGACGAGACGATGCGCGGTGCCGTGGTCGATCCCGGCGGCGAGATCGGTCGCATTCTGGAAGCGGCCGCCGAGAAGCAGGTGGAGATCGAGCGGATTCTCGTCACGCACGGCCATGTCGACCATTGCGGCGGCGTCGCAGCGCTGCGGGCACGGCTCGGCGTTCCCGTCGAAGGGCCGCACGAGGCGGACAAATTCTGGATTGACCGTCTGGTGGAGGACTCGGCCGAGTGGGGGCTCGAGCCGACCAGCGTGTTCGAGCCGGATCGCTGGCTTGCCGATGGCGACACGGTCGGCTTCGGGGAAGTGGAACTGCAGGTGATCCACTGCCCGGGACACACGCCTGGCCACGTGGTTTTCTACGACTCGAAGCAACGCATCGCCGTCGTCGGCGACGTCTTGTTCGCCGGGTCGATCGGGCGCACGGATTTTCCCCGCGGCAACCACCAGGACCTGATTTCATCGATCCGCGACAAACTGTGGCCGCTGGGCAGCGATGTCGCCTTCATCCCGGGGCACGGTCCGGCGTCCAGCTTCGGACGCGAGCGCCAGAGCAATCCCTTTGTCGGCGACGCCGTACTCAAGCGGTAAGGCGCGCGGCATCACCCTGCAGCGCCGGGATCGACGGATCCCGTGAACCGCCGACGCAGACGGCGCCGGCTTCGGCGCGACGGCACAGGCGAGCGGCCGGCGCGATCGTTCTTAGAAAATTGTTGCCGCTGTGAGAAATGCCACAGCTCCATCCGCGGTATCGCGCCATCGTTCAGTGCACGACAAATGTGGAATGGACGGCAACGACGCGAGTCTATGGGTGGATATCTCGCGTACAGGAAGACCCCGCGAAACGCCGCCCCGTCCGTACCCACATAATTCCGCCGGTGGGCGGCTGAGGGGGGAATGTGCGTTATGGCCCACCGGCGGGCCGGCAGGGTGTACGGCCTTTGAGGGACGACCTGCGGGTGCGGGCGGTTCCTCCCAAGCCCCTGGGCCTGTACCCTGCCGGAACACCGAGGCGACCCGGGCCGGCGCGGGACCAGTCCGGGTCGCCGATTCCCCGATACGGTCGAGATAGTCTGCAGTGCGGAACGATCGGGCGGCTGGCGCGGACTTGACAAGCTGCCGGCGCCGGTCGTCAGATGAACTCTGCGGAATGGCGGATCGAAAGGTCGAAGATATGGCTCGCATCGGCAAAATCGCGCGCGAAGGTGCAACCGGCGAGGCGGAACGCCTTTTCCAGGCTGCGGAGGCCCTTTTGGGGCGCGCGCCGAATTTCTACCGCTACCTCGCGAATGCGCCGCTCGTCGCCAAGATGCTGCTGCCGTTCAACGCGGTGCTCCAGCGCCAGGGCGGCGGCAGCGTACTGCCGGCCCGGATCAAGGAGATGGTCGTTATCAAGACCAGCGCCGTGAACGGCTGCGCCTATTGCTATGCGCACAACACCTCGCTCGGCATGGCGGCCGGCATCACCGAGGAGCAGGTGCGGGCAATCGATTGCGACGACTACATGGACTCGCCGCTGCTCAGTCCGCCGGAGAAGGCTGCGGTGCAGTGGGCCGAACACGTCACGCGCAACACCGCCAGCGAACGGGACGACGTGTTCGCCGAACTGCGCGCCCATTTCGGCGATGCCGAAATCGTCGAACTGACGCTGATCTGCGGCATGTTCAACATGTTTAACCGCTTCATGGATTCGCTGCGGATTCCTCTCGAGCCGCAAGACGAGATCGACAAGATCAAGCGTTCGCTGAACCTCGACCCCGAAAACGTGCGGGCCTATTTCCAGACCGTTCTGGACAACTGGCCGGATGAATTCCCGACGCCGGTTGCAGAGGCCGCGGAATAGATCCGCTAGCCGACGACCGGAACACCGTCCCCCTGCAGGGAAGCCGACCGGACGTCGGACGAGCCTGCGACGGCCGGAAAGCCGATCATCCGGGCCGCCGGAATCAGCAACAAATAGCAAATGGCGCCCAACGCCATCGTGGTTCCAATCCCGAACGCGATGCTGCAGCCCACCGCGAAGATCGACGCGAGCACGCCGCTTGCGCCGTTGATGCCCCAGAACCACGGCGTCGGTCTGCGGCTGTAGGACGCGATGATGCGCATGCCGGCCGGAAAGGCGAAGCCCATCAGCAGCCCGGCCGGCAGGATAATCGCCACGCTTGCCAGTCCCCGTACCGCCAGTGGACTGCTGTCGAACGACAGCAGCAACGGCGGCAGCCAGTACAGCTGCGAGAGGATGTAACCGCTTGTCACCAGGGCCCAGAGCATGAATCGCCTCGCCCGTTCGATCGCCAGGTGATCGGACAGCAGGCTGCCAACACCCGTCGAGACGATCAGCGAGAACAGGACGACGCTCAACGAGTAGATGGGATGCCCGAGAAACACGCTGAAACGCTGCAGGAACGCGATTTCAACCAGCATGAATCCGATGCCGATCAACATGAAGTAGGCTGTTCCACCTCCCGCGAGCCGGGCGCCGACGTCCTGCAGTGCGGGGCGTAACGGCACGATGATCGCAGTCACCACGAGAGCAAGCGCGATGAAGAACAGCATCACCAGCGTCGCGGTGGCGAACAGATTGCCGGCGGTCACGCTGTATGGACGTACCGAGGCCGCCACCGCGGCCACCTTGAAGGCGCTGTACAACGGTAGCTGGTTGAAGAAGAACGGCCGTTCGTCGGTCGGCGGCGTGAGGTCCAGCGGCAGGTCCCGCGTCACGGCGGCCAGCTCGCCCCGACTGCGTGCGCCGACGATCCGTCCCAGCACCTCCGAGGCCGGCGCCGCGCCCGGCGCAAGCAGCCGGTCGAATTGCAGCCGTTCCGTCGCAGTTCCGAGCTGGGCCAGCGCCCCGGCCGAAAATCCGGATCTCGAGACCACCAGGGTGGCAACCTTGCCTGTTGCCGCGAGATAGATATGGTTCGCCGGGTTGTCTACGCCCAGTTCCAACAAGGCGGCGACGGCGAGGCTGACCATGCGGCCGGTTTCGCTCACATGCCGGGGCGAGTACCAGCGGCTTATGGTGAATACCCCTTCTGGGGCGAGGCGGCGCAGGAAGATCTGCCAGGCCTCGACGGTATACAGGCCGTTCTCGCTCAGTGTGAAGGCACCGGCGCCGGTCGCCGCCCACGTGTCGATCAGGCTCATCTGGATCAGATCGAACGTCTCGCCGCTGCGCGCGAACCAGCTTCGTGCCTCGTCGACATGCAGCGTTACCCCCTCGAGCCGGTTCAGCCCGACGAACCGGCTGAACTGCGGGTCGTGCAACAGGAGATCGACGAAGGCCGGATTAATCTCGACGCCGACGATCTCCTCGACGCCGAATAACCGCGCGCTCAAAACATCGCGGCCGCCGCCGACGCCGATGATGGCGGCGCGGCGCAGCCGTGGCAGGTGGTAGGCCAGGTTGGTGATGTCGTACTGCAGGAACTGCGCGCGCGACAAGTCGCCCTCGATCCCGTACGCCGCCGTACCGGCATCGCCGTCGATATTCAGCCGGCTCTGTGTCAGCCGCCAGTCACCGGCAACAAAAGCCGGCGACGGACCCCACATCTGCGGCTCATCGAACTCGGGTTTTTTCGCGATGACTCGCGAGAAAGAATTCCACGTCTCGTACCACGGCAGGTCCACGAGTTGCAGTTCGTCCTTGGCAAAGATCGGGTATAGCCCGCGATGAGACGTGTCCAGGCTGTTGATCGCGGCGACGGCAACGAGCATCGTTACCCAGATGCGCCGCCGTTTCAAAACGCGTGTCAGCAGCGGCAGCACCGGCGGTTCCACCTCGACGCCTGACAGCGAGAACAGGACCGACCCTCCTGCGGCTACGACAGCGGTCCAAAGAACGGCCGACGGGCCGTTGACCGCATTCAAGAGGAGCAGCACCCCCAGGCATCCGACCGCCGCGCCAACCAGATCGACACCATAGACACGGCCGACGGGGTAGGGACTGCGGGTCAGCGCCAAGCTGACGACCACGCCGGAAAAGAAGAACGGGACGGCCAGGCTGACCGCAAGTTGGGTCCAGGTTACAAGCGTCGTCACCGAGGGCTGGATTCCCGGTGCGAGCGTCATCTGGAACGCGAGGGCCAGAGCGGTGCTGATCGCGAATGCCGCGCTGTAATGGGCGAGGTCGAACGGCAGCGTCCGTTCGGTGAATCGGTCACCTCGCAGATAAACCCACACCGCGCCCGCGGTAAGACCGAACATGGCCGTGCTGATGACGAAGAACGCCAAATGGTACCATGCGACGACCGACAGGATTCGTGTCTGGATCAGCTGCAGCATCAGCGTCGCAGCCGTGACGCAGAACACACCCCCGTAAAAGAATACGTCCTTCGCCGTTCTGCTACCCGCCATTCTGACGAAGCCCATTTCAATTCAGTGAAGAGGCGGGCAACTTTAGATGCCATGTCTTAATTTAGTTTAAAACACGAATGGTCCGCGGCCGCTTGCTCGGCCGGACATGCGCCATGTTGACGACCGCTGCCCGGGGGACAGCTGCGTTACCCACATTGTGTGCCGTCTTTTGCGGAGAGGGCCGGCGAATCGCCGGCACCGTTGCTCGACGTGTTGTCACCAGCGCCGACGCAGCCGCAATTCGACGTGCGGCTGGATCGACTCGCGGCAGTCTTCCCACCGTGCCGAGCCTTCGGCCTTTGCGGCAACTCCGGGCAGGTAAGCGATCGCCTTATCGCTGCGCGGCCGCAGCGGGCCGGTCGAGCCACGGCGGAAGGATCCGCGTTAAGACAAAGAGCAGAACCAGCGGGCCGATCAGGGCGGTCATCGTCACCAGCAGGCCTTCGCGTCCCAGAAACGGCACGTGATAGTAAAGCAGTCCCTTCATGGTCTTGGCGATTTCCTGGCCGCTGATGACGACGTTCCAGCGCATCAGGTATACCTGTAGAAGGACCAGGAGGCCGCAGATGAACGCCACGGTGATGAAAGTTTTGCCCCGGACCTTGCGGAACACCATCACGGTGATCAGGATGATCGGCAATATGGCTCCGACGCCGAACTGGAACACGAAGAAGCGGTAGAACAGGTCGTGAGCCACATAGTGCAGGATGATATCGATGCCTTCCTTGCCCTTGTAGACGAGGGTTGCGAACTCGACGCCTTCCAGAAGCAGCGTGAACATCATGAATCCCCACAGGGCGTACACGAGCCCGCGCACGCAGTCCTCATCGATCGGCACCCTGCGGACCTTCGAGATTGTGATGTAGAGGACGATCAGCAACGCGACGCCGGAGATGATTGCCGAAAACAGAAAGACGGCCGGCATCATGTCCGATCCCCACCATTCCCTCGACTTCAGCGACGCGAAAACAAAACCGACATAGCCATGCAACCCGTGGGCCGCCGGGATTCCGATGACGGCGAGCGCGAACATGAACTTATGGTCGATAGTGCGTGCCCTTTCGGAGACATCGTCCGACCACAGTGACAGGGCCCGGTAGAACTGTCTGACCAGGCCCGTCGCGCTTTGCGCGCGCGCCACGATGTCGACTCGG
>JABAOH010027272.1_pt4 | contig 23734 bp, 24 predicted proteins | sample 7062181 | NCBI WGS metagenome assembly JABAOH01 (sample SAMN14538630, study PRJNA623070) | marine sediment metagenome | biome: marine biome [ENVO:00000428]; feature: marine pelagic biome [ENVO:01000023]; material: deep marine sediment [ENVO:00002113]; isolation source: pool of 5 deep marine... | reverse complement strand
CATAAGTCATATAGATCTCGAGGTTCGTTTCTTGCACGGTCAGTCAGTGCCAATAGCTTTTCTACTGCTATCTCCTCCAGGGAATAAACCTGGATAAGTTCGTTCTCAGGCAAGTCGGTGTACTCGTCGTAGCCACGAAGTATGGCGCGTTCTTGAAGTGGACAAACGAATCGTTCGCTGATGGTGATGTCAATCTTGACCTCGTTTCTCGACGTACCCGGTAGGGGACCCTCATACGCCAGGTAAAACGTGTAGCTGTTTTGGTGCTGTTTGTGACTCGCCCTGGAGTAACGAAAGACTATGCCTGATGCTTGTTGAACCGTTTCGTAGATGTCCTTGAGTTCGGAAAGGATCGTTTCAAATGGCGTCGGTGCGGAAAGTGTGAAGTCGAGGTCTTCGGAGAATCGGTAGTCACCGAAGTAACATCGCTTGATAGCGGTCCCGGCCTTGAATGTAAGACGCTGGCGAAGCGGTGAGCGCGACAGACCCACCAGAAGCCAAGCCAGGCAGTAGTCTCGCTCGAGAACTGCTTCCGGGATGCGACGTTCGCCCTTGCGAGCCAGCCGGTTGGAAAGCAGAGAGATGTTACGCTGCGGAATCATAACTTAAGTCCTCACCACTGATTGTATTTCCTCCGGTCTAATGTTGAGCTTGAGACGCCACCGGGCCAGTAACCTCCCTTCGTTCGGAAGCATCGGGTCAAGGATCGCGTAGGTCGCGGAGATCCTTTCTCGCAGTCGCTCCAGGTCGCTGGGAGCATCTACCTCAAAAAGCTCGAGCAAGAACCCGAGCCGACGAATGACAGCACCCACATCCAGTCTTAAAGAATAGTCCACAAGCCTGTGAGTATTTATTTCATCCCTTCGCATCCAGAACCCCTTGGCGACTTCGCTGAACCCGCCGCAATGCTCTGACTGCTTGAGACCATCGATAACTGTCCGCTCAAGGTCACTGACCTGGACTTTATCTGTCTTAGTGGCCCAGTGACTGATGATACCGAAGAGGTTCACCGGCTTGCAGCGAACGAAGCGGAACTCGGTACCGAGGACAAGACGTGGCCGCAGGAACTTTGGTGTCGTGGCAAAAACCACGAATTGAGGCTGGGTAACCATCCTGTGAATCTCCATGGCAGAGGCGTGGGAAANNGTGGGAAATGTAGTAATCCGGTGTACCGGCGAGCTCACGCGCTGCCACGTAAGGATTGCCAAGGTACTCCCGCTCTCGGCCCATCTCAAAGGGTACCAGGATGAACAGGCCGGGTTTTAATCGGGCGGCCACTCCCCGTTCCACCATTCGCCCGACGAGGCTTCGGGCGGATTTCGAATTTAACCCTGTTATATCAACTACATCCGCATAGGAGAAGATAGGCTTTCCCCGTTCATGGAGTTCAGTAACAAGGCTGCCCGCCCCTGAACCAAGTGTTTTGGGTTGTTTGTTATGTTTCATTTGCAAAAAACTCCGTCTTGCAGAGCATTATGCACGAAAAACATAACTATGTCAAGTTTTTTATTTTCACCAGTCAAGTTGACTGTTCCCAAAATTCCAAAATTCAACCAGTTCAATGGCTTCAGCAATCGTTAAATTCATTTTCCAGTTCCCGGCAATGATCGGCATTCTCATGGTCAACGTTTATTTTTCTTGAAGTATTTTCTTTAGCTCTTGCGCAATCAAATCTTTTATTACATCAGTTTGAACCTGGGGCTGCGTTTGCGTTTGATCTTCCTTCTTGGGCGGCGCGGCAGCAGAGGGAATATTGACCTTCTTCGGGCCTAAACCTATGGCAGCACGTTTTTCCAATAATTTCTGTTTATCCGCCTCAGGGATGGCCATAATGGTTCCCATTGATTTAGCATAATAATCAATTTTCAATAAATGCTCCAATAATTCCATCCGCAAATAAGCTTCCTTAACATCCCTTCCCACAGACAATACACCATTACCGGCCATCATAAACACATCACATTTAGATAAAGCTTCGGTAACAATTTCATCATGCTCTTTGGCACCAGGTATGGCATACCTGGCCACCGGTATCACATCACCAATGGAAACAATAGCCTCGGGGACAAAGATTTCAAAATCACCGCCCACCAACCCCCGCGCCATGGCAAAAGGCGGATGCGCATGAACAACCGCATTAATGTCCTCCCTGGCCCGGTAAGCTGCCAGGTGCAGCTTAATTTCAGAGAAAGGTTTGCCAATGCCTTGAAGTTTATTGCCTTCCATGTCCAACACCAGTACCATCTCCGGCACAATGTCAGCTTTACTCACAGCCGTGGGCGTTGCCAGGAGATTCTCTTCAAAACGAACCGTCACATTACCATCATGACTGGCAACCCAACCCTTTTTGTCCAGCTTCTGGCAAATCTCAACAATTGCCTTAATTAAATACTCTCTACGATTTCCCATTACAGTATTGCCTCCAGCCCCTCGGCGAGGGGGGCCATAGAAGCCCAGCCGGGAGAACTCTTTTGCAATTGATATGAATCGAAAAGAGGGATGTTGCTTCAAACGTTTGGGGAAACCTTAAACTCATCTTTTCACCTTCTTTTCTTCTCCGTTTCCTCGCTTCTTCACTTCTTCTCTTCTCTCTTTATCCTCTGTGGCTTCCATACAACTCTAAGTTAGTTGTTTACCTAAACGTGTTTCTTTCATTTCATTGAGTTGATTTAAAATCTTAACCGCTGCTTCTGCAGATGAATCGATTTCGGATTCGGGTCCGCTTAAAGTAAGACGCCCGGTTGCACCAAAAGGCCTGATGTCGATCAATTTGACTTCCGCTGCCTTAAGGGCCTCATTACAGGCAATCATCAGGTAAGCAGCAGGGGTGGCTTCCAGTATAAACACCGAATCTCCTGCCAATACCATGTTCCCTCTAGCCAACCCGGTAAACATTATAGCATGATCCTGCTCCACACTGCGAATGGTTTTTTCCGTTAAAATCTGCACCTCTGCCCGGTCATTCTCATCCAGCTTTGTTGCCCTTAATACAGCATTACCCGCTTCCTTGACTTCTCCCTGGTCCGCGTGATGAACCATCATCAACCCGTAAATCCTTTCTGTCACCACAGAACCCAGGCGCGATTTAGTGGCTTTCAAGGCAATGTCAATCATGGTATGAATCTCCATGGCAGGTGCGATTTCAATCAATAAGGCAGCATCATATTCCGACGGGTCATATACCCGGTTGTCTTTGGCAATATACTGGGCCAACTGCGGCTGCAAATTATCAATAAATGTCAACGTCCTTAATTCAAAACCCTTCTCAACTTCTGCCATCTATTTCCTCCTATCAATACTTTCCTTTTGCTGTTTTGCCGGTGACAATGGCGACGCTGGCTGAAGCGCCAATGCGGTCGGCCCCGGCTTGTATCATTTTTTGCGCATCCTCTTTGGTGCGAATTCCCCCGGATGCTTTCACTTCCATATCACTGCCCACAATACGGCGCATTAATTCTATGTCCTCCACAGTGGCACCACCGCCGCCAAAGCCCGTAGACGTTTTTACAAACGCAGCCCCGGCAGTTTTGGCAAGCGTACAGGCAATCACCTTTTCCTCGTTATTTAATTGCGCCGTCTCGATAATTACTTTTACTTTATGCGGTTTTGAAGCTTCTACTACTGCTTTGATATCATCATACACCTTTTTATAATCCCTGGACTTTAAGGCGCCGATATTAATCACCATGTCAATCTCTTCAGCACCGGCGCGGATGGCTTCCCTGGCTTCAAAGGCCTTGGCCTGGCTGGTGGCGGCTCCCAAAGGAAAACCCACAACCGCAATGGGTTTTACCGGACTGCCTTTTAACTCCCGGGCCACCAGGGGAATATTGCTGGAATTGACACATACGGTAGCAAAACCAAATTGTTTGGCTTCATCACATACTTTGATCAATTGTTCCCGTGATGCATCGGGTTTTAATAAGGTGTGATCGATGATCGAGGCCAGTTCCCGGTCCATTTGAGAACCATTAATGCCCACTTTGGCCCCAATACGGTCCGCACCACTGTTTAAAATATTCCTGACAGCTTCAGGCCTTTTGGTGACACAATGCCCACAATCAATACAGTCCCGGTCTCCTATTACACAATAAGAAGCAGTCCCCTTATCGGCAAGAAAACCCATCTGCTGCAATCTCTCTGCAACTTTCCGGGTGATTACTTCAACCACTTCATCCAGGTTATCGATATCCTGCGGCATTTATTCCTCCTCCCTCTTACTGGTGTTTACTTTATCAACAACGCCGACAATGACCGAGTGAAACGGGTCCTTCATCGTACCCAACAATTGCCTGGCAGCGTTTCCCTCCTGCTCCACCAACACCAGGTCCCCGGGGCCGGCCTTGACAATATCCATAGAAAGAAACGATTGAGATATATCATTGCCCCACTCATCCACCGGCTGTACAATTAAAAGCTTGTGGCCTTCATAACATGGAACTTTACGGGTTGCTACCACATTACCGATTACCCTGGCTAATTTCATGGTTACTCGTCCTCTTCAAAAATTTCATCTTTATCTTTAATACCTTTATCTTCAACATTTACCTGGTCGACAATGCCGGTAATGGCAGCATCCACCGGTGCAAAAGGCTCCGGGAGCGCCATCGATGATTCCCTGGCAAGGGTATAATACACCAGGTCCCCATAACCCGCCTGAACCGTATCAATGGCTGCTTCAGGTTCACCACTGTTTTCCAGCTTCTCATTAAGGGGCTGGATCATTAAAATTTTTAAATCACGAATACTCTCATCCTTCTTCGTGGCTACCACCGTGCCGATTACCCTGGCTAATTTCATTTATCATACCTCATTTAAAATCAGGTTAAGGTTTAGGAGGAAAAACTCTTCCTCAACCTCAACCTCAACCTCAACCTTGTTTCTCAAAAAAATTTTGCCATCTTATGGCAGAATTTTTTTGAGAGGTAACTACCAATAAAGTCCTTTATCAATCAAATCCGGGTGAGGAGACGGGATCAATTCACAACCGGCCAACATGCCTTCCTTCTTAATAAATAGTTTGGCCGCTTCCAATGAGTCTTCCACATCTGCCAACTCACCGGTCATCACAAAATAACCTTTGCCACCCAAACCATTACACAAACGAATTTCTACCAGTAGAATGGGGGTGGCTTTGGCGGCAATATCTGCCGCCTGCACACAATTAGCAGCGGAAAACGATTCGATAATGCCAACAGAACCGAATTTCTCAATTTTAGTGGCACCGGCAACAGCAGGTATAACACTCCGGTGCACATGAGGTAAAAACAGGTCGGCAATGACCATATCTCTACCTGTTTCAATTCCCGCTTTCATGGCTTCTTCCACGTCAGCTACTTCACCGCATATTATGGTTAAATACTTACCCGGACATACCGGGTGGGTTTCAATAATGCGCACCGGTGCTTTTTTTACCATGGCATCACAGGAGTAAATTCCTTTTGCTACCGATTTGTATTCGATCATTCCTAATGCAGGCTCTTTCATTGGAAATCATCCTTTTTCTATCTCGATCCAATCCAGGGTTACTTCGGTTACCTTGCCGGCAATGGAGGCATGGTAAACAGCGCCGAGTTTGTCCAGGGGCGAAGCAGCAATCACATCGCCCATTTTTACTTTTTCCCCGGGCACCACGTTGGGCATTGCCGGGACCCCGGTATGCCGATTAAGGGGGATGCGCACCCGGTCCGGGGATTTGTACCCATAGGAAGGAGTATCCTTCACATACTCTGAAAGCCCGAGTTTTTTTATAACAGTGGGGAGAGAAACTTTCCGGAATTCGTATTCAGGAATAATAGAAATATCAGAACGGGTATGGGGATTTTTGACTCCTTTGGATACCAACAGGCTTTTGTACTCGGCATATACCTGGCGGGGCGAAAGCAGCATAAAATCACAAGCCACCAGTTCACAAACCCCACACTGGCTGCATAAAAAGGTCGATGTGATGTGATCCGTCGGCTCCGACAGGTTGTAATCAATGGTTCGCATGGTCATATGAGGATATAAGGCATGCCCGATTAGATTCCTGGGGCAAAGGTCTGTACATCGGTAACATTGGCAGCAGGCAGCTTTGGATTTTTTTACCATCTGGGAGATGGTGGTATTTTTCATCTGTATAATAAATTGGTCTTCAGGAAGTGCCACCACACCGCAGGTGGTTTTGGCGATTCCCTGGTCCGGGTCTTCTACAATCAATCCCATCATGGGACCGCCTTCCATTAGAACATCATCGGAATTCAAGGTGCCCCCTGCCAGTTCGATTAAATCCCTATATGTCGTACCGATGGGAACAGTTACCACTTGCGGCTGATTGACCGAACCGGTAACGGTTACCGGTCGTTCGGTTACCGGTTTCCCATTCATGGCATTGGCAACCTGGGCCAATGAAAGCACATTACTGACCACTACCCCGACATGGAGCGGAAGCCCTCCTTCAGGAATAATTCGACCGGTGACATCGTAGACCGTCAAAAACTCATCGCCTGCCGGGTAATAATTTTCCAGGAGAAAAAGTTTAATGCTGCCATCCCGGGGCAGGACCTCTTCTACGGCCGCCACCGCATCTTGGTAATGCCCTTTAATAGCAATATATCCTATTTTAGCCCCGGTGGCAGCCATGGCATATTTCATGCCCTCGATGACCAGGTAGGGTTTTTCTTTTAACAGGGTTTTATCTGAGGCCAGTAGGGGTTCGCATTCGCTGCCGTTGGCGATTACCGTGTTTACGCTGGCGTTGAGTTTGATATGGGTAGGAAAACCACCCCCACCAGCTCCTATCACACCTGCCTTTTGCACCGCTTCAATGATTTCCTTCGGTGTTTTTCCCTGCATTCCCGTTACCTTCCAGCAAAATGTCTTATAAATTCTGTCTCTAATAAATCCGAAATTCGAATATCGAAATTCGAAACAAATTCGAATGACCGAAATCCAAAATTCAAAACAAAAACTGAAGTGATAAAGAGAGGTAGTATGAATAAATAAATAAAAGATAGTAAATATTTTTGGAACAAAGTCCAAGAGACAGGATATCGTAAAACGAAATTGGGCGCTCTGTTTTGAACATTTGGTATTTGAATTTTGAATTTGTTTCGGATTTCGGATTTCGTGCTTCGGATTTTCATTATACGATCCTGAAATAGCCACTTAATACGCATCGCCGGATGCGGGTAAAATGCCGGGCCGTGGTTAATCCTTCACCGGTGGGTGAAGCAATCGTAAAAGAAGTAGGCCCTTCACCACCCAGTCCCAAACCCGCTAAGGCCATGCCGTTCTTCACAAAAATGGAGGTATTCATTTTCACCGCCATCCGGTGCATGTGCTCGATATTTTTAGAGTGGATAACTGCCGTATGAAAACAACCTCCTTCCAGTTGATACGCCAATTCAATGGCTGCATCGATATCCCGAACCCGGATGAAAGGTATCACCGGCATCAGCATCTCTTTTACGGCAAAGGGATGATCCGGTCCTGTTTCCACGATGACCATGCGTTTCGACGCATCCACATCCATACCGATTTCTGCCAGGATTTTTTGGATGTCTTTGCCTATCCATTTTTTACTGGGATGCCCCTGTTCATCAAGAAGAATTCGTTCCAACTGCCTGGCTTGGTAACTGCCCACTTCAACAGCACCGTGCTCCAGGAGGGATTTTTTTAAACCCTGGGCTGCCCCCTCGGTTACAATGATCTCTTTTTCTATCACGCAGATAATGTTATTATCGCAGCTGGCACTGGTAACAATATCTTTACCTGCTTTATCAAGGTCAGCGGTATCATCCACCACCACCGGGGGGTTGCCAGGCCCTGCGGCGATCACCCGTTTACCGGATTTCATGGCAACAGCCACCACTGCCGGCCCACCCGTTACCACTAACAAACCAATCTGCGGATGCTTCATTAGCATCTGGGCCGACTCAATCGTGGGATTGAGCACCGTGGTAAATAAATTGGGGGGACCACCTTCGGATATCACTGCCTGATTCATCAGGTTAATCGTATAAACCGAGGTTTTCTTTGCAGACGGATGCGGGTTAAAGGTAACTGCATTTCCTCCGGCGATCATGCCGATGCCGTTGCAGATGATGGTTTCAGTGGGATTGGTACAGGGAGTAATACTGCCGATCACACCGTAAGGCGCCCGCTCCTGGATGGTTAATCCTTCATCACCGGTAAAGGCTTTGGGCTCAACATCCTCAACCCCCGGGGTTTTAACTAGGGCGAGTTGGTTTTTCTTTAATTTGTCCTCATACCGCCCCAGGCCGGTTTCTTCCACGGCAATTTTGGAGATTTCCTGCAAATGCGCCAGGCATATCTCCCGGATGGCGCTGATGATTCGTTTGCGCTGCTGAACCGGAACGGATTTATATTCTAAAAACGCTTGCCGGGCGGCAGCGATTGCCGAGTCGATATCAGGGAAACACCCGCGGCTGCCTTCGGCTTGAGCAAAAGTAAAAGAGATATCCGGAGGTTTTGGCGAGGGCGAGCCTGTGGGAGCCGCGGCAGACGATTGCTCTTTACCGGACCCGGCGGTCAGTTGCTCTACCACCCGGTCCACAATAGCTTTCATTTGATTATCGGTGATTTTCATTACTCCAATACTCCACATAGGAGGCTGTCCGAGAATGTCGGGTGAACACGAGGTTCACCCCTACATAAACCTCGGAAGCCTTTGTAGGGGCGAATCTTGTATTCGCCCTTTTTCCACATTCGCCCTTTTCTTCGCATTCTCGGACAGCCTCCTGGCTACTTAACATATCTCTTTTCACCGTCGATTTCCAGGACATCCACGATTGCCATGATCACGGCATCCACGGGTTTGTCCTTTGTTAGCCACGTCTGCCGGGCAGAACTCCCGGCTGCGGTTAAGACTACCTCGCCAAGTCCAGCACCTACCGAATCCACTGCGATGACAAATCCACCGGTGGGTTTAATATCGAGGTCCACAAATTTGACAATATGAAATTTCATACCTTCTAATTTTTCATCTTTTTGTGTGGATACCACCGTACCTACAATTTTTCCCAATTGCATGGCTTTCTCCGTATTTCAAAAAACCAGGTTGAGGTTAAGGCTGAGGTTGAGGAAAATATTTTCTTCCTTAACCTTAACCTAAACCTTAACCTGAGGATTTATAATTCATATGTTCTTACCGGCTTTTTTGGGACCGCGCCCCAACGGCAGGGCCAGGTCGATATTTTCATGGGGTCTGGGTATCACATGAACCGATACCAGCTCACCAACTTTTTGAGCTGCCCTGGCTCCGGCTTCGGTTGCGGCCTTCACTGCAGCCACATCTCCGCGAACCACAGCCGTTGTATATCCGCCGCCAATCTTTTCATAACCGACCAATTCCACTTTAGCTGCTTTTACCATGGCATCCGATGCTTCTACCATGGCAACAAACCCTCTGGTTTCGATCATACCAAGTGCGTCAGCCATTCAATCCTCCTAACGTTATATCGTTTTAAATGATTAATTGTACTCATCGTAAATCCAGTTCTTTCAAAGTCGTATTATAAAGGAAGTATCCCGGCAATGCAACATATCACCTTACTTTTTTGAATTTTCGTTTAAATTTAATCTTTTTTTTGCAATTGCTTTCTAAAAGCTTGACAATATGATATAATCGGTTTTTTACAGGAGGTTGCATGAAAGATTACGCATTTTTATTTCCCGGTCAGGGTTCCCAGGTTGTGGGCATGGGAAAAGACCTGTATGAAAACACGGAGTTTGGGAAACAGACCTTTAAACTGGCAGATGAGATTTTGGGGTTTTCTCTGTCGAAAATATGCTTTGAGGGACCGGAACAAGAACTTCAATTAACCTATCATGGTCAACCGGCATTATTAACGGTATCGTATATTTTGTATACCCTGCTGGAAGTAGAGCCCCTGGTTGCAGCCGGTCATAGTTTGGGTGAATATTCGGCCCTGTTGTGCGCCGGGGCGATTAAATTTGAAGATGCGGTGTTACTGGTTCACAAACGGGGCAAATATATGCAAGAAGCAGTACCCGTGGGCAAAGGGGCAATGGCTGCGGTTATGGGTGCTGATATTGATACCATCAAGCAAGCGATATCCGAAGTGGATGGTATTGTCAACGTGGCAAACTGGAACGGTTCAACCCAGGTGGTGATCTCAGGAGAAAAAGCAGCCGTGGAAGAGGCGGTTAAAAAAATTGCCGCCCGTAAAACCAAATTCCTTCCTGTTTCCGCTCCATTTCATTCGGAACTGATGATACCGGCAGAAGAAAAATTGTCCATTGACCTGGATAATATTGAATTTAAGGACTTAAGGTTTCCTGTGATCAACAACATTGCGGCGTCTGAAGTGACAGGCGGAGACCATGCCCGATATTCCCTCAAAAAGCAGGTAACCCGGCCGGTCTTGTGGCACGACACCATGATTAAATTACTGGAAGAGAAAGGAATGACAAAATTTGCAGAAATCGGTTCCGGCAAGGTTTTGACCGGGCTCAGCAAACGGGCAGCCAGGGAATGCGGCATCGAGATCAAGCCGGTAAGTATCCAAAACCTTGAGGATTTAAGAGCAGTATATAAGAATTAAGAAAATCACAACTGGCTCTCTAACTCCCGGATGGCTTTTTCAACCCGGTGGATTTCCTTATAAAGGCGGTTAAATTCTTTATCTTCAATCCGATTGGTTTTCTTAAACCCCAGTTTACCTAATCGCTGGAAAAGGATGCGTTTCCTTCGATTGACTTGATTCTTTTTGCCCAGTAAATTTCCTTTTTTTCTCAATTGCTCCCGGTTTTTTTGATCATATTCTTTATGGCGGGCCTTTAATTCTTCTTTTAATGAATGGATTTTTTCATCGTATCGAGTTATTTTGGGTTCTATTTCTGCGATGGCTTTTTCAGGGTCCCCTTTTTTTTCATATAAAGGGGCCAGTTCTTCGGTTAACTCCCGGATTTCCCGGTTCAGCGTTTCCATCTCTTTCTCGATTTCTTCTGTTTTCATTTTCTTTTCAATTTTTGCCAGATCGTTGTCCAGCCGGATTTCCTCGATTTTTCTTTTATGCGCCGCCAATTTCTTTTCATCTTTTGATTTCAACTTTACTTTTTCATGCGCTGCTTTTTCAATGTCGTTTAACTCTTTTTTTAGTCGGTTAAGTTCCTTTACTTCGGGATTTTTCAGGTTTTCCTGTTCTTTTATAGCGGTTTCCTGTTCTCTTTTAAATTGGTCGAAGGCATGGTCGGTTTTTTCGGTTTCAGCCTGGACAGCTTCGATTTCCTGTGCCAGGCGTGTTTCATCATGTTCAAGACGTTCCAATTCCTTTTTGATTTCATGCAGGTTTTCGTCTTCACCACCGATATGAAGCCCTCTTTCCCAGAGTTTTTCCCCAAGTTTCTCCCATAAGTCCACCAATTTCCCTTTTTCTTTGCTTATTGCAGCTTTTATTCGTGCCCCATGGATTTCTTTTTTGATTCGCAAGAATATTTTTTTTATTCCTTCTCTAACTCCTTTATCCCGGATTAAGATAATCACCACCAGGGCTATAATAATTACCAGCATAAACCAGAACACCCAATATGGGACTCCGCCGACTCCTGCTGCGGCATTCATTCCATCATTGTCACCCACAGCCAATTGTGAGCGAAGCAAACTAAGTTCCAATCTTAGCATACTCATTTCTCCTCGACCTCAACCTTTATTTTTGTTCCAATTTCAGTTTTTGTTTTCATTCCTATATATATTTTATAACAATATTCTACAGTATTTCCCGGCAAATTTCAAATTTTAAAGAGGGTTAAATAAAAAGGCAGGAGAACCTGGCACACAGTTTCTCCTGCCTATTTTTTGTTGAGACAAAATACTGTACCTGAGTTCTTAAATCAGGTGGTGATGAGGGAACTCATCAGGGAGTGGGGGGACAATCCCAATTGGTGTCACAGCCCACAACAGTATACGCACAGGGGCCGCAGGTGATCCCGGTACATAACTGGATGCTGCAATTAAAACCGCAAAGGGTGAAGGGTTCGGTTTGGGTGGTTAATGTTCCACCTTTGGCGTCATTCATCTCAAAGCTGCTGAGATCAGCCACGGTTTTTTTGTTCAATACTAACTTTTTGTGATACTTCTTCATGATTTATCTCCTATTTGTTTTTTTATTGTCTTTTGAGGAAATTGATTGGAAGTAATAATTTATTGTAGCATAGATATCAGTACAAAACAAGCAAAAAATTCTGGAATAATGGACATAATGAATTGTTAAGCGGAAGCAAAAAACGGGGGCGGGATTTATGCCATAAATCCCGCCCCCTGGGGGTTTAAAGGTTTCAGACGTTTAATCGGTCAAAAGTAGAAGAGACCTCTTTGCTTCAGATTCAATCTTCATGTCCTGTTAGTGGGTATTAAGTTGTGTTGATAAGATTGAAGATTTGTACATCGCTAATAATCCTGATGGGCGAAATTTAATTATAATCCATTAAGGAATTTATGTCAATCGGCCAAAAGTCTTAAAATTGGTATTAAAAAAAAATAAAAAAATGTACAACTAAAGTAGTATTTTTCAGGTTTTGGTTGTAATTTTAAATTTCCTGCTGGGTACGGTGATGCCCAGGCCCTCCAGTAATTGCTCTTCAGGGCCGCCCCGCAGGCCGAAACTGGCCAGCCGTTTGATGATACCGGCTGTTTGATCCAGTTCTTTTATGGCCTGACCCAGGTCCCGGGTGGCTTGTAAAAGGTTGCCTTTTTTTCTTTCCTGGTCAGCGGCCGCCTCTTCGACTTCCACCAGCACGGCTTTACCTGCTTCCAGCCGCTCCCTGGTGATCCCGAAAGAGGAGAACTGGTCCAGTATTTTGGTTTCGTTCACTGCGTTGGTATAAAACTGTTTGGCTTCGTCGAGCCAACCGGCAATCGTTTGTTTGCGCCGGCCTTTCAATCCCAATACCTGGGCTGCCCAGGGGTCATCTTTAAATACCAGGCGCGCCAGTTGAAGAAACTCGATAAACACTTTTTTTGCTTTTTTAGAAACATCTTTCAGCACTTTGGTGGCAACGAGTTTTTCCGATTTCTTCCTATTGCGGTCGATGGTCAGGCTGTCCGCACGCTCACGCAATTCCCGTGCCCGGTTGAAACGCTCCTCGTTAAAGTTGTACCCGGCCAGGACGTTCCTGATTATCTCATTTTTCCAGGCAATGGCAATGATCTGTTCGGCCATGCCTATTTTCGTATCCATGGATTGATTTCTCGGTTTCGGCATTTGTTCTTCCTCCTTTAATTTTTAGTCACGAAGCGCTTCGCGCACTTCCCGCGCTGATTCTTTGCCTTGCAAAGCTCGATTTTGCAACAATTTACCATCATTTGGTTTCATTATACCATAATTTGGAAATGAAAAACAATACTTTTGCAATAAAAACCATGTTTTAATTATATTTAACCATGCTTTTATTATAAAAACCATGATTTGATTATGATCAACCATAATTTATCAATAATCAACCATACTTTATAAATAAAATCCAGGTTTTTATAATAGAATAATGGTTAATTAAAAGAAAATATTGGTTTATTATTGATAAATTATGGTTTTTAAAAGAAAAGAATGGTTTTATATTATGGAATTATGGTTTTTATAATAAAAGATTGGTATATTATAATAAAAGCATGGTCGATTGTATTGGAATTCCCGTTTTCAAGAAATAATGGTGCTGATTTAACTGATCTATCATGGAAGCAGCGGCCTTCGGCCAGTTTTTAAACGCCTGACGGCGAATGAGAGAACCACGAAGGCACGAAGGTAGAAGGAATTATTTTCTTCGTGTCCCTTCGTGTAACTTCGTGGCTAAAAATAAAAAGAAAAAAACCTTTCGTGTACCTTCGCGGCTAAAATTAGAGTTCCCGGAAAAATTCCGCGTGCCTTGAAAATATAATTGTATACCTGTATAATGTATAATCAAGATTAAAGTTCGCAGGAGAACGATTTAATGATGGAAGGTACGAATAAGAGTGAAAAGGCAGCGATGAAATTTAAAAAAGGCGTGCTTCTGCTGGCCGATGTAGTGGATTATACATCGCAAACCAATCGCCTAGGTGACAAAAAAACCGCTGCCTTTAATGAACATTTCGAGAAAAAAATCCGGGAACTTACAAAAGCCCACCAGGGAATTTTTATCAAACGCATCGGGGATGCGGTGCTGATTTTCTTTGAAGATGAAAAACCGTTCCTGGATTTTGTTATCCAACTGAGAGAACTGTCCCGGACCAGGTGCCTGGATCATTACGACTTCTTTGCCGATTTGCGCATGGTGGCCCATTACGGCAATTTTTCCTTTGAAACCATCGAAGAAAAAATATCGGACCTGATCGGCCCGGAAGGCATCAAGGTCTTTCGCATCGAAAAATATGCAGGCGAATACGATGTGATTATCACCAACTCTTTGCTGGGAATCATACGAAATCTCTTGGAAGAGAAAAACATTTCCTTCACAAACCTGGAAGCTGTAAAATTAAAGGGCTTTGATGAGGACGCCTTCCTTTATAAATTGAATTTCCCGGTAAAAGGTAAGAAAGCGGCTTCCACCTTACTGTGTGTCAAGATGGAGGCGCTGGAAGCGGAAACCAGGGTAATCCCGGTTTTCGGCGACCTGTACCCGGCCATGAACATGGAAGACAATTTTATTAACCTGGATATCAAAACCGGCGATGAGGAGAAATGGTCCGGGACAGGAAAATATTTTCCCATGAGAGAAATGGAAAGGGAAGGAATGCCGGGTATCGATGTTAAAATGAAAAGGGAAAAGGAAATAGAAAGGCCCGGTTATGTGGACGTAAAAACGCTGTACAACCTCCAACATCACGGCATTATCCTGGGTCTTCCCGGTTCCGGCAAGACCACGATTTTGAAATATTTTGCTTTCCGGGAATTCAAAGAAAACCGGAAGATTTTAGAAGAGGATAAAAAGCGGGTGGTGTTGTTTGTCCCCTGCCTCAATATCCCGGGTTATAATGAGTGGAACCGTCTCCGGTTTTGGGATGAAAAAAAGGCAGACGCTGCCTTCAACGTGGGAACCCTTTTGTTTTATTTGACCTACTGCTTTTTATTTAATAAAGAAGAGGTCAAGCAAGATAAAGAAAAACAGGAGTTGAGAATCGCGGAGAAACTGGTGCTTCAGGCGTATAATGCCGGGCGTTTGACCCTGTTGATCGATGCCCTGGATGAAGCACCGGGAAAAAAGATTAAAGAAGATATGATCGCCTGCGTAAAAGAACTTTTTAAGGATTTAAGCGACGGGCCGCGAAAAGGCAAAGCAAACCGGGTTTTTCTCACCTCCCGGTATTCGGAGAGGGATATGTATTTTTCTGGGAAGGGAGCGGACATGCTGAAACCGCAGTTCGAGGTGCGCTCCCTGGACATGGAGCAGCTCCGGGAAATGGCCCGGTATTTCTATGGAGAAGAAACAGACCTTTATAAAAAATTCGATGATATTGTATGGCGGGAGGAGATTGCTGCCAAAGTAGGCGGCACTCCCATCACGGCTTTGCTGGTGATTGCTTATTATGAAATCTTCCGTAAATTCGACACGCGGTACCACATGTACAACATTATCGTGATCTTTATCCTGGTCCGGGTGTGGAAGCAGATAAAAGAAAAACATTTCAACAAAGACATGCGAATTTTTTTCAAAGAAGCAAAATCAAAGGAGGTTTTAAAGGAAGAAAAAAATGCCAGGGAAATATACGATGCCCTTTCCCTGCTTTCTTATGAGCACATGGATAAAGGTACGATTATTAACGAAGAGGATATTGCCGGTATATTCGAGCTTTTTGCCCGCGAAAAGGTGGAAGAAAAAGAAGCAGAAGCCGAAGCGGAGTTGTGGTTGAAGCAAATGAAAGAGGACCATTTGCTGGTGTCTGCCGGGGCCAATGAATATGTGTTTATTCATAATACGGTGATGGAGTACCTGGCCGCCCGGTACATCGTGGAGAAACTGGATGATCCGCTTTACCTGGAAACCCTTTTTGAAATCCATGATTTAATCAAACACCTGGCGCAAAAAGGGCCGGCCTTTTTTGCAGCGGAAATTCTGCCCATAGCCGTGGGCAACGGTATAAAAAGCGGCGCGGCGCTGCTGCGCATCATCCATGATTGCATTGATAAAGCGGAAAATAAGGAAAGGAAGGAATTGTTGTATCCACTGGCACTGAAGTGCCTGGCGGAATGGGAGAGTTTTATCGACCGCCAGTACCGGAGAACACGCCTCGATCTTTTGCACCGGAAGTTAGAAGAAGAAGTAGAGGATAACCGGGATGCCGTGGACTGGAGATACAAATACCTGGAAGGTATTGTATTAAGCGCGGATAAAAAGGAATTAAAGGAATGGCTGGAGACCTTTAAAAACATCCCCCGGCTTACCCGGCCCTACTTTTTTCAGGAATATTTGAATTTTAATAAATATTGGTGGGGAGATTCAGAAATCGTTTCTTTAAGGGTAAAGTTGTTGTACCGGGCGATCGACCGGGAACTGGTGGAGCGCTGGCTGACAGGACACAGGGAAGCGGAAGAAAAGGTGCTGCTGGAAAAAGAAGTGGAAATAGCAAAACAAGCAGAAATAAGTTTGTTGATATTGGATTCCACCGGGTATCACCCGGAGGAGAAAAATTTCAATTATTATCGAGAGTATTCCGGCAAAGAGCTGGTGGGGTTCTTTGGCAGTCCCAACTTCAAACACAGCGGCACTGTGAACTGTGTTGCCGTGAGCCCGGATGGGAAATATATTGTCTCCGGCTCCTATGATCAAACTCTCAAACTATGGGATAAGTCCAGTGGAAAAGAAATTCGCTCCTTCAAGGGACACGAAGGCGATGTAAGTAGTGTGGGGTTCAGCCCCGATGGCAAACACCTCATCTCCGGCTCCTATGATAACACCCTCAAACTAGGGGACGCGGCCACCGGCAAAGAGATTCGCACCTTTAAAGGGCACACAGATAGGATATGGAGTGTCGGTTTCGCGCCGGATGGAAAAACCGTGCTCTCCGTCTCCGATGATAGCACCATCAAACTATGGGATATCCAAACCGGCCAATGTATCAAAACCATCCCCCTGTTGTGGATACCTCATGATATTAAAGCATTTCCCGGTAAACCCGGCGTTTTTGCCACGGCCAACGGCAACGGAACCGTGACGCTGTTTGATTTCAGAGAAGTGATAGGTAAGAACTGAGTAAGAAGTAGGAAGTAAGAAGTAAGAAGTAAGGGAACTTGCCTGTCCCTTATTCATGTCCTAATGATAAAACCCTCAAACTCTGGGACGTGGAAACCGGCCAATGTATCAAAACCATCCCATTGCTTTGGATACCTCGTGAAATCAAAGCCATACCCGGTAACCCCAGAGTTTTTGCCGCGGCCAACGGCAACGGAACCGTGACGCTGTTTGATTTCAGAAAAGTGATAGGTAAGAACTGAGTAAGAAGTAGGAAGTAAGAAGTAGGAAGTAAAAAGATAAGAAGGGGAGAATTAGTAGGTTGAAAAGATTTTGCACAAAAAAATCTTTTCTGGTATAATGGGCATTCAACCAAAAAAGTTGAAAAACACCCCTTCAACCAAAATGGTTGAAAAAAATGTTCTCAACCCAATCGGTTGAATAAGTACTGAGGCTGTTTATGAAGAAAAATATTGTATTGATTGGAGATATTGTTTCTTCTAAGAAGATACCCAATCGACAAGATATCCAAAACAAGATTAAAAGGATATTAATGGAACTGAACCGTGAAAACAGGCACCTGCTTTCCCCGTATACTGTGACATTAGGAGATGAATTTCAGGGGGTGTTGAGTCGTGCAGATCATCTGTTTTGTGATATCATTTCAATATTGACTTATGTTTATCCGATAAAAATACGCTTTTCAATCGGTATTGGAGACATTCAAACACCGATAAACCCGAATCAGGCCATTGGTATGGACGGGCCCGCCTTCCACAATGCCAGAAGTGGAATAATCAAACTGAAAGAAACACCATGGCTTTTTACAATTGTCAATCCCCATGATGCAAACCAAAAAATGGTTGAGCAGACCCTCTTCCTAATCTCCCACATGTTCCTCAAATGGAAACAAAATCGGTTCCAAATTTTGCAAAGATTGTGCAGAGACTCGACAGTAAAACAAATGGCACAAAATATGAATATCACGGACAAAGCTATTTATAAAAATATTGACGATGGTGGATTAAAAATTATAATGGAATTATTTTCAGAAATTGAAGGCATTATCAATAGAAGTCTGTAGCAGCATGAAACCGCAATTTTTCTACCTAATCAATCTGGTAATGATTACCCGCCTTGCATTTAGCTTCAAAGACAAGCCTTTATCTTTGAGAAAGGTTTGGATCATGTCGTTCATTCAAATCGTAGGACTCAGTGTCCTTCAATTCAATTACAAATTAGTTATCCTGATGTGTATAGTCATCGTTGTCAATGTTTCTTATTACTTTCTCGAGAGAAAGAATAAAAACATCAACGGGTTAAGGGTAATATCTTTCTTTACTTACTTTTTTTTATTGGATTTCTTCTGTTCAAAATTCATTCAACTGGATTTTAATAAATCTTTTGCCGCGTTTTTATCATCTTTCACTAATTATTCTATGATACTATCCTTTTTATCCGGAGTTAATTGGCTGAAGTTTAATGTTTTTCTGTCAGGCTTTTTAATGATTATCAATGAAGTAAATTTTATGATCCGTTACCAATTTCATGTATTTGAGCTTGTTCCAAGAGTCTTGGATAAAGTTGGAGATCCAAATAAAGAAATATCAATTGACGAGAAGGAGTACAATGCGGGACGTTTTATTGGTATTCTTGAAAGGATTCTTATATATATCTTTGTTCTTGAAAACCAATATGCTGCCGTCGGCTTAATACTGGCGGCTAAGGGATTCGCGCGGTTTAAGGAATTGGAGAATCGAAACCGGGCAGAGTATGTACTCATTGGAACATTGTTGTCAACTCTGCTCGCCTTTGTTGTTGCTCTAATCACTAAAGAATTTCTAAAATAGATGAACATCAGGAAGAAAAAGCTGCCAGACAAAAAAGTCAAGGATGTTGAGTGTGGCTTTCAGCCCGGAGGGCAGCCGCATCATCTCCGGCTCCTTAGATCAAACCATCAAAATTTGGGATATCCAAACCGGCCAATGTATCAAAACCATCCCCCTGTTGTGGATTCCTTTAGACATCAAAGCCATGCCCGGTAAACCCGGAGTTTTTGCCGCGGCCAACGGCAACGGAACCGTGACGCTGTTTGATTTCAGGGAAATCATAAGCTAAATGATGAGTGATGAATGATGAATGATGAATGATGAAAGCAGAGTACTGATAAAATCAATCTCAGGCAGCGGCCACTTTCGTGTTTTCTACCATTACCTTCTGAAAAGCCTGGATAATAAGTTGATCGGTATCAGCCTTTTTGGATGCCGAAAGTATTTCTATCCCTACCACATTTCCATCTGCATCATAATCTATAATCAAATCTTCAGATACTTCATCGGTATCTTTGATTTTATTCTCTTTAAGCCGAATATATAGGGCATCGGCTTCTTGTGAATACCGTATTCTCATTGCCCACCTCCTCTGTGGTTCCCTAATTCGCCGCCAGGCGCTAAAACCCGCCCGAAGGGCACCTTATATCAATTCAACGAAAACGCCTGCGTCTGGTACAAACGATTGTATATCCCCCCATTCCTCAACAACTCCTCATGACTGCCTTCCTCTACCAAACAACCCTTGTTAAATACCAATATACGGTCCACTTTCCGTATCGTAGATAACCGGTGCGCAATAATAATCGCTGTCCGGCCCTCCAACAACTTCTCAATAGCCGCATCGATCAACTTCTCCGTCTCCGAATCGATGTTAGACGTTGCTTCATCAAGGATAAATATATCCGGCTTTCGTACCACGCCGCGGGCAAAACTGACCAACTGCTTCTGACCCACAGACAACCGCTTGCCCTCTTCCAACACATTCTCATCATACTTATCAGGTAATTGTTTAATAAATTGATCGGCATTGACAGTCTGGGCAGCTTCAACAATATCTTTAAGAGAAATAGAAGGATCATACATGGAAATGTTTTCCGCCACTGTGCCGGTAAACAAAAACGGGTCCTGGGGGACCGTTGAAATACGAGACCTCAATTCACCCATGTCATATTCCCGGACAGGTATGCCGTCGATTAAAATAGAACCGGATTGAATATCATAAAGCCGGTTAATAAGATTGATGATGGTGGTTTTACCGCTGCCGGTATACCCCACCAACGCCACTTTCTCCCCGGGCTGTATTTCAAAAGAAATATCCCTCAATACCGGGTTCTCCGGTTTGTAAGCAAAATGAACGTTTTTAAAGGTAATCTTTCCTTTAAAATCCAGGGGGATAGGCCTGGGATTGTCAGGATTTTTTATAGTAACGTCCTGGTCCAACAGCCGGAACGTCCGCTCCGCTGCAGCCATGGCTGCCTGGAACATGTTAAACCGCTCCGCCAACTGCCGCAGCGGCCGGAAAAACATGTTAATATAGGAAAAAAAGGCAAATATCTCTCCCACACGAACTGAAACCCCCAACGCCAGGTGAGCAAAAAATAAAATAATGACCATGCTGATATTAGAAACTACCTCAATCACCGGGAAATAAAGCGAATAGGCATGAACCACTTTTAAAAAAGACTCCAGGTAATACCGGTTCGCTTTTTCAAAATTCTCTTTGCTCTTCTCTTTATAATTAAATTGGATAATCTCCCGGATGCCGGTGATGGACTCCTGCAAAGCAGTGTTAATTTGGGAATTGGCTTTCCTGACTCCCCGGTAACCGGTACGGATGCTCTTCCTGAAAAGTATGGTGATAATAGCAAAAAAAGGAAGCATAATAAAAGCCAACATCGCCAGCTTAAAATTAATCATCATCATGGCCGCCAGGATAAAAAACACCTTGAGCAGCTCCCCGATTACAGAAACGACCCCCTCAGAGATGAATTCCCGGATAGATTCAACGTCATTGGTAATATTGGTAAGGGTCTTTCCCACAGGGGTTTTGTCAAAGTAGTCATTGGAAAGGTGAATCATATGCTTAAAAAGGTCCAGGCGCAGATCATAGAGGAGCTTCTGACCCAGGTACTGAACCGCATAATTAAAAAAGACCTGGAACAGGAAAGAAGATACCAGTACGATTAATAGTATAAGCGCTGTTTGCCCCAATCCCTGCAAGTCGCCATTGGCCACATCCCGGTCAATGCCCAGTTTAATTAAATACGGATGCAGTACACCGGTGATGTCCATGATGAGCATAAAAACAACAGTAACTGTCACCAGGATAACATGCTTTTTCAGATATGGCAGAAGCCGCTTCAGCAACCGCCAATCTTTCTTTGTCAATTGTTCAGGTTCTTCCATTTCCCTCTAGCTCCATTTCCATTTGCTGAGTTCGTGCCAATTTGGCATAAAGACCCTTTTGTCTCATTAAACCACCGTGGTTACCCTGCTGCACAACAGCACCGTCATCCAATACATAAATGATATCCGCTATTTTCAATACCGAAATCCGGTGAGACACCAGGATTAACGTCTTGTAACATTGATGGGTTTTAAGGTTTTTCAAGATATGCTCTTCGGTTTTGGAGTCCACACTGGATAAGGGATCATCCATAACCAGCAGCGGCGCGCATTTACTCAATGCCCGGGCAATAGCAACACGCTGCTTTTGCCCACCGGATAGAGTAATGCCGCGCTCACCAATAGCCTGGTCATAGCCGTCATGGAACGATTCGATGTCCTTTTTTAAACCCGCATTTTCAGCTGCCTGCTGTATCACCTCCATAGAAAGTTCATGCGGGCCCAGGGCAATGTTTTCCGCTGCCGTCCGGGAAAACAAAAACGGCTCCTGGGACACTACCGCCACATGATTATAAAAATCCTCCATGTCAATATCACAAACATCCGTACCATTAATAAAAACCTGCCTGCATTCAGGTTGCAAAAGCCCGGTAAGAATATTAAGCAGCGTGGTTTTACCACTGCCTACCGGTCCGGTAATACCAACCGTTTGACCGGGTTTAATAGTAAGATCGATGTTCTTAAGAACCGGTTGAGAATCAGATTGACCCGGATAGCGATAGGTTAAATTTTTCACTGAAATCACCGGTTCTTCTGAAGCAAGAGGCTGTTTGGCTGCCTGGTCTTCCACCGGGTGATCGAAAATATAATTTATGCGCCCCAATGCACTGATACCTTGCTGGATCAACGACATCATCCAGCCCAGCGCCAGGATAGGGAACGTAAGATAAGAAATAAGCACATTGAATTGCAGCAGTTCTCCCAACGTCATCTGGCCGTTGATAACCTGCCGTCCACCAACCCATAAGATCACCAATTCGGTAACAGAAAAAATAAAGAAAAACAACGGGCGCAAGAATTGTTGAAGTTTTACCACTGCCATTTGTTTTTTAATGTATTCTTGGTTCAAATCCCTGAAACGCTGGATTTCGATCCCTTCAACCGTGTATTGTTTAATAGAGCTGATACCGGAAATCACCTGCCACACCCGGTTATTCATGCTGCCCATGGCTTCCTGGATTTGCAAGAAAAGGGGGCGCAAAAGAGGCAGCAGTACAACAATAGCAATCACCAGCACAGACATGATCAACCCCATTACCAACATCAATGAACCGCTCAGCTGCAGCAGCACGGGTAAAAACAGCGCCAACCGGCTGACAGAATTCGGGATATACATGACCCCGGGTCCAAGAAGGGTGCGTACCTGGTTGAGGTCATTGGTGCAGCGGGACATCAAATCCCCGGTCTCATTTTGTTGGTAAAAAAGATAATCCAGGGATAAAAGTTTATGATTCAACCGCTCCCGCAATTCATATTCGATCTTCCGGGAAACGCCGATAATGAGTTTCCGCATCAAAAAAAGCGAAACCGCCATGATAGCAGTAAAGAGAAGTATATAAAAAATACTGCGAAGAACCACCGGGGCACGATTTTGGCCGCCGATTTCATCCAGTATTACCCGCATGTACCAGGGAACTTCCAGGTAACTGAAATTCTGTACCAGCATGAAAAAGAATCCCACCGCCAACACAGCCGAATGCTTCTTCAAATACGGTAACAGCGTCTTCAGTGCTTTAATACCAACCTCCTTTTAATTTAGCCACCAAGACACAAAGGCACAAAGATCCACCAAATGTTTTATTTAAAAAATTCTTTGTGTGTCTTCGTGTCTTAGTGCCTTTGTGGCTGTTTATTTTTTTCATAGTTTATACAGTTTCTCATATTGGTCTACGATTTTATTCATGTTAAATTTTTCATTCGCATCCTTTAAACCTTCTTCGCGAATGTAACGGTATAATTCTTTATCCTTTAGAACGCGAACGGCTTTTTCCACGGCCTCATCCGTATCGCCCACCGGGAATAGGAAACCGGAACGGCCATCCTCGATAACTTCGGGTAAACCGCCAACCCTGCTGGCAACCACAGGCACGCCGCAAGCCATGGCCTCCAGGGCGACTAAGCCGAAGGATTCCTGTTGACTGGGCAGCAGCAGCATATCGGCAGAGGCAAACATACGCCCGATATTGCTGCGCACCCCAAGGAAATGAACGTTTTTCTCGATTCCCAATTGCTCCGCCAAAGCAATCATTTCGTACTGGAGCGGCCCTTCCCCAACAATTTGCAGTTCCACGGAAGCACCCAGGTACCGGTAAATACCGTGAAAAATCTTA
>JABAOH010009975.1_pt1 | contig 23746 bp, 19 predicted proteins | sample 7062181 | NCBI WGS metagenome assembly JABAOH01 (sample SAMN14538630, study PRJNA623070) | marine sediment metagenome | biome: marine biome [ENVO:00000428]; feature: marine pelagic biome [ENVO:01000023]; material: deep marine sediment [ENVO:00002113]; isolation source: pool of 5 deep marine... | reverse complement strand
GTGGTGCTCCCCCGCCAATTCCTTTAAGTTTCAGCCTTGCGACCGTACTCCCCAGGCGGCAGGCTTAACGATTTCTCTACGGCACATGGGCAGCCCGTAGCCACCCACACACCTAGCCTGCATCGTTTACAGCTAGGACTACCCGGGTATCTAATCCGGATCGCTCCCCTAGCTTTCGTCCCTCACCGTCGGACACGTCCTGGCCGGCCGCCTTCGCCACTGATGGTCCTCCCTGGATCTGAGGATTTTACCCCTCCCCAGGAAGTACCGCCGGCCTCTTCCGCTCCCAAGTCTAACAGTATTCCCCGCAGCCCGACGTTTGGGGCGTCGGATTTAACGAGGAACTTGTCAGACCAGCTACGGACGCTTTAAGCCCAGTAATTGTCCCGACCACTCGGGGAGTTGGTTTTACCGCGGCGGCTGACACCAATCTTGCCCTCCCCTTATTCCCCCAGCCTTTTGGACTGAGGAAAAGTCGGCCTCAGCGGCTGACACTCGGGGTGACCCCGTCACGCTTTCGCGTATAGCGGAGGTTTCGCGCCTGCTGCGCCCCGTAGGGCCTGGATCCTTGTCTCAGGATCCATCTCCGGGCTCCCCCTCTCAGGGCCCGTACCGGTTATCGGCATGGTGGGCCGTTACCCCACCATCTACCTGATCGGCTACGGTCCCATCCCATGACACCGGGGAATGCACGGTTCCCCCGGCCTTTGAGGAAAAGGCCATTCCAGGTCCTTTTCCCTATCGGTTATTAGCGTCAATTTCCCGACGTTGTCACCGTCCATGGGGTAGGTTGACCATATGTTACTGAGCCGTACGCCACGCCTCCTCCGGCGGCTAGGAAGCGTTCGACTTGCATGGCTAAGTNNCGTGTTGGCTGAGCTGTGTCTTGGTGCTCGTCTCCTCTGCTCCAACCATCTTCTCGGTTGGATCGTCATTTTTGTCACCGCGCATGGAGGTCATGCTTCATATTTGGCGTATGCCTCATCCGCTGACACCGCCGCGCGGCCTCAGGAAAAATAGTTCACTATTTTTCCCAATAATAGTAGACTACAATGTATTAATAAACTTTATTCTTACCGCACACCTACCAAATTAGCCATGAATTCCTCGGCTTCATTGAGTGCAGATGAACAATGTTTTCGGAGTCCTTTTTGGAAATAAGATTTTTTTTACTAATTTCGTAAAAAATATTTAAATATATCCTAATTTATAGTTGAAATTATTGCGATGGACGAAACAGACAGAAAGATCATAAGAATGCTTCAGCAAAACGCGAGGGTAAAGTATACCGAGATAGCTGAAAGCATAGGGGTGCCAGAAGCCACGGTGAGGTACAGAGTAAAATCCCTGCTGAGCGAAGGGATCATCAAGAAGTTCACAGTTGAGGTCTCGAGCCACGGTATCCGTTGCCTAGTCTTCATTAGGGCCGACCCAAAAACTGAGCTTTCAGATATATGCCAACAAATCCTGAAACTCGGCGATGAAGAGGAGCAAGTCCAGAGAGTTGAGTTCATTCATGAGATCACGGGCGACTTTGACTGTGTAACGTTAGTTAGGGGACGAACTCCACAGGAGCTGAACGAGCTCATCGACAAGATCAGGACAATCCCAGGGGTTCTCGCCACGAGCTCCAATCTAATACTGAGAGAACACAGGTGAGGTGACATGAAGGCCGGGCTCTTGTACGATCAACTTGGTGCCGAGGAGTACGGAATACTTTTAGCAGCTGACCGCGTGGGCGTCCAAGTCGAGGCTTTGAACGCGAAAACCCTGCTCTTCTCAAGTGAGTTCAGGGCTAAGCACGATGTGTACATTGGGAGGTGTAAGAGCGTGAACAGAAGGATGAAGCTTGCAGAGCTCCTTGAGAACTTCGGCTTAAGTATCATCAACAGCCACATCGTCGAGAAGAACTGTAACGATAAGTCCCTGACGACGATTCTGTTTAACAGAGGAGGCATCCCAGCTCCTGACACATGCTTCATCCCTTACAACTCTATCCAAGATGAGAAGGGAAGGCCCTTCTTCAGGAGGGAGGAACTCAAAGAAGTGGTGGAGAAGATAGAAAGCTCTTTGACCTACCCTATGGTGGTCAAGCCCGTCTTGGGGAGCTGGGGTAAACAGATCCGGAAGATCGAAGATGAAAAGACCCTGCGCCGCGAGCTGATGAACAACTTTCCCAACATGATGAACCATGTAGGCTTCTATGTGCAGAAGTTCATCCCTAAGGCCTTCGATGTGAGAGCCTACGTCGTAGTCCTGGATGGCGATAGCCGGTACATCACCGCCCTTGCAAGAGTCTCCCCCTCCGATGATAAGTATGTGACAAACACTGCTCAGGGTGGAATGCCCGTGGGGCTCGACGTTCCAAACGTTCTGAAGAGGCTCCTCATGAGGATCTCTGAAACCGTCGCCTCCGACCAAAAAGCCGCCCTATTAGCCATAGACGTGATGCCCGTAATGGAGGATGAAGAGGAGAGACATCGGATCTATGAGCTCCATAGACAGCTTTTCCGTCATTTCAGAAAGATCCTGAGCGTTCAAGATAGGTTCTTCAGGGGCCTATCCCTGACTAGAGAAAGGGTCGAGGCGGCGGATAGATGGCTGAGAGGAGTCTTCGAAGACTTCAAACACCATCAGACCTATGGGGAGTTAAAAGCGGCCATAGAGGGACAGCTCAGGGAGAAGCCCATCCTCTCTCAGGAAGTAAACTCGAACACGGATTACTGGTTCGGCACAAGAAACGTCACTGGCATCGACATGGGGGACTACTATGTCAGCTGTGCCGTCGCATTGAGAGGTGGTTAGATGGAGGTTACCTGTCCAAACTGCATGGGGAGCATAGAGGTGAAGGATGCCGTCATAGGGGAGATACTGGACTGCCCGGATTGTGGCTTAAGTCTGAGAGTGAAGAGTATAGAGGCCGGGATAGAAGTAGAGATCGCCGCGGAAGAGGAAGAGGATTGGGGTGAATGAATGAAAGCGACGGTCGTGGGGGCTGCTGGATATACTGGAGGAGAGCTTATAAGACTCCTCTTGATGCACCCAGAAGCTGAGATTGCCTCCCTGACCTCGAGGAGACGCGCTGGAACTTATGTCTTCAAAACCCACCCAAACCTCCGAGGCCTATGTTCAATGCAGTTCGAGGATTTAAACATAGACCACATCTCCGAAGCCGACGTGGTCTTCTTAGCGGTACCTCACGGAGCCTCTATGGACCTCGTGAGTCAGCTACTCGACCTCGACATAAAGATCATCGATTTAAGTGCCGACTTCAGGATAAAGGATCCGAAGATCTATGAGAGATATTACAGAGAGCACACGTGCCCCGAGCTGCTGGAAGAGGCTGTATACGGAGTCCCTGAACTACGCAGAGAGATGATAAAAGAGGCGAAGCTGGTTGCAAACCCTGGGTGTATTGCCGTGACCGCCATCCTAGGGCTGGCCCCTGTAATAAAAATAGTTAACCACGACTATATCATCATAGACGCCAAGATAGGTTCCTCGGCGGCCGGAGAAACGCCCACACAAGCTTCCCATCACCCCGAGAGAAACAATGTAGTGAGGATCTACAAACCCACCGGGCACAGGCACACGGCCGAGATAGAGCAAGAAGTGGGACTCATCGCCAATAAACCGGTCAAGGTCGGCTTAACACCGCATGCCGTGGGCATGGTCAGAGGCCTCCTCGTGACTATCTACACGTATTTCAGCCGGGAGATCGAGGACAAGGATGTCTGGCGTGCCCTAAGGACCTTCTACAGGGATGAGTACTTCATAAGAGTGGTAAAAGAGAAGAAGATACTCCACGGCCTACCCAACCCGAAAATCCTAGTGGGATCAAACTTCTGCGATATAGGGTTCTCCCTAGACGGCCACACCAACCGCCTTATCATGTTCTCAGCTTTGGACAACCTGATTAAAGGAGCTGCTGGCAACGCCGTCCAGAACATGAACCTGATGTTCGGCCTCCGTGAAGAAATAGGCCTTCATTACGCCTCTCTCCACCCGTAAAATGATCGTGCTAAAGCTCGGAGGTAGCATCCTAACGAAGGACATCCCTAACTTCTTCGGAGACCTCAAGTACTACATCACTCAGGATGAAGTGATTCTCGTCCACGGAGGATCCTACATCGTCAACGATGTTGCTGAAAGGATGGGGGTGATGCCTAAGTTCATTGTCTCACCAACAGGATTCCGGAGCCGATATACCGATGAAGAGATGATCGAGATATACCAAATGACAGTTGCAGGGAAGGTAAACAAAGATCTCGTGGCGAAGCTTCAGAGCCACGGCATCAACGCGTTGGGACTCTCTGGGATGGACTGCGCCCTCATCAAGGCTAAGAGAAAAATGAGGGTAAAATCCGTAGAAGAGGAAGATATAAGGATAGTCAAAAACAACTACACAGGACGGATCAGACGTATAAACCCCAAGGTTCTGAGAAATCTCCTCTCCATGGGCTACATACCAGTGATCGCACCTATAGCCCTCGGCGAGGAATTCGAGCCCCTCAACATCGACGGGGATAGACTGGCAGCTTCGGTGGCAGGGGCCGTGGAAGCCGATAGACTCGTAATATTCACTGATGTCCCAGGTGTATTAGCAGACAACAGGCTGGTGAGGTGGATCGAAGAAGAAAAGATCGATGAGGCTATTCGGTCGGTGAAGGCCGGAATGAAGAGGAAACTCCACGGCGCCAAGGAGGCCCTCAACCTCGGAGTGAGGAAGGTGATCATCTGCTCCATCTTCAAGCAGAAGCCTCTTACCTCGGCGCTTAAACACGAGGACTGCACGGTGATCTCCAAGTGAAAGACTACCAAACTCTTGAAGACACCTACCTGGCAAACGTATACTCGAAGAGACCCCTCATCGCCGTAAAAGGAAGAGGAGCTAAAGTCTGGGACTCCACGGGCCGAGAATACATCGACTGCCTAGCAGGCCACGGCGTCTGTATCCTGGGGCACTGCCACCCAAAGGTCATAGAAGCTGTCCACAAGCAAGTCGAGGAGCTCATATCGTGCTCCAACCTCCTTTATAACCCTGTCAGGGCCGAGTTCGGGGAGCGACTCTGTTCCATCGCCCCGAAAGGTCTGAACAAGGTCTTTCTCTCGAACAGCGGCACCGAGGCGGTGGAATGCGCCATCAAACTAGCCAGAAAGCACACGGGAAGAAAGGAGGTCATCGCCCTAATGAGGGCCTTCCATGGAAGGACCCTCGGCGCCCTCTCCGCCACATGGAACAAGAAGTATCGAGAACCCTTCCTTCCCCTGATCCCTGGCTTCAAACATGTCAAACCAACCATAGATGCGGTTAAAGACGCTATAACCGAAGACACTGCGGCCATCATATTCGAACCAATCATGGGTGAGAGTGGAGTCATTCGTCCACCAGAGGGATTTGTATCCGCCCTAGGAGAGTTGTGTGAATCTCGGGGCATCCTTTTGATTGCAGATGAAATACAGACAGGGTTAGGTAGAACAGGGAAGATGTTCGCCTGCGAACACTTCGGTGTAACCCCAGACATCATGTGTCTCGCCAAGGGTCTAGCCAACGGGTACCCTATAGGCGCAACACTGGCTAAGGAGGATATTATGAACTCCCTCACCGTGGGTGAGCACGGCTCAACCTATGGGGGGAATCCTTTGGCTTGCGCGGCAGCGGTGACCACTATCGATGTTCTCTTAGACGACAGGCTACCTGAAAAGACTGTGGAGCTCGGAAGATATTTCCTAGATAATCTTATTGAGATCTCCCGAAGATACAGTATCGTCCGTGGTGCTAGGGGAGTAGGGCTTATGCTGGCCCTGGAGCTGAGGTTTACCAACAGGGAAATAATACGGGAGGCTTGTGAAAACGGACTATTAACCCTTTCAAGCGGCCTCAACATTATCAGGTTCCTACCCCCGCTTGTCATCAAGAAGGAGGAGATCGACACAGCCATAGCTATATTGGACAAAGCCTGTGAAAGTAATGAGCGGTGAAATCAACCTCCTCAAAGAGATGCTGGAGATCTACAGCCCTCACGGCAAGGAAGAGGCGATCTCTCAGTTCTTAGAGAAAAAGTTGAAACAGTATGGAATCCAAGCTCACCGAGACGAGGTGGGAAACGTGTTGGGGGAAGTGGGGATCGGCAAGCCGATTTTACTTCTTTGTAGCCACATGGACACCGTCAGAGGCAAGCTCAAAGTACAGACAAAAGATAACATCATCTATGGAAGGGGCGCCTGTGACGCCAAGGCCTCTTTAGCGGCCATGATGTTGGCGATGACTCGTTGGGTGAAAAAACCATTGGAAAGAAAAATTCTCTTTGCGGCCGTTGTGGACGAGGAAGGTGCATCCAAGGGTATGAAACATCTCCTAAACAAAGGCATCGAGGCGAACTACGTCGTTATTGGTGAACCCAGCCGTGGGAGCAGGATAGTCATAGCATATAAGGGCAGCCTCTCCCTAAGGGCGGTTGTTAGAGGTAGGGAGGGACATGTAGCTGCCTCACCGCTCTACGAGAACGCCATCGAGAAAGCTTTCGAGTTCTATCAGCTACTCAAGGTCGGAATCGAAGAGACCAAAGAGAGTTTGTTCTACTCTACTAATGTACATCTCTTGACGATACGAGGAGGAAGGAAGGGCAGGATACCGGGCCGATGCGAGATGCTCATCAACATCAGGTTTCCACCTGGAAGGAAGTGTAAAGAGATTTTAGGAGAGGTTTCAAACCTCGCTTCGAGGTTCGATAAGTTGAGCGTCAAAGTAGTGGACTGTACGGAGGCCTATGAGGCAAAAAAGACCTCTAAGATCGCCCTCAGCGTCTTCAAAGCCATCACCAGGGTTCGAAGCGAACCCGCAAAGTTCTCCCGGAAGACAGGAACAAGTGACATGAACTTGATGCCCAGAGATGTAGAAGCGGTATCATTCGGTCCAGGAGACCCCACGCTCGAACACACCGATGAGGAGGCCATCAAGATCGACGATTTCTTACAGGCCGTAGATATATATGAACAGACCATAAAGGAATTACTTGCACTAGAAGAATGAACTTAAACAATGAAGAGTCTGAGAGATAAGCCTTGTCCACACAAAACAGCGAAGAGGAAATCCTTTCAGTGATGAGAAGTGTAGACTATGTGGCTGTGTCAACCCTAGCTGGCTCTAAAATCAGAACTTGGATGATGCACTTCTCCAACGACAAGGGATTCAACATCTACTTGGCCACAATGAAGGGAGACCCCAAGACTGTGCAGATCACCCAGGAAACTTCTGTCTCCTTGTTAATCCTAAGTGAGAAAAGAGAAGGTGACTCCAAGAAGATTGCGGTCACCGGTCGCGCCGTGAGGGTCACGGATGAGAATGAGAAACAGAGGGCATTCGAGGGCTTAGCAGAGAAGTCTCCTGTGGTCAAACAACTCAGAGACTCGGAGAACCTCGGCATCTTAGACTGCGTCAAGGTGGTGCCGGATATCGTAAAGTATCGTGGTTTCAGAGAGATCATCCAAGGCGTGCCCCCGACAGTTCTCAAGTTTCCTAGAGCAAGGACTGAATTTGACAAGTTATGCTACCTAAAGCAGAAGCTTAAGAACTATTTCATAGAAGTGCGAGCCCCCTTCTTCACAGCCTCAATCGTTCCAATCCTCTTGGGGACCGCTATAGCATGGACCATCACTGGCTCGATGAGCTGGTATTACTTCTTGTTAACCTTGCTAGCTGGAGTCTTCCTACATGCAGGGACGAACGTAATCAACGACTACTTCGATTACAAGAGTGGGAATGACGAGATCAACAAAGAATATGTCAGGCCCTTCAGTGGTGGCAGCCGCATGATTCAGCTGGGCTTACTCACACCCTCAGAGGTATTCTACGAGGCCTTCATCTTTTTCGCCCTTGGAAGCCTGATAGGTCTCTATCTAACTTGGACCCGTGGACCTATCGTATTGATCTTAGGTTTAATAGGGGTCTTTTCGGGTTTCTTCTACACAGGCCCACCCTTTAACCTAGCCCGTTTAGGCATTGGAGAGACCTTTGTTGGTCTGAACTTTGGCGTCTTGATGACTCTTGGCTCCTTCTATGTCCAAACGCAGCTCCTAAGCTGGGAACCTGTGGTAGCTGCTATCCCTGTCTCCCTACTTATCGCAGCTGTCCTGTGGATCAACGAGTTCCCAGATTATCACGCCGACAAGGATGTGGGTAAAAACACGATGGTGGTGAGACTCGGTAGGAGGAGTGCCACTCTAGGCTTCACAATAATCCTCGTCTCAACCTATCTATCCCTGATCATGGGTGTGGTGATGGGTGTGCTTCCGCCTGCGACCTTGATAGGAACCGCTTCGCTGCCTCTCTCAATAACAGCGATCCGGTACGCTTGGGCAAAGTATTTCAAGCCCTTTGAACTTGTACCAGCCAACGCGTCCACCATTCTATGCCACCTAGCCACCGGTCTTCTAATAGCACTTGGATACATTTTCGACAAGCTTAAATTTCCGGTCATCGGTTATACCTTAATTCTAGTCGGCGTCTTCGGAGTTCTAATAATCTACATAAATAAGAACATCGAGAAGCAGAAGAACATCTTCTTGGATCTTATTCCCTAAAGAAAAACCAGGGAGATATACTCTAACAAAGTGGCGTTGATAATATTATTTAGAGGTCAAGGCTAGTATTCACATATGTCACATCCGCCTCGGTGCGCCAGCATCTCGTCCTCAAAGTTATATGAAACAGCAATGCCCGTGTAAAGGACCTGCTCTCTCCTGCTTTTATCCCTATAGAAGGTTATGCCTTTACAGTTTAGCTTGTAGGCCAACAGAAGCGCCTTTTCAACGTCCTCGGGTGTGGCCTCGAAGGGTAAGTTGATGGTCTTCGAGACGGCGTTGTCAACATGTTTCTGGAAGGCGGCCTGCATCCTCACATGCCAATCCGGCGTGATCTCCCTGGCGGTGAGAAACAGCCTCTGGATGTTTTCGGGGACATCATCCAGGTCTCTGGTGGTTCCTCTGTTGGCTATCTTTTTAATGAGCTCCTTGTTGTAGAAACCATCTCTCATAGCTATCTCCTTGAAGAGGGGGTGTATCTCATGGAGCTCGCCTACGCCCACCTTTTTCATATAAACTACGGCGAAGAGGGGCTCTATGCCGCTGGAGCAGCCGGCGATAAGGCTGATGGAGCCGGTAGGAGCAATAGTGGTCACGGCAGCGTTTCTTAACCTCAGACCCTTCTTGCTGTATATGCTCTTCTCCCAGTTGGGGAAAACTCCTCTTTGCTCGGCGAGCCTCACTGAGGCCTTCTTAGCCTCGGATTGGACGAACCTCATAACCTGCTCGGCAGTCTCTAGGGCCTTTGGAGAGTCGTAGGGGATTCCGAGTTTAATTAGGAGATCAGCGAAACCCATCACCCCGAGCCCAATCTTCCTATTTCTCTTGGTGATCTCCTCGATACTGGGGATTGGATAATCGTTCACGTCTATGACGTTGTCTAAGAAGTGGATGGCGCTCCAGATGGTTTTCCTTAGCCTCCTCCAGTCTATCGCTCTACCATCGACCATCTTCTCCAGATTGATGGATCCTAGGTTACAGGACTCGTAGGGTAAGAGAGGCTGTTCTCCGCAAGGGTTGGTGCTCTCGATGGTGCCCACGTCTGGAGTGGGGTTGGTCCTGTTGACGATGTCTAGGAAGACCACGCCGGGCTCCCCGTTGCGCCAAGCCATGGTCACGATGAAGTCGAAAAGCTTTTTCGCCGAGATTTCCTTAACGACTTCACCGTTTCTAGGATTAATCAACTTGTGTTTTCCGTTCTCCGTTACAGCCTTCATGAACTCGTCGGTGACGGCCACCGAGATATTGAAGTTGATCAGAATCCCTTCCATCTCTTTGACGCTTATAAACTCCATAATGTCGGGGTGATCCACCCTCAGGATGCCCATGTTCGCCCCCCGTCGCCTTCCACCCTGCTTGATGACATCAGTGGTTGCGTCGAAAACTTTCATGAAAGAGACAGGGCCCGAGGCTGTGCCGCCGGTGGACTTGACGACATCTCCTCTCGGCCTGATCTTGGTGAAGGAGAAACCCGTGCCACCACCGGACTTGTGGATGATGGCGGCATATCTAAGGGCATCGAAGATGCTTTCTATAGAGTCTTCAACGGGTAGGACGAAGCAAGCAGAAAGCTGGCCCAGATCTGTTCCGGCGTTCATCAGGGTCGGGGAGTTGGGCAGAAACTCAAGATTAATCATCATGTCGTAGAACTCTTCCTCCGAGTTCTCTACATCAGCGTTCTCGTCGTAGAGGAGGTCGGCTGATGCAATGGACTTGGCCACCCTCCTGAACATCTGGCTGGGGGTCTCCGTGATGTCTCCATATTTGTTCTTCTGTAGGTAGCGCTGCTCTAGAACCTTGACGGCGTTAACGGAAAGTTTTAGGTCATCTCTTACACCGTATATTAGTGTCTTTGTCTCTCTGACCCGCCGCCTCTCGTCCCTATATAGGATATAGGTCTTGGCTACATCATCGAAACCTTCTCTCATAAGAACCCTTTCAACAACATCTTGAACGTCCTCTACACCTGGTATGTTCTCTCTGTTAAACATCTTATCCAATATTTTCACGACTTTCTGAGAGAGCTGCTCAGGGGTCTCCTCGTCTTCTATGCCTCGGGCCCTGAAGGCCTTGCCAATAGCGATGGCTATTTTCTCGAGCTCAAACTTTACGATTCTCCCGTCTCTCTTCTTGATGAGCTTGATCTCTTCCAAAGGTGTTTCTCCTCTAACATCAAACTCCTCTCTTTGAAATTAAAGATTATAGAATGGGACCAGCCAATGTTAAGCCACTCTGATGTCTCAATGTTAAGCCACTCTGATGAGGACCTCGACTTTATAGAACATTAGATGGTAGCTGTACCAATATCGTTTAACTACGGTTCAAACAACATATAATTGAGTGGTATAAAATCTATGCAGAGAAGATGAGAGGAGTCTATACTCTAATCTTGGAGATCTGTGAAGACGTTTTCTTCGGAGTGGGGAGACTGGGGAATGTTCATTTTCAAAAGGGCTTTTACGCATATGTAGGCTCGGCTCTAAGCGGTCTGGAGGCACGCGTATCTAGGCACCTGAGAGATGCGAAGAAAACTTTCTGGCATATAGACTACCTATTACCTCAGAGATACGCTAAAGAGATCATCTTCGGAGTAACTGACTGTAAGAAAGAGTGCGACATAGCGAACATACTCCATACTCGCTTTGAGTGGGTTAGGGGCTTCGGTTCCAGCGACTGTGGCTGTTGGAGTCACCTCTTCTATTCGGAGTCCCTAGAGGAACTAAAGGTAATGGTCGCTGAAGCTTATAAGAAAAACCATCTAGACCACCAATTCTTGCCTCTACAAAACTTTGTTTAACTCATTCACTCGCATCGAATAAATCCCTCAAAGGTTGAGATACCAAGGGATTGTGGACTATTAGGATATAGGATCTCCTGTCCTCAGCTTAATTAGGCATGAATTCAGTTTAATGTGTTGAGGAAGGTTGGATAGAGACATCATTGGAAGGGGAACCTGGATCGACAAGGTCTCCTCGGACCTCATCGAGAAAGAGAAGAAACTGGATAGAAGTCTCGATCTCATCGTCACCGAGAGCGGTCTTGGAGCCTCCGGCATACCTCATGTAGGGAGCATAGCCGACGCCATAAGATCCTACGCCGTCACACTTGCCCTCAGAGATATGGGTTATAGTTCAAAAACCATTGCTTTCTCCGATGATATGGACGGCCTGCGGAAGATTCCCACCGGTCTGCCATCTACGCTGGAAAGACACCTCTTGAAGCCCGTCTCGATGATTCCGGATCCCTTCTCCTGCCACGAGTCCTACGCGGCACACATGAGCGGGCTTCTGATAGAGGCTCTCGACGAGTGTGACATTGAATATGAAATTGGCTCAGGCAGAGAAATCTACGAAAGTGGGAAGATGGCTCCCTTTATAGAGAAGATTCTTATAGAATGGGAGAGGGTTGGAAAGAAGATCGAGGAGCTTACAGGACAAGAGAAGTTCACCATTATGCTTCCCTATTTCGCCATCTGCAGTAGGTGCGGGAGAATATATACCACCCACGCCCTCAGCTACGACAAGAAGACAAAGAAGGTTAGATACATATGCAGAGGTACCGAGATCAGAGACAAAAAGTACAAAGGCTGCGGCCACCAGGGCGAGGCTGACATCAGGCGGGCCAACGGAAAGCTCAACTGGAAAGCGGAGTTTGCAGCCCGATGGGCCCTTTTAGACATCAGGTTTGAGGCCTATGGGAAAGACATCGCTGACTCAGTTGAAGTAAACGACTGGGTGAGCCGCGAGGTGCTAGGCTTTGAGCCTCCTATGCACGTGAGGTATGAGATGTTTCTAGATGTCATGGGGCGAAAAATTTCTAAGTCGATTGGAAACGTCTTCACACCTCAGATCTGGCTTCGGTACGGATCTCCGGAAAGCCTCATCCTCTACATGCTCAAGAGATTTCGAGGGACGAGGAGGACTTCTCTCGAGACCGTGAAGAAGACGATGTTGGAACTTGATCACCTCAAGGACATGTACTTCGGCAGGGTGAAGATAGATAATCTTATGAAACTCGCCAAGACAAGGGGACTTCTTGAATACGCCTACAGACTGGCATCTGTGGAAGATGTGGGTACTCCCTACGGCCTTGTGCTAAACCTTGCCGTCGCATCACCAGAGGGAAGTGAATTTGAGTTTATCGCTTCTCGTCTCAGGGCTTATGGTTATGTGGAGGAGGAAGTCCCTACTGAAGTGGAGAAAAAAATAGTCTACGCGGTGAACTGGGTTACAGAAGTTGAGAAGAGACTTAAGAGAGCATGGGTGGAGACTACGGATAAGGAGAAGGAGGCCTTAAAAGATCTTATTGAGAAGATATCGGATGCCCCAAATGGCGACTACATACAAAACAAGGTCTTCGAAGTGGTGCATAGACATGGATTAAAAACAAGAGAATTTTTTCCCATCCTGTATGAAATGCTGCTCGGCAGAGGACAAGGCCCGAGGATCGGCCCTCTCATCATGGACATGGGGCCAGGAAATGTCTCAAAGATTTTGAGGACGCAAATAGAGGCCACAGCGTAACACTCACTGATCTCTTAGAGAGAACTTAGTTTGATTTGATCTTTAATTTAGCCCGTTCTCTCTTTTCTCTCTCTTTCACGTAGTTTTTTTCTCATGATCTTCCCTGTTACTGATTTGGGGAGTTCGTCGAGGAACTCGATCTGTCGAGGATATGCGAAGGCCGCTACCTCCATCTTCACAACCGACTTGAACTCTTCCGCAATCTCTGAGGAACGTTCATATCCCGGGGCTAGTTTAACGAAGACTTTGACGATGTTCCCTCTTATCTCATCGGGAGCCGCCACCGCAGCTACCTCTTCCACGGCTGGATGCTTCATAATGCAACTTTCTATCTCGAAAGGGCCCAGCCGGTGCCCCGAGCTTATGATGACATCGTCTTTCCTACCGACGAACCAGATGTACCCCTCCTCATCCCTGTAGGCTAGATCCCCGGTCAGGAAGAAGTCGCCTTTAAAGCTGGCTGCCGTGGTCTCATCGTTGTTCCAGTATCCTAAGAACATGACGGGATCCCCTTTTCTGATTCCTATCTCTCCAACCTGGTTAGATGGGAGTATTTCACCTTCTTTGCCGAGGATCTCGATATTGTGGCCGGGGTAAGGTTTGCCCATCGATCCAGGTTTGACTTTCATGACTCTTTGGCAGTTACCTATCAGGTAACTCGCTTCTGTTAACCCGTATAACTCGTTGATCTTGACATCTAGCTCTTTCTCTGCCCATTTTAATAAGGCGGGCGGAAGAGGCTCTCCACCGCTGCTAACGCTTCTCAAATTGATATCATAGCTCTTGGAGGGAGTTGGAATCTCCTTCATCATTATGGCGAGAGCTGTGGGAGGCAGAAAGGCGTTTCGGATACCGTATCTCTCTATGAGGGAATAGCTTCCGTGTGGATCAAACTTCCATCTATTATAGGCTACGACCGTCACGCCGAAGACCCAAGGCGCGAATAAAGAGTCTAATAATCCGGCTACCCAGACCCAACTCGCAGGGCTCCATAAGAGGTCGCCTTTCTGAGGAAAGAAATCTAGGGCCATCTGGAAGCCCGGTAGACGGCCGATTAAAAACCTGTGGGTGTGAAGGGCTCCTTTGGGCCTACCAGTGGTGCCTGAGGTGTACATGATCATTGCAGGATCTTCAGCCCTTGTTTTCACTATTTGGAGGCCAGAAGATGTCTTTTTTATCTCCTCCTCGAAGTCGAGCTCATCTCCACTAGCCCCGTCCACGATCATAATGTGCTCAAGCGTCTCAGGTATTTTGTCGACCATCGATATCTTGTCTTTGTTCCTGGAGTCAGTTACCAATATCTTCGCACCTGAATCTGTTAGACAGTGTCTCAGTGTCTCCACGCCGAAGAGAGGGGATAGGGATACTGAGATGCCTCCCATCTTGAAGATACCTAGGTAGGCAATGGCGGTTTCAGGTCTTTGAGGAAGGGATACTGCCACTCGGTCACCTTTCTCGACTCCAAGGTCCCTGAGAATTTTGGCGAATCGGTTAGAGAGGTCTTTCATCTGTTTGAAGGTGTACTTCTCCTTGTTTCCTTCCTCGTCTTCATAGTAAAGTGCTATCTTCTCTGTCTCTTCGGCGTGTTTGTCGCACACATCCTCGGCGATGTTATATCTCCACGGAATCTTCCACTCAAATATCCCTTGAGTTGTCAAATAATACTCTGCTTCGAAGTTGATCAAAGCCGCCTCATCTGTTGAGTGAGTAATCCTTAATGTTAATCAGAGAGTTTTATCATTCTTTCATTTATTAAGAGTTTCTTTTTCTAGAAGAAGGGATAATTTCAAATTACTTCTTCGATGTAAGCATCACTGTGGCTGTTCCCTTTGCCGTGACCGCGCCTGTCTGGTTCTCGGCCCAGATCTTGCACTTCACTAAGTAGTTATCGCCGTCGAAGTACTTCTCGACGACCTCGCCCCTACACCAAGTAGTGTCTCCCAGAATATTAAACCGTCGGACCTGCACCTCTAGCTTCCTAAGGACTCCGTCGTCGCCCATCCAGTTAGTCATCAGGTGACCCAGCCACGAGACTCTCTCCGGACCGTAGTCATAGGCCATTGGAACTCCCACCCTCTTTGCGAACTCGGAGCTCCAGTGCACCCTCTCAGGTGGCTCCGGCACTCCTTGGCTGTTTGGGATACCAAGAGCGGGGTGCTTCTCGTAGAGTTCGAAGGCCAATCCATGGGCTCTAATATAGAGTCCTCCCCAGCCTTGGAGGAAAGCGATTACACTGGTGGCAGTGAGAGGGCCCTTCACTACCGGCGTTAGCTCTTCACCCACTCGCACATCCTCCCAGTAGCGAGGCTCTGTGCCTCTGACTTTCTCTCTCCGGTAATCGGCGGCTATGGTTTGAAGTTCCTCTATGCTGTATCGATGGGGCTTTATGGATCCATATTTATCTCTCGTCCTAGCAGTGTCTCTCTCTGTTCTAAAGCACCAAGAGTTGGCTTTGGCCACTACCTCGCTTTCCTGGTTCTCAAAGCTAGTCTCGTAGATCTGCTGTATGGCCCTCCCGGAGAACTCACTCCTCTTCTCCACGAGGTCTTTGAGGTAGCTCTTGGATCTTATTCGGTCGTTGACTTTGATGACTTGATGCCACTCCCAATTGGTCCCGGCAAACATCGCATGTACTCCAGGTAGTCCACCTACGTATCCGCTGACGATCCTGCTCATAGCGTATAATATACTTGGAGGGGCCAAGATGAATCTATATTTGGTCTTCTTGGCGTAGTCTTCATCTAGCCAAAGAGGATTGGTGTCCCCGATTCCGTGGGCGAAGTGCTTTATGGCGTCTTTGGTGGCTACTTCAATGTATGGCTGGGATTCCTGGATCGGTACCCCAATTCGGCTCCTGAGTTCCTCCAGAGCCTCCTTGTTTATGGTTCCGAACTTCAAATCCTTTGCACCCTATACCTTTTCACATAATCATTATAAATGCCAAAATAGTTGATCATATCATTTAACCTTTCCATCTTCCTGGAATCCAGGAAGAGTAGTACTGTTCAAAGTCCTTAGGTGATATGGAGTAACGTAACAAAGGAGGGGATAAAACGTGAAAGGTAAAATTGTTACCCTTTCGGTGATAGCGTTCTTAGCTCGTATTAATAGATATCTATAAGATATATCATCTTGGGCTCGTGGCGTAGTATGGATAGCGCGTCGGCCTGCGGTGAGCATCTATCAGAGGTTTATCAGTGCTGATAGACTCGAGGAGAGCCGAAGGTCGTGGGTTCAAATCCCGCCGGGCCCACTATTTTCAACATGGAAGGATGAGATTATCTCAAGGATTTTACTGTATTATCTTAATAAACTTTTAAAATATGGAGGGGTGATAAATAATCATACATAAAGGTGTCTTCTATGGCTGGAGAAGAAAAAAGACCGGCAAATGTGATCTACATTGGTCAGAAACCTCTCATGAGCTATTCGTTAGCGGCGCTCCTTTTGTTCAACGCAGGTCATGACGAAGTCATCATAAAGGCAAGGGGAAGAACCATCTCAAAGGCAGTCGATGTAGCAGAAATTATTAGGAGAAGGCTTTTCGCGGATCAAGTGAACATAAAAGAGACACGAATCGGAACAGAGATTCTAGGTGGAGATGAAAGGAACGTCTCCACGATAGAGATAGTTATTGGCAAAAAGAAGTGATAAGTTATTGATCTTCTAACCAAGAAGTATATATCCTATCAATAGGGTTAAGCCAGTGGAGATTGAAAGTATCTGGCAGAGATAATGTATTCTAAATATATCATTTTTTTCCTGTGTTTTAATCAATTGTAAAATGAGGAATCCCATAGTGAATTGTTGGGGCAAACTGATCAACCAATAAGATTTAAAATCCGTGAGAAAGGCATAAACACCAATAATTAGGGACAGGGAGACGATCAACGAAAAAACCACGGCTGCCTTTTTTATTCCTATCAATATAGGTAGCGTCTTTATACCTACAAATTCATCTCCCTCGACATCTTCGAAGTCCTCGATATCTCCCCAAGCTAGAAAGAATAGTGCTCCAATGATGAAAAATGGGGCTTGATTTAAGGGCTTGAAGAGAGTCCAACCCGTTAACAGGGGAAAAATGGTGAATAAAGAGGCTAGGATTGCGTTGGACAATAAAGGAATTCGTGAAAGAGTGGGTGGAAGAGTATAAGAGATCGCTAATACTAGGCCGAGGAACGCTAATAGTAGAGTTTGTAGAGATGAGGTGGAGGCGTATAAGGTAATGATAAATAAAACGCTAAGGGAAAAAAGAATAACTACAAAGCTTTCAGCTTGTTTAATGCTTAAGCGCCCGGATGGAATGGGTCTATCTGGCTTATTTATCTTGTCGGCTTCGATGTCTTTTACGCTATCTAAACTAAAAAAACCGCCCATTAACGTTCCGAAGATAAGTGCAACCATTGTAATTGATTTAGGATCTAAGATTCCGGTGGTAGCAACCCCTAGTGCAGCGGTTAAGGCGCAAACAGGTGTTGATTTTATGAGCATAAGTTCGATTAACGCTGTTAGTATTTCTCTCTTACTTTGGACGTTATCGGCCTTCAATTTCACTTAACTAGACTTGTATTATGGTTTTCAGGGGTACAATAAGTTTATAGTCGATTACTTAAATGGATTGTACAAGTGGTCGGCCATCGTCTAGAATGACGTTCAGATTCGAAAAGACATTCAGAACAGGACATGAAATTTTTGACGAAATTTCAGGTTTTCAAATAGGTTCGACCATATGTATATTTGATGAAACACATATCGAGTCGCTGCTTTTCTTAGAGGCACTACTGTCCAAAATGAAGGATACGCCCATATGTCTTTTGGCAAGTCAACAGGTAGAGACATCTTTTCGTTTGATTAACACGGAAATAGAAAAACCTTTAAACGACATCAACCTAAGCGTAGCTAAACTTCGAGAAGAAGTTGAAACTGGTATCATCATACACCATTATCTACCTCATATCCTTTTGAGAGTCAGCGAAGACGAAGTACTTAAAATGCTTGAATACTGGATGCAAAAGATATCGGGTAGAGACTTTGTAGAGTTATTCACTCTTCCAAAAGAAACCTATCCCACATTTGAAAAAAGGTTAAAGGCTATATCAGACGCGGTGATTAACATCACTATCACAAAGGTCGAAGAAACCTATCAACAATCCTTTTCATTTATGCGTGGCTCTAAGCTAGAATATCGTCTCACTGAATTTCCTTATAAGGTTGAGGATGGCCGACTCCTGATCAAGTGGAGAGAGGACGAGTATCTTGATTATCTGCCAAAAGAGGAGGAGGCAGAGATCAAACGAATTAAGCAACACCTTATGGATAACCTCTACGAATTAAAGATCAAGAAAGGAGCCTCGAAGAGTTTCAAAACTGAAGAGTTCTTGCTCCTCTCTCACCTAATCGATAAACGTCTTTTAGAGATCCAAGAGCTCTTTCCCGAACGTTTTGATAGTATTGTTGACACGCTCGCTAGGTGGAAGATAAGGGGATATATAGGTTTCGAAAAGACCGGGAAAATTGAGCCAAAACCATTGAAAGGGTCTTTAAAACTCAGTACAAGGATTGCCCTGAAGTTTCCGGCTAGTTTTGCCGTTGTACTTCTTCGTCTGAATCGGCAGTTCAGAAAGGAAAAGATACGATATATACCTTATGACGGTTATCTATCACTGAAAAGTAGCGCTGAAACCTTAATACGCATGATTTCATCAGAAAGACCCGAAATGATTGAAAAACTATTGGACAGTGAGGTTTTCATGCAAGAAATCGTCGGTAGAAAGACCGCCGTTGAACATATTAAGTCCCTCGGAGAATCACCTCTCAGAAAATTTGATACAAAGTATATACCCAAGATATGTTGTATGGCGCTTTATCAGGGCTATGGACTATGGCCCTCAATAAGAGAGGTTGAATCCAACATATTTGAAATAACATTGAAAGACTGCATCATGTGCGAGAATATGAGTAGTGAGGGACCTGTATGTCACATGATATCCAGTACAATTGTCGGCGTATTATCAGTTATGTTCAAGAGGATGTTTGTATGTGTAGAGACAGAGTGTAGAGCAAAAGGCGACGATAAATGCTCTTTTGAACTTAAAATTCTTTAAAAAAATGTAGATAATTGATCTGATCGTGTAATGTGGTAAAATACTAAAAGGATGGGGGTTGTTACTGTGATTCTACAGATATTTTCCATATTCTAAAACGTGACTTGGTATAGAGGCTTTTATACTGTCAAATCTATCAAAGGACGCTAAAAATATATAGGTGCTGTGGAGGTTCTTTCTCTTTAGCGTCCACTTTCTGAGATTAAACGCCCTCAGAAAGCGTGAACCAAAGACCGTGGCATCGATGTCAATTCTCTTTAAATAATTCTTTGCTTTAATCAAATAGTCTATGCCCTTAAGAAACACCAGGTCTGCCAAATAGATAGTGTCCATGATTGATCCATTCTTCTCCAGCTTTTGAGCTAACGCACGAGGCGTAAGGGTTTTTACATCGTCTATTGAACACGCACCTCTCTCAGCTCCTTGAAGCACGGCGATGTTAACTATATTGTCTTCTAGGTCAGGTATTATGTCCTGTGCGTCGTCGTAGATCAGGCTAGACTTATAAACATAATCTATGCCCTTTCTGTATAACTCGATGCCTTTTCTCTCCATCCCTTGAACTTCAAAGTTCTTTTCATAAAAGCAAAGATCGATATCTAACCACAGGGCACCGACGCTCTTCTCAGAAATTGTTTTTAGATAATCCTTGACAGTTATGTCTGGAACCTCTCCGGTCTTGCCATCAACCTTTTGATACATCGACGATATCTGACCATCGTCAAACTTGTGAGCGTCATCGATGTATGCTCGGAACATATCAAGTGATTTATCGATAGACCTAGCGATGATATCATAGGTCCAGCGGGCAATCAGAAATGTTGTATTCTGAGCTCTGCTAATTTCTCCTTTGCATTCAGATTCGATGTCAAATATTTCACTCGTCAAGGCTACGTCATATTTCTGCATCGCTTTTACGGCTTGGTCAAATGTGTGTAGCTGATCACTTATGTTATCCAAAGCCTTTATGCTTAGGACAAAGGCCATCTTAGCCAACATGGCATCTGTGATATCTTCATCATCTACTTGATATAATATTGGAAAAGAACTGACCGCAGCCAAATAGGAGGCATAATAGATGTGTTTTTCCTTTAATAACCCTAGTTCTCTGAGCACCTCATAACTAAGGTATGAGGGGTTTTGGCGTACTCCTTCTAGTTGCCTCTTAAATTGATGAATCGTCTTTCTGATCATATAGATAACTTTCTTGCTATCGATGGATGGAAATTTATTCATGTATTTTAATGTACCCATACCTGCAAGTCGATAGAAAAGATTTAGTCCCTCTCGGTAATTGATTGGTTTAGTTGGGCGTGGTATGTTACCTAGTTCTTTTTGGAGAACATTCTCCTCGATGATCCTAGGCTGCCAATCTTGGAGGGTCACGATTAATTCACTATGTACCATCGAAATACTAACGGTACTACAAAACTTATATGGTACTAATATATAACCTTTATGGTTAGTAGAAAAAGGTTTAAGTGGCGATTTGTACTAATTTGAGTTGAGGTAGTACCTTTGCCCATTGATAGCGAAGCTGAGTTGAGGAGGCTGGTAGAGGAAGATGGGTGGGGGGTATATTATCGAAAAGATAAGGAACGATGGTATGCTTATAAGAGAATGAAAGACAAGACAACCACGCAACTCGTCTCCAAGGACCTCGACTGGATTGCAGGGGAACTCTCGGCGGCCATGAAGAAAAAAAGTGAGAAAGTACCCGATAAAGACCTCGTGAAGAGATTCATGGACCTGGGCGAAGAGGAGAAGAAGAAAGTCGTCAGCTGGGGCACATTTGTAAGGGACCACGTCTCCACTCTTGTACCCGAGGAAAACATATCAACCTACCTGATAGAGGCAATGGACCTGTATGGTGAACACAGGCTCGATCTCGAGACTCTAGAGAGAGAGTTCGTGGAATATAGGATAAGTTTGGACACTCTCAAGGAAAAGTTTGAGAGAATAGTGAAGAGGCTTGAGGAGATTTTGGGCTTCGCCGCCTTCGTTAGGTCATCTCTGAAGCTAGGGCTGATCAGCCAGGATGCTGCTCTAAGCATGCTCATGTCCAAGATTTTTGAGGGTAGAACAATCATGAAAGAAGAGGAGGAAAGCGAATAAATATTGAAATTTTCCTTACTGATGGAATTTTCTGGTTTTCAAGATTCAGATATAATTCAACTTCTGGAAGTGGATTTCTCGATCCATGGAGACACTGGTGGCAGCTCACTGTGTAGGGGTTCAGAGACGATGTCTACCACCGTGGGCTCTCCAGACTTAAGAGCTATGTGAAGAGCTTCTCTTATTTCACTAGGCCTCTCCACCCGTATGCCTCGGCATCCGAAGGCCTCGGCGACCCTGCTATAATCTACGTCTAAAAAGTCGACCGACATGTACCTTGCCTCATGATACAAATGTTGAAGTGCCTTGATCCAACCGAAGCAGCCGTTGTTGAAGACTAATATTGTGAAGTCGGTCCCTACTCTCCTTGCGGTCTCTAGTTCTCCGACCGAGAAGGTGAATCCTCCGTCACCGCTCAATCCCATCACCGTCTTTCCGGGAGCTGCCATCTTTGCCCCTATTGAGCCTGGTACGGCTGTTCCCAACGCTCCAAAGGACCTAAAGCAGACAAACCTTCTTCCGGGGGAGAGGACATCGAAGTAGGCCGATGCGAAGGGTGTACCCGTCCCTGCATCTACGACGAGTATGGCTTCTCGGGGTAAGGCTTCTCTAAGCTCCCTTATGATGCGCTGGGGCTTGATGGGTACAGAGTCAGACCTCGATTTGGAGATGAATTCTTCTCTCCACTCCCTGGCTAGCTTCCCTATCTCCTCGAGTCTCTCCTCACCTTTGAACATCCCTTTTTCCAGCTTCCTTTCCAGATACTTGAGGAGTTCATGGAGGACAAGTTTTGCGTCTCCCTTTATCCCTACTTCTGTAGGGTAGTTGTTTCCTATCACCTCAGGGTCGACATCGGAGTGGACGATTTTAATGCCGGCTGGAGGCAGAGTCCACTTCCTCGTAGCCACGGAACCCGTCTTACAGCCTATAAAGAAGACGAGGTCCGCTTCTTTCACCAACTTATTCGCATAGGGCCTTCCACCGTTCTCACCAACAACGCCAATGCTCAGAGGGTGATTTTCTGGTATACTGCCCTTGCCTGTTATAGTCGTAGCCACCAAGACGCCGGTCAGCTCAGCCAGTATGATAAGCTCCTCCCAGGCCTGGGATATGATGACCCCTCCTCCCGCCACAATCACAGGTCTCTCCGCTGCTAGCAGCAGATCAGCCGCCTTCTCCACCTCCCCCACGTCTGGATGCTCTCTGTGAGAGGGATATCTCCTGCACTCCTCTTCTCCGTATATCTCCACTTGAGCATCCTCGTCAAGGACATTCTTGGGAAGCGAGAGGTGGACAGGGCCTGGTTTACCCATGGTGGCAATTCGGAAGGCCCTCCTAACCGTCTCCGAGATGTTTCCCGCGTGTGTGATCTGGAAGCTCCCCTTTGTAATCGATCGAAAGAGCCTCACCTGATCCAGCTCTGTAAGCATTCCCTTGTTGACGTAATGGAGAGGTATATCCGTCGTGAGTACAATCAGGGGTATTGAAGATCTATAGGCCTCGGCTACTCCTGGTATAATATATGTTGCTCCACCCCCGCTCGGCCCCTCACATACGCCGGGCTTGAAACTGACCCTCGCATATGCATCTGCCATAAATGAGGCGCTCCTTTCGTCCCTCGCCATTACATGTTTCATCTCTGGCTGGGCGTCGAGTAAGGCGTCGTAGAAGGATACGCTGGTATCTCCAGGCAGCCCGAAAATATATTCGACATTGTATTCCAGAAGAGTTCTGATAAGAGACACGGCTCCCCTCAAACAAACCACCTCTAAAAGAAAGGATCTCTTAAGAAAATATATCGATTTGAACATAGACTTTCAAAGCCGAGGCTAAACTGCTTTTAGATTCTACGTGGCAAGAGTGCCTTCACAACAGGTCTAGCCTTGAACGCCACATAGGATGCTAGCGCAATCTTTAAGGTGTCACCAGGTATAAAGGGGATGACACCTAAGAGCAGGGCCTCCCGTAATCTCCCAACCCAGTAAAAGAGTACTAGTACACCCATAGAATATATGACGGCGGTGCCCACTGACAACCCAATAAGAAACCAGACATAGCCAGGATCCCACCTTCTATCTATGATACTACCAACCACATAGGAACCGGCTATGAAGCCCATTAAGTAACCGCCGGTGGGCCCGACTAGATGAATAATGCCACCTTTGCCGCCGGCGTAAACTGGTAGCCCAAGAGCCCCCAAAAGAACGTAAATCAGCTGGCTCAGAGCTCCTAATCGTGCCCCCAGGATTGCTCCCGATAGGTAAGTGAAGAAAGTTTGGAAGGTGATGGGAACCGGAAAGAGAGGAATCTGGATGTAAGACCCAGCCATGGTTAAAGCGGCGAATATTGCTGTCAACGACACATCTAAAACATTTATCTTTGTGTTCACAAGCTCTTGACTCCGCTGTCTTCTAAAACTCT
>JABAOH010013385.1_pt1 | contig 23754 bp, 24 predicted proteins | sample 7062181 | NCBI WGS metagenome assembly JABAOH01 (sample SAMN14538630, study PRJNA623070) | marine sediment metagenome | biome: marine biome [ENVO:00000428]; feature: marine pelagic biome [ENVO:01000023]; material: deep marine sediment [ENVO:00002113]; isolation source: pool of 5 deep marine... | reverse complement strand
CTAGCTTTCTCCGCCTCTCTTCTATCTTCTTTCTGAAGCCCCTAAATCCCCTTCGATATATTTTGTCATCCATTATGGCGTGTCCAGGTGCTCTCTGCTCCATGAACTCAGTAAAAACACCTGTATTGAAAGCCTTCTTCCATTCTCCAGGCATAGACTGGAATATTCTGCTTCTTAAATCTCTGCCATTCCAGAACGGAATTATGTAATCCTCATAGATTTTTCTGGTTTTTTTGCTAACACGATATGGTGCCACCTTACGTGATCCAAGTATATCCAGATCTTGAATAGAGTGGCAACACAGTTCAGGATATGTGGGAACGGCTCTTGGACTGATCCCTTTCTCTCCAACTATCAGCTCCCCGTCTCCTATGTACAAGGTCTTACGTTCCATAACGTATCTGAAAGCACAAGCGCGGAGAACTGGTTCAGATAAGCCCTTTGCTGCGGCGGTGCTATAGAACTCTGTAATGAGTTTTGCCCTCTCAGGATCTAAGAAGGGAACTGTATCTACACTCTGCTTCCAGAGCTTTCCAATTCTCTCGCTCGGCACCATAATTCCCACTTTTTCATATGAGCATGCGATATCTCAAATTCTGGTTATAAAGAGATTCTGATCGGGGCTCAATCCACAGGTTTGAAAGAACCACGAAAGGGAATCTGCCCTGCCCCAGTATCTCATTTATCTGGATTCAGATCTCTGCGACCGCGCAAAGGTTTTTCTGGAAATAGGTAAGTGAGGGCGTTTATTTCGCAAGAAAAAAAGGTAGTTTGGCTCCAGCAATTCGGCCTTTCTGCAGCCTGTGTCTGCAGACTGCTGCAGAAACTGCAGGAGGGGGTGTAACTTGCGAGAGACTTCTAATCGTGTTTCAGCTTTATTTCAATTGTTGAAACGTTTCTTGTTCCGCCTTCTTCCTGCTGTATTTCGTCTGTTCCTATCTTTATCTCGCCTATTTCTAGGTCTTTCATGAACCGATTGTTGACGATTTCAGCGACATCTACAGCTGTTGTTATTGCTCGTCCTCTCGCCTTCAAAGTGACCTCTTTGGTGTCAGACGAATTGAAATTCGTGATCACCGCTAACACGTAGTTCATAGGCGGTTTCCTTCCAACGTACACAATGTTTAGATCTTTGGACATACAGTACACCTCCTTTTTCCGCTTTGATTCCCTTCGTAGTCTGAGTTTCGCTATTATCAGATCAGGCTTGCACTAACTCGCCGGTTGCGAACCTGCTTCCGACTCTTGTGATTTTGAACTTCACGCTTTCTCCTTGTTTAGTGTCCGGAACAAATATGACGAAGCCCTCGATTCTTGCGATACCATCGCCTCTTCTACTAACATCTTCGATTCTGGCTTCGTATTCCTGCCCAAGCTCAACAGGTTTCTTCACGTTGAATCTTGGTCCGTTGCTTCCAAACCTACTTCGCCCACCATATGAATATGACATTGTATCACCTCGTTTTATTTGTCAGCTAGATTTGCCTTGAAAGAAAAGTAAAACCGCCATAACCGTTCTACCTTATTCGTAAAGCGACTAACTGCTTGGCTCTTGATAACCCAGTGTTCCTTATTAACCTTTGTACCTTCATTTGCAAAAGCCAGTGTCTACATCTGGAATGATGTGCAAGACGATCAGGGACAAACACTCCGTCTTTCAGTGTGCGTTTTCATACTTTCGCGTGAAAATTCTAGCGTGAAAGCCCGCAGNNAGAGCAAGCATCGTTGCTTTTCTGAGAAAGATCGGGTCGAGCGGAGAATTTACAGACATAGCGTTGAAAATTTCTGGCAACTTGATCTGGGATGAAGAGGATTTGGTTCAAAGGGGAGTAGGCTGGGCTCTCAAGGACAATATGTAAGCAGCGAGGAAACAGATCCTTGACTACGTTAAATCTCTGAGACGGAGAGGAGTTTCGTCAACGATTATATTCTACGCTATTCGCAATTTGAAAGGTAGAGACCATCAAGAGGTTTTGAAAAAAACCTGGATAGTGCATGAAGCGCAGCACCATCAGCACGTGACGCTAAGTCGTGCATCTTCTTCGAAACGATATCCATGTATCAACACAAGCTTTTAAACTATAACTTCGCTAGCATCAACAGACATTGGGCCTGTGGCATTGATGAGTAGTATCAACAGAGAGACTATCGAAAAATACAGGTTGTGCGGGAATATTCTTCGCGAAACGCGTGAAGAGATTAAGCGGTTTGTCCGAATGGGCATGCCAATAATCGAAGTGTGTGAAAAGGCTGAAGGCTTAATACGAGAGAAAGGGGGTCAACCCGCTTTTCCATGCAATGTTTCGATAAATGAAGCTGCTGCACACTATACGTCTCCGCCTGGCGATGAGAGGAGAATCCCGGAAAAGTCTGTAGTCAAAGTGGACATAGGTGCACACATAGATGGATACCTAACCGACACTGCTATTACAATTTGCTTTGACCCTGAATATGCAGATCTTGTAGAAGCTGCACAGGAAGCCCTGAGAGTAGCCATCACTCAACTGCGTCCAGACGTCAAAACTTCAAGGATCGGATCTGCAATTGAGAAGGCTATAAGATCCTACGGCTTCAAACCAATCTCAAACCTGACTGGCCACCAAGTGGGCAGATATCTTGTCCATGCCGGTATGTCTATACCAAATGTTTCGCATGTATCTTTATCAAAGGTAAGGTTGAACGGAGTCTATGCCATTGAACCCTTCGTAACGATGCCAAGCGCGGCTGGCAAGGTCAAGAATGGCGAAGAGGTCACAATCTTCCGTCTTCGCAAGAGCAGGTCGTTGAGGAATACTTATGCGAAGCAGCTCCTCAAGCATATCAGAGAGGAGTTTAAAACTCTGCCATTCGCTGAACGTTGGCTGGAGAATGTCGTTCCTGAAGAACAATACAAGGATGCCTTCGAAGATCTCTTGTCCACTAAGGTTCTTATGGGTTACCCCATATTTGTTGAAGCCACCAAAAAGCCAGTGGCTCAGGCTGAGCACACAGTTTTGATAGTTGAGGATGGCTGTCGGGTATTAACCTAGAATCTTTCTTTTTTCTCCTTGACTTCTCTGTAGATTGCCGTTATCAACATGTTCTCGTTGCATTTTTCACACTGTCCGATTTCTTTGAAGATGTAGTCTCCCCGTTCGAAATCCCGTATGTTCTTGAACCCACACTTTCTACATTGAATTGTCGTTGTTATCGAAGGAGTTTCGATGCTTAGACGTTTAATTCTTCTCCTCATTTGGAGTAATACGTAGGAAGATAGGCCGGCGCCTAAGAATCCGATCAGCAAGAGGTAATAGGCTGCTATCTGATCATAGCTGAAAGCGTTTATTGCAAGAATGAGGGCCGTCAAAGATAACGCGAGAGTTATGAAGATCACTAACAATACGAAGGATGAGATGCGTGTTGTCGTAGATGATGATTCATTCATCTCTCATTTCTCCTATTGTCCAATTCCGATAGAGTTGCCCACCCCAGCGATTATGATCAGATCTCCTTCCTTTGTTCTCTCCAAAATAGTCTGTCTTATCCTATCAATCGCCTTGTCGCCCGCCTCAAACACCTCTCTTCGCATGGGCGCGACTGCGTCACCAACTCCTTCCTTAATTATCACCGCATTTATCGGAATGCGATACTTCAGTATAGACTCCTCGATTTTAAACTGATCTACACCTGGACCACCTATAGCTGCGCCTNNNTTGCCCCCCGGCCCTTCAGCCTTTATAACGTAGGCCGTCCGCCCCTCAATAGGGATCGTGGCAACAACACAATCTTTGGCTATCTTGCGAGTTTCATATCCATGCATCAGCTTTGCGGCAACCAACGCTCCTACCCCATCACCTATAGGTTGACCATAGGCAAAGGCTTTCAAAGCACTAGCATAAGCTTCAGCCTCCCGCATGACTAGAGGCAATATCATCTGCAGCTGCATTATAACATAGAGGCTTAACGTTCTCTTGCCTAGCAGGTAGAAGTGTCGCACTACCTTGTAGATGTAGTTAAGAGCCATGGCTGCTTCCAAGGTGTGCTCAAGATTATTGATCTGAGTGTCATCAGCCTCCGGCGCCATAAATTTCACTTCATCCTTGAAGCGGACATCTCTAACGTCCAGTACATGTTCAAGCTTCCACACAACACCAGCTGGGTCCAGACTCTGCGGCATCACGGTGAAATATTCCAAGAATCGATCAACCCTACCAGAAGGGTCTGCTTGTGGTTTGCCAACTTCCTTTATAGTTTCTACCGCCTTGTTACGACCTTCAATCTTAAGAAATTTCAGCTTGTGAAGCGAGCTTTCAACTTCTCTGAGCATCACATACATCTGAATTCTCTGTCCATACAACATGAAAACGAAAAAAAAGACATAGATCAGCAGATTCAATATCCAAGAAAACGTGTTATCTCCCGGAAACTGGGCAATCTGATCACCTCTAAAAAGCATCAATGGCAGCAACTCGTTCACAGATTCACCTTCTGAAAAGACTATTAATGCCCAGTTATAAACTTTAGGCAAATTCATCAAACAAAACATAAAGAGTTGGGGTTGCCAGCTTTCCCGGGTTCACGGGGCCGAAGACCACACTACAGCCGGGAACGGAGCGTAGTTTAACTTCTGAGTTCGGAATGGGATCAGGTGGTTCCCACGCCCTATGGCCGGCAATCCCAAAATACACGTCAACTCTCAGTTCATAAACTTATCGCTTACTGGTTATTAGCTCATTCCGGAAAAATCATGTAGAACAAATCTGGCAAGCTAGATTACGGGACTTTGTACCAGAAAAGAATCTAGGAAAAAACACAGATCACACGCGCGCTATAGATCGAAAACGGTTTGAACTCATTTTTCATAGTTTAAGCTCATAGATTTCTGCGGACATCAACCGTTAGAAAAAGAAAAGGGAGAGGTTTCGCTATTTCTCTCGGGTAATAGCAAGCACGGCTTTGATCGAGATTATAACAGCTGCAGGGGCCGCGAAGGCTATGATGTAACCCAGGATGTAAGTAGCCCAATAGTAGAACAGTTCTAGTGCATCAACCATCAGCAAAGGTTCCCAGACATTTCCTATTCCAGCAACGAGCAAAGCGATTGTTGCTATGAGGAATGGTGTAATTTCTTTAGCTGTAATGCTTGTGATTCCGACAATAATTCCTAGAATTAGCATAATTAGAGTGATCCATCCGCTCGTCTCCGCGACATTTGGATCATTGTTGAAGGCCATCCATCCAACCCCTAGCCCTGCCACGATGGCTATGACTACGAATAAGATCCATGCCCATCTTGCTATTTCTTCCATTTCCATCTTAGACCACAAAGCCTTAGTAATCTCAGGCAGTGCATTATAAATCTTGCGCAATATAGTTGAATCTGATGGGCAAATCAATCGACTTGACGATGTTGAGGCCAGAATTTCACTAATTTCCAGATATTAAAGGTCTTTCTGAGTAAACATAGCACTCTGCAGTGCTCAACTTCTCTCTTGATGGAATAACGCATATATCTGGTTGTCTGCAGTAAATTAAATGCTTGAAAAGGGGCCGTAGTCTAGGTAGGCATGACGACGGGCTCCAGAAGCAAGGCACGGGTTTGCGGACCAATCGGGATGAAGAAGTTCTGGAGCGGTTAGAGAAACCCGTAGGAAAAGTGCAAAGACACTGTTTCCGGGTAAAGGTCGTCGGTTCAAATCCGGCCGGCCCCACTATGTTTATAGCCCATGTCCATTTTGATGCAACCAAAACAGATAAAACCTGGCAGGCACCTGAAACTTGTTCAATAGTGCTGATTTGCATGCCGGCGGAAATATTTGACCACGACGAGTTTATCAAGATTAGCGAACGTGCTGAATATTGTGCAGTTAAGAGATCAAAGGATATCGTCAAATTGAAGCTTCGCACAGCTAAGAGACTCTACACACTGAAGGTTGAACCAGTGAAAGCCGAAGAACTCATTAAAAAACTGCAGTGCGAAATTATGGAGGTATAGCTTCCTCAGACAATCTTCGCGCTCGCACGCGTGCGAATCTGGTTCAATGACTCCACCTCCTTTAATCTGAGCAACAATCATTCAAGTCGGGGTCTTTCAGAAAACATAAAATAACTTGTATCCAAAACGTAAAGAGTGAAGCAGGAATGAAGATCGCAGTCTCTGGTAAAGGGGGTGTCGGTAAAACCTTCATCGCGGGCGGTCTAGCATATTCCTTCGCTAGTGCAGGACTTAAGACAATAGCGATCGATGCAGACCCTACACCTAACCTAGCCTTGACGTTAGGACTACCATTAGATGAAACACGGAAAATCAAACCAATATCAAAGAATAAGGAGTTAATAGAATCCAAAACAGCAACCGACTACTCAGGCGTGTATCGTCTCACCTTTACCGTTGACAACGTAGTCAAAGACTACTCCATAGAAACCCCATTAGGAGTAAACCTCATTGTCATGGGAACCGTTCAATCCATAGGTTCAGGATGCACGTGCCCGGCAAACGCAGTCGTTCGAAATCTTCTTCGCCATCTAATGGTTGAACGGAACGAAGCAGTCATTCTGGACATGGAAGCCGGTGTTGAACACCTGGGTCGAGGCACAGCAAAACATGTCGATATCATGCTTATCGTAGCAGACGCAAACATGAAAGCCCTTGAAACCGCCAATCAGATCCACCAGCTAGCTAGAACAGCAGGTATCAAAGACATCTTTCTAGTCGGAAACAGAATTGCAAACGAGATTCAGAAAGATGCTTTCATCAAATACGCTAATAACAACAATCTAGAAGTTCTCGACCTTGTCCCTTACGACCAAAAAGTGATTGAGGCGGATATGCGCGGTGAAACACCCCTCCAATACAAGAAGTCAAGTGCAATGAAAGTCATACAAGAACTGAGCGAGAAATTGACCACAAAGATTAACTAGCCAATTCAGATTGACTAAGCCACAGGAGATTGGGAGTAACTTGAAAACACTAGTCACCATGGGACGAGGTGGAACCGGAAAGACAACCTTTGTCGCCATGATAGCTAAGTACCTTATTAACCTTGGAGAGACTCCCATGCTCTTGGTGGATGTTGACCCTGACCAAAATCTCGGTGAGATGATAGGAGTAAATTCAGAAGAGCAGGGAAAGAAAACAATTTCCGAACTTGTGATGGAAACTTTTTTGGAGAAGGGTGGGACCACCGTTGGTATTCCACCTACTGAACGCATTGAAAGCAAGATATGGGAGAAGGGTCTGTACGAAGACGATGAGTTCGACTTCATCGCAATAGGAACTAAATGGGTAGAAGGATGTTACTGTCTACCGAACTCAGCCTTAAAAGGAGCCCTAGAATCCATAACAAAGAACTACCGATACATACTCATTGACTCTCCAGCGGGACTAGAACACCTAAACAGAAGAATCACTACCAGAATTGATGACATCTTTGATGTACTTGATCCTTCAAAGAAATCCTTCGATCATGTAAAGCGTGCTTATCGAATTGCAAAAGAAGTCCAGATAGATTTTCAGAACTTCTACATTGTCGGAGGATACAGATTTCCAGAGAGTCTAGCAGAAAAAGCTAGAAAAGCTACGGATCTTCAGTATCTAGGGAAAGTAGCATACGATAAAAATGTTGAAGATAACGTTCTACTTGGCAAGTCATTGTTGGATCTATCTTCCGATTCTACCGCGTACACCTCAGTAGCGAAGATAATGGAGAAAGCAGGCTACGCCAAGAAGTGAACATGACTTCTTCATCCTACCCATCTAGACTTGAGCCATCTCTGTTCTAAAACAGCTTCCAGTATGTAGAATACATTTCTGGAAAAGTTTAAAATAATGCCCTGCTAACGTTACATCTTCAAAATTTGGGTAGTGTTGAGGTTGAGTAGGAAGAGAGTAAACGTCAAAATTAAAGAATTAAAAACAGGTGTTGGGCATTTCAAAGACTTGGAACTCGCTATCGGCCAAGTTATAGAAGACAAGTGGGATGAGCCTATGGGACCTACACCTTTTCCTCAAATGCCAACTCTTAGAGACTGGGACATGAAGCTTCTTGATCGCTATAAACCATTTTATCTTCCTTTCTGCGATGTATGTTGCCTTTGTACCTTTGGAAAGTGCGACTTAACTGGAGACAAACGTGGCGCGTGTGGATTGAATATGGCGGCTCAACAATCTCGCATAGTCCTTCTTGCATGTTGTATCGGAGCAGCAACACACATTGCACATGCAAGGCATCTAGTGGAACATCTGATAGAGAAATACGGTCCAAACATTGACCTCGATGTTGGAGGTTTGAACATCAAAGTCGAGGCTCCTGTGACCCGCCTGGTTTGCGGTATAAAGCCTGAAAAATTAAGAGATCTTGAAGACGCTCTGGATTATTGCGAGCAGCAGGTCACTCATCTTTTATCGTCAACTCACACTGGACAAGAGGAAAGCAACCTAGACTTCGAGTCCAAGGTCTTACATGCTGGAATGGTAGATCAGCTGGGCATGGAGGTCGCGGACTTAGCGCAGATTTCAGTCCTTGGTCTCCCAAAGGCTGACCCTGAAGCCCCACTCACTGATCTAGGCTTTGGCATTGCAGATGTTTCAAAACCCACGATTCTAGTCATCGGCCACAATGTCCCATCTTCAGTTGGCATCATCGATTACTTGACAGACAAGGGACTACTAGGCAAAGTCGAAGTGGTAGGCATATGTTGCACTGCTCACGACATCACCCGGTACAGCTCTATGGCAAAGATTGTTGGACCAATATCGTGGCAACTTCGATACATAAGAAGTGGATTAGCTGACCTAATCGTGGTTGACGAACAATGCATTCGAGCAGATACGTTGATTGAAGCACAGAAAGTCAAGACACCAGTTATTGCCTCAAGCCCGAAAAACTGCTTAGGGCTTGAAAATCGAACTGATATGCCGCCCGAGGAATCGATATCCGACCTCGTGGAGGATAAAGTTCCCGGAGTATTGATTCTAGATTCTGATAAGGTTGGAGAGGTTGCAGTTGAGACAGTTATTAAAGTCGCACCAAAAAGAAACAGATTCAAAGTCATCCCAGAAATAGAAGAAATTGTAGCATCAGCCCAAGAATGCACAGAATGTAATGATTGTAGACGCGCCTGTCCAAACGATCAACCAATACCTGAAGCCATGAAAGCAGCAGCTAAGGGAGATCTCAATCCTCTTGCTGAAATTCTCGAAAGCTGTGTTGGATGTGCTCGCTGCGATAGTGCATGTCCCAACGACTTTCCCCTACACAGCTTCATCGTAAAAGCAGGAGAAGAAGAGCTTTGGCAGGAGAAATTTAAGATGCGGGTTGGACGAGGGGCCATCCAAGATGTGGAGATAAGAGAGGTTGGACAGCCTATAGTCTTCGGCGAGATTCCCGGAGTAGTAGCCATTGTTGGATGTTCCAATTATCCCCATGGTGGAAAGGAAGTAGCTGAGATTGCAGAAGAGTTCGCGAAGCGTAGATTCATCATCATCACCTCTGGATGTGCAGCTATGTCCATAGCCATGGTCAAAGACAAAGAAGGGAAGACCCTCTATGAGAAATACTCAGGCGAATTTGACGCAGGAGGGATACTCAATGTGGGTTCATGCGTTTCAAACTCACATATAGCTGGGGCAGCAATCAAGATCGCTAACATCTTTGCAAAAAGAAAACTTCGGGCCAACTACGAGGAGATTGCTGACTACATCTACAACCGAGTTGGAGCGGTTGGTCTCGCTTGGGGAGCCTATTCTCAGAAGGCAGCTTCGATCGCTGCGGGTTGTTGGAGGCTTGGCGTTCCTGTTGTCGTCGGACCTCATGGAGCGAAATATCGGCGCATGCTGCTTGGAAGAAAGGACAAGGAGGAGGATTGGCACGTATATGATGCGAGGACCGGAGACAAAGTCTATGTTGGTCCAGCTCCTGAACATCTTTTCACAACGGCTGAAACCAAAGAGGAAGCCATGGTGCTCATAGCGAAGCTATGTATGAGACCGAACGATACATCCAAGGGACGCGCAATAAAGCTAACTCACTACATTGATCTTCATAAACGCCTATATGGCGTCATGCCTGATGACACACACCTATTCATTCGAAACAAGAATGATATACCAATCACCATGAAGACTGAGCTTCTCAAGATTCTAGAAGAGAAGAAGTGGAAAGAGATGAGGATTCCTGACCCAACGCTTCTGCCTAGACTAATCAGAAAAAGGAAAGGTGAATGAGATGAGCACTAGAGCAGAATCATGGCAGACAGCGGAAATCCCAGGTCCAAAGAAAGCCCTCCTAATCTTGAAGCCAGAAGTAGTTGTTGCAATGATGAAGAAAGCTAAGCGTCCTCTTCTCATCGTTGGACATCATGCTGCACAAGATTATTCAGAGGATGTAAAGATGATTGACTACGCAATCCGCATAGGAAAGACTGCTGGGATCCCGGTGATTGCCACAGCCCACACAGTAAGGGAATTCACAAAGAGAGAATTTCACCCATCTGCTTCCATGCCCGCAATGGATATTGGTAATAGACTTACTGATCCAGAATGGAAAGGTTTGGACGGATATGGTCCCTACGATCTTGTGTTGTTCATGGGACTCCCATACTACCTGGGATTTGTAATATTGGCTGGCCTGAAAAGTTTCTCCACAAATCTTAAAACCATTAGCCTGGACAGATTCTATAACCCCCATGCATCATGGTCATTCCCCAACATCTCAGTGGGGGAATGGAAGGAAAATCTTGAAGTAATAGTAAACAAGTTAGGAGGAACGTAACGAAAATGTCAATGTTTGAAGATATGCCCGTCGAAGTAGGCGTGATCTACGAAGGAGAGAGAATCCGCAGAAAAGATATGTACGTAGAACTCGGAGGACCAAAAAACAAGGAGAAATTCGAACTCACAAGAGTGAAGAAAGCAGAGGAGATCGAAGACGGTAAAGTGACAATCATAGGACCAGACTTGAAAGATATGGAGGAAGGCAAAAACTACGGTCTAGGCATCCTGATTGAAGTTGCTGGAGCCCGGCTTGAACCAGAGCTTGAAGGCGTCATCGAAAGACGAATACACGAATATTGCAACTTCATTGAAGGATTTATGCACCTAAACCAGCGTTATGATATTTGGATGCGGCTGAGCAAGAAATCATTCGAGAAAGGTTTGAATTCATTCCAACACATCGGAAAAATCCTACACACACTTTTCAAGAGCGAACTGCCAATAATTGAAAAGCTTCAGGTAACTTTCATTACAGATCCCGAGAAGATCAAACCGATCTACGAAGAAGCCTTACAGATCTATGAAGCGAGGGATGCTAGAGCAAGAGGACTTAAAGATGAAGAAGTTGACCAGTTCTACGGGTGCGTTTTATGCCAATCTTTCGCTCCAACCCACGTCTGCGTAATCACACCACAGAGATACTCGAACTGCGGAGCCATAAGCTGGTTTGACGGAAGAGCCGCAGCAAGCATAGATCCCAAAGGACCTGTCTTCGCAATCGAGAAGGGAGAACTGCTTGATCCAGAAAAGGGCGAATACTCAGGCGTAAATGAAGTGGCAAAAAAGAGAACTCTAGGAGAAATCACAAAGGTCTGCCTCTACACAGCCTTCGGACGACCCCACACATCTTGCGGATGTTTTGAAGGCACAGCTTTCTACATACCAGAAGTTGATGGCTTCGGCATCGTACACAGAGGATTCAAAGACGTAACAGTGAACGGACTAGCCTTCTCAACACTTGCTGACTCAACGGCCGGGGGACGTCAAGTTGACGGATTCCATGGTATATCAATCGAGTACATGCGGTCTCCAAAATTTCTACAAGCCGACGGTGGATGGAACCGCGTCGTGTGGATGCCAAAAGAGGTGAAAGATAGAGTAAAAGATTTCATGCCTGTCGAAATTGTTGACAAGGTTGCCACTGAAGAAGAAGCGAAGACAATCGAGGAATTGAAGATCTTTCTGAAAGAACATAACCACCCCATTGTAGAACAATGGACAGAAGAAGCCATAGCAATTGAAGAGGCTTTACCAGCAGAAACAGAGGAAGCCCCAACGATGCCTGTTGCTACAGCAGCGACCTTACCCCTGACAGCAGGCGGTCTCAGAATCATCCTGAAAGACGCAAAGATCTACGCCAAGAAGGTAATCATCCGACTAGTGGACAACAAGAAAACCAGCAAGAGGTGAAGGGCTTGAATGAAGAGGAGAAGGATGAGCAGTCTTTAGGACTGAGACTAGGCCCACGCCTTAAAGAACTGCTCGAAGAGTTCAAAGAAGTAGAGCTTGAAGACTTCGAGATGGATGTTGGAGACCTTGAAATATGGTTACAACAGGGCGCAGTGGCAGCACCAAGACCCGCTCTACCGAAAGTGTTAGCTCCTGTGAAGGGTAAACCTACAAAGCTTCTTGAGGCAGATTTTATACCACCTATCGAGACTTACCCGGCAAGGATTGTCGAAGTGAAGCTCGGTGCCACAACGAGTGAAGGTGGGACACGCGGAAAATCGGTGATTATCGGGGGCGAGACTACACCTGCATTTTATACCTTTGAAAGACCGACGACTCATCTGCCAGTAATTTCGCTAGATGTTTTTGACATGAAAGTTCCCTTGGCCAAGGCTGTAAAGATGCATGTCAAAGATGTTATGGAAGATCCTGCAGCTTGGGCTAGGCTTGCGGTGGAAAAGTTCGAAGCAGATCTTGTAACGCTTCACCTGATCAGTATTGATCCATTGTTGAAGGACGCTTCTCCTGCGGATGCTGTGAAGACCGTTGAGAATGTTGTTCAGGCTGTGGATGTTCCTCTAGTAATCGGTGGATGTGGTGACCCTAAGAAGGACACAGACATGTTTGAAGCTGTTGCTGAGACTTTCGCTGGTGAACGTTTCTTGATAAGCTCAATCACCAGTGATATGGATGTGGAACGTTGTGCCAAGTTTGTGAAGGAGCATGGACACGCAGCATTGTCCTTTACTCCTATGGACTTGAACTTGGCCAGGGAGCTTAATCGGAAGCTGTATGATTTTCTTCCCAAAGAGGACATTGTTATGGACTTGACTACTGCTGCATTGGGCTACGGGCTGGACTACGCCTTCACGAACATGGAAAGGGCGAGATTGGCGGCTTTGATGGGAGATCCAGATTTGGCTCATCCTATGTCCTCTGGGACTACAAATGCTTGGGCTGCAAGGGAAGCATGGATGAAAATGGGATCGGATTGGGAACCGCGGGAACTGCGAGGACCCCTGTGGGAGGTTACTACAGCCTTGACGCTGTTGCTTGCGGGCGTAGATCTGTTCATGATGATGCATCCAGCTGCCGTCAAGACCGTCAAAGAGACAATTCAGCGCCTAACGAGTGGACATTCCTCTGATGCAGGCAACATTGCTCAATGGATATCCACGAACTTCTAGGTCTGGAATGTGAAAACGAATGAGCGAAAGAGAAACAAAAGGAAAGGTTGGCATTCGTGAACTGAGTCCGATTGACATCTACAAACTGCTTCCCAAGACGAACTGCAAGGAGTGTGGCGAGCCGAACTGCATGGCTTTTGCCACAAAAGTCGTGAATCGAGAGGTTGCGATTGATGATTGTCCACCGCTTCTGAAAGAGGAAAATGAAAAAGCCTACAAGAAGCTGAAAGAGATACTGGCACCGGCGATAAAAGAAGTGGTAGTCGGCACTGGAGATGACGCGGTCAAGATTGGCGGAAAGCTTGTCATGTATCGGCATCAGTTCACATATTTCAATCCCACGGCGATAGCAATAGATGTTACTGATAAGATGGCTGAAGACGAAGTCTTGGAAAGAGTGAAGAAAACCCAAGCGTTCAGTTTTGAGTACATTGGCAAAAATCTGAAGCTTGACATGGTAGCCGTACGAAGTACGTCAAACAATCCTGACACGTTTAAGACCACGGTTCGGAAGGTCGTGGAGAACACGGATCTGCCTCTAATCTTATGTTCACTGGACCCAAATGTTTTAGAGGCAGGATTGATAGCTGCCCCCAAATCCAGACCTTTACTGTATGCTGCAACTAAGGACAATTGGAGAGAGATGGCTGAGCTTGCGTTGATGTATAGTTGCCCTCTAGTGGTCTTTGCGCCTAACAACTTGAAGCTGCTAAAGAGCCTGGTCAAAACCTTGCTGGCTTCTGGCGTTGAGGATCTGGTCTTGGACCCCGGGACTATAGCAGGCGATGGTCTGGGCGATACACTGAACAACTTCACAATGATGAGACGAGCTGCTTGCAAGACCGGCGATGAGTTCTTCGGCTTTCCGATTATTGGCGTTCCAATGGTAGCCTGGCTAGATAGGGGCGATGCTCCAGAAGATGTCGCAAGATGGAACGAAGCACATCTAGCAGCCATGCTAATCGTCCGTTTCGCTGATGTCATAGTGATCCATGGAAATGAAGGATGGAACATTCTCCCAAACGTCATACTAAGAGACAACGTCTACACCGATCCCAGGAAGCCTGTGGCTGTTGAGCCCGGTCTGCGGCTGTTTGGAAGCCCAGACGAGAATTCACCGGTAATGATGACGACTAATTTTGCCTTGACGTACTATACTGTGGCTTCAGATATTGAATCTGGAAAGGTAGATGGTTACTTGCTGGTTGTAGACACCGAAGGCATAGCAGTAGACAGTGCTGTGGCTGGAAGAAAACTCACTGCGGAGAATGCTGCTGAGGCCATAAAGGAATCCGGGGTCGGAAGCAAGGTCAAGCATAAAAAACTAATAATTCCAGGAAAAGCAGCGCGTCTGAGCGGTGAACTTGAAGAACTCAGCGGCTGGGAAGTGATTGTAGGTCCAAGAGATTCATCGGGCATTCCGAAATTCCTTCAAGAGAAGTGGCAGAATCCAGCTTGACTCTCCCTCTGCTTCTGTATGCACCTGAATATCTTGGGACCAAAGCAAGAAGAGACCCTAATCTAGGAAATGTATTTCTGGTTTCATGTTGTCTGCCCGTACCGTTCAAGATAGTCTTCAGGTTTCGGAAGAAAGTCTCGGACTCTTTGAAGGCGCTTCTTCGTGTTGATACAATTCTGCAGGATTGTAAATTCTGCTGGCTTGCTAAACCTCTCAACTTCGCCTGACGCTCTTGTTCTAACGATCTCTATGCAGTCATCCACTATGCAGCTTAGAACACAGGCTCCACAGTATATGCAAAGCTCAGGTGTTATCCCAATCTCTCCAGCCTTCCAGAACAAGGCATTGGTTGGACACACGTCTATGCAAAGCTTGCACTCTACCCCTTGACATGTTCGCTTGTCAACAGATATGTTTCCATTCGCGAAGAATTCCGTGACGTCCAGGGGTTTAAGAAGGTCCTCTCTACGCTTCCTCCTCTTCCTCTCTGAGGTTTCCTCCAACAACTGGAAAATGTCAACGGTTGAGGATTCCTCACTCTTCTTGGACATCTACATTCATCTTCAATAGGATACATAAATGAAACTAATAATAAACTATCATGAAACAGACCTGTTGATTGCAGATATGGAAGCGGTGTGGTTTCAGATTGCACCGCTCACCTCGATGATTTTGGGTACGATCCACTCGAACCCAATCGCCATCGTGTGAACGCCGGCGGCGCGGGTGGTCTTGCGAATTTCCCGGATCAGCTCACCAAAGATAGCTACATTCTCCTCCCTGAATGCCTCCTTGCTCTTTTCTCTTGCCCTACGCAGTCGTTGCTCCACATCTTCAGGAACCCTAATTCCAGGCACGTATTTGATCATCCAATTCATCATAGCTTTGGATTTGAACGGTGCAATGCCAATCAGGACAGGAGTCTTTAGATAGTGCACAGCTTCAAGAAAACGCTGAGCCTGATCGACGCTGTAGACACATTGTGTCTGAATGAAGTCAACGCCAAGCTTCACCTTTCGCTCGATCTTTAAAATCTCAGGCTCCAGAGGATTTGCATTTGGAGCAGCTGCGATTCCAATGTTGAATTTAGGAGGATTCTTGATTTCATTGCCCTTCAAGTCAACGCCTTCATCAACGATTTTTCTCATCATATACGTGAAAGTTGCAGAATCCAAATCGAAAACAGGTTTAGAACTAGGTGTATCCCCAACTGTCGTGTGGTCACCGGTCAAAATTAGTATATTCTTAATCCCTAGAGCACTTGCTGCCAAAACATCCGACAACAATGCTAGTCGATTTCTATCCCTGGCAGTCATCTGATAAACAGCCTCTAATCCTACGTCTTTTTGAATCATATAGCAGGGAACTGGAGCATTCATGTAACCAAACGCTGTTGGATTGTCTGTAACATTGGCTGCCACGACATGACCTTTCAGAGTTCTGGCTCCCTCCAAAACCTCATCGAGACTTGTCGTTTTTACAGGCTCCAACTCCCCGGTAAAAACAAACTTGCCTTCCTTAATCTGCTTCATCAACTCGCTGTATGCTTCTCCTCTGAACGAACTAACGGCGGTTTCCTCAACTTTTCCAGCAACTTCCTTATCATTCACTCTCTCTTTGTCTGCCTCAACCTCGCCACCTAGTTCCCTAGGATGTTCGGAAATCCTGTAATCACGTGGAATACGGAACTTCTTGAACAAGTCAAGCTTTTCGCGTTCCTTCAACCGATTGTAGATCAGAACCCAAGCGCAATCATTCTTCCAACCGCCGACTTCGCATTTGCCGTCGGCTTGACCACCGCAAGGCCCATTAAGAAGACTCTTGGCGCATCGAGTTATAGGACATATTCCACTAGTTTCAAACAGAACACAGTCTCCACACGCTCGGCACATCTCATAGAACTTCCCCTTCTTCAGGTCATGCATACCAATAAACATCGTGTCGTTAGCTGGGATGATAGGCTTCTCCGGAAACAGATCCGCTAAGGTTTGAACCCCCGCACCGCAAGCCAAGCTTACAACAGCATTATAATCCTCAATCAGCGGGTGCAAAGAAGACTGTGCTATCTGCCTATCACATTGACGCAAAATAGAGATAGCTTTAGTTTCAGAATTGACTTCTCCTACTAGCTTTCTATGCATTCCTAACAAAGTCTTCAAGATCTCAGCTTGTTTCTCACCTCCTCATCCCAGTTCTTCTTGCAGCCGTCCAGAAAAGAATTTATGGTCAGAAGATGATGGAAAGGAGCCCCGCCGCTAGGCCGAACAAAATAGGAAAGGGGAGTCCTGGGAACATCCTTTCCTTTTCTAGTAGTCTGAAGGTCAATAGGCATCCGATTATGATGCCCATTACAGTTGCTACATATGAAATGAGGCTGAAGTTTAGAAAGACATGACCTGAGAGCATGGAATAGAAGACTAAGTCTCCAAGTCCCATTTGGATGTCTTTGAAGGAGAAACTCAAGCCAGGAAGCCTTTCTAGACCTGTAAGAGCTATCTTACCGACAGGTCCATGATAAACAGCGAAGGTATCATAGATTGCAGAAAAGCAGAGGATCAGAATCGCGCTCACTGTTGGTATTGAGGCTCCCAGAAACGTTCCTAAAGCCCCTCCTAGAAGAATAACCATCAGATTGCCTACTCTGCCTGAAAATCGGAAAATGGCGTAGCAACTGAAGAGAGTCACAAGCATAGATATTGGCAGAATGACTATTTCGGTGTTCAGCATGGCAAATCTCGAGAGAGCCACCCACGAGTATACGTAAGAAAGCATGAATATTGCGGTGACTACAGCGAATCCGGTGATCAGCTTGATGAGCCTATGTTTATTCCTTTTGATAAGCCCATAGAGTATGAATGCGCCAGCCGCGATTAGAAGTACGAAGTATGTGGCGTTGAGTGGGGGTCCGGTTTTGTCCTCAGGGAAAATTGTGGCTCTTGGAAGTTCTAAAGAAGACATTGAAATTAGGAGTGCACACAACGTTCCGAGCAAAAGGCTTGCCAACACAGGTACTAGATAATCGAATCTGGCCTTGAAATGGTTGTTCATAGATGACACACTAGGATGCCACGGTTTTTTCCGCCTTTGAGTGGCATATACTACAGAATAGATCCTGCTTCCTATCAGTTTCAAATATGGAATTCGAGAAATACATGGCACAGAAAGGATTTGAACAATGGGCCAACCCGAAGGTGTGCCCTAGCTCATGCACCGCTTCTTTTGTGGCTCTTGCTATGAAGAGTTTGTTGCTGGATGGCTTGGCATAGAATTCCGGTCTCAATCTATATAATGAGATCAATGCTGCTCTGCCAGGGCATTCTGCTTGTCCAAACACGAAGTTCAGGCCAGACACGAAGATGTCAACATCCAGAATTCCGAGAACCCTGCTTACTGCCTTTTTTTTATTCGCATAGCTGCGAATAATGTTCAATATCTGGGTTGAGTTGTACTGCTGTCTTGCTTTGCTGTAGCTCACTTCAGGGACTTGCAGATTGTCTTTTGCCATGACGACGATGGTGTTTGGGATGTTCATATTCACGTTTTCTCGTATTCTGTCGGATATATCTGGTTTGATGTTCTTCGTAGGTAGAAGCAAGATCTTCATATGATTTCCCGCTAGATTTTCGAAATGTATCCTGTTTTAGGTGCTTTGGCTTTCAGTCCCATTTCCTTTTTGATCCATCTGGTGAAGAGTCCGCAGTTCTTTTCTTCGCCATGGATTACGTAGATTTTCGGGCTTCCCTTCAGTCTCTTGACGGACTCTTTGAGTTGAGTTGCCCCACAGTGAGATGAGAAGTCGAAGTGACCGACTTTGGCTTTAATCTTTTTGATCTTTCCGTTCATCAGGCATATACCTTTGTCGAGCAGCTGTCTTCCTGGTGTACCTTCAATCTGGTAACTGACGAGGAAGACGGCATTGCTGGTCTTCTTTCCGATTCTGGAGATGTAGAAAGCCGCGGGTCCACCTTTGAGCATGCCTGCGGTAGAGATGATAACTCCTGATTTTTTGGCGGCTTTTCTACGGTCTTTCCAGCCTTTTATCCAGTAGGCGGAGGTCAATGCTTCTTTCAAGAGTTTCTGGTCCCGGAGAAATTCGCCGTTGTTGAGCATTATGGTGTTGGCGCCTCGGATCATGCCGTCGATTGTGACAGGATAGGGGAAGTGATAGGCGGCCAGGACACATGCAATCTCTTGAGATCTACCGACTCCGAAGGCAGGGACGAGGACAGTTCCCCCCTGTTCTATAGTCTCAGTAATTTCAGCCACAAATTGCTTCTCAAGTTCTTGCCGTGGAGTATGTTCTTCGTTGGCGTATGTGCTTTCGATTATTAATGCGTCAAGTGGTTCGCCAAATTCCATTGCCGCTCCTTTCAGGAGACGCGTGTCTTCGACGTTGAAGTCACTAGTGTAAAGAAGCCTTCTCCCTTCGGCTTCGATGAGTACTTGCGCGCTTCCGGGTATGTGTCCAGCGTTCAGGAGTTGAAAGGCGATATCGCCCACTTTTCTGGGAGTTCCAAAGTCTACGTGCCTGCTATTCTTCATCATTGATTCGAGTTCCAAGTACTCGAAGGGGAGATAATAGCTGGAGAGGTGGATGAAGTCTCTGATAAGAAGTTCGTTGAATTCCGCGTTGATTCTATTTGTAAAAAGAGTCTTCTTGCCACGGATGTAGAATATCGGAACGGCCCCAGAGTGGTCAAGGTGGCTGTGGGTCAGAATTATCGCGTCGACTTTTTTCGGGGAAATGTGCATAGGGAAACCCGGAGTGTGGTTGAGCATCACACCATAGTCGAGCAGAACCTGGGTCTTCTTAGTCTTCACGGCAATGGCGTTTCGGCCGACTTCTCGAGCTCCCCCTAAAAACTTGATCTGGAGTTTACTCATTCACTTTCTTCCATTGATTCAGTATTGAAGGTTTCTGCTCTTTTAAAAAGGTATTGCGCGGCCTGGGAAACCTATTTTCAGCCTCCCTTTCTTGATGGCCTTCAACACCTCTTGAACATTCAAGTCTGCTTGTACTTCCGTGTAAACGGTCCAGAGCTCGTGAGGGTGATGGGCGTCGCTACCGGCTACACCGGGAAGACCCATGGTTCTGGCTAGATTCACTGCCATCTTGTTGACCCAAGATGCTGAGGCTCCATTCAGCACTTCGACAGCATCGAAAACGTAGTTTCTGGCATTGTCACCCAGCCCGAACGCTCTGTACGGGTGGGCTACTATCGTTATCCCGCCGTTTTCTTTTGCGAAATTTATGATGTTTTGCACAGTCCAAGGTTGGGTTGGCAATTCTTGGATACCTAGGACTATTATGTCGCCTCCCGAAGCGCTAATTTCAACTCCTGGGATTACAAGTATGTCGGGATAAGGCTTGGCTAGCTTCTGGGCTTGGCGATAGCCTTGGACAGTGTTGTGGTCGGTTATAGCGGCAGCTTTGATAGTAGGGTGGACGTGTAACTGGTGCACTATTGTTTTGGGGCGGATCAAGGCATCAGGAGAATGGTTGGTATGGACGTGCAGGTCGATTAGGGTCAATGTTTCTCGCTCAGGATTGTCTGGAGGAGCTTTCCAAGTTTAGTTTCAGTGGTCTTGGTCTGCTCTGATTTGATGTTGAGGTATTGGAAATTGATGCTTTTGTCTCCGCAGGCCTTTTCACACGCCGTTAAGATACTTTTGCTCCATATTTCCGGATCGTGAAGAAGAATGACAGTTTCGTAGTTTGTCTTCCTGATGTAATTCAAGGTTTGGGCGGCTACGTACTGCCTCGTCTCTTCGTCTAGAGGGAGAGTTGTTTCGTGTTGGGAGAGTGGGTAGACCTCGTCAAGTTCGATAGGGGTCAGACCAAAAGGGGCGGAGTAGAAACATATGTGAATTCGCGGAGTGTCGTTTCTGCATATGATTTTTAGAGTCTTTTCCGTGGCTTTGAATTCACGAGATTTGCTGAAGGGTCTGGTTTTGGTCTGAGGTATAAGAAGAAGGATCGTTGCTTCTTTGGGCGCTATATACCTGCTTCGAAGTCTTTCCCTGTGCCTGACAATTTCAGATCGGGCCAAGTCTGAAGAGTTGAAGTAGAAGATGCCACCTCTCTTGGTTATAGGGCTGTGTTTCTCGATGTAGTCTTGGTATTTTTTAAGTTTTTTCAGGGCTTGGAGAAGTGCGGTGTGACCATGAGCTCTTCGATGGAGGTGTTCCCATAGTCTACCTTCTTTTATGGTTTGTTTTATGTGCTGGATCTCGACTTGGCAGGTGTGAAGGTTGTGTTCAGCCAGAAAGATTTCTCTCTCTTCTGGGGAGAGATCATGGATCTTTTGGGGAGTGGCTTTGGTGCATCTGGGACAGCGGCATGGGAAGTATTCAAGTTCGTCTAGCTTATAGGTGCCATGAGTCGACAAGTACCGGTGGTTTCTAGCATAGATTGCGTATGCAGCTGAGTCGAATAGGTCACATCCCAAAGCTACGGCAAGGCTGAAGGTAAGGGGATGACCGGCCCCGAAAAGATGTAGAGGTCTGTTGAGTGGGAGGTTCATCTTTGCAGTAAGTATCATATCAGCCAAGGTATCGTACTGGTACTGCTGCATTATCTGTGTAGGACTGCCTAAGGCGTGAATGTGAAAGGGAATACTTGACATTTCCTGCGCAGATTGGGCGACAAGGTCTAGGTACGTGCCGCCTTGAACTGGTCCTACCCAAAGAATGTCGTCTCGAGTCTTGATTTGAGAGTATTCCCTAGCTCTTCTTACGGTTGTGCTTACTGTCTCTTCTGCGTGCTTTCTGCTGACTTTCCAGCCTGTTGGATAGTCGAGGATAGTAGCTATGTCTGTATCTATTTGTTCCTGATATTCTACGATTTCTGTCGCGGTTACTTCTATGTCGTCGTAGATGAGGAGTTGGTATGCGCCCGAATCAGTCATTATCACGCCGTCAAAATCCAGAAATTCATGCAGACCTTCCCTTGCCGGTTTACCTTGGAAACGATTCTTCAGTATATACGCGTTGGTGATCAGAGCTCCACAGCCAAAGAGATCACTGATCTTTCTAGGAGGAATGGGTTGAGAAGAAGGATTCACCACAGGAAGGAATAGAGGAGTCTCAACAACACCGCTTTTGGTCTCAAGCCTACCAATTCTTCCAAGCAAATCTGCTTCCTTGATTTCAAAACACATCTGAAAGTAAGAAAAACAAAAACGAATAAAAATGTTGACTGAACAAAGAAAAGAGATGAGCGTCACACGTAGAATTCATCCGCGAAAAACTGGGAAGTCGAATCATGGTTTGCACTGTTAATATCTATGAAAAGCCGAAAATCAAGAATCCTGTATTGATCGAGGGTCTACCAGGGATNNAGGGATAGGATTTGTCGCGAATATTTCGGCTCTTCATCTAATTCATGAACTAGATGCCAAGCTTTTTGCTGAAATAAGCTCTTCATCCTTTCAGGATTTGGCTGTAACGACAGAAAAAGGCAAGACTCGTTCCCCAATAAATCAGCTCTACTATTACAAGAGCCGCGACACCGAGAGGAATCTGATCATTTGGTATGGAAATACTCAAGCGTTGACTACTTTTGGGCAGTACGAGCTTTGTGGACGTGTTTTGGATACAGCTCAAGAACTGGGCTGTGAATGGATAATCACTCTGGGCGGGTATAGACAAGAAGAAACCCAACACCCTCCCCAAATCTACTGCGCCGCTTCAGACTTAGAAAGTCTCGAAACTGCCAAAAGACTTAGAGCCCGCATAATGGTGGGTCAAATCTATGGTCTGGCCGGTATAACCATAGGTCTCGCACGACTCCGCAACCTTAAAGCTTTCAGCCTACTTGTGGAGACTCCCGGCAGGTACCCCGACGCTGAAGCTGCTAAAAGAGCCCTTCAAGCCCTCACCGAGTTCCTAGGGCTTAAAATCAAGTTCGCAGATCTCGATAAAGCCACTGAAGAAACGAGAAACATTCTAGAATCCTTCGGCCTTATCAGTCATTCAGTAGAACAAGAAGAGAAAAAGAAGGGAACCCAGTTCCGCTGGTACGTCTAGCCCTTTATCTCACTGATAAATTGTTCATAGACCCGCTTCACACGCTCTGCCGCAGGACCAGAACCCTCTACCACACCATCCTCTGTCACCTTCACTTTGTTCATAACCCAGATGAAACCTTTATCGTCATACAGTTTCACCATCGTCGGAAAAACCTTCTCCAACCGCTCGGACAGAGCCCTCAAATCAAAGGGTTTCTCTACACTCAGAATCTCTGCTACCACAGTGCCATTCAAGCATATCCGATGCAACACCTTACCCTCTTCATCCTTCGCCTCGGCCAGACACATGCTTAGATTGTCCGGATTGACCCCCACCAAGGTCCCACTATATCTCTTCCCGCTAGTAGTCAACACGACAACATTGGTATCAACCAAAGCCGCCACCTCAGTGAAGAACCGCCTCTGTGCAATAGACAAATGCAAACCTCCACTACACTCTTACACATACACAAACCCGTATTTAGAATTTTTACACAAAGAATAAAGGGTTAAGACCTAGGCTGTTTCAAGAGTCGATTTGCCGTTGTTCAAGTTCTTGCTTCAAGAGTAGAAGCGTATTAGATTCTAGGTCGCGAAGGACGGCTGTGTTAGGTCCAATCCAACTATTACACCCTACCTTGACCCCTGGCATGAAAAGAGCATTTATCCCAGACTTCACACCATCTCCTAAGACTACACCTAGCTTTCTTCGCCCGCTATCCACTGTTTCATCTCGGATTTGCATCTTCACGCTACCATTATCCAGCCGCAAATTGGCAGTCACCGTTCCCGCACCTAAATTACAATGTTCACCGATTATGCTGTCACCAATGTAGGATAGATGACCTACATGCGCACTATCCATCACCAGACTGTTTTTGACTTCACAGCAACTTC
>JABAOH010002700.1_pt2 | contig 23763 bp, 23 predicted proteins | sample 7062181 | NCBI WGS metagenome assembly JABAOH01 (sample SAMN14538630, study PRJNA623070) | marine sediment metagenome | biome: marine biome [ENVO:00000428]; feature: marine pelagic biome [ENVO:01000023]; material: deep marine sediment [ENVO:00002113]; isolation source: pool of 5 deep marine... | reverse complement strand
GAGAAATCCTTTCCTTTCGCTTAGAAACACTTCTCCTAGTCGTTTGTAAATCCTTCAATCGCTGCTCTATCATTTTCACGTTTTCGTCGTGAACGGTTCGTCTCCTTACATCAACAGGCAACCCGAGGCTTAAAGCCTGCTTGACACCGATGCCAGCTTTCTTCAACTCCTCTCTACTTAGACCTCTTCCTCTTCGCTTCTGGCCACTCTTCTTACGGACAACTACACGGTTTCGAAAACCCATTTTTGATCCCTTAAACATGAAATCTTCCACGAGGCTTCCTTACAACGTTTACCACAAACCTAATAAAACTATGTCTTCATCTCCATTCAGCATTTGAGAGGCAAAAGCAAGAGATGATTCCCAAAGAGTTCTTCGTTACAAGTGCCAAGGCAACCAGCCCTGTCTCTGAACTCAACGCCTTCGATCTAGCCCTAAAAAAAGCTGGAATAGCACAGTGTAACTTAGTGCCTGTAAGCTCTATACTGCCTCCTGAATGCAAAGAGAGAAAATGGCGGAAACTGCCAGCAGGCTCGATAACTCATGCCGTGATCGCCCGCATGGACGGAGACGAAGGAACGACTATAGGTGCTGGAATCGCATGGGCATGGGAGAAGGAAAGAAATTATGGTATCGTGGCGGAGGCTCATGGCTATATGGATCGTAAAGCATTGAAGGAAACATTAGAGTGGAAGATTAAGGAGATGGCAGAGATTAGAGGAATAGAAATTGGAGCGATAAAGTTTCGGACAGAGGTCCTACGCGTTCCTATGGACAATTATGGCTGCGTCATAGCAACGCTTGTCTATTGTCCATGAAACATGCAGACGATGCAAATATGCTTCTCTCAATCAAAAAGGGTCATTCGAATTATGGCATAACCCCTAGCAATACTTTAGATTCCAAAGGAGCCCTAGAGCAGAAAAGACCCTCAAAATCCTTCAAATCAAGCATGTGAAGGAATATGGTGATCTTACAGCCCTTGACGGTATATCCTTCACTGTTCGCAAAGGGGCGGTTTTCGCTTTGGTCGGTCCCAACGGCGCTGGGAAAACCACAACAGTAGAGATTTCGTTTGTCTAGGGCATTTGACCTCTAGAGAAGCAAAGGTTTTCCGCTTTGATGTTCGTGACAGGAGGGGACAGCAGAAAATCAGGAGAAGAGTCGGGGTTCTACCTCAAGACTCCGATACTTTTGATCTGTTGCGGGTGCGCTAATAACAGATTGGCGAGAAGACTAGGATTCTCGGCAGACCTGGAGTGGACTACCTAACCTTTTCTGCTCCTTTGCCCTTTTGTCGAAGCCCTCTTACTTTCTTTCCTGCACTGGTTAGGCCTCGAAAAACCCGCCTCTTGTGGGCTTTTCTGCAGATCCAGTTGATGCCTTTATCTGCTTTGATAACAGGATGCGCAGGGTCGACCATTATGATCTCGTACCATTTGTGGCGTCCGTCTTCTCCAACCCAGTAGGAGTTAAGAACTTCTAAGTTCGGAAACTTCCTTGCTGCTCGCTCTTCAGCAATCAATTCCAAGCTTTTCGCAGGTTTATATTTGACAGAACCCATACGCCTCGGCGTTCTACCGGACCTTGGCCTAGGCCTATTTAAGCCTCCTCGCCTCACCCTAACCCGAGCCATTACGAAGCCTTGTTTAGCCTTATACCCTAATTTGCGCGCTCTATCCAACCTTGTAGGTTTTTCGATTCTGACAATTGAAGGCTGCTTCCGCCACTCAATAAGCCTCTGCCACATCAAATCTTTTACAAACGAGGCTTCTGGCTTCTCCCAAGCTTTTGAGATATACTTGTAAGTCATTATGCTTTCTCCAGTTTACGGTTCAACTCTAAAGTTACATTCCAGCGGATCTTAAGATCCGCAAGCGATTTCGGTAAAACGTAAAGAATACTAATAAAGCTTTTTCTGAAAATGCGCCAGCAACGAACTTATTAGCTACTGTTAAATAGCCTAAAACGGAGCAAAAATGGAAAACTGGGATTTAATCATCATAGGTGCCGGTCCTGCGGGATTGACAGCTGGGATATATGCCGGAAGAAGCGGACTAAAGACTCTTATACTTGAAGAAAAAACGCCTGGCGGCGAAGCAGCAGTTACGCCGTGGGTTGAAAATTATCCAGGTTTTGAAAGTATCAGTGGACCTGAACTGGTTGAAAAGATGACTAGGCATTGCAGAAAATTCGGCGCGCAGATAAATGAGTTGGAAAAAGTAGCTTCACTTGAGCTTAAACGTGAAGAACATCTTGTAAGAACAGATAAAAACACTTACTCGGCGTCTGCAATAGCAGTTGCCACAGGGACTCATTATCGGCTGCTTAACGTCCCTGGTGAAAAGGAATTTCACGGAAGAGGTGTCAGTTATTGTGCGTTATGTGACGGGGCTTTTTTTAAGGGCAAAAGAGTAGTAGTTGTCGGCGGTGGAAACTCGGCTGTAATGTCCGCACGATATCTTTCGAACATTGCAGAAACTGTGAAACTGGTACATCGCAAAGACCAGTTGCGTGCTGAAGTTGCCAGTGTAGAGGCTTTGAAGAAGCAGAATGTAGAGTTTCTATGGGATTCTAAGGTTACAGAGATCAAGGGTGACGCTGTTGTGAGAAGTGTAGTTTTTAAGAATAACAAGACGGGGGATGAAAAGGAAGTAGAGGTCGACGGTGTCTTTGTTCAGATCGGCGAAGTACCTAACACGGATTTCATTAGCGACGCAGGTGTTGCAGTTGACAAAGATGGCTACATTATCGTCGATGGCCGTCAAAGGACAAATATCCCGGGTGTTTTTGCTGCAGGTGACGTGACTAATCGCCCTGTAAAGCAAATTGGGACAGCGGTCGGTCAAGCCATAGTTGCTGCGACAGAAGCCTTCGGCTACACTAGACGGCCTTACTACTACAAAGGCTAGCAAGGTACGACCATTAAGATAGCATCAAGAAAACTTTCCTAACATTAGTCGAGTATCTATTAACCCATTAGCTTAGCAGTTGAATGCTTTCTGCTATATAATGAGCTACTATGGCTCCCAGAATCGCGAGGAAAGCATATTTCAAACCGGTCTTATACGGGCTTTCATGGCTTGTTCTGCCGATGTAGCTTCCTAAGATGAACGCAGTGGTAGTTCCAATGATGAAAGTTAGAATTGTAGCTTGGCTCATTAAGAGAAACATGAATGGAGACAGCAAAACAAGCGTGGCTGCGATTGTTGAGATAAATGCAAGAACGCTATTTATGAAAACCTCCTTTTGCGAATGTATTCTTGTCGTTGCACCATGATCTTCAGTCTCATGAATCTGCAATGCCCTTTCCGCTGATTGAGACATAAAGAATCCAATAGAATTTCCAAAGGCATTGGCAAAACCTCCAATTATCCCTGTGATCATTACCAGCCGCGTTTGAGAAGTAGCTTCAGCAACCCCGATTATCAAACCTAGGCACATGATTAGACCATCTGCTAGGCCGAAAGCAATTCCTTCTAGACGATAGCTCTCCTCTGAGGAATTCCCAGTCGTTTTCGACACCTTGCCTTCAAAGGCTCTTAGCCAAAGGCAATATATGTATTGTGTTTGCAAAGGGGATGTGTATGTTACTGTTAGAGCTTGTGAAATAATGTTCTCTGGGGAAAGAGAGCCTTTTCATCGGGTCCGAGTCGAAATCTGTACGCGAGAGGTGTTTGTAAGTGTGCGCTGACGGCTCAAGGTTCTGCAGGCTTCTTCCTTCCACAGAAAGCAAGGTCACAGAGCCATCGCCCATTAGTCTTTGGCAGTTAAGTCATGCAGAAAATCTGTGGTCAGTTTTCCTTCAATATGTATTCATCGTATTCCCTTTCAAGCTTGTTCTTATGCTTCAGTTCTTCTTGTGCCAATTTGGAAAATAGATCACCAGCCTCTGTTGCTTCGAGACCCAAGGCCAGTGACTTATAGTATTCGTAGGTGGTTTTTTCGCGTTTTGCCGCGTAGATTAATATTTTTTGATAATCCGCGTCTTCGGATATTGGCAGATCCTTCATAATATCAACTATTTTTAGGTCTTGAATGCTTTTTGCGTGGGATCCAAGTTTGGAAATTCTCTCCTGGTTTTCAATTATTGCTAGGAGTTTCTGTTTGTGTTTCATTTCCTCGCTTGCCAGCTCTTTGAGGAACTTTTTAGATGACTGATAGTTGACCTTCTTCTGTGCCATAGTGTAAAGCACGTAGGATTGTTCTTCAATCTTAACCGCTGCCTCAAGGATTGCTTTCCAGTCTAGTTCAGTCAAGCTGCAGTCTCCTGGAAGTTTTGACTTGCTCGTTCTTGAGACATAAAGCTTTCTGCACGTAGCTTGCGTTCGATTTATTAGTTCGATTTATGTAGTTAGCTACTTCTACATGCAGAAAAATCCTCGGATGTTGGTGACATGTACAAGGTGGCTGCCATGCAGACCTTAGCTCCTCAGACAAAGCTCATAAAGATTGAAGCTCCTGAGATTGCTAGAAAAGCTCGTGCAGGGCAATTTGTCATTATAAGAGTGAATGAGAGAGGGGAAAGAATCCCGTTAACCCTTGTTGACTGGGAACCGAAAAGTGGCAATATAACGCTTATTTTTCAAGAAGTCGGTGTTTCAACCAGAAACCTTGGCTCTCTTGATGTCAACAAAGAGCTATACGATGTGGTTGGCCCTTTAGGTAATCCGAGTGACATAAGGAATTATGGAACAGCAGTCATTATTGGCGGGGGTGTTGGCACTGCTCCTTGTCTCCCTATAGCTAAGGCACTGAAAAAGGCAGGAAACAAGGTGATCTCGATAGTTGGCGCGCGAAACGAGAAACTACTCATTTTGGAAAAGGAAATGACGGGAATATGTGACGAGGTTCATATCTCAACGGATGATGGTTCTAAGGGACACAGAGGATTTGTCAGTGACGTGCTCAAAATGCTAATTGAAAAGGGCTACTCCATAGACATCGTTTACGCTATAGGTCCTTCAGTGATGATGCGGGCAGTTGCTGAAGTGACTCGACCCCACAAAATAAAGACAATTGCCAGTTTGAACCCCATAATGGTCGATGGTATGGGAATGTGCGGCGCGTGTAGAGTTTCAGTTGGTGGCAAAGTGAGATTCGCATGCGTTGACGGCCCCGAGTTTGATGCCCACAAAGTGGATTTCAACGAGTTGATAAAGCGCCAACGAGCGTTTCTAGCCGAAGAAAAGCTTGCTCTGGATTATTGGGAGAAACGCGAGGCCGACTGACGTGGAAAAGAAGCCTCAGCCTAAATCGAAAATTTGCAGAAAGCTTGTTCCAATGCCTAAACAGAAAGTTGAAGAAAGAGTACATAACTTCAACGAGGTGGCACTGGGCTACACCGAAGAACAAGCAGTTGCTGAGGCAGAAAGATGCCTACAATGTCCTCAGCCGAAATGCGTAGAAGGTTGCCCTGTAGAAATCGACATTCCAGCATTCATAAGACTGATTAGTGAACGTAAATTCGACGAAGCTATAAGGAAAGTCAAGGAGAAAAACAGTCTTCCAGCAATCTGTGGACGAGTTTGCCCTCAAGAAGAGCAGTGCCAAGAAAACTGTATTATGGGCAAAGCTGGTGACCCGGTCAGCATAGGGAGACTGGAGAGATTTGTGGCGGATCGTGAATTGGAAAAAGATGCTGAAATCCCAGCAACCCAGCCTCCTACCGGGAAAAAAGTGGCAATTGTTGGGGCAGGACCAGCTGGGCTCACTGCCGGAGCAGAACTCGCCAAACTTGGGCACGAAATAGTCATTTTTGAAGCCCTTCATAAGCCAGGGGGTGTACTCGTTTATGGCATTCCTGAGTTCAGGCTTCCCAAAAAAATAGTGGCGGCCGAAGCAAATTACGTTGAAAATCTAGGTGTCACCATCAGACTTAACACACCTATTGGCAGACTTTTTACGATTCCCGAGCTTCTAAGAGACAGGTTTGACGCCGTCTTCATAGGAACAGGCGCCGGGCTTCCGCGATTTCTAGGGCTTCCAGGTGAAAACCTAGGTGGAATATACTCGGCAAACGAGTTCCTAATTCGTGTGAACCTGATGAAGTCCTATACCTTTCCAGAATACGATACGCCAATTCGGATAGGGAGAACAGTGGCCGTCATTGGCGCCGGCAATGTATCCATGGACTCCGCCCGCTCTGCTTTAAGACTCGGTGCCAAGAAGGTCTATATCGTATATCGGAGGTCGAGAAAAGAGATGCCCGCCAGGGCCGAAGAGGTAGAAAATGCTGAAGAAGAAGGCATAATCTTCAACCTTCTCACAAATCCTACGAGGTTTTTCGGTGATGAGAAGGGCTGGGTGAAGCAGATGGAGTGCATCAAAATGTATCTTGGAGAGCCTGATGGATCTGGCCGTAGACGTCCTATCCCAATTGATGGATCAGAACTCATTATGGACATAGATACAGCGATTATTGCAATCGGGAGAACGCCAAATCCCATTATTCAACTGACAACTGAGGGGTTAGAGACCAGTAAGCGGGGCACGATAATAACCGATAGGAAAACTGGGAGAACAAGTCTTGAGGGTGTCTACGCTGGAGGCGACATCGTGACAGGTGAAGCTACAGTAATCAGTGCTATGGGTGCTGGGAAAAAGGCTGCTCGAGCAATCCACAAGTACCTCATGAACAAAAAGCAATGAACTACTATTATGTAAGAGAATGGTCATTAGACTAGTCATTCTAGATGCGAACAAGACACTCTGGCCGCATCAACGACATGTACAGATATCCCTTTTTAGAAAAAGCCGAAAGTCTTAACGTCAGATTCATCTCACAATAGAGAACATCTCGAGCTCTGAATGTTCCGTGTCGATACATTTAGCTGTAGGGCCATAAAAGCCTCCTAAGATTATCTTTGCTCCGAGTTTCTTTAAGAGAAGTCTGAAGGATTCTCAGCGAAATCTACTCTTTCCTCATAATTCACTAAACTGCCTCCATTAACCATCTTACCTAGACGAAATTAAGATAATCCGTGTTAACCAAGGTAGATCTCAGAACTCGAATGATTCCAATGGAATCAAAGAAAAAAGGTTGCAAGAACAGGTTCTGTTTTCGCTTGTTAGAGCATCTTACTAAGAATCTTGTCAGTCTTGATCTTGTGAGTTTCAAGTGCCAGTTCCCTCGGGTCTACTCCTAAAGACAAAGCCAAGAGTTCTGAGTAATGAAGCACCGGCATGTCATAGCTTTCATCGAGCTTCGACCTCACCTGTATTTGTCCTATATCTAAGGCGACGAAGCAGAAGGGACAAAGAGTTGCAATGCAATCTGCACCAGCTTTGGACGTGTTTATGAGTTTTTCTCTAGCGAGGTCAAGGGCCAAGTCGTCAGAAAAACCTCTCAAGAGCCCACCGCAACACTTTAACTTGTTTCGATATTCGACACTTTTCGCACCTAACGATTCAATGAGATCTTCAAAAATACGAGGACGCTCTGGATCGTCAAAATGCAGAAGCTCACTGGGCCTAAGTGCATGACAACCATAAAATGCTGCCACTTTCAGGCTGTCTAAGGGCTTAGTAACACTCTGTCTGAGCTTTTCCAGTCCAACATCATCTGTCAAGACTTGAAGAAAATGTTTCACATTTTTGCTACCTTGAAACTCCTTTCCAGCATGGGACAAAACGCCATTAATCTTCATCTTCAGTTCTTTGTCGGTCTTCAGCATGGAATTTGCCATAGCAAGAGACTCAAAACAGCCGCTACACAACGTTACTAGGTTTAGGTCAGCTTCTTCGGCGAGGCAAATATTGTATGCAGCTACTGCAAGACTGGTTTCTAAATCTATGGACTGCACTGGTGGAGGACAACAACAAGTCATATTGGCTAAATCAACAAGTTCAATTCCAAGCTTACTCAACGATTTCCTTGCTGATAATTCGTAGTTTGGCTGCCGAGCAGGTATGGTGCAACCTAAGAATATGGCGTAGCTGGTCATGACGATTCCTCCTTCTGTTTCAGCTTATCAAACCCTGTTGCGGAGAGAATTTTTCTCAGCGGCTCCACGCCTGTTGGTTGGAGAGGCGGTAAACCAAGCGCTGGTCTCTTGTTTTCTGTGAATTTGGAAACTTTGACTATTCGTCCCTCGCTTAAGATGGCAGATACAAACTCTGAGTAAATGTTTGGAATGTAACCTTTGTCAAAAGCGATGTTTCTCAGCGCATAAATCACATCAGCTATTTCGACCTTTTGGGGGCACCGTTCTTGGCAGTTGTAGCATGAACAGCACAGCCATATAGAATCACCTGAAAGAACTTCGTCTTTCTGTCCAAAGAGTGATAGTTTGATGAGTTCTCTAGGGTTAAAACGTGGAGTGATCTTAGCTACTGGACAACTGCTCGCACACGTTCCGCACTGGTAGCATAAGGTTAAGGTTTCGCCGCCCAAACGACTTGTTACTACGTCAGAGAAGGCCATGTTTGTTTCTCTTTCTGTTACATACTCCAATTTGATTCACCTCTCTTTTTCAGGGACCTCCCATTAACTGCAATGAGCCTAGTTTTTCTACCCGTTCGGTCATCATTTGTGCCGCTTCAGCGAATTGGTGTCCTTCGATAAACACCATGTTGAACATCTCTAATCTTTCTGGCTCTATGCCATATTCCTTCAACAACACTTTGGCAAGTTCCACTTTTTTTTCAGCCTTTTGAATGCCAACTTCGTAGTGGCAGCCATCACTTTTACATCCCACAATCATCACTCCTTGAGCGCCCACTTTGAAAGCTTCTAGTAACTGATGAACTTGCAAAATGCCGGTGCAGGGGACTTTCATGACTCGGACGTTGGCGGGATATTGCATCATAGCCATACCTGACGAATCCACAGCAGTGTGGCCACATTCTGAGCAGCAAATGGCTAAAACCAAAGGTTTTGATGTTCCATTAACAGACATGAGAGCCCTCATCTGGGCAAGCATCTGGTTTGGTTTTGAATGTCTGAGTTCAATCGCGTTAAGGGGGCAAGTTCCCACGCAGATGCCACATCCTTCGCACAGTAAATCCGATACTTGAGCAACAAAGTGGTCTTCAGCTGTGGGTACCAGACTTATCGCGCCGTAAGGACAGGTGACTGGGCAAAACTCACAATCGCCGCAATATTCTTCATTAACTATAGCTGTCCTCTGATCTTTTACAATCTTGCCAGTAGTTAAGAACTTCACAGCTTTCACTGCTGCCGAATGGGCGTGCAGAGAGGTTGTCGGCGCGTCCTTCGGAAAAGTTGCTCCTCCGCTGATGTATATGCCCCTCAGCTTGGTTTCTGTCGGTCTAAGTTTGGCGTTGTACTCCTTGAAGAAGCCATCTTCATCTAACTCGATGCCCAAAATCTCAGCAAGCTCCTTTGTGCCTTTCGCTGGTACCATAGCAGGAGCTAAAACGACCAAGTCAGCATCTATTTCCAGGAATTTACGCAGAAGGGCGTCTTCAACATCAACAACCAGTTTGTCAGTCTCTGGATCATGCGAGATTTCAGTTGGTCTACCTTTGACAAACTTGATTCCCATCTCTCTGGCTTTTTCGTAGTAACCCTCGTGTTCCCTTCCTGTGGTTCTTATGTCTATGTAGCATATGGTGACGTCAGTATCGGGATAAGCTGATTTTATCAGGGTAGCATGTTTTAGCGAGATCATGCAGCAGATGCTTGAGCAGTAGTCGTTGTAGCGCCGGTCTCGCGAACCTACGCACTGAATCAGAACAATTTTCTTGGCTGGCTTGTGATTTGATGGTCTAATAATCGTGCCACCTGTTGGACCAAAGCCATCAATCATCCTGGCGAGCTCAAGATTGGTTATGACATCGGGGTAATCATCGTAGTGATATTCCTTGATAATGCTGGAATCAAACTCCTCGAAGCCCGTGGCGACTGTAATGCTACCTACATTTAAGGTTATTTGCTCACTTTTCTGGTCCAAATTAACTGCGTCGGTGGGACAAACCTCGACGCATTTGGCGCAGTCGTAGAACTTGCAAACGCTGTCGTCGATGACATAAACGGGTGGATGAACATTTGGAACATCCATGTAAATGGCTTTACGGGTCTTCAACTTTGCGTTGTACTCGTCAGGGACCTCTACTGGACAGACGGTGGTGCACAAGTCGCAACGAACACATTTCTCGTTGACGTATCTTGGATTCTTCTCCACGGTAACCTTGTAGTTTCCCGGGGCTCCCTCAACAGCCACGATTTCTGAATTAGTCAAGATGTTCAGGTTAGGAATCTCTGTGAAACCTGAACGGTATACACATTTTCGTGATGTATGGGTGATGGTTTTGAGGTCTGAAGCTGGAGACTGTATGCAGATAGCGCAGTCGTCCGTCGGGAAGAATCGACCAGCACGAGCAGCTAAGCCTCCTAGAAATGGCGCTTTTTCAACCAAGTTTACTTTGAATCCTAGGTCAGCCAAATCTACAGCTGTCTGCATACCAGCAATACCTCCCCCTATTACTAGAGCAGATCTGATGGTAGGAAACTCAGTTTTCTCTATGGGTTCGAGAAGCTTAGCGCGTTCTACGGCTGCTAGAAGCATGGCTTTGGCTTTTTCCGTTGCTTCGGCTGGTGTTTTCCGATGGGGCAATGCACAGTGGTCCTTGAGATCTAGAAATTCCATCATATAGGGGTTCAGGCCAGAGTTCTCTACTGCCTGAGCGATTTTTACTTCGCTTAGTTTTGGAAGAGTTTCGGCGACGACAACTCTGTTTATTTTCTTGTTTTTGATGGAATCAACGATGGTTTGTAGTTCTTTTTCTCGCCAAAATTCGCTGCCCCTCGCAACGAAGACCACGCCGGAGATGTCTTTTACATAGTTAGTTAGAGCGTCAAAATCCAAGATTTCAGAGAGCTGTTTTCCGCCGTCAGAGAGGAATACTCCAACTTTAACGTTGTCCATTTCTAGTTCCTCATCTCGTTATTGTTTTCAACAACCGCCTTTCACTATCGTAGATTTTCACTTCCAAAGGCATCTCACCGATGGCAAAGTGTGTGGCACACGCAAAGCATGGATCATAAGCCCTAAACGCCATTTCCACCATGTTCAGCAATCCATCGCTGACCTTGCCATCACGTATGAGGCCTTTTGCAGCGTTTTTTATGGACATGCAGATGCCCGGGGCGTTGTGAGTTGTGGCCACTATTAGGTTTATTTTCTTGGCTAGAGCGTTTTCATCCAGCTTGTAATGGTGAATTAAGGTGCCCCTAGCGGCTTCAACTATTCCAACTCCTTCGCTGGGCTTCCCAGGCTTATTTCTGACATCTTTGTTTGTTATGTCTTCATCTGTAATCAGTTCCAGCGCTCGCTCAGTTGCATACATGAGTTCTATTAACCTAGCCCAGTGAAAAGCCAAAGTGGCGTGAACGGGTTTTCCGCCCAGAGTTTTGTACATCTTTTCGTACTCTTCTTGCGCTATAGGTGTTGCCATGCCATCTGCGGCGTTGAGTCTTCCGAGAGGGCCAACACGATATATTCCGCTTTCTGAACCATCTGTAAGTCCTTTCCAACCAATCTTTTTGAGGCAGGGTAGTTTGACGTAGGTCCATGGTTCGACATGTTCTTCGATAATATCTAAGTATTCTGAGGGGACAAACTTGACGAATTCTTTGCCCGCTGGATCAACTACACGGATATTGCCATCGTAGAAGTTTACCTTGTTGTTCTTGTCCACCGTTCCCATATAATATGTTTTTAAGGTGTAGGGGTCGCTCTTGATCAGGTTTACGTAATCAATGTTTTTGAGAACGACATCGCCGAAGAGCTTCAGAGAGAATTTTGCGAACTCTATGCAGCTTCTAACCATCTCTTCGATTTCTTGTCTTTCTTCCTCAGACAATGACTTTGCGATTCCGCCTGGTATACATGCACTTACTGGATGGGTCGGTCTGCCTCCAAGCATGCCTGTTATTTTCTGTCCATAGGCACGATGTTTAATCACTTCTTTAGCAATGTCTAAGCCGACCTTCTCTATCACTCCAAGAATATTTCTCTTAGCAGGTGGCGCATCTGGTCCTACGACAAAGTCTGGACCGCCGAGGAAATAAAAGTGTAATATATGATCATAAATAAAATAAGCATTGTACTCTAGTTCTCTCAATTTCTTAGCCGTTTCAGTAGGTTCAACGTCAAATGCCGCGTCCAAAGCTTTTGCACCGGCCATATGGTGAGCAACAGGACAAACGCCGCAGATTCTAGTCGTTATAATAGGTAGGTCTTCAGCCCTTCGTCCTTCACAGAATCGTTCGAATCCTCTCAACTCGGGAACTTGGAAGTAGGCATTTTCCACATCTCCTCTGTCGTTCAGGAAGATGGTTATTTTTCCGTGGCCTTCTAGCCTCGTTATTGGGTCTATGACTATTTCCTTCATTTCTTCATCACCTTCCTCCGCAGAATAGAATGAGCAAGAGAATACTTGTAAAAAACCCCTATTGGATCTACAACCTGATTTATGACGTCAGGATCTGTTGCAATAGAAGCAAGTGCACTGATGGCAGCTGCCCCTTGGTCAATTACGCGGGGACCTGGACCATCGCAGCCCGTGCAAGGTATGTTTACTTTAGGACATTGGGCGCCGCAGCCCGCCCGTGTCGCTGGTCCCATGCATATTACTCCTTGATCCCAGAAACAGGTTTTGAAATCGTCATCGATTTCGTAAATTCTCTTTATTTCGGAGAGTTGCCTATCCTTTTTCTCTCTTGGGCATTCATCGCAGATGGACTTGTTTGGCAGGAAGCTTGATCCTTTAGGAGGCAAATCGCTGCTTATAATCGCTTCAAAGGCTTGAATAATGCATGGAATGGGTGGTGGGCATCCAGAAATGAAGTAGTCTACGTCTACTGTTTGAGCTAAAGTTTTTACAGTATCATAGAATTCAGGTAAACTCAGTTCTCCTTCCTTTACTTTTAACTGAGTTTTTGGCGCCATGGCTTCGGGGTTCTTGGTTGAGGGAGTTTCATGATAAGCTCTTTCAAAGATTGTCTCTTTGTTCCAGAGATTTGCGAGGCCTTTTACGCATCCATCACAGGCACATGACCCGAATGCTACGAGAATCTTTGCTTTTTGCCTAAGCAATTTCGCTATATGCTCGTTTTCGGAATTACGTATGGCCCCGTTGAAGAAACATGCATCGATGCTTTTGTCTGGCATAGCTTCCACATCTTTGTATTTGATGTCTATGGCTACTGGCCAAAACACGATGTCTGCTTTGGCAACGACATCCAAAATTTTCTCATTAATATCGAGAACAGCGATCTCGCAACCACCGCAACTAGCAGCCCAATAAAACGCGATTTTAAGCTTTTCCTTCTCCATATTCTCACCAATCTGCGAAGCGTTGGTTTAAGAGCATAAGAACTGGCATACGTCAAATATATAGTTTGACTTTTTTGAGCATGAGAAACAAATATGTACTATTTGTATAACAAAAATAAAATGTTTCATGAATGTTTCATAGACTGCATATTCAAACATGGAGCAGAATTAATAGCGATCGTGGAAAGAGAAGCATGCGAGAGATGTTATAGTGAGGTATACGCAATTTTCTTATTTGCATTATATAAATAAAACTCACTCAGCATCGCGACCGTTTATCGGAATCTACGTATAAAAAGGCTTTAAGTTGACAACTCCTCCATAAGCATCTATTATCAGAGAGGATGCCATGCAGTACTATAACAAAATAACTAACGTTCGTGGACGTGTGGTAAGCAGCATCGTATCAAGGCAAGAAAGAGATGAACTCGTAGCTACTGCAGAAAGAAGCCTGGGCAATGAAAATTACGGCTGGAAGGTCAGTATAGACGGCTTCTGCATGCAGCTGTTCACAAACAGCCCGCACCTCTACGAGTTTTGGATAGAAAACTGGTTCTCCATGTCACGTCAAACCAGATCACATGGACGAATCTACGCAGTCCTAGACCCTGACTTTAGCAATGGCAAACCACATGCTTTTTACAACCCTGAAACAAAAACAGCCGTAATATTCAACACAGAATACTACGGACAGGTCAAAAGTTGGGCACTAGGAGTAACCTGTGACATAGCTGAAGATCAGCACGACATACACAGCATCCACGGCAGCTGCATAGAAATACAGGGAGACGGGGTTGTCTTAATAGCGCCCACGGGGACAGGAAAGTCGACTCACAGCTATGCTCTTCTCCAAATGAAAGGAGCACGACTCCACAGCGACGACTGGATCTACGTGAGATTCATAGGAGGTGAAAAAGGAAGAGTAAGCGCAGACATAAGCGAAAGAAAATTTTACATCCGAACCAACATCGTGGAAGTTTTCCCTGAAATACGACGCTTTCTGGACAAATGCAAGCTGGAGAACGTTGAACCACTCACCCAAGAAGAAGCAAAACAACTGAAAACCAGAGGAGCGACAGAAGGAGAGATTAGAAAGAAGAGCAAAGACCCCTACATAGCCCACGACTACTCTCGTGCAATGCTTGACCCTTTATGGATTTCTGGTCCAGAGAAATTTGTGGACACAACTCGAATAAGAAAAGTCATATTGCTGAAAAGAGACAAGGATGATCCAGAACTGGTCAGAAGGCTTAACAACGAAGAAGCGGTAGAATATTTAACGATTCAGCCTGAGCAGTTTCTAAATCCTTATCTAATCGTAAAGACTGAAGAAAAGGTTGAGATAAGAAAGAACTTCTTTCGAAGGCTTTTCAAGTTTGCGCCCTGTTACCTTGTGAACACCACTGAGCCTGTTGATGTTGTCCAGAACAAGATTAGAGAAATAGTCAAAATGTGATTTCGAGAAAAAGGAAATCGGAATATGAAGAACGGTGGTGGCAAGGAGAGAGCAAGGGATTTGTCAAAGATTCGCCCGCCGGAAAAACTGGTGAATCTTGAAGAGCCAGATATAAGGGCCTCAACACAACCCTTAGGTCCGTGCACTTTTTCTCGATCTTAAGTTATTATTAATGCAGACAAACATGTCCTTTGAAAAAAAGCATATTTACTAGTACACTCATTCTATTGTTTTCTAGACGGGAGAACAATCGGAGGAAAACCCGTGCTTGGCTATGCAGGTCGAATACTCTACATTGACCTTTCCACTGGAAAAGTCAAAATAGAACGATTGAAAGAAGAGCTGGCTAGAAAATATGTTGGCGGCATCGGCTTAGGAATGCATCTATACCTTGAAAACTCTAAGAGAGGTCTAGACCCCTTTTCACCCCAGAACCCACTCATATTGGCAACGGGGCCTCTCAGTGGAACCATGATACCAACAGGTGGCAACGGACATGCCTTCGTCTCAAAGTCACCTCAATCTTTTGGAGTTGGAGAATCAAAGTCCCATGGATTCTTCGGCACCGAATTGAAACGCGCAGGGTACGATGCTATTGTTATAACAGGAAAGGCAGAAAAGCCGTTCTACGTGTGGATTGACGACGACACAGTTCAAATGATGGATGCGACCAATCTTTGGGGCAAATCTCCCGCCGAGACTGAAGACGCTATTCGTGAAGAATTAGGTGATTACTACATTCGCGTCGCGGCCATAGGCCCTGCAGGGGAGAATTTGGTTAAGGTTGCCTGCATCATAAATGACAAGACAAGGGCAGCAGGAAGAACAGGCTTGGGCGCTGTCATGGGTTCCAAGAAAATGAAGGCTATCGCCATACGTGGAGCAAAAGACGTCAAAGTCGCCAATCTTGACGAACTGAAAGAGTTCATACAAGTAATTCATGAGAGAATGAAAGGTCCTGCCGCAAGAAAATATAGGACCCTAGGAACTCCTGAGAATGTCCTTGTCCTCAACTCTCTTGGGGCATTGCCAGTCAACAACTTCACGCGTGCGACTTTTGACAAAGCAGAGCAAATCAGTGGAGAATACTTGAATGAGAGGTATGTAGCCAAAATCATAGGCTGCAACTCTTGTGCAATGCGATGTGAACATACTGTTGTCGTGCCAGAAGGACCATATAGAGGAACTATTACAAGGATGGAGTATGAATCATTATGGGCCCTTGGACCAAACTGCGGTGTCGGGCGCCTAGACGCCATCGCCAAAGCCATGGCACTGTGCAATGAATACGGCATGGATAGCATCTCAGCAGGCGGAATAATAGGATTCGCCATGGATCTTTATGAACATGAAGTTCTGACAAAAAAGGACACAGAAGGGTTGAAGTTGCGCTTTGGCAACCATGAAGCGGCGCTTGAACTCCTGAAGAAGATAGCCTATCGCGAAGGTATCGGTGACGTGCTTGCAATGGGAGTCAAACAAGCAGCTGAGAAGATCGGTAAAGGCGCAGAGAGGTATGCAGTGCACATTAAAGGCGTCGAGATGACTGGCTACGACATCCGAGGCATGAAGACAGCGGTCTTGGGCTATGCTGTTAGTTTCCGAGGAGCTGACCATAACAGACACGGTGCCTATAGCCCAGACGTGAAAGGTACAGTAGACCGATTCAAAGCAGAGAAGGGGCGAGGCAAGCTGGTAAAAAACATTGAAGACTTGTATACTGTGATTGACTCTCTAATTGTCTGCAAGTTCTCAAGGGGAACATATTACGACGGGTTCAAAGATCTGGCGAAATATTACACCTTTGTCACAGGCATAGAAACTTCGGCAGAAGAACTACAAATTGCAGGCGAGAGAATCAACAATTTAGGGAGAATCTTCAATGTGCGAGAAGGCATGGCAAAAGGAGACGACACCATGCCTTGGAAAATTATGAATGTTCCGATTCCAGATGAAGGGCCAGCAAAAGGCAGCCATGTGACTCAAGCCGAACTAGATTTACTCCTACACGACTATTATGAAGTTCGAGGATGGACAAAAGAAGGCATACCTACCATTGAAAAACTGAAGGAAATCGGAATGGAAGAATACATTGGCATTGTAGAAAACGCTCAAAAAACACCGAAGAAGAAACCAGCAAAGGAGGAAACGAAAAGTGGCAATAGCTAAGGAGCGAAAGTTTGTCTCCGCAGACCCAGACAAATGCGTAGGCTGCGCAGTATGCGAATATGCATGTGCAATGACGAAGGAGAATCTCTTTAACCCCCTGAAATCACGAATAAGAGTCATACGTTTAAGCGGCCTCATCAACCTCTCCGTCACCTGCAGACTCTGCGAAGATCCACCGTGCGTTGCCGCCTGTCCGAGAGACGCATTGGTCCAGGAGGCGGCATCAGGGATAATCATTGTGGATGAAGAAAAGTGTAATGGGTGTCGCTGGTGCATCCAAGCTTGTGACTACGGCGCCATAACTCTGCATCCACAAAGAAAAGTGGTCTTCCTCTGTGACCTATGCAAGGATCTGGAGAAGCCGCAATGTGTAGTTTGGTGTCCAGAAGAAGCCCTAGACCTTGAAACAACAGAGACATTGGCACAGAAAGCTAGAATTACTGTTGTGAAGAAACTGTTCCAAGAAGCAATGCGAGCGGGAAAAGCGACCTAAAACCTCTCATTTTCTCTCTGCCTGCTACGGATTTGGATACAAGAGAAAAGCCTTTCTAAGCCCTGAAGGCATAAGACGCTTGAATGATCAATGTCAAAATGGGTACATGAAATAATTCTGGAAAATATCCCACCTTTCAGCTTGCTTCCTCGCGGCTACAACGTAGCGCTCCAGATGTTTCTGATGGAGATAGTTGGGGCGTCCATCGCTGTTTACCTATCGATCCCTAATCTTTCAATCATTTTCGGTTCCTTAGCTATACTCGTAATCTCCCTATGGAGCTTTCTGATATACCATATAGGTGTGACCATTCACCGATTAGAACCACCGTCAGCTCCCTTAGAAAAAGAGGTAATTGACAAATACCAAGGATCTTTGTTCAGTCATCATCACTATGAACTGTACTTGGCTGTTTCAGTTCTTGCTTTCCTCCTCTCGTATATCCTCTTTTTCCAACAAGGTATTATCAGTTACTGGCTAGGAGGAAAGGTTTCTCTCCCTCTTCTTCTACTTGTGGCGCTCATTCTATGGGATATATCTTACAGACTTGGGGTAGGGCTATGGTCCGCGGTAGTCGCTTTTGAACGTTCAACAAGTCTCCTACGCGTCTCTAAGATGCGGACGAAAATGCGGTATACCGCCTATCGGGAACTAAGAACCTTGAAGCGTATGGATCTCATAAATCTAGTGTTCGGATTAGTAACCCTGCTGCTCTACCCCCTTTTTAGTTTTGATATATTCCTTTTCGCGTGCCTTCTCGTATACTCAGCTGTAATCTTATGTTTCTCAGCTGCCTCCCTCATCGTCATCGAACGTATTCCAGGCCTACCAGGAGAGGTGCTTTGGCTCTTGGATGAAGGTAGGGTGGGCTATGTTGGAACTTCTGACAAAAACATGCAATCTCATCTAACACCTGTCATTTTCGTTTTTGTTGGAAATGCGTTATTCTTTGTCGTTTCAAAAATCTCAAAAAAACTTAAGAACATTCGTGAAAACGACAAGATCTCCTTTCTTATCGACTTTCGTGACGAGAACAATCTATACAACAACCGTGCTGTTCTATTTACGGGCAAAGCGAAAATCTACAATCCGCTCAACGCCATTCTGGGCATGTTAAGGCTGCTCAAAGTCAGACGTGCCTTCTATAAAAAGTATCCAGAGTACATGCAAAAGTACAAAAAAGAGGAACAGAAGCTGCCTCTTGCTTGGAGAACCACGATTTTCATAAGTCGAATACCCATCAAACTTGAAACTGAGAAAATCGTGTATTGGCGGCAGGCAAGGGCGATTAGACTTCCACTGGGTGATTGATGTGAGAAGAAAGAGGTTGCCTCGAGAAATGAGGGAGGTTTTGGATAGCAGTCATTTTGCATATTTGTGCACAACTGACCAAGATAATCGACCTCACATAGCGCCAATGTTCTTTATCCTCGACAAGGAAGGCAACGACTTTTACGTAGTGACCTCCTCTGGGTCGAAGAAAATGAAAAACATTCGTGTCAACCCCAAAGTCTCTTTGACAATCGACATTAGGGACCGTTTGAACCCCTTCAACAACAGGGGCGTCATGGTGCAAGGTGAGGCCTATGTTGAAAAAACAGTTAATTCGCTAGGTGTGGTCAGAGACGAGAAGCTGGTGAAAGCCTATAAATCCTTTCGGGAAAAGTATCCAGTTCTTCAGAGGGTACATACTCCTTTTGCTGCTGAATATAAACGGTTTTCTGAGACATTGATTAGAATAGTCCCCAGCAAAATGGTGTATTGGAGGGGGCCCAGCTTCATAACGATAAGATTCGACAGCACAGGAAAGGCCCACTGAATTTCCTCGCCTTTATTGTGCAAAACTAATGTAGCTGGTATTGCGTTATGGCTATCAATTTGAACGAGTTTGCTGTATGCATGCTTTAAAAAGCTAAGAGATATAAGCAGTGTAGTAAAAGCAGTTCTTAAAGCTGATGCCGATGAGTGAGACTGAAGAGTATGCACGGGTGTTGGCAAGTACTTCAAGAGTAGAAATATTGAAACTTCTGTACAAGAAAACGCTTTCAGTCGAGGAAATCGCGAAAAAGCTCGGTCTGAAGCCCATAACAGTTCGTCATCACTTGCAGTATCTCTCCGAAGCTGGTCTTATTGAGGCATCTGAAAAGAGAGAAGGTTCAGTTGGGAGGCCAAAGGTATACTACAAAGCAACAAAAGCACCGCAAACATTCACTTTTCCTAAGCGCTACTATCAGAGATTATCAAGATTCTTGATAGACGGCCTGCAACTTTTCATTGGTGAAAAGAAGCTAAAGAAATTTCTAACTGGGATAGGGATGCGAATGGGCGAAAGCGACGTAAACCAACTCAAAAGGAAATATAACATTGAAGAATGGACTCCAAAAGACTACATCGATCTGTACATCAAAGAGTATCTTGAAGAATCTGGAGCTGAACCAGAAATAATCGAAATAAAGAATGACGTGGTAAAGTACCGGCTACATAACTGCCTATTTTTTGAGTTAGCATCATCAATGCCTGAGATTATGTGTGATGTCCTCCACGAAAGCTATCATGAAGGCTTATCCAAGGCGATGGGAGGAATGGTCACTATAAAACGGGAGACTTGTATGGGAAAAGGCGATGATTACTGTGAACACACATGTCAGTTTAAGACGGTCAAAAGTGAAAAGGCATCGGAAGGATAAACGCGCGGTGTAGATTAGTTTTCTCTTTCTAATGCTCCAATCTAGCTTTGATGTTGAAGTAAGGCTGTTGGAGACACGAAGTTTTTCTCAAGGGCCAACTTTTTGGGGCTGAGTCCAAAAGCGATTCCCATGAGCTGAGTGAAGTAGAGTACTGGCAGCTTAATGTCCAGATCGAAAAAAGACTCTATATCTTTTTGTCTTGCGTCTAGATTAAGGTGACACATAGGACACGGAACAATCATGCAGTCAGCTTCCGATTTCTTCGCTGAAAGGAGCAGTTCCTTTGTCATTTTCATCATAACTTCTTCTTCTGTCAGACCTAAAGAAGCTCCACAACACCTTACCTTGTCGACGTAGTTTGCGGCTTTGCCTCCCAGTGTTTCTACAAGTTTATCCATAGATTGTGGATGCTCGGGATTGTCAAAGCTAACGATGTCTGGTGGTCTGACAAGCATGCAGCCATAGTAGGATGCTACTCTCAATCCGTCAAGCCGACTCTTCACATGAGAGGCGATTTCGTCGAAGCCAACATCATTGACAAGGACATCTAGATAGTGTCTAACTTTAACCTCGCCGGCGTATTCAAGTCCTGCCTTGCCAAGTTTCTTAATGACTTTTTCTCCTATCTCGTGGTTTTCATGAAACATCTTGTTTGCCCGAGATAAGGTAAAGTAGCAAGCGCTACACAAAGTTACAATGTCCATTCTCATGTCTTGAGCTAGAGCGAGATTCCTAGTTGACAAAGAAATAGAAAGAATTGGGTCATAGGCGTATACAGCATCCATGGCCCCACAACAGTTCCAATCCGGGATCTCAACGAGCTCTATGTCAAGCAACTTGCTCACTGTCTTGCAGGAAATGCCGTAGTCTTGCGCCGTCGATTTAATGGAACATCCAGGGAAGTACGCGTACTTCAACCTTGATTTTCCCCCTCTGCAGCTTCAACGTCTTCAAAAAGAGATTGGAGTTGAGACTTTTGATCTACTTCAGAGGCCAGCAGTTTCAGCTTTCCTTTTTTCCAAAGTCTTAAACCAAAAAGCGCATTGTGCCACATTGCTTTCATATCTGTCTTCTTCGTGAGCATCATGAACAAATCTGGTTCGTGAATTCGCCCACGTATCTTAATCACCTCTGTGAAGGATTTGTGGAATTTTGGTTTTACCGAAATCTTCGCCGGATAACTTTCTCTAATCGCCAAGTTCTTAAGGCTGGACATGAGCGTGGGGATGTCTATCCCTCTGGGGCAACGAGTTGCACAAGTATAACATGAAGCACAAAGCCAGATTGTCGAGCTTGATAGGACTACGTCCTTCATCCCTAAATGTATCAGTTTATTTATTTGAAGTGGATAGAAATCCATAGCCCATCCAACGGGACATGACCCTGCACAGACTCCACACTGTATGCAATCGAGAACGTTTTCACCGCCCTGCATCCCCAAGACTTCTTCTAGGAAGGACTGATCTCTAGTTTCTGGTGCAATTTTCAGTCGTGGTTCGATCTTCATTACTTCTGCATCTCCTTTTCAAGCCTCGCTTTGACCTTGGCACGTGTTTCTTGTGGCAATCGTCCAATTTTGGACAATCTGCCCTCAAACATTTCAAAAGTGTCTACCATTTTGCTATACTGTGGAATAGTAACGCTGGTTGAGACTATGCGAAGCGGTTTCACTCCAAGCTCTCTCAACTTTTTCTTCAGCTCAATAACGTGCTCCCTCAGCTTGTCAGCCTTTAAAACGCTGTCTTCTCCCTCAACAAAAACAACACCGTCAACACCTGCGGCAAATGCGGCCATAAGATGATTCAAACCTATCCGCCCTGCACTAGGCACTCTCACAATCCTGAAGGCGGAGGAATATGATGCTCTGGTTTGTCCTGCTAAATCAGCAGAAGCATAAGCTGTCTCTCTTTCCAAGAATGCTATGATATTGAGAGAGTCACCTTCATCTTTTCCCATTGCCCTGATTTGGGCAACAAGTTGGTTTTCAGTGCTGTGATTAAGGTCAATTGCATGTGTCGGACAAATTGGCAAGCAGAGTCCACACCCTACGCAGGACATGGGATCTATTTCCCATCGACCGCGGAAGGTAGAAGGAACCCTGGTAGCTGCTTGAGCAGGACAGATTTCACCGCATTTTCCACAGTCGTTGCACTTGTCCGGATCCACGAAGGCTACTTCAGGGGAGACAGAAACAGTGCCTTTGCCCAGAAAAGTTGAAACCTTTGAAGCTACTGCTATTGATTCCGTCGTGGTTTCATGGATATCTTTTGGCCCGAGGGCACATCCTCCGACGAAAATTCCTTCGCGCTCTGTGTCTACAGGTCTGAGTTTGTGGTGTCTTTCCAGAATGAAGCCGTCGGGACCTGTAGAGATTCCTAACATTCGTGCCAGTTCACTGGTGCCTGGACTCGGTCTGAGTTCTGAACTTAGCACTACCATGTCAAAAGCTTCTTCTACGGGCATGCCAAGAGTTGTGTCGACGGCTCTCAGGAGTAGCCCATTACCGTTGGGGGCAACTTCAGCTACACGGCCTCTCATGAATTGCACACCATAGTTTCGAAGTCTCTCGTAGAACTCTTCGTATCCTTTTCCATGAGCTCTTATGTCGGTATAGAAAACCCATGGTTCACAATCAGGAACCGCTTTGTGAAGTACATACGCTTCTTTTATGGCGTTCATACAGCCTATTTTGCAGCAATATTGTTCGCCATCACCCTCCCTTTTTCGCGGTAGTCCTACTCGACTGCCTACACAGAGTACAAAGGCAACTTTTTTAGGTATCTCTCCGTTAGATGGTTTATGTACGCCCTGAACCAGCAGCCGCTCGAACTGCAAGTGTGTCACTATGTCGGGATGCAAGCCGTAGCTATACTGCTCCACTACGCTTGGATCTAGTAGTTCATATCCGGTGCAGACTACAATTGCTCCCGCGTCAAGAGTTAATGTCTCGCCTTTCTCTTTGAAGTCAATTGCATCCGCCTTGCAGAATTTTTGGCAGACCTTGCAGACGCCCTTTGTGAAGTATAGGCAGTGCTCTGTGTCAATGGTGTAAGAACTTGGGATTGCTTGTCTAAAAGGTATATAGATTGCCTTTCGGTCCCCTAGTCCTACGTCGTACTCACTTGGGGTTTTCACAGGGCACTTTTGGGCACACTCACCGCAAGATGTGCACTTCGATGTATCGACAAATCTTGGGTGCTTGATGATTGTAACTTCATAATTGCCAGGTGAGCCGCTGACTTCTGTTACTTCCGCCAGTGATACTATTTCAATGTTGGGGTGTTGAGAAACTGCTACCATCTTGGGCGTAAGGATGCATGATGAACAGTCTAAAGTTGGAAATGTTTTTCCAAGCTGCGCCATGTGGCCCCCGATGCTTGGACTCCTCTCAACTAGATACACATGGAAGCCTTTGTCAGCCAACTCCAAAGACGAGTTAATTCCTGCGATTCCTCCGCCGATCACTACTACATTCTTGCTAACTTCCATTGTCTTAGGTTCCAAAGGTTTAAGATGGCGTGATCTTTCCACTGCACCTTTCACAAGGTGGATTGCCTTTTGAGTAGCTTGTTCTCTATCGTCGTGAATCCAACTGCATTGCTCTCTAATGTTGGCAATTTCCAGAAGATACTGGTTTAGTCCAGCTGTTTCCA
>JABAOH010007401.1_pt3 | contig 23781 bp, 22 predicted proteins | sample 7062181 | NCBI WGS metagenome assembly JABAOH01 (sample SAMN14538630, study PRJNA623070) | marine sediment metagenome | biome: marine biome [ENVO:00000428]; feature: marine pelagic biome [ENVO:01000023]; material: deep marine sediment [ENVO:00002113]; isolation source: pool of 5 deep marine... | reverse complement strand
CCTGGTTCCAGACTTGCTGCTGATCAAATCTTTGCTAAAAGCTACCTGAAACTTAAAACTGGCAATAATACCTTTGATAACTTTGGGATTAAAAGAAGGAATCTACCTTGGTTAGTTAAAGGAGTAATATCGATAATGCTGATTATTGCCATAGGTCTATGGACCTTTGCTCAAAATATCCCCGTTGCCTATGCCAGCCCTGATGTTCTTTATCTCCACGAAACCGCCTCCAGTATTTGTTCTGGGACTAATAGATTGGAAATGGATAAAGATAACAATACAGGCGACACTACAGATAACTCGTCTCAAGCGGTTGTTCCAGATAGAGGCGTAGATGTGTTTGTAGGGGGAAATACCAATCCAGTTACTTGGATTTTTACTTCTACTTTGTCCGAAGCTTATACTTTAACCGGGAATGTTACTTATTATTGGAGTGACCAGTGGACTATTAGCGGCAGAACTGGCCAGGTCAAATTCTATATTTATGATGTCGATCCTTCAGGTTGTAGTTTTACCGATATTACTGGCGGTAGTCCAGATTTATATACCGATACCACACATACAGGAATAACTACTCATTCTTGGACCGGATCAACTTCCTACAATTATACATTTTCTGTAGATCATAGCATTGCTATTCGAGTTGAAGTTAGAATTCAAGGTGGATCACCAATTGGGGGTGGTTTTACTTATACTTTTTATTATGATTCAGAAACTTATGATACCCGAGTAAATATGCCAGGGACAATTGTTCCGGAAAATCTTTTGTATTTTATCCCTTTTATTCCATTGTTACCGAAATTTATGGAATTTATAACCAAGCGAAAAAATCATAAAATAATTTTGAAAAAGGATAAAAAATGAAAAACGAAAATTCTGAAAAAAATTTAGGAATTGAGAAATCAACTTTTAAGTTAATTATGCTATTTTCGGCTATCTTACTTTTACTTATGCCTTTTATAACTACTTTTAACGATGTCTTAACAAGATTTGTAATGAAAATAGAGCTTTACAAGAATATTCAGGCTTTTGTAGCCCCGATTGAGATAAAATTTATCACTTTGATTTTAAATATTTTAGGAATTAAAACTTTAATTACTACTTCAACAATTTCGGTCTGGAAGAATATGGATTGGAAAACTTTTACCATTTCTTGGAATTGTATTGGTTGGCAAAGTATGATTTTACTTTTTATTACTTATTTTGTTGGTTTGGCTGGAAATCATAAAATTTCTTCTAAAATAGAATGCTTTACAATAGGAATTTTAGGGATTTTTCTAGCTAATATTTTAAGGATGGCCTTGGTAGTTATGATTGGCTATCTTTTTGGTAGTCTTCCCGCTATTATTTTCCATGATTACTTTGGAAATATTTTGATGATTGTCTGGCTGATCTTTTTTTGGTGGTTCTCGTATGCTTTTGTGCTTACGCCCAAAAGCCGCGGATCGGACGCAGATTGAAACGAAGATCAACGCAGATAGTTAACGCAGAGGGCGCAAAATCCGGCGTTGCCGGACGCAAAGGGCGCAACAATTTTGACTTTTAACTTGTGTTTTTGAGATTTGACTTTTGACTTTTGAATTTTTAAGGAGATATTATGGCTAGAAAGGAAAATAAGGAATTAAATAGAGCTATAGAGACCGGTCCCAAAATCTGTATCGTTATTCCTACCTACAACGAAGCGGAAAATATTGAGAAACTGGTAAGGAAGATTTTAGAACAGACAATCCCAAATCTTGACATTATTATTGTTGATGACAACTCTCCAGACGGCACCGGCATAATCGCCGAGCGATTGAAAGCCGAGGTTCGTAGTCAGAAGTCTAACAGCAAATTAGATGTTATTCATCGCCCCGGGAAGATGGGGTTAGGAACTGCTTATGTAGCTGGCTTTAAACAAGCTTTAAAAGATGGTGTTGACTATATAATCTCTATGGACGCTGACTTTTCTCATAATCCCCAAGATATTAAAAGATTTTTAAAAGAGGCTCAAAAAGGATACGATTTGGTTTTAGGTTCCAGATATATTAAAGGAGGAGAAATAGTTAATTGGGATTGGAAGAGAAGAATTTTAAGCACCAGTGCAATTATTATTTCTCGTATCCTACTTCGTTTGCCAATAAAAGACTGTACCGCCGGATATAAATGCTACTCTCGAGCTTTTATAAAGTCTATAGATTTTAATGGAATATCTTCCTCGGGTTACGCTTTTCAAGTAGAAATGGTTTATAATGTTAAAAAAAATGGTTTTTCCTTCATTGAAATTCCCATTATTTTTATTGATCGAAGGAAAGGGGAGTCCAAACTGAATCAGAAAGAAATTTATGTTTCAGCTAAGGCAATTTTGAAGTTGGCCTACGATTATAATTGGCGATTAAAACCCAAAAAGTATTTAACAAAGGGTAAATAAAATGCAAAAGAAGTCAAAACAACTATTAACTTATTTTCTGATTCCTCTTGGGCTATTTCTTTTAAATGTATTTTTGATCTTACCTTTGTTCAAGGGAGGGTATACCCAATTTATGGGATCGATCGAGGCGGCCTATATCTCTGATGCTAAATGGATTTATGAAAATATAAGAAACCTTGGTTGGAATCCGCTTTGGTATATGGGATACCCTTTTCATCTTTCTTATGTTCCTGTTTTACCTTTTTTGATAGCTTTACTTCATTCTATTTTCAATTATATTTCTATCTCTTCTTTCTATCGGGTAATAACAGCGGGCTTTTATTGCTTTAGTCCCATAACCCTCTACTTTTTTGTTAAATACCTAACAAAAAGAACTCTTCCGGCCTTAGTTTCTGCCTTAATGTATACATTACCCTTCCTTTCATTTCTGATCATACCTAGCTTAAGAGATGAAATGTTGAATGGGATTATCCCTTGGAAGCTTATGGTGCTAGCTAAATATGGAGAAGGTCCTCATATTGTTTCTTTATCTTTGGTTCCTTTGGCAGCTTTATTTTTTCTAAAAGCCCTAAAAAAGCCTACCTTTAAAAAACATATTTTAGTTGCTTTTTTGTCTTCAGTAATATTTTTAATTAATCCTATCGGGGTTTTTTCTCTTATTTTAATGCTTGTAGTTATCCTTTTCTCCGAAATAGTCTTAGATAATCCCACCCAAAAATTAAAGGAAGCATTTAAAATACTTCTTTTAACTATGGGGTTATCTGCTTTTTGGTACAATCTTTCTTTTTTAAAAATGATTTTTCTTTTCGAAAAGGGTGGGAATTTACTTCAAAATCTTATTGGCCTTTTTCCATTTGTTATTATTATAGTTCCTGTTTTGGTAATGTTAATTTCTGCTATTTTTTCAAAGAAGCCAAAACTACAGCCAGTTTTCATTGGACTTTTTTGGTTTCTAATATTTTTTATTGTAGTTGGCTCTTGGGTTTACTTTAGAAAAATCTACTTCCCCCAGCCAAATCGTTTTATTCCAGAACTCGATATGACAGCTTCCGTCTTAGTTGGTCTAGTTATTTTATATTTTTTAAATATTCTACAAAAATATGGGAGAATAATTAGTATTTTTTTGAGTGTTATAATTATTGGGATTTTAGTTTATTTGAATTTCCAGTACAAGGAGAATGGCTGGAAAATTAGCGCTCCTAATTCAGATATTGGTCAGACTCCAGAGTACAAAATTTCTAAATGGCTTTCTCTTAATACCCAAGGTGAGCGAGTTTATACCACAGGAAGTATCTGTTTTTGGCTTAACGTTTTTTCTAATGTGCCTCAAGTGCGAGGTGGAGCTGACGGAGCTTCAGCTAGCCAATGGTGGACTCATGCTACATATCAGATAAATACCTCTGAAGATGCTCCAAAAGGGGAGGAGGAAGAAATTACGTTAAACTGGCTTAAAGCTTTAAACGTATCATATGCGGTTGTGAATTTTCCGGAATCAAAAGAGGTTTTTCATGATTATAGGAATCCTTATAAATTTAAAGAGATAAAGGGCTTAGAGGAAGTTTATAATCAAAGAGGAGATGTTATCTATAAAATTCCTCTTTCTAACTCATCTTTAGCTCAAATTGTCGACAAAAGAGAATTTGATGACTTAAAACCACTTTATAATGCTATAGATGTTGGTGGTCTGCAGAAATATGTAGATTATATCGAAAATTCTACATTAGATCAGGGTAAGATCAGTTTGATTAAAAAGAAAAATACTGAATATGAAATCTCTGCTGATCTTAAAGAAAATGAGGCAATTGGACTTCAGATAAGCTATAATCCTGGATGGAAAGCTTATGTTGATGGAAAACGGGTTAAAATTGAAAAAGATGTGATTGATTTTATGTTGATTGATCCTGGTAAAACGGGGAATGTTAAAATAATTCTTAAGTTTGGTAAGACCTGGGATCAATATCTTGGTTATTTAATTACAGTAGTAACTTTATTTTATTTGATTTATGTTCCATTTAAAAGAAAGAGACAAAATGAGCAGACAAAAAAGTAAAATTCTTTCCTTTCTTTTGCATTTTTTTTGTATCATTGGGCTTTTATGCACTTTCCTCTTAATAGCGAGATTCTATCTTGACCCTGCTCGTTTTTTTGCTGGTGTCAATGCTTTTATCGGAGTAGATTTTTATCAATTTCCTACTTATCTTGCTTATGTTAAAGAACACTTAAATTTTCCAATTTTTCTCTGGAGAAGTGATTGGTTTGCTGGGATTCCCTTTATTTTTGATTACGCCTGGCTTCATTTTTATTTAGCGACTCCTCTTGTCGCCTTTTTTGATGTTATCCAAGCTTCACAAATTTATGCCTTAGCGACATTATTTTTATATTTTCTTTGTGCATATTTTCTTTTTTACGAATTATCTAAAAATCGACTCCTTTCATTACTTATTAGTTTGGCTTTAATGTGGTCATCCGGTCTTTATGTTCCTTTATTTGGGGGAGGTAATACCACTACTTCAACAACATTATTTTTCGCTCCACTTTCAATTTATTTTATTGTCAAATATTATCATACCCTCAATAGGAAATTCTTTTTTCTATCAGCTCTTTCAATTGGCTTAGCTTTTTTATCACATCCAGCTTTTACCTTGGTTCTGGTTTTACCACCCTCGCTTTTTGGTCTTTTATTCTATTGGGACGAAAAAACACCATTGTTCTCCCTAAGAAAAATTTTTGATACCTTTATACTTTTTATATTGTCTGTTTTAATTGGTGCGCCGGTTATTTATCAAATGTATACCATTGGCGTTATGGCCCAGAAGGGGATAGGTCCTCTTTTTGCTTTCCACACACCAATAAAAGAGATTATGGCACAATTTTTAACCTCTAATAATTATTTCCTTTATCTTGCTTTTGGATTTTTATTTATTGGTGTTTTATTAACTCGATCATTTAAATTTTTTAAAATAACAACACCCTTCATTTTAGGAATAATATTTATTTCAATTTTCGAATGGCTGTATAGTATCGGATATAATCCAGTTGTCGAGTCGGTGGGACCAGGTCGAACTTTTTGGGTTCTACCTTTAATGTTAGGTTGTCTTATTGCCGTATTCTATAGAAGTATGAAAGATAATCTGAACGAAGCGAAAGGTTTTAAAAGAATAACTTCAATGATAACTGTGTCCGGAAGTCTTGTTATTCTTGGATTATTTTTCTTACAGCCATTAAAGGCAGACCTTTTAAAATGGAAGGGCTATGTTGAACCGACTCTTGTCTACCCACCCGAAATCAATAAAGTATTCAATCAAAAGACGCCAGATTCCGAGAAGAAAGCTATTTTGCAAAGTTTTATTCCTTCCTGGATGGATACTACTGATATTCAACATCGATTTTATACCATTGATGGTAACATTAATATTTGGTGGAATATTATTTATGATTTACCTCTTTATCATGGTTATTACAGTGGTAAACAATGGTTAGGGGTAAACTGGGCTTATTGGACAAATATGGTTGTCTCTGGTGAACAGGTTTATCATTGGAAGGCCCCGCTCCAGTTGACAAAGAATCAAGCCCAGTTTCTTATCGATTGGCAATCAATCAAATATATCTATGCTCAGGAAGTAGAGATTACAGAGGGGATGAAGTCTCCAGAAACCAATGATCCATTAATTGGATCCTTTCTTACTCAGGATGAGAATATTATAGAAACAGAGGGAGAAAAAGTAGGACCATCCGCTCGAAAATTCTGGCAAGTTAAGGAAAAGACTACTTCAAAAATTGTTCGACCCAGCAATTCCCCAACCCTTTTAGTGGTTGGCGATGATAATAACTACGATAGTATTTTGAGAATTTTGGCTATGAATAATCTAAATTCAAAATATATTATCCCTATTCATGGACCAGACTATATAGATGGTATTAGGGAGAGAGAACTGAAAAATTTTGATATAATTTTGCTTTATGGCCATAAATATAAATCTCTGAGATCTTGGAAAATTCTAGAAGATTATGTAAAAAATGGTGGAAAATTAATTATAAATACTGGTGGTGATAATAAAGAAGTTGATTTAGAGGATCTTCCTGCGGTTTTTCCTACCAATGATTTGGTAAAATCTTCAATTAATAAGAAATGGAATTTAGATTCTCCTGTTCACCCCATTACTTCTTCTCTCTCTGTTTCTGATTTTTCTCCTCCCGTTTATGAGGATGGCCCTTGGGGAGTTTCAGTTGTCCCTTCTGATGAAGATCTAAGACCAAATGCTAAAATTATCTTAAGTGATTCTGGACATCCAATTTTGGTTTCTAGAAATTTAGATAAAGGAACAGTAGTTTGGTCCGGCATGAATCTTCCTTATCATCTTTTAACCTATCATAATAAATCAGAAACTCTTTTATTTAAAAATATACTTAACTTTTTAGTCATATTGAAAAAAGGAGATGAAATTAATTTTGAAGTTCAAAGACCTCAATCTGAAAATATTAGAGTTACTGGTAATGATTTTAAAGGGGTTATTCTGGGAGAAAATGCTTATGGCGGTTGGACAGCTTCTGTAAAATCTTCTGAAAAAACACAAAAATTAAAGATTTATAAGGCGGGACCGGATTTTATGTATGTAAGATTGCCTCAGGAATTTCAATCGTCGGCAGAAGTTAGATTTCATTATAGAGGTTCAGTTTGGGGGTGGTTTCTTTTTATCCTAAGCGTATCGACAATATTTGTAGTTTTAAAGAAAGTATTTTTACTCCAGAAATCGATTTTGCCTAAATCTAGAAAAATCTTCCCTCGACTCGGATTAAAAAGTGGAATTAAGGATTGGTGGTGGAAAGATGATGAGGTCTGAAAAAATAAAATGTGATGTAGGAATTATGGCTTATAATGAAGAAGCAAATATTGGTCAGCTCCTTTCTGTTTTACTAAGTCAAAAAACCTCTAATTCTGAAATTTCCCAAATAATAGTAGTAGCTAGTGGTTGTACCGATAGAACCGAATTTATAGTTAATAATTTTTCTAAAAAAGACAGGCGGATAAGATTATTAACTCAAAAAAAAAGGGAAGGAAAAGCTTCGGCTGTAAATCTATTTTTAAAACAAGCAAAGGGAGGCATTTGTATCTTAGTAGGAGGAGACATCTTACCTAAAGACAATACAATTGAAAATTTAATTGAAAAATTTTCCAATCCCAAAATCGGAATGGTAGGAGGACATCCTATTCCTAAAAATAATCCAAAAACCTTTATGGGATTTACTGCCCATTTTTTATGGGGCCTTCATCATAAATTATCTTTAGAATATCCTAAATGTGGAGAGATAGTCGCCTTCTTAAATATTGTGAAGAGGATACCTCAAGATACTCCGGTAGACGAGGTAAATATAGAACAGATAATTACTAAAGAAGAATATAAATTAGATTATGCCCCTAAGGCTATAGTTTATAATAAAGGACCAGATAATTTGAAAGAATTTTTAGCCCAACGACGGAGAAATTTTGCCGGACACCTCTTTCTTAAAAAAAGATTTAAATATGAAGCTTCAACTATGAAAGGAAGAAGGATTGTATTTTTACTTTTCAAGGATCTAAAATTTAATTTAAAGGAAATAGTTTGGATATTTGCTATAGCAATATTAGAAGTAACTGGAAGAATATTAGGGGCATATGATTTTTATATTAAAAAAAAGAATCCTTATATTTGGGAGATAGCGAAGACTACTAAAAAAATGAAATGATTGATTTAGCTCCTAAAATTTTAGAATACAAGTTAAAACGCCGGTTAAATTGGCCGAGGGTTTTGCCAATGAATATTACCATTAGTGTTTCGTATAAATGTAATTCCCGATGTCGGACTTGTAATGTTTGGAGAAAAATAAGCGAAGAGTTGGTACTTAAAGAATGGGATGAAGTTTTTCGATCCTTAGGTAGAACTCCTTTTTGGTTTACAGTTTCTGGCGGCGAACCCTTCTTAAGAAAAGATTTGGTCGAAATTGTAAAAAGTATTTATAAAAATTGCAGGCCAGGGGTTATAAATATTCCTACAAATGGTCTTTTATATAACCAGATTCCTCAAAAAGTAAAAGAAATTGTAAAGAATTGCCCGAAATCACAAATTATTGTTAATCTTTCCATTGATGGAATTAGAGAAAAACATGATGCTATAAGGGGTATCCCTGGCAATTTTGATAAAGCAATGAGAACATATAGAGCTTTAAAGAAGCTAAAATATCCCAATTTTACCTTAGGGATTCATACTGTTATTTCTAAATTTAATGTCGACAAAATCCCCAAAATTTATCAATACTTAATAAAATTAAAGCCTGATTCCTATGTGACGGAAATTGCTGAAGAAAGAGTTGAACTGGGTACAGACGGCTTGGATATTACGCCATCCCAAGAGAAATATTCGAAAGCCATTGACTTTTTGATAAAGGAACTTAAGAAAAGAAAATTTAAAGATATTTCTAAAATCACCCAATCTTTTAGGACAGAATATTATCAAAATGTAAAAAGAATTTTAAGAGATAAAAGTCAGGTCATTCCTTGTTATGCAGGAATTGCCTCAGCTCAAATTGCTCCTAATGGCGACGTTTGGTCCTGCTGTATTAGGGTAGATGTGTTAGGAAATTTAAAAGAAAACGATTTCGACTTTAAAAAAATTTGGTTTTCAAAAAGAGCAGATGAAATTCGAAAAGATATTAAGTCAAAAAAGTGCTATTGTCCTATGGCCAATGTTAGTTATACTAATATGCTTTGTGATTTAAGAACCCTAACAAGGCTAACATCTAAGATAATTAAGGGGGATAAATGAAAATTTTTGTTACTGGTGGTACTGGTTTTATTGGTAGTCATCTTGTAAAGGCTTTGGTTTCTGAGGGCAACCAGGTTTTTGTTTTGACTTCAAAAAAGGAAAAAATAAAAGAGGTTGAGAATTTGGGAGCGGAAGCAGTTTTGGGCCATTTAAAATCCCTGGCTTTTTTAAAAAAAGTTCTAAAAGGAATAGAGGAGGTTTACCATTTGGCGGCGATTCGAGATCGGTGGGGGACTAATCGCCAAGAATATCAGGAGGTTAATGTTTTAGGAACTAAAAATTTACTCGAGGCTTCAAAAAAAAATAAAATAAAACATTTTATTTTTTGTAGCTCGGTTACTGTATTGGGATATCCAGAAGAAACACCAATTTGCGAATCATCTCCATGTGTTCCTAAGACTTTATATGGACAAAGTAAACATCAGGCCGAACAATTAGTTAAAAGATATCAAAAAAAGGGACTACCCACAACTATTATAAGGCCAACTGTAGCTTATGGACCGGGAGATACTGCCGGGATGATGCTTAAACTTTGTAAACTTGTAAAAGAAAAGAAATTTAAAATTGTAGGGAATGGCAAAAATCGTCTTCATCTAATTTATGTTGATGATTTAATAAATGGACTTTTTCTAGCCAGAAATCCCAGAACTTTTGGGCAAACCTATATTTTGACTTATAAAAACTCTATTACTGTCAATGAATTAGTAAAATTAGTAGCTAGTATTTTAAAAGTCAAAATTTCTTTACAATATGTGCCTTTGAGGTTTGCCAAAATAGTTGGATTCTTGATGGAAAACTTTTATTATGTTGTCCGAATTAAAAAAGAACCTTTGGTAACCAGATCAAAAGTTGATCTTTTTACTAAAAATCAAATTTATGATGTTTCCAAAGCTAAAAAAGAATTAGGTTTTAGTTCCAAAATAGGTTACAGAGAAGGAGTTAAAAAAACCATTCATTGGTATAAGAAAAATAGAATTATATAGGTGAAATTTATGAAAAAGGAAATTGTTAAGATAGATTTAGAAAAAAAATATAATCGAGAAATTAAAGGTTTTGGTGAAATTTATGAAATTATGTCAGTAAGAAATACCCAGAGGAAGCTTAGAAAAAAATTTGGCAAAGGAATTTTATTTTTAGTTTCTAATAAATCTCATAAAGGACGGGGATTAACCTTGAGTGAAATTCAAAAATTACTTCAAAAGAAAAATTATCAGATACTTAAAAGTGGATTTACAGATTCATTTTTGATTTCTTCTAATCCGAGAAAAAAAGAAGATATTAACCCCTTTGTTAAATCTTTTTTGCTTGTATTTTTAACTCAGTTTTTCTTTTGGATTGTTGTTCAGTTTGAGTTTCTTTGGGAAAGTTCGAAATCTTCTCACATGATTTATACTTTAACTAAAGAAAAAAGGAGATAAAGATTTCAAGATGAAAACACTACTTGTGAATCCCCAGCTTAAAAAATACCAGCAGCCCAGCTTACCACCTTTGGGGCTTTTGTCGATTGCTGCTGTCTTGGAAAAAGAAGGGCAAAAAGTTGATCTTTTGGATCTTAATGTTGAACCCAAAGCTCTAAAAAATTATAAAGAAAAACCGGATTTGGTAGGGATTACCGCAACAACACCTTTAGTGAAAGAAGCTTGGAATTTGACTAAGTATTTTAGAAAAAAAAGAATTCCAGTAATTTTGGGAGGACCGCATCCCTCAGCTTTGCCTGAGGAGTCTCTTAAATATGCAGATATAGTAATTAGAAATGAAGGTGAGTTAACAATGAAGAAACTATGTGAAAATTGGGACAAAAAGGAAAAAGTGATTGGTATTTCATATAAAAAGAATGGTAAAATAATTCATAATCCACCGAGACCCTTGATAAAAAATTTAGATGAATTACCTTTTCCAGCCTATCATTTACTCCCTGATATTTCACTATACTCTACTCCTCAACCTGTTGTGACTCAAAAGAAACGCTGCTTGACTCTTGTTACCTCAAGAGGGTGCCCTTATCAATGCAATTATTGTTTTAAAGGTGTCTTTGGTCCGGTTTGGCGACCCCATAGCGCCGAATATATAGTTAGATTGTGGAAATATTTAGTTTCTGATTTTGGAGTCGAAGAAATCGGAGTTCAAGATGATAATTTTAACTTTGATTACGATCGGGCAAGAAGAATTGTCGATGGTCTGATAAAAGAAAAGATTAATATCCCTTGGACCACGGCTCAAGGTATCCGAGCCGACAAAGTAGACTTACCTCTTCTTTCAAAAATGAAAAAGTCCGGGTTTTTTAGAACCGGCTTTGGGATCGAGGCCGGATCTCAAGAAATGATTTACAAAATTGGCAAAGGGTTAAAATTAGAAAAGGCAGAAAAAGCAATCAAGATCTGTAAAAAATTGGGTATTGAATCCATAGGTTACTTTATCATCGGCAATGCCTATGATAATACAAAAACAATGGAAGAAACTATTAATTTGGCAATAAAACTTGATCCCGACATCGCCCATTTCACTATTGCTGTTCCACTACCAAGTACGCCCTTGTATAAATTAATTGAAAAAGAAGGGAAATTCCTTATTAAAGATTGGAATTTATACGGCTATACCAGGGGGCTTTGTTATTTTGAAGTCGGAGAATTAAAAAAGGAACTTGTAGAAACAATGTATAGAAGAGCTTATCGGCGGTTTTATTTAAGGCCTAAGGTAGTAAAAAGGATATTAACAAAAAAATCTACCTGGCTTAGGATTCCCGAGGTTGCAAGGGCTTCCGTCCATTATTTAGGAGGTAGAAATGGCTGATGTCTTGTTAGTGCAGCCACTTGTTGGTATTTTAGATGAAATTAAAAGTGCTCCGGCGCTTCCTTTATCTTTGCTTACGGCAGCCAAGTTGGTTTGTCAAGAATGTGATGTTAAAATTGTTGATCAAAGAATTGAGCGAGAGAATTGGAAAAAAGTTCTTAAAAAAGAACTAAAAAAGAATCCAATATGTGTTGGAACAACCACAATGTTGGGTCCTCAAATTAAATTTGGTCTGGAAATTAGCGAATTTATTAAAAAAGAAAGTGATGTTCCGATAGTTTGGGGCGGACCTCAAGCTAGCGTTCTCCCAATTCAGACGATCGAAAACAAAAACATTGATATTATCATCCAGGGAGATGGGGAGATTACCTTTTTGGAATTGGTTAAGGCTTTAAAAAATAAAAAACCCCTTAAGAATGTTAGAGGAATTTTATACAAGTCGAAAGGAAAAATAATTCAAACCGAATCTCGACCACTTCTGGATATAAATGAGATGCCTGACGTCCCTTATCACTTGGTTGATGTAAAAAAATATCTACCCAAGAGGATGGGGGTACCGACAATTGATATAGAAACTTCTCGAGGTTGTCCCAATCGCTGCGCTTTTTGCTATAATCCTTTTTACAATAAAGGCAGATGGCGATTTCTAAGAACCGAAGTTGCTTTGGAAAGAATAGAAAAAGTAATCAATAAATTTGGGGCTAAGGGAATCTGGTTTATTGATGATGAATTTTTTGTTGATCTTGGTCGGGCCAGAAAAATCATTGAACGGCTGAAGGAACTCAATATTATCTGGACGGTTCAGGGGACAAGAATTCGTTCGGCTTTAGGGATGGATGATGATTACATAAAGATGTTAGAGGATAGCGGTTGCCGGCAATTAAACTTTGGCGTGGAGACAGGGTCAGAAAAGATCTTAAAAAAGATTCATAAAGGGATTACTATTCCCGATGTTCTCAGGGTTAATAAAAAATTTTCCCGTTATAATATTGTCCCTTGGTACTATTTTATGATAGGCTTTCCTTATGAAACTGAAAAAGAGGTAAAAAAGACAATTGATTTAACTCTTCGGCTTCTTTCCGAAAATCCCAAAGCCAAAATTTCAAGCATTGCTTGTTTTACGCCATACCCAGGCACTCAGTTGTTCGAAGAATCAAAAAAATATGGATATACACCACCTGGTAAACTTTCTGACTGGAGCTTGTATGCTACCGATAATATTAATGTTCCTTGGCTCTCTGGTAAGAAAAAAAGAGAGGTCGAGGTAATTCAATTTATAAGTTTGTTTATGGATCAAAAAGCCAAAGATGTTGTAGACTCAAAATTCATTAACTTTTTAGCTAATTTGTATCGTCCTGTAGCTTTATTTAGATTAAGACATCAATTTTACAGTTTTCCCCTAGATGTCTATATTGGAAAATTAGTTAAAGAAAGAAAGATAAGTTTATGATTGATTTTCTTTTTGTTCAAAAATCTCCTTTCCCGAGCTTTGGCCCGATGTTTATCTCTGCCGTTCTTAAAAAAAACGGCTACAATTGTGATTTGATTTTAGCAAGCGAGGAAAAAGATCTAATCAAAACAATTTTGGATAAAAAACCTCTTATTGTTAGTTTTCCGACCATTACCGGTGAACACAAATGGATTTTAGAAACGGCTAGAGAGATCAAGAAAAAAAGTAAAGGACGCATTTTAACCCTCCTTGGCGGCCCTCATCCAACCTATTATCCAGAGATTATCAAGGAAAAGGGGGTGGATATTATTTCTTTAGGGGAGTCTGAAGATGCTATTTTAGAACTAATTTGTGCCTTAAAAAATAAAAAAGACATAAAGAAAATAATGAACCTCTGGATTAAAGAGAATGACAAAATATATAAAAATGAAATTAGACCATTAGTTTATGATTTAGATAATTTACCCTTTCCAGATCGAGAAATCTATTATAAGTATGATTTTTTAAAGAAGGCTAGCGTAAAACAGTTCTTAACCGGTCGGGGCTGCCCCTATAGCTGTACTTTTTGCGCCAATAATCTCTTAAGAAAGATTTATCAAGGCAAAGGTCGATATATTAGGAGAAGATCACCAGATAACGTGATTTCTGAAATGAAAGATGTTAGAAAAAAATATGGCATGAAAACCCTTTCTTTTACTGATGACAATTTTATTTCGAATCAAGTTTGGCTGGATGAATTTTTACCGAAATATAAAAAAGAGATTAACCTTCCTTTTATGTGTAATGTGACTGCTAATTTAGTTACTGAGAGTTTAATTAAAAAATTAAAATCCGCGGGCTGTTATGGAGTTTCTATGGGGATTGAGTCGGGCAATGAGAAGTTGCGAAAAGAAATTCTGGGGAAATATATTACCAATAGCCAAATACTCTCGGCAGGTAAGACTATTAAGAAATATAAACTCATTTTAAAAACTTACAATATCTTATGTTTACCCGGAGAAACAGTTGAAAGCGCTTTTGAAACGATTCTTTTAAATGCAGCAATTCGGCCGGATCATACATCTTGCTCTTTACTTCAGCCCTATCCTAAATACGATATTACCGAGTTCGCAAAAAAAAATAATTATCTGCCAAGAAATTTTGATGTTGACGATGTCTTTGATAGTATCTACTCTGACTCACCTATTAATGTCAGCAATAAAAATCAAATTAAAAACCTTCAGACTTTCTTTTTCATCGCTGTAAAATATCCAAAACTTATACCCTTAATTAGAATGTTGATAAAATTGCCACCAAATTTCGTTTATAAATGGCTTGCCAAACTTTTTTATGGCTTTTATATGAGTCGAGTTCACAAATTGACACTTTTAGATATAGTTAGATATGCCATTCATTGCGATCCTTTTAAGATTTGACAAAGAAAAAAATTCTTTTTATAATAACTACAGTATAAGTATTTGACAAACAAGTATAGTTCGAATTTTATTCGATTTAGCAAGGAAAGTTGGTGAAAATCCAACACAGTTCCGCTGCTGTGATTTCCTTTAAGGAATTAGTCAGAATACTTGCTCTATGCTTTATTCTTCGTTTCAGAGAATATTGTTCTTTTTTCTTCGAGAAAAGAGAAAGGATAACCCTCTTGATATCAATCTATCCTTTCTTTTGAAAGGATTTTTAAATTAAGAGGTAAAAATAAGAAATAAAGAATTAATCTAGACTTTCTATATTAATGGAGAATTTACTCAATTATTGATAGTCTATAGTGAGTAGAGTGGGAAGTTTTATTAAATAAATTTAGGATTTGCGCCAAATAATATTATTACAGAAAAAAAAGTTCAAAAAGGTAACAGAGACAATCCCAACCAAGGCAGCATAAATATAGTACAGATTAATTTCTAATAATAGATAATAAATAAGATAATTTATTCCTAAAGAAACAAAGGTTAGAATATAGTAAAGGATCATTTTTTTGAAAAATTGTTTGCCAAATTTAGCCTTTTGATCAGACCAAGTAAAAAGATTGTTCCAGATAAAATTATTTAAGATTGAAAGAATTGTTCCAGGGAACCAAGCGATATATTTGTTGAAATGAAAGAATTCTACAAATATATATAAAGTAGTTAAACCTACCAAAACTCCACTTAGGCCTACTATTGAGAATTTCAGACCTCGTTTAAAAAGATTTTTCATTTCGACATATATAATTTCCTTGAGATAATATTAACATAAAAAATAAAGGAGATAAAAAATGAGGAACAAAGAATTAATTGTAGCCGTTGTAATTAGCACTCTTTTTTTAGGACTAGGGATTTATAAGGTTACAGATAAGACAAAAGAGACACCTACTTCGGTTGTAAAAGAACAAAAAAATCCTAAATTAATTCAGTATGAGGGAAGAGAAGGAAAAAGTGTTTTTGAACTTTTAAAAGCTGGGAATCAGGTAGTAGCTTCTGAATCTTCCTTGGGAGTATTTGTTTCTGAAATTAATGGGATAAAAAACACCGAGAATGAATTTTGGCTGTTTTATGTTAATGATAAATTGGCTGAGGTTTCGGCCGATACATATATTACTAAAGATGGCGATAAAATCGAATGGCGGTTTGAAGAAAGTCCATTTTAACTTAAAGAAGATATGGCTTATTTTTTCATTATTACAGCAGTAATTTTAAGAATTTTACCTCATGCTCCAAATTTTGCCCCAATTGCGGCCATGGCTCTGTTCGGCGGAACCTATTTAAATAAAAAATACGCTCTTTTGGTTCCTTTGGCTGCCATGTTTATTTCCGACTACTTTATTGGATTTTATGATTTAAAGTTAGAATTTACAGTCTGGGGAAGTTTTCTTTTGGTAGGGTTAATTGGACTTTGGCTTAGAAAACATAAAAATCTTCGGAATATTATTGGAGCAACTCTTTTAGGATCAGTGTTGTTTTTCATCGTTACTAATTTTACTGTTTGGGCTTTTTCTTCTTGGTATCCTCGTACTATTCAGGGATTAGTTCAATGTTATATTATGGCTATCCCATTCTTCCGTAATACTATTTTAGGAGACCTATTTTATGTAGGAATTCTTTTTGGTTCTTATGAGATTGTTTTGTATTTAGTTAAAAACAAGAGATATCTTCAGTATTTAAAAAAATATTGACTAAGCATTAGTTTTTTGATATAATGGTTAAGTCAAAAGAAAAACAAAAATAAAAAAGAAAAATTAGGAGAAAAAGATGACTAATGAATTCAATGATCTAAAACCAAAAACAGAATTTACTAAAGAAGAACTCAATGAAATTTACGAGGAGGGTAAAAGAGATTATCAAAAAATTGTTAAGGCTCTTGATCAACACCGTTTTGTTAGAAAGTTTAATAGATAAGACTAAAAAACCAGCTTTAAGCTGGTTTTTGATTTAGACTCACTCAACAAGAGAGTTTAACAACATCTAATAGGCTAAGTTTGACAAAGTAGAATTTTTTGATATATTTAAACTCAGGGGGTAATATGGATTTAAGACGCATTTTAGACATCATAAAAAATTCTAAGGATTTAAAAAAATGCCCAGCTTGTGGGTCTTCTTACGAAGTGGAAGAAATTAATTTTCTGGGACAGTTTGATTCTGCCTATCTTATCCAATTTAATTGCAAAGTTTGCAACCTGCCAGTTATTGCTACTCTAATTGTCCAGGAGAAAAAGAGAAAGGTAAAACTGATTTCTAGTTCAAATCGAAGAGTTAAAGTCAAAAAAGCAATTGTAACTAATGAAATCATTCATCTTTACCAGTCTTTAAAAAGTTTTGATGGAGATTTTGAAACTGTTTTTAGAAAGCGAAAGTCCAAACTAGACGATACTTCTGGCTAATCTATAATTTTAATAAGATAAAAAGGCTAATCTTTTAATAATTGAGTTGAAGGCCTTTTTGTTTTGTGCTAAAATGTGGAGGCCACAAAATAATTAGGATATTAAGTGCTATTTATGGAAACGATTACTCTTAAAGCAAAAAAAAGAGAAGTTGTAGGGAAAAAGGTTAAAAAGCTTCGAAAAGAAGGTTTCCTACCCGCTGTTTTGTATGGAAGAGATACAAAAAACGAGAACCTTTCAATTTTAAAAGCTGAATTTGAGAAAATCTTCAAGAAAGCCGGTTTAAATAAGATTGTTTCTCTAGTTATTGAAGGTGAAGGTAAAAAAAATGTTTTGATTCACGAGCCTCAGGTAGATCCAGTTACAAATAATCCCTTGCATGTTGATTTATATCAGGTAAAAATGACCGAAAAGATTACCACAAATGTTCCTTTAGTTTTTATTGGTGAATCTAAGGCGGTTCGAGAAATGGATGGAACTTTGGTCAAAAACCGAGATGAAATTGAAGTTGAATGTCTACCAACTGATCTTCCCAGTGGAATTGAAGTTGATATTACTTCTTTAATTGATTTTGAAAGTACTATTCATATTAAAGATCTAAAAATTCCGGCCGGAGTTACAGTTTTAGATGATCCTGAAGAAACCGTAGCTTTGGTCGAGCCTCCAAGAAGTGAAGAAGAGTTAGCTGAGCTTGAGGAACCAGTGGTCGAAGAGATCTCAACTGAGGAAGAAGCGAAAGAAGAAGTACTAGTTGAGGGTGAAGTCGAAGAAGGAAGAGCTCCTGAAGAAACTCAAAAAGAAGAAACTCAAGGATAATTAAAAGAAAAAGAATAATAAAATAGAAAAATTAAAGATAGTCTTTCCAATCGGGAGGACTATTTTTTACTTTAGACTTTTATTTTTTTACTTTTAATTTTATAATAAGCTTATGCTAGTTGTTGAGCCAAAACCAAGACTTCGAAAACGAATAATTAAATTTATAAAAAAACACAAAATTAGTGTTATTATTGTTAGTCTGGCTTTTTTGATTTTTGGCATCGTTTTGTATTTTTATGTCTTTAAAAATAGGTCGGGGGTAACTCCCTTTGTAAAGAAAGAGACCCCCACTCCCACTCCTAAGTTGGTTCGAGCTCCTCTTTCTGGCGTTATGGTTACCGAAGACAGGGCTAAAAGAAAGCCTATTGCTGTTTCGATTGAAAATCATACTGCTAGCCGGCCTCAATCTGGACTTAATAAAGCTAGTTTGGTTTACGAAGCTTTGGCAGAAGGGGGAATTACTCGATTTTTGGCTTTTTTTCAGGAAAATGATGTTTTTGAAATTGGCCCAGTTCGAAGTGCTCGACCTTACTTTTTAGATTGGCTCTCGGAATTTGATGCTCTCTTTGCTCATTGTGGTGGTAGTGTTGATGCCTTAGATCTAATAGTTCCTTATGGAATCAAAGACTTAGATGAATTTCGCTGGGGGACTCAAGGATATTGGCGTGATTCATCTCGATATGCTCCTCATAATCTTTATACTTCTACCGAAAAACTTTATGAAATTGCCAAAAAAGCTGGTTACAAGACTACTGCTCTTATTTTAGGATATTCTTTTAAAGAAGATTTAGAAAAATCAAAGCGCCCCGAAGAAAGTAATATTACTATCGGTTTTAATTATCCCTACAATGTTTCTTACAAGTATGATCCAAAAACTAATTACTATTTAAGATCAGTAGCGGGCGCTTCCCATACCGATAGAATTACTGATGAACAAATAAAAGCTAAGAATATTGTAGTTATTTTTATGCCGACTTCTTATGGTTATACCAAAAAAGGAGAACAAGCAGTATTTATGGAGACGATTGGTAGTGGTGAAGCCTTAGTTTTTTTTGATGGAACTTTTACCCACGGGACCTGGAAGAAAGACTCACGGACTTCTCGGACAAAATTTTTAGACTCAAAAGGCGAAGAAATAAAGTTTAATGCCGGAACTACTTGGATTGAGGTTGTGCCACCGAATACCAAGATTGTTTACTAAAAGTTGTCCAAAAAATTTTTAAATATTTAATTTGTGTTTTTTATTTTTGATCTTTAATCTTTGATTTTCTTATGCGGCTTACTTATCATCATAAAAAAAGAAGAGGAATTAAAGATTTTTTTAAAGTTTTAGGTCCAGGTGTAATTACTGGGGCGGCTGATAATGATCCTTCTGGAATAGTTACCTATACTCACGCTGGAGCAACAACTGGATTTAAGGCTCTTTGGTTAATACTTATTACTGCCCCGATGCTCGTGGTGGTTGAAGAGATGTCAGCTCGGGTAGGAATAGTTACTAAAAAAGGCCTGAGTATTCTTATAAAAGAGAATTTTGGGACTAAAATAACGGTGCTTTCAGCTCTAATCTTAATTATTTGTAATGTAGTCACAATTGGGGCAGATATAGCAGGAATGGCAGCGATTCTTGAGATTTTTACTGGGCTAAATTGGGTCTGGTTTATTTTTCCTATTGCTTTTGTTTTAGGTTATTTTTTGATATCCGAGAGTTACAAGACAGTAAGTCGATACTTACTTCTTTTAACTCCTGTATTTTTAGCCTATATTTTCGCTGGATTAATAGCTAATCCGAATTGGGGAGCAGTGATAAAAGATACCTTAGTTCCTCAGATTGACTTGAGTAAAGAATATCTTTTAGTAGTAATGGCTATTTTAGGAACGACAATTTCTCCTTATCTTATTTTTTGGCAAACCACAGAAGAGATTGAGGAAAAAAAGACAGTCAAAGATTTAAAAGATGAAAAGATCGATGTAAGGTCTGGAATGATTTATTGTAATCTAATCTCTTATTTTATTATTCTGTCAGCTGGAGCTTTAATTTTTTCAAGAAGTACTGGGGGTATGACATTGAGTAATATGGGCGATGCTGCTGCGGCCCTCAAAACTTTTGGAAGTAATGGTTCACTTTTACTTTTTTCAATCGGAATCTTAGGGTCAGGACTTTTAGCGATTCCAGTTTTGGCTTCTTCTACTGCTTATGCCTTGGCTGATACAATGCATTGGAAAGAAGGTCTAGATAAATCTATCTTTCAGGCTCGAGGATTTTATTTTATTTTAATTTTATCTTTATTATTTGGAGCTTCTCTGGCCTTTCTTAATATTCGGCCGGTTGATATGCTTTTTTATTCCCAGGTTTTACAGGGAATCCTAACCCCAATTCTACTATTTTTACTTATTCGGATTACTAGTAATTCTAAGATTATGGGAAAATATACTAATGGGATTTTTTCTAACACCATTGGTTGGATAACAGTAACTTTAATGTCTTTTGTTTCTATTGTGATGTTTTGGCAAATTATTTTCTAATGTCTACAGGTGATTATTATGTAGATTGCCGTAGATAAAAATCGTATTAATTTGCATTATTCACTAGTATAAAGTCTCAAGACTAATAAAATATTTGTAATAATTCGTAATCTTATGATCGGTATTTTTGATTCTGGAGTCGGAGGACTCTCAATTTTTAGAGAGATTAAAAAACTTTTGCCGCACGAAAGCATAATTTATGTTTCCGATTCTAAATTCTGTCCTTATGGTAATCTGCCTTCCCAAAAAATCCGAGAAAGGTCTTTTAGAGTCTCTCAATTTTTAGTTAGAAAAAAAGTTTCTTTAGTTGTAGTTGCTTGTAATACCGCAACTGTTAGTAGTCTTTCTTATCTTCGTAAAAAATTCAATTTACCAATAGTTGGAGTTGTTCCAGTAGTCAAGACAGCCACTACTTTAACCAGAAAGAAAAAAATCGCTATTTTAGCTACCAAAGCAACATTTAGAAGTAAGTATCACAAAGAGTTAATAAAAGAATTCTGTCAAGGAATAGAGGTAATTAATAAAGACTGCCCTGGATTAGTTGAATTGGTAGAAAGTGGTGAAATAAAAGGGGAAAAGATCAATACTTTACTCAAAGATTACTTAANNAGAGATTAAAAAAATAATCAAAAATAAAGCTTTTGTTTGCGATTCGGGACCAGCAGTAGCTCGTCAAGTAAATCGGGTTCTTTTAGCCGAGAATCTTTTAGAAAAAAGAAAAAATCCTAAATATACTTTTTATACCACAGGAAATAGAGATCAGTTTGAAAAAGTAGCCAAATCTTTATTAAGAGAAAAAGTTGACTTAAAAATCAAAAAAATTAAGATATAAAAATAAAGTTTCAAGTTAATAAATGGTAGAAAAACTTATTGATTTCTTTTAGATATTTTTTTATAATATAGCTATGTTTGAACAACTTTTTGGTTCAAAAACCAGAGTAAAGCTCCTAAACCTTTTCTTTACTAACCCTAACCGGTCTTTTTACGTTCGGGAAATTACCCGGACTATTAATGAACAGATTAATTCTGTTCGCCGTGAGCTTGAAAATCTAAAGAAACTTAATCTAGTAAGAAACAAAGAAAAAGCTCATAAGCTTTATTACAGTCTTAATCCTAAGTTTAAATTTACTGACGAGTTCAAAAAGATCTTCAATAGAATCGAAAAAGTTGATCGAGAAATTGTTGAGGAAGCAGCTTCAGCAACATCAGAGGAAAAGTTAGCGAAAGAATTTAAAAAAATTGGCAAGGTCTCTTATGCAAGCTTGGGGGGATATTATGTCCAGAATCCTCATAGTGAAATTGATATTTTTATTGTTGGCAAAGTTGACAGAAGGCCTCTCAAAAAGCTTATTACCAGACTTGAAACTGAAGCTGGTCGAGAACTTAATTATTGTTTAATAACTCAAGAAGAATTTAATTATCGTCAAATGCTTTATGACCGATTTTTGACCGAGATTCTTAATAGTCCCAAAATTATCCTTATAGATGAACTTGAACCTGAGGTCAAAATTAGTCCCAAGGCTGAGAAGCAAAGCTAAGACCTCAAACTCAAAGTTTTATAAGATAACCCTAAGCCTAAAAGCTTATGAGTAAAAATCGGATAAAAATTGACATCGAAACAACTGCGATTATAAAAATAATTATAGCTCTAATTTTTTTATGGTTAGTAATTTTACTTCGTGATATTATTGTTATTTTTATTTTAGCTTTTATTTTACAAGCAGCCCTGTCTCCCTTAGTAAAGAGAATGGAAAGGAAAAATATTCCTCGGCCTTTGGGAATATTTTTAGTATTTACAGCTTTAATTGGAGTTATTGTTTTTATTATTCAGTTAATTATCCCTCCTCTTGCTACTCAAGTTAGGAGCCTTGTTTTAAATTGGCCTCATCATATAGAAGAGATTTCTAATTATCTGGCCCAAATAGGAATTAATCTTAATTTAGAAGATATTAAAAATATTTTTGAGGTTAGTTTAACTCGAGGAGCTCCAGGAGTTATTTATACAGCCTTAGGAGTCTTTAGTGGAATTATCGGATTAATTTCGGTTTTGGTATTAGCTTTATATCTTTTGATTCAACAGCATAGTTTTGAGAATTTTGTTTCTTTATACATTCCAACTCGACATCAAGAAAAGATAAATCGAGTCTACAGAAGAATAACTCAAAAAATGAGTTATTGGATTCGAGGACAAGTCTTCCTTTCTTTTATAGTTGGAGTTTTGGTTTATATTGGACTTTTAATAATCGGGGTTAATTATGCTCTTATTTTAGCAATTGTTACAGGCTTTACAGAAATTTTACCAATTATTGGCCCCATATTTGCTGGTGGATTATCTGTTTTAGTTGCTCTTTCTGACTCACCAGTAATAGCACTTTGGGTAGTTCTTTTATATGTTTTAGTTCAGCAGTTTGAAAATCACTTTTTAGTGCCACAGATAATGAAAAAAGCCGTTGGTTTAAGTCCAGTAGTTATTATTGTTACCCTTCTTGTTGGAGCTAAATTAATGGGTATTTGGGGGATTTTATTAGCAGTCCCAGTTGGCTCGGCAATTTCAGTAGTTTTTCAGGAAGTAGTTAAATCTCAGAAACCAGCCTAATTCTAAGGAAGAGAATTAAGTGGAAATTACTTATTTAGGTCACAGTTGTTTTAGAATTATTGGTAAAAATCTTACCTGTGTTACTGATCCTTTTTCCGAGGATGTGGTTGGTTTAAAATTACCTAAACTTATTGCCGATGTGGTAATCGTTACTCATAAACACGCTGGTCATAGTGATTTAACAAAAATAAAGGATAATCCTCTAGTTCTAGATGGACCAGGAGAGTATGAAGTTCAGGGTTCGGAATTTAAAGGAATTTTGGCTTTTCATGATGAAAAAAGAGGTGAGGAAAGAGGAAGAGTTACTCTTTTTACTTTTGAAATTGATGATATTCGGATTTGTCACCTTTCGGACTTAGGAAGTGAACTAGATACCGAACAACTTGAAGAGATTAATGGTGTTGATGTTTTGATGATTCCTTGCGGTGGAGTAGTCACCATTAATTCGGAAATAGCAGCTAAATTAGTTTCTGAAATCGAGCCTAAAATTGTTATTCCAATGCATTATAGGATTGGGAAGATGACTGAATTCGAATCAGTAGAAAA
>JABAOH010173173.1_pt1 | contig 23785 bp, 27 predicted proteins | sample 7062181 | NCBI WGS metagenome assembly JABAOH01 (sample SAMN14538630, study PRJNA623070) | marine sediment metagenome | biome: marine biome [ENVO:00000428]; feature: marine pelagic biome [ENVO:01000023]; material: deep marine sediment [ENVO:00002113]; isolation source: pool of 5 deep marine... | reverse complement strand
TTCGCGATCGAGACCGGAGCCGCACACGACCTCGTGCTGACGCTCGGAGAGGAGCCCAACCTTCGCTGGAAGACGTACACGCGGTCTGTGGCTCGACTGCTCGCCGAATGCGATGTGGAGATGATCGTGACGCTGGGTGCATTCATAGGCCAGGTGGCACACACGCTCCCGGTGCCCATAGTCGGCGTGGCCACCGACCCGGCACTGGTGGAGCGGCACGGGCTACTCACCTCGCGCTACGAAGGACCCACGGGCATAGTCGGCGTGATGCTCGAGGCCTGCCGAGAGATCGGGATCCCCGCTCTGAGCCTTTGGGCGGCAACGCCCCATTATCTGGCCGCCAATCCCAACCCCAAGGCGATGCTCGCTCTCCTGTCGAAGGCCCAGCAGGTCCTCGAGATCGACATCGACACTCGCGAGCTCGAGGTGGCCGTGGGGGAGTTTCAGAACCGAGTCGACGAGGCCATGGCCGAGAACGACGATTTCGTGGGGTACGTCAAGCGTCTCGAACAAGAGGCTCCCGAGATGTCGTCGATCGACCCGGCCGAGGGCGGTGAGTTGATCAGCGAGATCGAGGATTTCCTGCGCGAGCGTTAGCGATTAGCGACTAGGCAACTCGGGAGCAGAGTCAGACTCCCGCGCCGCCGCGTCCCTCGCCCGCGGCAAACCGGGCTGCTCCGGCCGCCGCCGTGGCCAGGGCGATCCGGCCCTGGCGACGCTCCCGCGCCAAACCCTCCCCTGCGGGTCTTCCCAGCCCTTCGTAAACGGCTGCTCTGTCCGATCGCACGGTCGTCTGGGGAAACGCGGCGATCACCTCGGCCAGGTCCAGCGCTGCCGCCAGCTCCTCGTCGGGGGCGACGAGTCTGTCCACCAGCCCGAAACCATGGGCCTCGGTGGCCGAGACCGCTCTTCCCGTCAGAATCATGTCCAAGGCCCGTGACAAGCCGACTATCTGGGGAAGCCGCTGGGTGCCACCGTCCACCAGCGGGACTCCCCAGCGGCGTTCGAAGCAGCCAAAGACAGCGTCCTCTCCGGCCACCCGTAGATCGCACCACAACGCCAGTTCGAGACCGCCGGCGACACAATGCCCGGCAACAGCGGCGATCGTCGGCTTGGCCACTTCGAGTCGGGTCATGCCGAGGTATCCGGCGGGGTCATCCCAGAGGTCCATCGCCTTGAGGTCGGCGCCTGCGCAGAAGGTGCCGGCCGCGCCGGTGAGGATTCCGACGAGCGCCTCCTCGTCCGCGGCGAACCGGCGCCAGGCTGCGGCGAGCGCCTCGGCTGTTGCTCGATCGACGGCGTTCCTCACCTCCGGTCGGGCGATCGTGATGACGACGGCGTTACCGATCTGCTCGTAGTGGACGGCCATGGTGTCTCTCCGATGGGTCGCAATACACCGTTTCTACACTCCTGGCATGGCCGTCGATGACGTGATCAGGTGGTTCCACATCCTCGCCGCGACGGTGTGGATCGGGGGGATGCTCACGGTCGCTGCGCTCGTTCCGGCGCTGCGCAAGGTCGGTGTCAGCAGGGAACAGATCCAGGCGGCGGCGCGGCGTTTTGGCGTCGTCGCCTGGGCCGCGCTCAGCGTCTCGGTGGCCACTGGCATCACCCAGGTGATTCGCCTCGATGTCGAGCTGGCGGCCCCGCTGACCGTCAAGCTGATATTGGTCAGCGTCGCAGTGAGCCTCGCCTTCGTCCATCAGGAGATCGCCCGACATGCTTCCGCGGCGCTACGGGGCGCTATGGAGGCCGTACTCCTGTTGCTCGCTCTCGCCGTCCTGGGAGCCGCCGTCGCCCTCTGAGTCGGGCCGCTTCAGGTGACGTCGTCAAACGCAGCCAGGAGACGCTCGACATCTTCCATGGAGTTGTACACGTTGGGTGCCACCCGCACTGCGCTGCCGCGAACGCTGACATAGACCCCGTCGCGCGCCAGGCGTTCGCGGAGCCCGTCGGGGACGGCGCCGGGGAAGCGAACCCCGATGAGGTGGCCAAATCGGTCCGCTTCAGGCACGGGAGCCAACCCGAGTTCGCTGCTGCCTTGTTCGATCCGCGCGGTCAGGGGGGCAACACTGGCGGCGATCCGTTCCGGGTCCAACTCGGCGACGACCTGGAGGGCTGCCTGTGCCATGGGCACCAGCGTGAAGTTGCTGTATTCCCCCACGTCAAAACGCCGAGCGCCCGGCTGGTACTCATCGGTGTAGTCGACGAGCCGGGCGAAGTCCTCCGAGCCCTTTCGGCCGATCCACGTCGACTCGATCGGAGTGCCTTCGCGATGCTGCGGGGCGACCCACATGTACCCATAGCCGTACGGACCGAACTGCCACTTGTAGCCCACGGTTATCAGAAAGTCGGGTAGGACCGCCGATACATCGAACGGCACGGCACCCAGGGACTGCGAAACGTCGATGACGAGCGCCGCTCCGTGGTCTCGCGCTGCGGCCCCGATCGCAACGAGATCGAAGGCGCGGCCGTCTGTCCAATGAGCCTGCGGCACGGCGACGACGGCGGTGTTCGCGCCGATGGCTTCTATCACCGGGGCCGTCCAGTCACCCGCGACGGGGCGGGGCACGGTGGTGATCTTCCCGCCCTCCTCTTCGACCTTGGCCCGCCATGGATAGAGATCGGAGGGGAACTGCTCGTCGACGACGACTACGGAACGACCCGGACCTATCTCGAGATTGCGTGCCGCGACGCCGACTCCGTAAGACACCGACGGAATCAGAGCCACCCCGTCGGCGTCGCCTCTGATCAGAGCCGCGAACTGGCCTCGGAGCGCCTCGCCGGGTTCGTAGAAGTGAGGTGGCAGGATCTCCCACGGATGAGCCTGCTGAGCGACGGCACGCCGACCGGCATCCAGCACCGCATGCGGCTTCGGCGAGAAGTAGGCACAGTTGAGGTAGGCGACCCCGTTCGGGATGTCGAACAGGTGGCGTTGCGAAGGGAGTGGCGCTGCCACCGCCACCGTCTACTTCTTGCGCTTATGACGATTGGCGCGAAGACGCTTGCGGTACTTGTGCTTCGACATCTTCTTGCGCCGCTTCTTGATGAGGGAGCCCATCGAACCTCTGGTTGGCGAACACCTAGGTTGGTCGGTCCCCGGGCAGTCGGCAAACCGCCGTGGGTGTTGTGGGCCTCCCTATTAGCCTGCGCCGATGCCGCCAATCATTGGAGTCTCCAGCGGGCGCCGCATGGCCAAATCCCCAGAGGGTTTGACCCGCGCCCACGTCCTCTTCACCACCTACACGGAGATGATCAGAAGCGCCGGTGGGCTGCCCGTGATCTTGACGCCGGGCCCGCCGACCGAAGCGGAGGCGGCATTGGACGGAATTGATGCGCTACTCCTATCAGGGGGAGGAGACGTCGATCCTCCGCTATACGGGGGCAAGGATCACGAGTCGCTCTACTCCGTCGACCGGGGGCGAGACGAGTATGAGATCGCTCTTGCTCGTGCTGCTGCGGCGCGGCGCTTGCCGACCCTCGCCATCTGCCGCGGCATGCAGGTCCTCAATGTGGCTCTCGGTGGCACTCTGATCGAAGACATAGGCTCCGACCAGCCCGACGCGCTGCAGCATTGGACCAATGGGGCCGCCGTCACCAAGCCGCAGCACCTGGTGGAGATCGATCCGGGTTCAACGACCGCCAAGGCTCTCGAAACCGATGCGGTGACCGTCAATACGATTCACCACCAGGGCCTGCGCGAGCTGGCACCGCGACTCCGCATCACCGGCCGCAGCTCGGACGGTGTCATCGAGGCGGTGGAGCCCCGAGACGACGCCTGGCCTATGTGGGGAGTGCAGTGGCATCCCGAGTACCTGGGCGAGGGAGATCGTCCGTCCCTCGCCCTCTTCGAGGCGTTGGTGTCCGCCGCCGCCGGATAGGCTCGCCGCATGACATCCGAGATCGCCCTCGACGACAAGGTCGTCGTCGTCACCGGAGCGAGCCGGGGCATCGGTGCCTCCATCGCCGGCGCCGCTGCCGCGGCCGGAGCGAGAGTCGTTCTCGCCTCGCGCAAACAGGAGGGGCTCGAAGAGGTCGCCGGCCAGATCGAAGCCGCCGGAGGGAAGGCACTCCCCGTCGCCGCACACACGGGCAAGCCCGAAGCCGTCGAAGCGCTCTTCAACAGAGCCGTCGACGAGTTCGGTGCGGTGCACGGCCTCGTCAACAACGCCGCCACCAACGTCTACTTCGGGCCCATGCTGGCCATCGAGGAGCCGGCCTGGGACAAGATCTTCGAAGTCAACGTGAAGGGCTACTTCAACGCCAGCCGGGCATTCGCCGCCGTCGCCTCGGGCGGGGGCGCCATCGTCAACATCGCCAGCGTCGCCGGGATGCGCGCCGCCCCACTCCAAGGCGTCTACGGCATGACTAAGGCGGCCGTGATATCGATGACGCAGACGCTCTCGGTGGAGCTCGGCTCGGGCGGGATCCGGGTCAACGCCATCGCTCCGGGCCTGGTGGAGACGAGGTTTTCCCGGGTGCTGGTCGAGGACGAAGCCCTGCGGAACACCTTCGTCAAGCGAACCGCCACCGGGCGCCATGCCCAGCCCGAGGAGATCGCCGGAGCCGCCGTCTACCTCCTCTCCGAAGCCGCCTCGTACATGACCGGCCAAGTCATGGTGCTCGACGGCGGGATGACCGCCACCTAGTGCCCCTGGTCGACCTCAGCCACGTGGTCGAGGCCGGGATGACCACTTACCCCGGGCTTCCCGGGCCGAGCATCACCGACTTCATGACGCGCGAGGAGTCGCGGTCCCATTACGCAGACGACGTCGAGTTCCACATCGGTCGCATCGACCTCGTCGGCAACACCGGCACCTACCTGGACACAGCGTTCCACCGCTGGTCGTCCGGGTCCGATCTCGCCGACCTTCCCCTGGAGCGGGTGGCCGCGGTGCCGGGAATGATCATCCGCAGCCCCGGCCCCGAACTCGGGGCCGATCTGATCGCAGGTCGCGCCCTCACCGCGATGGCCGTGCTGTTCAACACGGGTTGGGACCGCCACTGGGGGAAAGACGAGTACGGCTCTGCCGAGCACCCCTTCGTTACTGAAGCGCTGGCCAGGCCGCTGGCGGAGCACGCCCCGGCGCTCGTCGGCATCGACTCGGTCAACATCGACGACACCCGGGGCGGGGACCGGCCCGCACACTCTGCGCTGCTGGAGGCCGGCATCCCCATCGTCGAGCACCTCACTCGGCTCGACGTGGTGCCCGAGTCGGGTTTTCAGTTCAGCGCGGTGCCGGTCAAGGTGCGCGGGCTGGGAACGTTCCCGGTGCGCGCCTACGCGAGTTGGTGACCAGTCACCAGTCACCAGTCTCCAATTGAGACCTGTGACTAATGACTGATGACTAACGCCTACGAAAGCGGCCTCAAGAACAGATTCCTCTTGCCGGCCCTGAGATCGGGAGGGCCGGCGCGGCGCACCACACGTACCGATTTGGAGCCTGCCAGCCCCGCTACGAGCAACGCCTCCTCCTCGATCTGTTCCCACTGCGCTCCGGTGAAGGACTTGAACGGAGCGACGAAGATCTCGAGGTCGTCGTCTTCCCTCCCCAGGCTCCAGATGCCGGCGACGGTCCCGTCGAGCAACACCGCCGAAGTGGCATTGCCGCTGCGGTCGTAGACATAGCGGAGGAGCGCATCGGGGAGGAGCCGGCTCCGGTCTCGCCACGTGACGAACAGGGCGTCCCAGGTGGGGAGGAGCCGGACACCTTCGGGAACGGGAGCCTCACCCCGCACTCCGAACATTGCTTCACCGGCGCGGGGAACGGCGCCGTCGGCGACGGCGTGACGCGCTTCGGTCTTGGTGAGTCCGCCCCACCAGGCGAGGTCCTCGATGGTCGCCGGGCCGAACGCCGCGAAGTAGAGCCGGGCGAGCTCGGCGCGAGCTTCATCCGGGTCGGGACCATCGACATCGACTTCCGGCAGCCAGTCTTCCCAGGGTGTGTAGGCGATCTGGGCGGAACGCCATGATGAGAAGCGGCGCAGGCCGACGAGCCTCGCCTCGGTCGCCATCAGGCTGATGACGAAATCGAGAGCGGCGCGATCACTCTCTCCGGGATCGAGTCGATCCTTGATCTCGGCCTTCGTCAGGGCGGTGCCGCCGCGGAGAACGTCTACGACCCTGTCGGCCCACACTTCGTAGGTATCCGACACGAGCACTTTGTCGACGTACCCGCGAAAGGAGCGGGCGTTCCTGGCTCGGGTTGCCGGGACCACGATAGGAAGGAGCTCCACCGGCATCAGGAATGCGCTACCCCGCAGCGTGCGCACGCCTATGGCGGCGCGATCTTCGAGCAACCGCTCCAGGTCGGCGGTCCGATAGTTGGGAACCCGAGCGGCCAGCTCGAGGTGACAAACGGGTGGGGAGACGTAGAGCCCTAGCGAGTCGCGCAGAGTCTCGGTGAGGGAGGCAGGCCGCCGGTCGAGGTGCGTAGCCGCCCAGGGGACCGCGACCGTGCTCATCGAACTGGGACTTCCCCGATCATTCGAGCCGGACCCCGGTGCGATCGATCTCGAGATCGAGCACCCGGCCGGCGCCACCCAACTCGGATTCCAGGGCGGCGGCAACGCCGTCGAGCGCCGACTCGTCGACGAAAGCGATGACCGATGGGCCCGCACCACTCCATGAGGCAAAGAGAGCCCCGGCGCTCCTGGCCGCCTCGATCAGCCGAGCCGGCGTGCCTGTCAGCTCGCTGCGCACCGACTCGTGCATCTCGTCGCCGCTCGCTGCGGCGAGCGTCTCCGCATCGGCGGTGCGCAGCCCTTCGACCAGCATCGCCACCCGCGAGGCCGTGCGCACCGCTACTTCCCGCGAAACCTCGCTTGGCAGGATCCGACGCGCCGCCGGCGTCGACAGCACCTCCTCGGGCACTGCCACCGCCACGTGAAGAGACGGATGGACTCCGAATCGATGCACACCGCCTTCGGCGGCCACGGCCACCAATCCTCCGTACGTGGCCGCGGCGACGTTGTCGGGATGCCCCTCCACCGCCGCGGCGCGCTCGAAGATGCCGTCGCGGTCGGTCTCGCCGCTTATCGCTGCCGTAGCGGCGACGAGCAGTGCCGCGCTGGAGCCAAGGCCGCGACCGACCGGGATGTCCGAGTCGATCTCTACGGCAAAGGGACCCTGATCGCCAGCCGCGGCGCGCAGCATCTTGACCGTCTCCGGCGTCGCCTCCACCCCTGATGAGGAAGCGCTCCAATCAGGAGCCGCGGCGACGGTGACGCGGCACCGCTGGGCGAGGGCGAGCGCCATCACATCGAAGGCGGGCCCCAGGTTGGCCGACGACGCAGGCGCCGATGCCTTGGTCATGACGAGGGGCCTACTTCGACGAAGATTCGGGTCGCCTCGGGCACGAACTGACGGACCTTCGCCTCAATCGCCTCCACCAGCTCTGCCACCGCGGCGCCAGAGAGCCCTATGTCGACGACCACATCCATGTTGACCAGGATCTCCTCGGGTCCCAGATGCATGGTGAGAAGGCGATCGACCGTCTCGACCTCCGGGATCGAAAGGGTGGCGGCACGAATCGCCGAGCGCGCGGTGCGGCTGGCGGCCTCCCCCACCAGCAACCCCTTCGTCTCAATGGCCAGGATCCATGCCGTCACGGTGAGCAGCACCCCGATCGCTATCGAGGCGACGCCATCCCAGCGCGCGTCGCCGGTGGCCTCACCGATGAGGAGTCCCGTCGCCGCGATGACGATGCCGATGACGGCGACCGCGTCCTCGAAGAGGACCACGATCAACGCCGGGTCCTTGGAGTCGCGAATCGTGCGCCACGCGCTGCGTCCGCCGCGGCGTCGGTTGAACTCCCGAAGCGCGGGAATGAAGGCGATGAAGATCTCGAAGGCGGCCGCGATGCCCAGAACGATGAGATTGAAGGCGAGACCACCCGTCTCGTGCTCCGGATGACGAACACGGTCCAGTCCCTGCATGAAGGCAACGACACCGCCGCCGACGAACAGAAAGACGGCAACGAGGAAGGACCAGAAGTAGAGCTCCTTGCCGCGACCGAACGGGAACTGCACCGTTGGTCGGAATTTGCTGGCAGCAGTTCCTCGCAGGAGGAACACCTGGTTGCCTGAATCTGCCACAGAGTGGAAAGCCTCGGCCAGCATCGCTGCGCTCCCGCTGATCGCGGCGGCGATGAATTTGAGGACGGCGATCAGGGAGTTGGCAGTGAGCGCCAGCAGCACCAAGACGCGTGATTCGGAGGAGGCCATCCGGCCCGGAGTCTAAGGAGCGCCGAACTCAGACTGCGATGGCTAGCCGACGCTCGGCGCGCCGTCCATAGGCCACCACCAGCGGTGCCATCACGAGGCAGATAAGGGCGGCCACCCCAACCTCGAGAAGGACGTCGCCGCCAGTGCTTCCGAGCACACCGACCTCGTATATCGGGTTGAGGAAGTAGTAGGTGGGCACGAACTTCGGGATCCACTGCGGCAGGCTCGGCCAGATCGTGAAGATCACGGGCAGAAAGATGATCATCCCTCCCGCCTTGATCGAGGTGAAGAGGGTGTTGGCGTCCCTGGCCCACAGCCCGAGTACCAGGCCCAGCTCGGCGAGCATCACCGCGCCGAGAGCCACGATCAAGGCAAGCAAGGCCGGCTGCCCACCGAATGCATCGTTCAGGGCAAGCGTCACCATCGCCATCGCCGTCGCCAGGCCGGCGGCGACCGTCCCTTTGGCGAACAGCACATCGCCCATCCGCGCCGGAGTGATCAAGAGGGCTTCGATCGTTCCGGCCTCGCGCTCCTCGACTAGGGAAGCCGCGGGGAGGAAGAGCCCCGCGATGACGACCGCGTAGAGGACCATCATCGGCACCAGCCGGTCGGCGATGGGAACCCCCGCTTCTTCCCCAACCCGCGTGACAAGCACTTCCACGGGGGACGCGGCGCCGGTGACATCTCCCACGACACCCGACACCACGGCGGCGAGCAGCGCTCTCGTGCTGGCAAGGCTTGAGCCCGACACATAGAACTCCACCCCGTCCTTTGTCAGATCGCGGGGAAGGACGAGGCCGGCGTCGAGATCGTTGTCCTCGACCATCCCCAGCAGTTCCTCGGTTCCTTCGACGACCGTTGTATCGATCTCCTCAAGAGCGAGCAGGGCCTCCGTGACCGAAGACCGTCCCGGATCGTGGACACCAAGGCGCGGCTCTGGGTCGAACAAGGATCCAAAGACGCCGGCGATGAGGAAGGTGATCAAGAACGGCATGGCTATGGCGTATAGGAACACCGGCGAGCGCGGGCCGAGCCGGAGATCCTTGACGATGAGGCGGAGTGATATGCGAGAGGTCATAGTGCCGCAACCCTTCTTCTCAGACTCACTACACCGGCGCCGAAGAGGACAACGCACCAGCCGGAGAGCAACGCCAGCGACGGGCCTATGTCCATGAGCCCGGCCCCATCGACCGTCACCTGCACGATCGAGTCGACCAGGCCATAGGAGGGCAGAGCCTCAACCCACAGCGCCGGCGAGCCTGGGAAGAGGACACCGAAGGCCGGAATCGTCAGCGGAATCATGAAGACCATGCTGATGAACAGCACGCTCAGGAAATCGCGCCCGAAGGAGCCGGCGAGCATCCCGAGACCGGTGACCAGCACCGCTCCCAGCAGCAGGATGAGAAGCATGAGCGGGGCGTTGACCGCGAACCCGCCGATCAGGCCGAGGAGCAGGGCCGCCTCGCCAAATGCGAGCAGGGTCCCGAGAAACCCCTTGGCGACGAGGAAGTCGACGATCGTCGCCGGAGTCGCCAGAACCGCGATGACGGTCCGGCCCTGCACCTCGGTCGCTACGAGCGAAGCCAGCGCGAAGGTTTCGACCATCAACACGAAGAACGCCAGCAGCGGCCGCATTTGCTCGCGCAGCGAGATCTGATCGCCGATCCGGTCCGTTCCAAGCACGGTGGTCTCGATGACTGGCTGAGCGCTCGACAGGTCACCCGTCAGCCCAACAACCACACCATCGACGAGCCGTTCGGCGAGGAAGCGGAACTGATCGGGAAGAGAGGCAGGAACGACCACCTCCACCACGACGGGGCGTCCCGCCTCGAGGTCGGCCGAGAAGCGATCCGGAAAGACGATGCCGATAACCGGGTCGCCTTCGGCAATAGCCGTCACCAGGTCGTCGCGGGATTCGAACGCAGAGACGTCGAGGCCGGGTCCCACCGCCTCCAATGGATCCTCACCCACGGCATGGTGGACACCGATCGACAGTGTCTCGTCCACGCTGGAGGGGAGCAGCCAGAAGACGATCGCGTAGGTGATGATCCCGAGGACCGTCATGAGCACGAAGAAGCGGTCGCGCGCGAACGCCTTGAGGTCCTTGCGGACGATCGTCGCCACGACGCGGGATTTCATCCTTCGAGCCGCCTCCCCGCAAAGGTCACGAAGACGTCCTCGAGCGTGGCTTCTTCGGTGTGAATGGTGAGGATGTTGGCGTTGGCCACCGCGGCGCGCACCTTGTCCTCCGCGCCGGTCTCATCCAACTCGACGACTACCTCACGGATCTCACCATCGAGGGAGTGCCGCACGCGAACGGCGCGCTTGCCGTGCTCCAACTTGAGGGCCTCCGGCGCATCGAGCGCGAGGATCTTGCCGGCGTTGATGAAGGCGACTTCGTCGGACAGCGCATCCGCCTCCTGCATGTCGTGGGTGGTCAGAAGGATTGCCACGCCGCGCTCGGCCTCTGCTTTGATCAGGCCACGAATCGCCCGCGCCGACACCGGGTCGAGCCCATCCGTCGGCTCGTCGAGGAACAGCACATCCGGAGAGTTGACGAGGGTCCGAGCCATCATCAGCCTCTGCCGCATGCCCTTGGAGTAATCGGCGACTCGGTCCTTGCGCCGGTCGGCGAGGCCGACCCGCTCCAGCAACTCCAGTGTGTCGATGTCTTCGAGCCCGAAGAGTCTCCCGAAGAAGCGCAGGTTCTCCTCGGCCGACATCGCCGTGTAGAGGTTCTTCTCCTCGAAGCACACCCCTATCCGCGCCTGGATCTCCTCGCGCCGGTCCGGCATCGGCAGTCCGAGTATCTCGATGCTCCCGCCGTCGGGAAGCAACTGGCCCGTCAGCATCTTGATGGTTGTCGACTTGCCCGCACCGTTGGGGCCGAGGAATCCCAACACTTTGCCGGGCCCGACAGCGAAGGAGACTCCATCGACGGCGCGCTCCGACCCGTAAGAAAACGACAAGTCGGCGACACGAATCGCAGGATCGCTCATGACCGGAATCTCCCGCTCGGCAGACGAACAGGTTATGCCAGCAGGCCATCCGGCCCCATGGGCCGTCCTGCCCTTCCCGGGTGACGTTGTGCCAGACCCAGGCCTGCCGGGTGATCACAGCAGTGCGATACCCTCCCGTCCGTGGCTCGCCCGGCGATCGTGCTCGACTCCCTCACCAAGTCATACGGGAAGGCCCGCGGTGTGGTCGATCTCGACCTCGAAGTCCGCTCCGGTGAGGTCTTCGGTTACCTCGGTCCCAACGGCGCCGGAAAGACGACCACGATTCGCACCCTCCTCGATCTGATCCGGCCCACTTCGGGCTCGGCCACCGTCCTCGGTCTCGACTCGCGAAAGGACTCACTCGAAATACGCCGTCGCGTGGGATATCTGCCAGGAGAGCTCTCGCTGTACGAGGCGATGAACGTTCGCGAGACACTCGAATACCTGTGCCGCCTGCGCGGCGGCGCCGGCAAAGACCGCATCGCGCCACTCGCCGAGCAATTCGAGCTCGACCTGACGCGGAAGGTCGGCGACCTGAGCACAGGAAACAAGCAGAAGGTCGGCATCATCCAGACCTTCGCACACGAGCCTGAACTGCTGGTGCTCGACGAGCCGACCGCAGGGCTCGATCCCTTGATGCAGCAGAACGTCTACCGCCTCATAGACGAAGCCCGGGACGAGGGCCGGACGGTGTTCCTCTCCTCGCACGTGCTTCCCGAAGTGGAACGGATCGCGGAGAGGGTCGGGATCATTCGTCTGGGCCGCCTCATCGAAGTGGCAACGGTCGACGAGCTCAAGGAACGGGCCGTGCGCGTCGTCGAGGTCCGATTCGACGGGACTCCCCCCTCCCAGAGCGAGCTGATGGCGATACCCAACGTCGTCTCGGTGACCGAGCGGCGCACGATGAGCCAGATCCGCATCGAAGGATCGATGGATGCCTTGATCAAAGCACTAGCCGGTCATGAAGTCGCCGCATTGCGCAGCGAGGAGGCCGACCTCGAAGAAGTCTTCCTCGACCTGTACCGGGAGGCGGACGACGAATGACCGTCTTCTGGCGCACCCTCCGTTCCCGCAAGCGCTCGCTGCTGGCATGGTCGCTCGGTCTCATCGGGCTGCTGGGCGTCACCGTCGCCGCCTATCCCTCCGTGGCCAACCAGGAGGGCTTCAGTGACATCGTCGACGAGTACCCGGAGTTCGTCCAGGAGATCCTGGGCCTTGGTGCCGGCATGTCGATCACCGAGCCGGCCGGATACCTCAACAGCCAGGTGTTCACCAACATGCTGCCTCTGGTCTTCATCATCTTTCTCGTCTCCTTCGGCGTCCGGGAGACGGCCACCGATGAGAAGGAAGGCACGCTCGACCTGGTGGCGGCCCATCCAATCGGACGGCTTCGCCTGATGCTGGAGAAGGTCGCGGCTCAGCTCGTCGCAGGCGTCGGCCTGGCCTTGCTGGCCATCGCCGTATTCCTGGCATCGACTCCACTGGTGGACATGGAGATCGGCGCCGCCGCCCTGTGGGGCGCCACCACATCGGTGTTCCTGGTCGGCTTCGTCTTCGGGACGCTGGCGTTCGCCCTCGGGGCGGCCACGGGTAAGCGGGCGATCGCCCTCGGTGGAGCCTCCGGTCTCGCCATCGCCACCTTCGTCCTCTGGGGCCTGGCGGCGGTGATCGAGGGGATCAGCAGCCTGGAGCGGCTCAGCCCCTTCTTTTGGGCCCTCACCGGGGATCCAATCCTCAATGGGGTCCAAGCCGGGAACGCTCTCTTGCTGTCCGGAGTGGGTCTTGTCTTCGCCGCGGCCGGACTGATGCTGTTCAACCGACGGGATCTTGGTGTTTGACCGGCGTCTCTGACAACGATCAAACAGTTACCAGTTCTCGACCGCTTCGCGACAGATCTAAGCGACGCGCCTTGCCGGCCGTCTACGCCGCCACGTCGAGTTCCCGTATGTGCCGCGCGTTCGGGAACGGAAAACTCGACCCCCGTCATCGGCGACGCCAGGTGAAGCACGTAGCTGCGATCACCGGCCACGGGATCAGGAACGGGGAACGGACTACAGCCTCTCGCGGAAGAACTCCTCGAGATGCCGATACCAATCGGCCGCGTCGCCCCATTCGGTGTGGGTTCCTCGCATGAACACGATTTCCGCCGGGCCGGGAAACGCCTGGTGCAAAGCCTTTGCGGCGGCTACCGGCACCACTTCGTCGGCGACCGCGTTGAGCAACAGCACCGGTCGGTCGACCACGGCGGTGGCATGCACGGCAGGGTCGGTCATCTCGAGAGCTTCTGCCGCAGCGGGATCCACCCGGCCGAATCGCAGTGGGTAAGAGACTCGCGTCGAGCCGGCAATTACGAAGGCGGCTGCACCGATTCGCTCGTCCGCGGCTAGGAGAGGGACGCCGTGCAACCCCCCCATCGAGAAGCCGGCAAAACCGATCGGGAGCTCCGGCCAGCGACCACGAATCCCATCGAGAAGACGACGATGGTCGCGCACCGACCGCACCATGAGATCGACGCGAGTCGCAATAGGATCCGCGATGGCCTCATCGCGATCGCCGTGCCCGGGCGCGTCCATGGCGATCACGGCGCCGGCCGAGCGAGTGAGCCATTTGGCCGAAACTTCGATGTAGCGCGCCTTTCGGCTGTTGTCGGCGCCGTGGGCCATCACCACGATCCTCTTCGGATCGTCCGGCAGATGGGCATCGACGAGGACCCGATCACCCGCCGAGCCTTCGATGACCCACGTCTCCGCCGTCCGTCCCCGAGTCGCAGTGGCCGCCACAACCTCGGGCGGCGGCCCGGGCTGATAGGAGAGGTCGAGCGTCACCGCTCCAGGACCCGCACCTCGTCGCGCCGCACCGTCCCTCCGAGAGAGGCCCTTCCCGGCGCCCAGTCCAAGTGAATCGTGGACGGATGGCCCATCTCAGCGCCCTGGTGGATCCGCAGCGTGCCGGCCGGGTCACCTTCGAAGGATCGTATGGCGGCGTAGGCGGAGGCCGCGCTACCGGTGGCAGGATCCTCCGGCACACCGGCGTCGGGAGCGAAGAACCGGACCCTGAGGTCCTCACCTTCCGCGCCCACGAGATAGGTCATCGAAGCCCCCTGCGCTGCCAGAGCGGGGATGTCCGGCTCGGCGGTGGAGACGGCATCGGCCGATCCGAGATCGAGGACCAGATACGGCAGCGGCATCATCGCCCGCCAGGCCCTGACCGGCGGCGGGAGGCCGGCTTCGGCTGCGATTGCCGCCGCGTCGGGAGCCGGCGTCACGTCCCCGACCAGCGGTGTGTCGACCCAGGTCAGTTCGCCCTCGCTACGAAACAGGATCTCGCCGACTCCGCAGACGATTCGGTCGACCGTGCCGGGACCCAGCGTCGCCAACACCCACGCCGCACCCACCAGAGGGTGACCGGCGAAGGGAAGCTCCATACCGGGGGTGAATATCCGAACCGTGGGGTCCTTCTCGGCAGGCCAATCGATGAAGATCGTCTCCGAGAAGCCGAGCTCGGTGGCGATGATCTGCATCGTGGCGTCATCGAGTCCGGTGACGTCGTTGATGACCCCCAGGTGGTTGCCGCCATCATCTCCCCGGGTGAACACCCGCAACACCTGGCAGGGTCTCATGAGTGGGACGGTAGTGGCCTGTGCGAAGCGCGTAAGTGGACGAAGCGGTAGCCAGTAGCCAGTATCCAGCAAGACGCCCCGACTACTGGCTACTGGTTACTGAAGTGGACATCTTCAATCTCAACGAACTGCTCGCCCAGCTGATCCTCGCCCTCGGCGCCGCTCTGCTCATCGGCAACGCCTACGCCCTCGTCCAGGACAGAAGGGGGGTGAAACCGAAGAACATGGAGGGAGAGTTGCGCCGCGGCCGGGCATGGTGGCTAATGGGGGTCGGGCTCGTCATCGCGGTATGGGGGTTGGCCAGCCTGGCCGCCCGCTGACGGAGCTTGGCGAATGGGTACAGTGGCGCCCACCGCGGGTGTAGTTCAATGGCAGAACACAAGCTTCCCAAGCTTGATACGGGGGTTCGATTCCCCTCACCCGCTCCACGGCGGCCGGTTCTTCACGCCTAGCCGGCAGAGAGGCTGGNNGGGGGTTCGATTCCCCTCACCCGCTCCAGTCGGGACCTGACCGTCGGCCCCCGCCGCCTACTCGGCGGCGGAACCCTCCTCGCCGACAGCGCAAGCAACCCATCCCGCACGGCTCGCGTCATCACGGTTCGGACAGGCCCGTATCGCTGACCTCTGCAGCGCGGAGAAGGTTCGATTCCCCTCACCCGCTCAAGCCGGCTCGCCACAGGCGAGCCGGCTGGCCGTTAGCCGTTAGCCATTAGCCACGTGCCTCTCCCTCCAGGGGGAGGTGTCGTAGCCGCTAGGCGGCGACGGAGGGGGTAGGCGAGCGCAGCGAGCCGATTCCCTTCACCCGCTCGAGAGGGCCCGCCGACGGCGGGCCCTCAGTCGTTAGTCGTTGGTCCTCAGCCAAGCGCGTTCGGCGAGCCGTAGAGTGGCCCTATGGCCAAGGGCTATGTGGTCGTGTTGCTCGATGTCGCCGACTACGACCTCTACGCCGACTACGCCATGCGGGCATCTGACATCGAGGGGCACTACGGAGGCCGCGCCGTCGTCGTCGGTGACGCCGAGGAGGTCGTGGAAGGAACCTGGCCGGCGGAGCGCATCGTCGTCCTCGAGTTCCCCTCGATCGACCAAGCCCGGGCCTGGTACGAAGACCCCGACTACCAGGACTTGATCCCGCTGCGGGAGAGAGCGGCCGAGTCGCACATTCTCCTCATCGAAGGCCACGGTGGCTGATCGGGCTCCGACAGGCAACACCTCGATTCGCCGTCTTCCCGGAATCAGTTACCGTGCCGCGCCTCAGGACGCCATGGCGCGTCCGATCTGACTTTCGCCTCCAAGAACAGCCTCCCCATGCTCCTCACCATTCTCGGTGTCGCCCTCGTCTTCGTGATGAGAATCGTCGATGTCTCCCTGCAGACGATCCGCATCGTCGTCCTCATGAGGGGCCATATCCGCCTCGCCGCACTACTCGGCTTCTTCGAGTCGCTCACCTGGGTGATCGCCGCCTCGCTCGTGTTCGCCAACCTGGGGAACCCGGTGCGGGCGATCGCCTTTGCGGCCGGGTTCGCCACCGGAGTTCTGATGGGAGGCTGGCTGGAGAAGCGGATCGCCATGGGTAACTCGTTCGTCCGAATCGTCGCCCCGGTGGCCGCCGCGTCCGTTGCACCCGCTTTGCGCGACGCTGGGTTCCCGGTCACAGTCATCAACGCCGAAGGACGGGACGGCGAGGTGCGTATCTCCTTTCTCGTGGTGAAGCGGCGCCGGTTGCCCGACGCCCTGGCATTGATCAGGCAGGTGAACGCAGAAGCGTTCGTGACGGTCGAAGAGGTGAATCTCCCCGACTTGGAGCGTCTTCGCCGCGGGGTAGCGGTCCGCAAGTAGGGCGCGCGACGACGGGGCCAGCACGGCCCCGTCGTCGGTCGTCTTCAGGCTGCGGTGATCGCCCCGGAACCCGGTCCTTCGGCAGAATCACCGAAACCGGCCCCGAAGCCTCCTCCGCTGCGGAAAGGACGCTTGCCTGCCCGTCCGGGGATCTCGGAATTCACCATTTCGGTGATCTTCTCCTCGGCGGCGACCAGCTTGTCGTCGGCCTCGGACTCCTCGATCTTGCCGTCGGCGACCGCCTGATCGAGCCGTTCGGCGACTCGGCCGACCAAGAACTCGATCAACTCGGCACCACTCGAGCCGTTGGCCGCGGCCAGCTCGGCCAGGGTGTCGTAATCCTGGAGAGCCTCACGAAACTCTTCACCTTCCATGCCGAGGAACTCGGCGATCGCCCCGAGATGAGGACGACGAGGGTGACGGGGGTTGAACCCACTTGCCAAAGCCTCGGCAACAGCCTCTGCCTGGTCGTCGGTGAGCGTGCCGTCGTCCACGAGAGGCTCGAGCTTCTCGATGATCCTGGCGTAAGCCGGGGTCTCGGTGATCGGCACCGTGTCGTCGGCGTCACCCGTCTGTGCCAGGGCCATGCCCGAGATGGCGAGAGCCGCCACCACGAGCACGGTGATCCCGATCTTGAGCGTCTGCTTCATCACGACCTCCTGTTCTGTGATTCAGCGGTGACCAGCCTCCGGCCTGCCGGTTCGAGAACTGTTAAGCGTCGCTGGGAAACGGCCAGCGAGTCCCTAAGAGGTCGATGAGGGCGGACGCCGACGGCCTCGGGCCGGGTGCAGCGAGGTTGTCCGTCGTCCGCTGTCCGGACCCCGTACGACCGAGAAGGACTGGAGGGGATCCGGAGAACGGAAGACGGGCAACGTTCACCGACCACCGCCGCCCTCGCCACCTACGATCAAGGCCGTGATCCTCAGCGACATCTCCATCCGGGCGGCACTGGAGACGGAACGCATCCGAATCGACCCCTTCGACCCGGCGATGGTTCAGCCGAGCAGCGTCGACGTGCGGGTCGACCGCTACTTCCTCGTGTTCGAGAACCACCGTTATCCGCTCATCGATCCCAAACTCCCCCAACCCGACCTCACTACCGAAGTGGCCACGGAGATCGACCAGCCCTTCATCCTCCATCCCGGGGAGTTCGTGCTTGGTTCGACCCTCGAGGTGGTTCGCCTCGGCAACGACATCGTCGCCCGTCTCGAAGGAAAGTCGTCACTGGGCCGGCTGGGGCTGCTCATCCACTCCACCGCGGGCTTCGTCGACCCCGGCTTCGAAGGCCACCTCACGCTCGAGCTCTCCAACGTGGCGAACCTCCCCATCGCCATCTACCCGGGGATGAAGATCGGCCAGCTGTCCTTCTACGAGCTGAGCACGGCTGCGGAGAACCCGTACGGCAGCGACGAGGCCGGATCGAAGTATCACGGGCAGCGCGGACCGACGGCGAGCCGGATCCACGAGGACTTCGAGGGGTGACCTCGGTACTGGGGCTCGATCTGGGCGGCACCAACATCAAGCTCGCCCGGGTGGAAGCAGGTGCAGAAGGTGACCCGAACATCGCGGCGACTGCCGTGCACCCCACACCGGACGGAAGGTCTCCTGAGGCCGTCGTCGCCCGGCTCGCCGAGTTGACGACGGAGGCGCTGGACGCGCTCGGCCTCGGCATCCCGGGGCAGTTCGATGCGGCCACTGGGGTGGTGCGCGACCTGCCCAACCTTCCCGGCCCGTGGTCCGGGTTTCCGTTGCGCGCCGAGCTCGAATCCGAGACGGGACTACCGGTGTCGGTCGTCAACGACGCCCAAGGGTTAACGCTCGCCGAGAGTCGGCTCGGCGCCGGACGCAAAGCGCACAGCGTCGTCGGCATGGCTCTGGGAACGGGGATCGGTGGTGGCATCGTGATCGGCGGCCGGATCCACTCCGGTGCCCACGGGACCGCGGGCGAGATCGGCCACCAGGTCATCGTCGCCGACGGCCCCGATGACTGTAGCTGTGGCAATCGGGGGTGCCTGGAGTCCCTGGCGAAGGCAGCGGTGATGGCCCGGCTGGCCGGACGTGACTCGGCCGAGGATGTCTTCGCCGCGGCTGTCTCCGGCGACGAGCGCGCCGTAGCGGCCATTGCCACCGTCGCCGACTACATCGGTATCGGCATCGCCAACGTCCTGACGATCGTCGACCCGGATGTGGTCGTCATCGGCGGCGGGATAGCCAACGCCGGCGATGCCCTCCTCGAGCCGATCCGTGCCGCCGTGGTCCGGCGCAGCCGGATCGTCGCCGGCGATTCGGTGAGGGTCCTCCTCGGCGCCCTCGGCACAACAGCCGGCGCCGTTGGGGCAGCCTTGGTCGCTATTGAAGAACTCGGGAAGTGACCAAGGAATGAACGCACCGCGGGTGCCAACCTTCGACTTCGACGCGTCGACCCTCGAAGTCCGCGAGTACAACTGGGCGCGCCCCTTCTCCAACTTCCTCCCCGGCATCGCCGGTATCTGGGGCGTGCCGGCTTGGACATTCTGGGTGAGCAGGGGACAGGCGATCGCCGGTCTGGGATCGAAGGATCGTGACGGTCAGATACTCGAGTTCATGTCGTTCAACAAGGCCTGCCACCGGGTGACGACTGAGGGCTTTCGGACGTTCCTGCGTATCGACGGGGGAACCGTCTACGAGCCCTTTCGCCGCACGGACGAACCGCGCGTCGTCCAGGCGCTGCGGGTCTCCCCGGCCGAGTTCTCGCTGACCGACCGGAACGAAGAGCACCAGGTAGAGGTGACGGTCACCTACCACACCCTTCCCGGCCAGCGCGCCGCAGGGTTGGTGCGCTGGGTGTCCGTTCAGGATCTCTCCGGTCGGGAGCGCCGGCTCGAATGGATCGACGGAGCGCCTCGGGTCCTCCCCTATGGGGTCGATCAGCACGGGATCAACGTCATCCCCCGTCACATTGAAGCCATGATGGGTGTGCATCAGCGCGGCAGAACGATGCTCTTCCGCCTCGACCAATCAGCGGCGGATACGGCCGCGGTCGAGCCGATCCACGGCGCTACCTTCTACTGGGCGCCGCAGCTGTGGAACAACGCTGTCCAGGTTGTCGACCCCGTCGCCGTGTTTGGAGACCAGTTCGCCTTCGACCGGGCACGCGTGTTCGAGCAGGGGGGATTCGCTGCCATTGCTACGGCCCGCGCAATCCTCGAAGGGAGAACGCCTTGCGCATTCACCGCGGCCAGCGACATCCTGGAAGCGGGCGCAGAGATCACCTTCGTCTCGATCCTCGGCCGTACCGAACGCGAAGAGGACCTCGATGCGCTCACCGCTCTCGACGAAGCCGATCTGGCCCGGCTTCGCGCCGAAAACCAGGACCTCGTCGACGAGATCGCCGGCCACTCTGCCACTGCCTCCTCCCACGCAGCCTTCGACTCCTACTGCCGCCAGAACTTCCTCGACAACGTGGTTCGCGGAGGGATGCCGGTGACCCTCGGAACAGATCCGGCGACCGTGTACACCTACTCACACCAAAACGGCGACCTGGAGCGCGATTACCACCAGTTCGAGGTGGCGCCTGAGTACTTCTCACAAGGGCTGGGCCACTACCGCAACACGGCGCAGAACCGCAGGAATGACATGCTGGGCGTGTTTACCTGTTGCAGCGTCTCGGGACGGTTGGCCGTATACGGCTTCAGGACGGCGACGCGCTGGCCCAGGGTCATCGCCTCCACCTGGTCGTGCGTCACGTAGACCGTGGTCGTACCGAGCCGCTCGTGGAGCAGTCCCAACTCGGTTCTCATCAGCACCCGCAGCTTGGCGTCCAGGTTGGAGAGGGGCTCATCCATCAGGAACGCCGCCGGCTCCCGCACGATGGCCCGGCCCATCGCCACCCGCTGCCGCTGGCCGCCGGAAAGGGCCTTCGGCTTGCGCTCGAGGAAGTCGGCTATCTCGAGCAGCTCAGCGGCCTCGCCGACGCGCCGCTTGATCTCGTCTGCAGGCATGTGACGCAGCTTGAGGCCGAACGCCATGTTGTCGAACACGCTCATGTGGGGATAAAGGGCGTAGTTCTGGAACACCATGGCAATGTCGCGATCCTTGGGCGGAACATCATTGACGACGCGGTCGCCGATGGTGATCTTCCCCTCCGTGATCTCTTCGAGTCCGGCGATCATCCTGAGGACGGTTGATTTGCCACACCCCGATGGGCCCACAAAGACGAGGAACTCGCCGTCGCCGATTGTGAGATTCACGTCGTCTACGGCGCGGTTCTCCCCCCCGTAGACCTTGCTCACGCCCTCGAGCACGATCTCGGCCATCGATGACTCCTTCCCGGACCTCGACCAAGGCTATCAACCGGGCCCGGATGGCGTCGGGCCACGCAGCCGGCGCTCAACTAGCCCTCTGATCCGGAGATTGAGTGTCCCGGCGCATGCGTAGGCTGCCCCGGTGAACCCCGCAGTCGTCACGGTCCAACCGGAATCACGGTCGCGGCGTCGCGAACTGCTATTCGTTCACGGTGCCTGGCACGCCTCGTGGTGCTGGGAGAGATTTCTGCCGTGGTTCGCCGAGCGAGGCTGGACCGCCCACGCCCTCGACCTGCGCGGCCACGGCAAGACACCTAACGATCGCTCCCTGCGTTTTACCCGGATCCGGGACTATGTGAGCGACCTGGCCGGGGTCGTCGCCGAGTTCGATGATCCGCCCGTTCTCGTTGGGCATTCCATGGGTGCGCTGGTGGTGCAGCGCCACCTGGAGAGCACCAATCATCCCGGTGCGGTCCTGCTGGCGCCCGTTCCTGTGGGCGGGGTGTGGCGGGCTACCTGGCGTGTGCTGCTCCGGCATCCCATCAAGTTCCTCGAGACCAACCTGCTTTGGGATCTCGGCCGGCTGGTGCAGAATCGCCGTGTCGCCGCCGACCTGCTCTTCGCAGACGATATGCCCACCGGCGAAGTCGAGCGCCATTGGGAACGCCTGCAACGCGAGTCCTACCTGGCCTACATCGACATGCTGTTCCTGGTGCGAGCCCGTCCCCAGTTGGTCCACACGCCGGTGGCGATAGTCGCCGCGTCACAGGACCGCCTCTTCAAGTTGGGCGAGATGCGCCGCACCGCCCGGGCCTATGGAGTCCGGGTGAGCGTCATCGACGGCGCCGCTCACGACCTCAGCCTCGACCCTCGGTGGGAGCAGGTAGCCACCGCGGTGGCCGAAGCGATTGAGGGGTTCTGAGGGAGGAAGGAGTTAGGAGTTAGGCGTCAGGAAGATCCCTAGTGCCGAATACCTGATCCCTAACTCCTTCCCAGAGCCGGAATGACCGCCTCCCCGTAGGCGTCGAGAGTGGCGTCCTTGTCGTCGTGCATCAGGTAGATGGAGAACTGATCGACACCGAGGTCGCGCAGTTCCTCCATTCGGGAGATGTGGTCCTCGATCGCGCCGAGAACGCAGAAGCGGTCGACGACCTCGTCGGTCACGAAGTCGGTCGACGGGTTTCCGGCCTTGCCGTGATGGTCGTAGTCGTACCCCTCGCGGGCGGCGATGTAATCGGAGAGGGCCTTGGGGACCATCGTCTCATCAGTGCCGTAGCGCGCCACGAGATCGGCAACGTGGTTACCCACCATGCCGCCGAACCACCTGACCTGGTCCCGCTGGTGGGCGATGTCCTCACCAACGTACGCCGGGGCGGCAACGCAGATCTTGACCTCGTCCGGGTCCCGCCCCGCCTCGGCGGCGGCGGCCTTGACGAACTTGCTGGTCCACTCGACCAGGTAGGGATCGGCCAACTGGAGGATGAAGCCGTCGCACTTCCGTCCCACCAGCGTCAGGGCTTTCGGCCCATATCCGGCGCCCCACATGGGGAGATCGCGGCCATCGTCGATCCAAGGGATGGAGAGCATCTTGCCGTTGAGCTCGACCTCGTCGCCGCGCACCAGCGCCTTGATGGCATCCATCGATGCCTCCATCGTGGCCAGGGTCTTCGGCTTGAGGCCGATGTAGCGCAGCGCCGAGTCGCCCCGACCCATTCCGCAAATCGTCCGTCCGTCCGACATCTCGTTCAAAGTGGCGAAGAGGGAGGCGATCACGGTCCAATCGCGCGTTCCCGGGTTGGTGACCATCGGGCCCACGATCATGTTCTCGGTCTCAGCCAGCATCAACGAGTAGATGACGAACGGCTCCTGCCAAAGGACGTGGGAATCGAACGTCCAGCCGTAAGTGAACCCGTTTTGCTCGGCGCGCTTCGCCAAATCGACGACCCGCGACACCGGCGGATTGGTCTGCAGCACCACTCCGAAGTCCATCGGGTACCTCCTGGACGCAGCGGCCGAAAGAAACAGGTTAAGCAAACCGCAAGGCGTTGTGGCGGGATATCGCGGCCCGGGTCGGGTGGGTGTCTAGTCCTTTTGGACTAGTGACAACCCTTATCCAGCGGTGCTGGGGTTAGGCCGAAAACGATCTTGAAACCAGGACCACGATCCAGGGACAAGGAAAGATCATGAATCATTCGACCAACCGGCGAGTCAGAACCGCAGCTGCCGTACTGGCAGTCCTCGCCGCTTCTCTGTTGGCCTTCCAAGCCACCGGAGCGGCGTTTTCGGCCACGACCGACAACACCGGTAACGCTTTCGCCGCCGGCACGGTGACCCTCACCGACAACGACGCCGGCTCGGCCATGTTCAATACATCCGCCATGAAGCCCGGCGACACCGTCGTCGGCTGCATCGAAGTCACCTACTCCGGGTCACTCGACGCCGAAGTACGCGTCTACGGCGCCACCACCGGCGGCAGCGGCCTCGAGGCCTACTTGGACTTCACCGTGGAACGCGGTGACGGGGACTGTGCCGCCTTCGGCACCTCCACCGCAGTGTGGACCAACGGCGTCGACGGCGACATGGGCATCTTCTTGGGCGCAGCCACCAACTACGCCACCGGCGTGGACAACTGGCAGCCCACCGGAGGCGCCCCCGACGACACCTTCCCCTACAGGTTCACCGTGACGCTGCAGGACAACAACGCTGCCCAAGGCGGCACCACCACGGTCGACTTCACCTGGGAAGCCCAGAACCTCTAGAGCCCCCGGCTCTGAGACAACAGGGCACACCATGACCATCACCGCCAAACCCACAGACCTCGAG
>JABAOH010000362.1_pt1 | contig 23794 bp, 22 predicted proteins | sample 7062181 | NCBI WGS metagenome assembly JABAOH01 (sample SAMN14538630, study PRJNA623070) | marine sediment metagenome | biome: marine biome [ENVO:00000428]; feature: marine pelagic biome [ENVO:01000023]; material: deep marine sediment [ENVO:00002113]; isolation source: pool of 5 deep marine... | reverse complement strand
ACAGCTGAAAAAATACAAGAATTAAGGAATAGGGCACATCAGAAGTTTTATTCGGACAGAAAAAGAAAATTTTTGAATCCTTTAAGAATATTGAAAAAAATTAAATCTTTCGAAGAATTAAAATATGCCTTAAAACTTGCTAGCGTATCAAGAACAGTCTTAAAAGAGCTTATAAGATGAAAATTACTAAATCATTTTTTGTTCTCAAAACGTATTTTTTTAATAAATATTTTGTTATGAAAATTGGATGTAAGGTGAAACATCTAAAAGCATCTAAAGGTCTTGTTTTTATTAAAGTAAATAATTCATCCAATTCTGTTCCACCATGAATTATTTTTTGGTATTTATACAGTTGTTTTGGTGAAAACTCTGGTGTTTTTATTAAAGCTTCTGAATTTAAAAGTCCTAGTTCCAACTCTTCTCCATCATTTTTTAACAAATAACCCTTTTTTTTGGCAATTTTGTACAAATTTGTTCCATAATATGGCCATGCTATTGAACAAAATGGTATAGCTCCCAAAGATCTCATTTTATTAGCAAATTTAACAGTTTCTTTAATCTGTTCTATAGTTTCTCCAGGTAAACCTATCACAAAAAAACATCCACATTTTATTCCAATTTTTCTGCAAATTCTAACAGTATTCTCTACTGTATTTAAATCAAGATTTTTTCCTATTATTTTATTAACTACCCATTGAGAACCGCTTTCTGGAGAAACAATGATTCCTTTGAATCCAGTCTCTTTCATTTTTCTAAGTAAATTTTCATCTAGAGTATCAGCTCTAACTCCGTTTGGCGCATCGAAACTTATTTTTTTATTCAATCCTTTCTTAATTATCAAATCACATATTTTTTCTATTCTTTTTCTATCAAGAGTTAAATTATCATCTTCAAAACCAATATAGTTAACATCATATCTTTTAACTAATGCTTCTATTTCGTCTACAACGTTTTTAGGACTTCTTGCTCTAAATTTTCTACCCATACTAAGTCTTATAGAACAGAAAACGCATGCAAAGGGGCATCCCCTTGAAGTAATTATACTGAACCCATTCCCAGGAATTGCGCGAGAACCTTGAAGATATTTTGTTGCTTCAAAATATTTTTTCATATTCATAAGATGCCAAGAAGGGAAAGGAAGTGCATCTAAATTTTGAATGAGTGGTCTTGGTTTATTTTTAATTATTTTATTGTTTTCTTTGTACCAAATTCCTTTAATATTTTTTAAAGTTTTATTCTTATCTAATGCCTTTACTAATTCAACCATTGTAACTTCTCCTTCACCTATTACGATGAAATCTATATTAGGATCTGATATGGTTTGTTCTGGTCTTACACACACATGAGGACCACCAGCAACTACCTTTATGTTTTTGTTAGCATTTTTAACTGCCTTAGCAGTGAAAGATGCGTTAATCGCCTCCACAGTTAAAATAGATATACCGACAATGTCAGGATTTTCATGTTTAATTTTTTTAGTTATATCTTTCCAACTCATACCAAGATATTTAACACCATTTCCTCTTTCATTTATTTTGTTCCATTTTTCTATTCCTGCATCTAAAATCTTAACAACATAACCATTTTTTTCTAGAGAAGCAGCAATATAGCCCAAACCAATAGGAGGAAAAAATCTAGCTATTCCTTTAAAATCTTTTGGAAGGGTTAATGGTGGTTTGATTAACAAAACCTTCATTTCCTAACCTTTTTGAACAACTTTCATATAATAAATACTACAAAGACTTGGAAAATATTTTAGAATGAAATCAAATTTTGACAATATCTGCCCATTGCAACATCTTTCATCTATTATTTTAAAATATCTGCCAATGAATCGTCTTGCTGTCCTTGTCGAAAAAATCCAATGGTGCCCATATTTTTGTTTTTCAAAATGATCTGGCTCTTCAAACCAATGAGAGTATTTTGAACTTATTCCTAAATCGTTTGGCAGTGAAATAATGGCCATGCCTTTAGGTTTTAATATTCTTCTGATTTCTTCGCAGATTTTATCAGGGTAAAATATATGCTCTAGAACATTTGTGATAATTACAAAATCAAACTCATTGGTTTTAAAGGGAAGTTTACCATTGTTCAAGTCACATTGCACGACTCCGGGAAACCATTTGTCCAAATCCAAACCTACATATTTGACTGTTGGAGGCAAGTATTTTCTTAAATAACCTCTATAACAACCTATATCTAAAAGTTTTCCTTCCATATTTTTTGGAAGCATTTCTGCATTAGTTTTAGCTAATGCTTTGTATGTTTCCTCGTTTCCATGCTTGTATTTTGACATTCTATCACTACTTAATAAGGGGAAGGATTTTTTTTAAAACCTTCTTATTGTATTCTAGTGGCATACTAACGCTATAACATGTTATGTTCTTAAAAACTTTTTTATAGTTATCTTTTAGTTTGTTCCAATATTCTGCAACATTACTTTTAGGAAATATCTGGCTATAAGCAAGTAAATACTTAAAGGGACCTCTTTGAATTACAAGACCCGCAAGACCTTCAATAATACCCTCAAGTTTTGCATTTAAAATCATTTTTCTTGCAACATGCTCTGTAGAATAATTAACTTTTTCAAGAGAAAGTTTTTTACCTCTTTTTACAAAAAAAATAGAATTTAGTTTAGCGTGGTTAGAAATTTTTATTATTGGATTTTTATAATATTCTTTTTTAGAATGTTTTCTCAAATAAAAAAACCAAGATAGTAAATCTCTAAAATATCTTTCTTTTCTTAATTTTTCTGTAGGCAATTTTTCAAACCTAAAAAGAAATTCTTGTAATACTACAGGGAAACTTAAAATTTTTCCTTTGTAAATAATCACATATTCGTCCCCAATAAAATTAACTATCTTTTCCCTAATCAAATCCATTATTAATGTTGTTTTGAATGCTCCGCCCCTACCCGTAAATAAATATGCTTTCCCATCTTTTTCAACTGCACCTGCATGTAACATTAATGCTCCCTTTTGAAAAAGTTTCCACTCCATTAAGGTTCTTAACAGAAAATGTTGGGAAACTATATTTGGTGCTAAAAAACGCCGTATTCCAAAAATTCTTTCATTAAAATTTACAAACATTTTTCCTTTGTCAATACCAAATATTTCAATTTCCCATTTAGCATTTTTTTCAGAATCCTTACAATAAAAATAATTGTTTTTAATATAATACTTATGATCTATCACAACACAATTTTCATTATGTGGTTTAAATGGACCCAAATTTAAAATTATATCTGGATTATTTACATGTTCTACTTCAAAATAACTATATCTCAAATTTAAATCTCTTAAAAGTTCAAATGGCTTAGTTCTATTTAATTCTATTTTTATAATATTGTGTATGTTATAGCTAATTTTTTCTTGCATGCAATGCCACCACAAAATCATAAATTCTATTTAAATTGTTTGATGTTATTTTTTCAGGAACAGATATTTTATAAATTTTAATATTCTTCAAATATTTTTTTATATCTCTTTTCATATCTTCCCAAAAAAATGCAATCTTACTTTTGGGGAATACAAAGCTATACTCAAGCATATAAATAAAAAATGGAAACATTTCAAACATATTATTAGTTAATAATTTAGATACAATATCGTCTTTTTTATTAGCGCTTTTAATATGAAACTTTTTACCCTTAACAACAAAAAAAAGTGCTTTGTTTTTTGTTTCATCGACTATTAACTTTGGAATTATTTTTTGGACTTCAACTGGTGTAAGGATTTTTGCATAGCCATATGTTAATTTAGACAATATATGTTTCAGTTTTAAGCAGATTTTTGTATTGTATGATAGTTTATTTGCAACAAATTTATTGAGTTTATAAGTGGAAATCTGGAATGGTAATGGAAAATTTAAAATTTTAGATTTATTTAAAATTAACCAATTATCACTTAAAAAATTAAATCCTTTCTCAACAAAAAACATTGAAATAGTTGTCTTTCCAACACCACTTCTCGCAGCAAAAATATAACCTGAATCATCTTTACTTACACAGCCTGCATGCAACATATGATTTCGTTTTCCTGACATTTTTAACCTTATTAATGGATCTACAATATAACCTGGAATAAACATTTGACCAAAAACATTGACATTAAGATTAACTTTCATTATACCTCTTTCAAAACCATTAATTTGTAGTTTCCATTTAGCTTTTTTATACGAATCTTTACAAAAAAAATAATTATCTTTAACATAATATTTTTCATCGAGAAAGTGAGCATTTTTATTATTTTCTTTGAAAGGACCAATATCAACAATAAAATCAGGTTTTACTACATTATTAACTTCGAAATAAGAATATGCCTTGTATAAGTGGCTTAGAAAATTTTTTACATTATTATATCTATCAATAATCTTGAACTTAATCACATTATGAATGTTGTAACATTTTATCGTCATTTAAATTCATTGTATAAATTTTATATCCAATCGCTTCTCTTTCGATTATAAAACGCTTTAACCATACGGAAAAAATGAGTAAAATGATATCTAGATCTAAAAGCGTTTCTCAACATTAATGTCATGTATGCTGGTCTTGTATAAAACTTTGTATAAGCTTCTTTAGCCAATCTATTTATTTCTTTAGTACTTAAATTTGGAAAATTAACACCTGCATTATGAAAACTGTCTCTATCCCAAAAATCCGCAATAAGGCAACCGCTTTTTTTAACCATATCATAATATGGTGTTCCTGGAAGCGGCGTAGCAATTGCAAATTGCGTGAACTCTCCATTTAATTCATAAGCAAAATCAAATGTTTTTTGAATTGTTTCCATATTGTCCCAAAGAAAACCAACCATAAAACAATTATGTAAATATATTCCATATTTTCTTGCTGTCATAACACCTTTCTTTATAACTGCTCTTGTCATTCCTTTTTTCATTAATCTTAATATTCTGTCATCGCCTGACTCAACACCAAACAATATTTTTACGCAACCTGCTTTTGCCATTTTTTTGCATAGCTTATCATTCATTAGGTCTGGTCTGCATTGCGGTTGCCATGTTAAGTCTAATCCTTCTTTTATAATAAGATTACAAAAGTCGGTTACCCTCTTTTGATTAACTTCCATTGTATCATCATCATACCTTATTTCTTTAATCTTAAATTCATTAACCAGAATCCTTGCCTCTTCAAAAGCTCTTTCTGGTGTTTGTGCTCTGAATTGGTGAGAATAAATTGTATTTGGAAAAGTACAGAATACACATTGGAAGGGACAGCCTCTACTTGTGATCGCAGTTGCTGCAGGCAGTCTTATAAAAACGGTTTCAACAAATTTTTTCAGATCAATTAAATCATATGCTGGTATAGGTAATTTATCTAGATCTTGTATTAATGGTCTTGGTCTTGTTCTAATAATTCTTTTACCTTTTTTGTATAAAATTCCTTTTACCGAAGAAAGGCTTTTCTTATTCTGTAATGAATTAGCTATATCCAAAATAGTATAATCATATTCTCTTAACACAACAATATCAACATACTTACATTTTTTAAACATGTCTCTTGGTAAAGCTGTTACAAAAGGTCCAACAAAAACATTTACAGCATTTATATTTTTTCCTAATTTAGCTATCTCAAAATCAACTGGAGCTTTTATGTGCTCAATTGGAAAAACAATTATATCTGGACTTATTCTTTCAACTTCTTTTCTTAAATCTTTATATGGCATTTCTTCAGATTGAGCATGAATGTAATGAACTTCATGACCATCTTTTCTCAAAACAGCAGCTGCAGAAAGATTCCAGTAATTATAAGACATCTCTCCTGTTACAGTAATTGCTGTATGCCTTCTTCCTCCAGATCTGTATGCGCTTGCTGGTTTCCATTTAAATGAAGGCGGTGTTTCAACAAACAATACTTTCATACTAATCCCCTTCAAATTATAGTTAACAAACTTTTAAACCTTTTGTTTACCTACCTCTAAAATAATCCATATAACTTCTAAAACCAAAAACTTTTCTTTTTATATCTGAGATAGACCTCATATTAGTGAGCATTCTTAATATTTGACTTGGTCTCATATAAAATTCTCTTAATCCCATGTCTATGTATTTGTCAATTTCTTCTTTAGTAAACTGTGGATAGCTCAAAACCGTAACTTGTTCTTTCTCTGGTGAAACCCATTCTGTCCAATCTTTTGGAACAAGATAACCATTCTTTTTTGCCCAATAATAAATTGCTGTACCAGGATATGCAACAATACCACTAAATTGGACAGTGTCTAATGGTAAGCTTTTAGCAAAGTCAATTGTTTGTCTAGCTTCTGCAGGAGTTTCATTTGGAAAACCTATCATGAAACAACCATGTAAAATAAATCCTAATTCATGGGCTCTCTCAGTAAATTTTCTGCTTTGTTTGAGAGTTACACCTTTACAAACTGAATTTAAACATCTTTGAACTCCAGACTCATAACCAATCATAAGCATTCTACAACCTGTTTTTTTCATCAAAGGTAATAAAGATAAATCTACATCAACTCTAACATTACAACTCCATCTTATTTTCAAATTTCTTTTTAGAATCTCATTGCAAAATTCTCTTACATGTTGAGGTGATGCTGTAAATGTATCTGTTTCTATCATGAATTCTTGTATATTTGGAAATAGTTTTAAATCATACTCGATTTCATCAACTATTTTTTTCGCTGAACGCAATCTTAATTTACGTTTAAAGAAAAGTGGTGTATTAACACAAAAAGTACAATAATTTGGACAACCCCTACCTGTTATGAGAGTAATAAATGGATATAATTTTCCCGGATCTGGATAATCTTCAATTTTTATATGATGCCAAGCAGGAAATGGTAGTTCATCTATATTTTTTATTGGTGGTCTTGGTCTATTCTTTATTATTTTTTTACCTTTTTTGTAAGCTATTCCTAATATTTTTTTCAATGGTTTTTTATTTGCTATATCAAGAATGGTGTAATCATATTCACCATATGCTGCTATATCAACTGATTTATCAATTTCTAATGTTTCTTTAGGTAAAGCAGAAACATGCGGTCCTATTATAACAATTTTTATTTTTTTATTTCTATTTTTTATTTCATTAGCATGATGAATGTCACTGTAAATAGAAGGTGTTGTACAATATATAACAACTAGATCAGGGTTGAATTTTATTATTCTGTTTACAATCCTTTTTTCAGATACATTATGTGTTGTTGCATCAATAAATTGAACTTTATGACCTGCTTTTTCCAAAACAGCAACAGTAGTCAATAGATATTCTGGATGTCTAAAACAACGACTACGACTTTTAGTATACCAACGTGCTGATTTTGAAAAATCTTTACCATAAGTCGGTATTATTACTGAAACTTTCATTCTACTCACTTAATTATTAGGCAATAATTTTTAAAAGTCATATAATTTTTTAAAGGTCGCATAACCGTATAAAAATCCGGCAAAATATATGGCACTTAAAATGAATATACCTATCTTATCGAAAATTGACAAATTTTTGAACATAAGTAATTTTTTAAATCTTGAAAATGGTATTGCGCGTCTGTTTTTTTCACCGGTTTTAAATCCTAAAAATCGTGATTGTCTACCTTCAATAATAGCTCTATATAGTGCAGCATTAAATGTTGTCTTATGTTTATGATAAATTACTGCCTTGGGTGCATAACCAATTTTGTATTTTTCACATATTCTGTAACCAAACTCTATATCTTCACTTCCAACCATTTTAAAATCTTCATCCATCATTCCAACATCCTTTAAGATTTTTCTGTTTAAAGAAAAGTTTGAAGTGTACAAATTCCAAAAAGGTAATGTTTCATAGTTTTTATCAAAAAATGGAAAATCAAAATAAGGCAAAAGCCCATATTCTAATGATTTTGCTATTAAAGAATCTCTAACTTCTGGATGAATCACTACTTTTCCCATTACTGCATCATACTTTTTTAATGCTTTAAGGTGCTCTTTAATCCAATGAGGTGAAGCATCGCAATCAGAATCTGTAAAAATAAGTGACTTACCTTTTGATCTTTTTATTCCAATATTTCTTGCTAAAGCTCCTCCTGGTCTAGGCTCTATAATAATTTTTACAGGAAGATCCTTTATGTTCTCAATTGTTCCATCCTTTGAAGCACCATCAACAATTATTACTTCAGATGGTTTTTTGGTCTGTCTTAAAACAGATTCTACAGCAACTCTTATATTTTTTACATCATTTTTCACTGGTATTATAATTGAAACGTCTTTCATTTTTATCTACCTCTTAATATATGAAAAAACCCGCGACCAAAACCCAAAAAAACAATTATGGTTCTTGAAAAAATTATAACCAGTGCACTAAAAAGCATTTCAGATTCTCTTTTGAATATAAATTTGAAAAATCCTACATAAGTTGCAAAAAAAGCTAACAGACCAATAAGTGCAAGGTATAAAAATTCAAAATAAAATAATGATAAAACCAAACTTAATAAAAATAAGGACATAAAAAAGGATGCAACTGGTATTTCCCATCCAGTATAACTTTCATTAAAGACTTTCTCAGGATGTTTTTTATACATTAAAGCTCTCCAATAGCCTCTCCAAAATTGTTGTTTAAAATATTTTTTAAATGATGATGGATGTGAATGCCAAACAAATAATTTTTTATCAAATAATAATTTGTAACCTTCTTTTGCTATTCTAAAAGAAAATTCTGGATCTTCACCAGACGCTTTAGCGAATTTTTCATCAAAACCATTAAATTTTAGAAAGATGTCTCTTCTATAAGCACAACAATATGTTCCCAGAAAATTAGTGAATTTAGGTTCTCTAGAGTGCCTCCAAGCAATTTCGTAGCCAATGAATCTTGCAGCTTCGCTATTTTTATTTAGTGTTTTATAACCTCCACCAAGACCTGCTATATCATATCTTTCGAAATTCTTTTCTATCATTTTAAGTAAATTTTTTGGTATAACACAGTCTGCATCCGTGAAAAATAATATAATACCTTTTGCAATTTTAGCTCCATAATTTCTTGCTTCTGCTGGATTAGATACTTTTTTAATGAATCTGACTTTTTTAAATTTTTTAGCAATTTTTCTACTATTATCTTTAGAAAAATTATCTACAACTATAATTTCATATTTCTGTTTTGGATAATTTTGATTAACTAAAGATTGCAAACATTTTTCTATTGTTTTTTCACAATTGAAAGATGGAATTATAACAGAAATTTTTATTCTATTTCCAGAGCGCGTTCGCTTTCTGTAATTCATTTTTGTCATTAACATTTAACCACAACCCTTCAAATGGATAACCTATTAATAAATTCTTCTTAGCTAATCTTGGAAATAAATCCGTTTCTAGTGATTTCATTTTTGAATTAATGTATTTAAATATTTCAGGCTCAGCAAGGAATATACCGGAAGAAACTAAAAAGCTTTCTGCTATACGTTTTTTGGGTTTTTCTACAAAATCTTTTATTCGATTTCCTTTCATTTTTACAACACCATAATTAAGTGGATTTGATACAGTAGTTAAAGCAATTGTAGCAAGAGCTTTTGTATCACTGTGTGTACGAATCATATCAGCCAAATCAAATTTGCAAAGTATATCTCCATACCAAACCAAGAATGCTTTATCAAAATAATTTCTTGCTGATTTAATTGCAAGTGCTCTTCCTTGAGGTTCTTTAGAAACTACATATTTTATATCTACACCAAATTTTTTACCATCTGAAAAATGTTTCATAATTTGATCAGCCATGTGATCACATACAAATACAAATTTTTTAATTCCTCTATCTCTTAGAAGCAAGAGTATATTTTCCAGAATTGGTTTGTTCTTTACAGTTTGCATGGTTTTATGGGATGAAGAATTTTTAAATCCATCATTAGGGCCACCTGCCACAATAAGTGCACTATCAACTTGATATCTAGAAAGCATTTTTGTTAATAAATATTCTATTGCATGAGATCTGCTACGAATTGTTAAGTTGTTAATCAGTCTATCAACTTCTTTTATAATCTCTTTTCTTAAAGTTACAGTTATTCTATCTCTCATATATCATCATATATTATATGAGCATATACATTTAAATATCATTTGGTCCTAATAATCTATAGATTTTATGAAAATCGGAATAGTTGGTTGGGGTTACGTTGGGGCAACAACGGGTTTGGGACTTAAAAAATTCCATAAAATACTAGTTTATGATCCGTTTAAGAATATTGAAGAGTTTTCTATTAATTATATTGGAGAAATACCAACAAAAAAATTGACAGAAAATATAGAACATGTAAATAAAATAGAAAGATTAGCTGAAGCTAACATGATTTTTATTTGTTTGCCTACACCTACAGTTGATGGTAAGATAGACACATCTTACATAGAAAATTTCTTTAAAGAAGCTAGCAAAGTTCTTAAAAATGGTATGTTTGTCATTCGTTCAACTGTAATTCCAGGAACTACTAAAAAACTTCAAAAGAAATATCCACAATTTAAATTTGCCCATAATCCTGAATTCTTAAGAGAACGAACACCACTTCATGATTTTCTATATCCTAGTAGAATCGTAATAGGTAGTGATCATCCAGATCTTGTAAGTATAATTCTAGATGTTTATAAACCATTTGAATGTCAAAAAATAGTAACTAATACTGATAGTTCTGAAATGATAAAATATGCTGCAAATTGTTTTTTAGCAACTAAAATTTCATATTTCAATGAGATACATAACATATGTGAAAAATTTGGAATAGATTCCAAGATAGTATCAGAAGCAGTTAGTTTGGATGAAAGAATAGGTAGATATGGAATATATGGTGGTAGACCTTTTGGAGGAGCTTGCTTGCCAAAAGATCTTGTAGCATTTATTGATCATGCAGAAAATGAAGTTGAGCATGAACCTATTCTTTTAAAATCCGTTAAAAAAGTTAATGAAAATATAAGTGAATAAAATGAAAATTCTAATTACAGGTTCAAGAGGTTTTATAGGAAGTCATCTTGCTCCTGCTCTAATTAAGAAAGGGCATGAAATAATTCATTACGATATAAAAGATGGTAATGATATACTTGACCTCAAAAAATTAAAAGAAATGGGAAGAGGAGTAGATGGAATTGTTGATCTGGCCGCTGTTCAGAGACCATTAACTGGTTTTCATTATCCTTTTGAAACAATTAGAACAAACATCATGGGCTTAAACAATGTATTAGAAGTTGCTATGGAAAATAAAGCATTTTTAGTTTTTAGTTCATCAAAAACAGTTTATGGAAAACCAGAAAAGTTGCCTGCCAAAGAAAGCGATTCAAAAAATCCAACAAATATTTATAGTGTAACAAAACATGCAAGTGAAATGTTCATAAAAGATTTCTGCAGAAATTATGGACTAAGAGCAATTGTTGTAAGATTCAGCACAATTTTTGGTGATGGAAATGATTTGCTTGACAGAGCAATACCAACATTTATGTATAAAGCTGTTAAAGACATTGATTTGATTATACAAGATGCAGAAAGAATACTTGATCCTACATTCATAGATGATATAGTTCCTTGTCTTGTAAAGGCCGTTGAAAAATTAAAAGATGCAGAGGAAGGATTTTTTGAAGATTATAATTTTGCTGCTGGATATCCAATGAAAATTAGAGAAATAGTTGAATTGATTTTAAAGATTGCAAATTCTAAAGCCAAGATAATAAAAACTATGGAAGCTAGGAAATATGATTTTGGAGGATTCTATGGAGATCCTTCTAAAATAAAAATTGATCTTGGTTTTAAATTTACTCCTACAGAAGAAGCAATGAAAATTTATCATAAAAGATTTTTAGAATATTTAAATGCAGGAAAATTTTCTCAAAAAGATATAAATTATATGCTCAGTTATTATGATAGAAAAAAAGAGCTGATTCTTAAATGAAACTTAAAAATAAGGTTGCGATAGTAACAGGTGCTGCACAAGGTATTGGTAAAGGAATAGCTTTAGCTCTTGCAAAAGAAGGTGCTAATGTGGTGATTTCTGATATAAAAGGCGTCTATGATGTTGTTAGAGAAATAGAAACAATGGGTGTTAAAGCATTGTGTGTTAAAGCTGATGTTTCTAATAAAAAAGAAGTAGAAGAAATGGTGGAAAAAACTTTGGATAGATTTGGTAGAATCGATATACTTGTTAATAATGCTGGGATTTTTCCTTTTGTTAATTTAACTGAAATGAAAGAAGAGGATTGGGACAAAGTTTTGAATATTAATTTGAAAGGAATATTTAATTGCACTAAAGCTGTTCTAAATGAAATGATTAAACAAAAGAGTGGTAACATAATAAACATATCTTCAATAGCTGCTATGGTTGGTTTTAAAGGTCTAAGTCATTATTGTGCATCAAAAGCTGGAGTAATTGGTTTTACAAAATCTACTGCTCTCGAATTGGCTCAATATGGAATAAGAGTAAATGCAATAGCACCTGGTGGAGTAGAAACGCTTGGAACAGGTAAAATTGATAAAAATTTCATTAAAAGTCTTCCAATTAAAAGAATTGGAGTACCAAAAGATATTGCAAATGCAGCTTTATTTCTAGCTTCTGAAGATTCTAGTTATATAACTGGGCAGTGTATAGTTGTAGATGGCGGATACACTCTACAATAAAATTATTTCATCATTTTTAAAATCAAAGAAGCTATGTTTTCTATCTTACCAACTTTTTTAATTTTTTTACCATATCCTATGAAGATTCCATCTCTTGTATGTTCTCCACCTTTTTTAGTCTTTGTTTCAAAAACTCTCTTAGATAGATGATAGCAGAAACTACCTTTTTTCGGATCTATAACTATTTCTGGAATATCAGGATTTTTCACTTTAAACAATTTTTCTGATGAATAAGCAGTCCCAAAATCTAAATTATTTAAATCATGCAAAAGTTCGTTTAAAACAGATTTTTTATTTAAAAATATTGAATTAGAGTTAATAGAATAGGCTTCTGTTCTTTCCATATCTATAGATGCTAGAATGTCAATTTTTTTCATACTTTCAGGAACAAATTTCATTATGCGAAACATCAAAGTTTTTGGTAATAATTCCAAGATCTTATCTTTCATACGCAACTTTCTTCTAAGATAACCATTTTTCTCAAGCCAATCGTTTATGAAGAATGGTTTTTCTAATTTTGCAAACCCATGATCGGAAACTATTATTGTATTTTTATATTTTTTTACAAAATATGAAATCTCTTCATCTACAATTTCGTAACTTTTTTCAATTTTCTTACTGTCATCCCACATAAAATGTTGAACTCTGTCAGTTATAGTGAAGACCATTAAGAGTACATCGAATTTATACTTATTGACCAATTTTTTAAAAACTTTAAATCTTTTCTTATTGATTTTTACAAGTTCTTTAAAAAGGGCTTCTTTTCCTAACAATAATGTTCCTGTTTCAGGATCAATTTGATAATTCTCGTTTTTTAATAAATCATTTGGATAAGTATGGGGCTTTTTTGATGGTGTTAACATTCCTGTTACTATAACACCATTTATTCTGTATGCTGGATAACTTCCAGGAACATTTAGAACCCCTACCTTGTATCCTTTTGAACTCAGTTTATCCCAAACAAATTGGCCTCTCCAGAGTTCACTGTTTGCAAATATAAAATCATTACCTCGTTTAACAAGAAAACCAATAGCACCTAGTTCACCAGGATTTTTACCTGTAAACATAGATTGCCAAGCAGGAACAGTTTGTGGTGGAATAGTTGATTTTAATACTCCATGTTTACCTTTTTTCATTAATTTCTTAAGTGTTGGTAATTTTCCTTTTTTAATCATTGAATTTATTATGTCCCAGTTACCACCATCTATTCCTATTAATAATAATTTCAATTTACCACCTGTGTATTGATTTACAGTATTTGCCCTTTTTTCCATAAGTAACTAACTTAAATGAACCCTGTGAATAATAGAGAAGCGGAAATCCTCGTTTAATCATTGGAACAAATATCTTGGAAGCTATTACTTCTTTAATATGTCCTATATTTGAAATGGTTTGCCACTTAAATTTTTTATTAAAATTAATTTCTCCACTAACTTGATAATCTATATGTCCTTCTCTTTCTTGAATCATCTTCAAATAGGGAACTGAATCTAAACTCCAATTTATGATTTTTAAGCATTCTAAATCAGTTGTAAGAAGATTGTTACCTGAAACTATAGTATCCAATTTTACAGGAGTTCCACTCCAAGGACCATGTTTATTGATTGCCCAAATAGCATCGACTATATTCAAATCTGGTTTAAACAATAAAGACATATCATATAAAACATCTGAAATTACAGAATGGTATTCAAACCTAAAAATGTTTGGATATAAACCAAACAAATTTTTTATACAACAACAAAATCCAGCTATCTCATGTGTTTTGATTTTAGGTAAATTAATGAGTATGTTTTTATTTGTAAAGATTTCAGGCATGCCAAATTTTTTAAACAACCTACACCTCTTGTTTATTATCTTCTTTGTTTTTTGTTTACTCAAATTTATTAATTGAGTATTATATTCAGAGCAAATTTTATCTAAACCTAGAAATTTAAAAACTTCTTCGCAACTAAATGCAATTCCATCAGACTCAACCAAATAAATGTTTTTAGGTTTGTAGTCATGATCTAATATTCTCAAAACTGTTTCTATTAATCCTAAATGAGTTGTTCCTCCTTTTGTATTAGTTTTGAAGCCAAGATTGGGTTTTATTATATAATTAGAATGTTTTGGTATTCTAAATTTTCTCAAAGATTCTCTTACTATATTCTCAATATTCTTCTCAGCTCTAATTCTTATAAGGACCTTGGGTTTCATTCAATACACAACCTAATTCTTTATAGTAATTTTCCTAAATAAGAAAATTTAAATATATTATACAATTACATTATTTGCTTTATTACATTAAAGAAGTCTGTTATTTGAGGGTTAGTTAAACCTAATTTCTTGTTAGCAGAATAAAAACCATTTTTTGTATGATCTCCAAATCCTCCAATTGCTTCCATTCCATGATCAGAAATTATTAAAATAAGATCCTTAATATTTCTAATTTGTTTTACCATTACATCCAGTTCCTGATAAACTTTTATCATTTCTTTTGCATTACCAAAATTAAGATGACCAATAGCATCTGCTAAATCAAAATAAGCCATTATGATATCAAATTTACCTAAAGAATTAAAAAAATCCTTTTTGTTTTCATTATGATTCTTCCAAACTAAATTATTATAAATGCCTAAAGCGGACTCATTTTTAAAAAATTCTGCTAAAAGTTTTCTTTCTTTTTCATGATTTTTTTGTTTTAGAGAGAATGCTGGAACGTCGATTGTTTTAAATGTTTTGAAAAATTTAAAAAAGGTTTCTTCTTTTTTTAATTGAAATTTCCATTGCCCTTTGATAGGTATTTTCTTTTCCATATTTTTCCCAGTTAAAAATGATGACCAAAGAACTACTGTTCTTGCTAAATTAAATTTTGATAAATCAGTTCTTCCGTATTCTTTTTGCATTAAATTTCTACAGTTAAATTTTTCTACTAAATTTTTATCTAGTGCATCTAAAGCTAAAATTATCATGTTTTTCCGTTTTAAAAATTGAAGTTAATATATAAGACTTAATACTAAAATATCATAAAGTTTTTAATAATACACCAATTCCTAATAATGTAACTGTTATAGCAACTAAAATACCTAAATGTTTTTTTGGAAATTTATGAGTAGCCCAAGCAGCTGGATAGGAAGCCAATAATGCACCAATTATTAATGGTATGCATATTGTCCAATTTATCGAAGAAACTCCACTCAAATACCAATACCCTATAAAACCAAATACACAAACTAGACCTTCTATTAAAGTTGTTGTTCCTACAGATTTTTTTGGATCTCGACCTGACCAAGATAAACCTCCAGTTAAAATGGGGCCAAAGCCTCCTCCTGATATTGCTTTGTTAAAACCAATTAGAGTTCCAATAAATGGCAGTCTTTTATTATGTTTTTTCTCTGAAATATGACTATTATTTTTATTTCTTAAATATCTTATAAACATAAAAATACCAAGAATTAATACTAACAATCCTATGTAAAGGTTTATTATGAATTTATCTAGTTTTATACTTGCAAACAAAGCAAATAGTGTACCACCAACAGCAAATGGCGCAATCAAAAGAACAGCTTTTCTATCAACATTTCCAAATTTATGATGAAATGTCCCACCTATTAAACCTGTAAAAAGTTCTGAAAGTAATATCATAGGAACTATTTCTGGTAATGAAAATCCAATTAGTAAAAATAAAGGTGTTAGAACTGTTCCATAACCACCACCTAAAAAAGAATCTATAAACTCCATAATTAGACCAGCAAAGAAAGCCAACAAAATTATCTCAATCATAAAGTCACATATAGCCTAGAGTTCTCAGTCTTCTCATTACTTGTTCTTTTTCTTTATCTTGAGTTCTACCAGATCTTTCCTCTAGTTCTGTTGTTTTTAATTCTTCTATTATATCATCTATAGTTTTTGCAGTGGAATCAACAGGAACAGTACATGGTTGGCATCCTAGTGAACGAAATCTTTTATTTTCCCATCCGAATTTCTTATTTACATAGTCTGAACGATAAAGTGGATTGAAAGGAAGTTTGTTCTTTTTTATATATCTCCATATGTCTAATTCTGTCCAGTGCAATATTGGATGTACCCTAACATGAGAACAGTTTGACCCAAAATCAGTTTGGAATAAATTAAATAATTCTAATGGTTGTTCTGAAACAAAAGGAGCATCGCCTTCTTTCATTTCTTCTTCTGATTTTGTTCTAACAAAACGCCAAATTCCCTCTTTGTCTCTTGGGGAAAAATATCTTTCCATGTTTCGAATGTAATGTTCATCACGTCTTATCGACATTATAAGAGCATCAAACTTATATTTTTTTAATAAAATTTTCAATGCTTCTGTTTTCAAAGCAGTACAACAATTAAAATGGCCGTTTTTATCAGGTGACATTGTTTTTTTCAATGCTTCTTCGTTTGTTCCTACTATCAAATTTAAATTCCATTCTTTTGCAATTTTATCTCTAAATTCATATATCTCGGGAAATTTACAACCTGTATCTAGATGAATTACAGGAAATGGAACTTGACCAAAAAAAGCAGCTTTAATTAAATGTAGCATGGTTGTAGAATCTTTGCCAGTAGACCACATAACAGCTGGATTTTTATAATTTGATTTTGCCCATCTAATTATGTAAATGCTGTCGTCAATTAGTTTTTTTAGATCAACTATGGTTGTTCTCATTTTATCCCTATAATGTAATGTAATTAAATAACATTATATTACATTAATATTATTTAAAGGTTTCTATAGAGAATCAAATATATCCTAATGTTTTTAATCTTTCTTTTATTCTCTGCTCGTCTTCCTTAGAAAATAATTCTTTTCTATTCTTTTCATGGGTTCCTGATATAACCTGTCTAAGAACATATATTACAAAAGATGAAACTGAAGTAAAACCTGTTCCTTTTATGTATTTTTTGATTTTATTATACAATGGTTTAGGTATGCTTATTGATGTATGCATTCTTTTCAAAAAATCACCTTAATTATATTTAATTAAATTGCATTTAAATTAATAAATGTCACTATCAAAATAAATCTCCTTTGGTAAGATTCTCGGGAATCTATAACCTAAAAATCTTGCAATCTCATTTCCAAATCTTGAAAATAATAATTTAGGGCCGAAGAATTTCATAACATCATTGTTATATTTCTTAAAATTGGGAAAATTTTCCAAAAGAATATTACATGCTGTTAATCCCCAAATCATACCTCCACCAGATATTGGTTTAGTCAATCCTATAGCATCACCACAAAGGGCTATTCTTTCTGTTTCTACTTTAATCAAACCTTCTGGTATTACATGAGAATGAATTTCTTTAGGTTTAAATCTTTTTGATCTGCAAAAGTTGTTGAATTTTTCTCTAGCTATATTTATGTTATCTAAAATACCATATTCAGTTTTTAAACCTCTTGGTATTGTCCAAGAAAAACCATTCTTATGAGGAAAAACTTTAACAAAATTTGATTTGTTTTTCTTTTTTTTGTAAGCATAAATTCCTAACTTATATTTTGGGTCCTTCACACCAATGGATTTTCTCACAATAGAATTAAAACCATCACAACCTATCAAATAATCAAATTTATAGATTTTATCAACTAGTATCTGTGGTTTTGTTCTTTTAACAAAGTAAACTTTTTTTACTTCTTTATTAAGAAAAATATTAGCGCCATTTTCTTCCGCAAACTTTGAAACAGTCTGATCTAATAGTTTTCTGTTTATAACAAGCATTTTAGGGTTAAACTTTAACTTAACTTTTTTCTCAGGGAAATGAATTATTGCTTCATCTATAACATTTTCTATTAAACTTTCATTTTTTGGTATAAAGTTCCATAATCTTTCAGAAATCAAACCAGAACAAGGTTTTTTTCCTATGGTTTTATTTTTCTCAAAAACAATAACTTCATGTTTTTTAGAGAGCTTCCAAGCTAAATAAGCTCCATTAATACTACAGCCAATTATGCCGATTTTCATGAAACCATCTAGATTAATATATTTAATGGTATATCTATTCTTATGAATTATAAAAAATTAATAATAATCCCTTTGGTCCTATTAGCCTTGTCTCTTGGATATCTGTTTTGGATAATTTTTACAAGTGGTTTGAACCTTGATATTGACTTAAAGGGCGGCACACAAATAATTGCTGAATCTAAAATATCAATAAATGAACAAGAATTAGAAAGTATTTTAAGTTCTTATGATGCTTCTGTGAGAACAGCAAGAGGCATAACTACAAGTTCTGTTTTTATTGAGTTTGGTGCTGATATGGATGCTAATGATGTTTTGAAAACTTTAGAAGAAAATGATTATGTTTTTGAAGATTATTCAGTACAAACAGTTGGACCAACTTTAGGTGCTACATTTTTTGAACAAGCAATAATATCTTTGGTCTTTGCTTTCTTGTTTATGGCTGGTGTGGCTTTTACAATTTTTAGAAAGCCTGTACTTAGTTTTCGTGTTATTTTTTCTGCTTTTGCAGATATTGTTGAAACACTGGTGTTATCACAGATAATAGGAATAAAACTTTCTTTAGCAACTTTTGCAGCACTTTTACTCCTTATAGGATATTCTGTAGATGATGATGTCTTATTAACAGCAAGAACAACTAGAGGAAGCGGAGAAATATCTGAAAGAATGAAAAGAGCTAGAAAAACTGCTTTTACTACTGTTGGTGCAACTGGTGTAGCATTAACAGCATTATTCATAATAACATCATCAAGTGTAATAATTCAAATAGCTTCTATTCTGTTGATTGGCCTAATATTTGATTTAATCAATACATGGTTACTAAACGCGCCAATTTTAAGATGGTATATGGAAAGGGGAATTAAATGAGATTTAGTTTTTTAAAAGAATGGAGAATTTTATTAGTTATAATACTTGTAATTTTTTCAATACTCTTAATTATACCTTCATCTCAAGAAGGTGTTGTTGTTAGATCTATAGATTCTAATTCTCCACTAACTGGAAAAATACAGATAGGAGAAATATTGACATGGGCAAATGAAAAAGAAATAAACTCTCCTGAAGATCTTTATGAATTTGAAAATTACACTGGAATATTTAGGTTTATACATTCTGGAAAACTTGATTTGGCTTATATTGAAAATGGAAGCATAGGAATTAGTGTTGTTAAAAAATCGGCATCGAATCTTGAATTTGGTCTAGATTTAGTTGGCGGAACAAGAGTATTGTTAAAACCAAAAGAAAACGTTACTGATGCTATTGTGCAGCAAACAATAGCAACTTTAGAAACAAGAATAAACATTTTTGGATTAAGAGAATCTAAATTTCAATCTGTAAAAGATGTTACAGGAACCAGTTATGTACAAATAGAAATGGCTGGAGGATCAAAGGAAGAAGTAGAAAATCTTCTTGCAAAACAAGGTAAATTTGAAGGTAAAGTAGAAAGAATAATTAGTATAAAAAATAACACTGGTTCTTTGAAATTAGATGAGGGAACATACTCTGTAAAATTAGACAATGATACTATTACAATTGATAATATATCACTAAAAGAGAATCAAACATCTAAAATTGGTGACATTGATATTCAGTTTTTTAATGTAACTGATAAAACTGTTGTACTAATGTTTACTGCTTTTACTGGAAAAGATATACAGTCTGTTTGTTTACAAGACCAACCTGGAGTATGTGTTTCAAGAATTATAAAAAGTGGAAAGGGATATGAATTTAACTTTCAGGTTTTCATTTCTCAAGAAGGTGCAGAAAGATTTGCAAAAATAACAAAAGATATGAAAGTAATTACTGATCCTAATACTGGAACTAAATATTTAGATGGTAGAATTTATTTGTATTTGGATGAAAAGGAGATAACTTCATTATCCATATCAGCTGATTTAAAAGGCAAAGTATTTACAACACCAGCAATCACTGGTTTTAGACTAACAAGAGGAGAAGCCTTAAAAGAACAGTTAATGATAAAAAGTATTTTGCAATCTGGTTCTTTGCCTGTTAGTTTAGAAATAATAAGAACTGATCAAATATCACCTGTTTTAGGTGGAGAATTTTTGAGAGATGCAATGTATGCAGTTATTATAGCAGGTGCTGCTGTTGCTGTTATTCTTTATGTTAGATACAGAAGTTTCAAAATATTGATACCGAACATGTTGTTCAGTTTCTTTGAATTAATATTGACATTAGGTGCTGCTTCATTAATTAGATGGACACTTGATTTGGCTTCAATAGCCGGAATAATTGCTGCAATAGGAAGCGGAACTAATGATCAAATAATGATAATAGATGAGATATTGATTGGTGGTGGAGAAGAGGAAAAGAAAATTTATACATTAAAACAAAGAATCAAAAGGTCTTTCTTTATAATATTTGGTTCTGCTGCAACTGTAATAGCCGGTGTTTTGCCCATGATGTTCATTGGTGTTGGTGCAATGAAAGGTTTTGCAGTAACAACAATTTTAGGAGTTTTGATTGGTATTGTAATAACAAGACCAGCATTTGCAAGAATAGCAGAAAAATTATTGGAAAGGGAAGAAAGAGTTTAATTACTACTAATAGTTGTAAAACAAGATTATTACTAATAAAGTTTTCTTTTTATTATGTTGTTGATACTCTTTTCTTTGATAATCGGAATTATATTTGGAGTAGTAGCAGGATTACTACCAGGTTTACATCCGAATAACACAATACCAATAATTCTGGGTATGTCTTTTTTATTCGGTCCTTTACCTACAGCAATCATTTTAGTTTCTTCAGGTGTTATAAATTCTTTTATTAATTTTATTCCTTCAATCTTACTTGGTGCTCCAGAAGAATCAACAGTACTAGGAGTTTTACCGGGACATAAATTATTGTTAGAAGGTAGAGGATTTGAAGCAGTGAAATTATGTGTTATTGGAAGTTTAGGTGGTGTTTTATTTGCTATCTTAACATTACCGATGTTTGTTCTTTTTATTCCATCGTTGTATGAATTAATAAGACATCATGTTCATTGGTTGTTAATTGCAGTAATAGGTTATTTGATACTTGAAGAAAAAGGAAAAAATAAACTTCTTGCACTAGGTGTTTTTATTTTATCTGGAATTCTTGGTTTGATTGTTTTAAACAATTTTGGTGATTTTGCTTTGTTTCCTTTGCTTACTGGTTTGTTTGGCATGCCAATGATTTTAATCTCAATGTTTCAAAAAACAAAACTTCCTGACAAATTTACATTTGATGAAGAGAAGATTGAAAGAAAAGGTCTTTTATCATGTATAGGAGTTGGTAGTTTAGCTGGAATAATTGCTGGTTTATTGCCTGGATTGGGAGCAACTCAATCAACAATCTTAACCCAACAAGCCTTTAGAAAAGAAAGAAGTGGTAGAGAATTTTTAATGTCTATTGGAGCAATAACAACTTGTGATATTGTTTATTCTATATTGGCTTTGTGGTTAATTCATAATCCCAGATCAGGAATAGCTATTGGTGTTAGCAAATTGTTAGAAGTTGGTTTTCAAGAAACTTTGATTTTTGTTGCGATTATTCTAATCTCAGCTGCTATTTCAACAATTTTAACATTAAAAATGACTAAAATATCATTAAAGTTCTTGAAAAAAGTAAATTATCAGAAATTATGTCTGTATACTTCTATTTTTCTTTTTGTTTTAACTGTTGTTTTTTCTGGGTTAATAGGAATTTTAATTCTAATAGTTTCAATAGCAGTTGGTTTAATACCTAATTATTTAAACATTAGAAGAACTTATGGAATGGGATGTTTAATTGTTCCTTGTATTTTGTTTTTCGCTGGTATTAGTATTTTGTAAGTTTTCATTAGGTTATTTTTATGTGATAATTAACATCTTATAACATTGTATTGGTTAAGAATGAAAAGAAAGGACCAAAATTGTAAAAAGATTAATATTGGAATAAAAATTTTTATTACTGGAAATCAAATAAAGATTATGCAATTCAAGATAATCCTGACTTTAATTTTATTATTAATGATAATTTTTCTAGTTAAACCAGTTGATGCAACAGGTCCATTGCATACAGAAGGAAAATACATAAAAGATGAAGCTGGAAACATAGTATATTTGCGGGGTGTCATAAAGCCACAGCTTATTAGGGTTCCAGGAGGCGCTTGGAATCCAGAAGGTTCCTATAACCAAGCTGGTTATTGGCGGTGGTTCCCAGAGGCAGTGCAGTACAATCTAGATAAAATGGTAGAATATAACTTTAACATTGTTAGAATTTATCCTCCAACTGTACAACGTTGGTTGGCCAACGAAGATGAAGCTGGTCTTGGAATAACGTCAAGAGATGAACTACATTACATTATTCAAGAGGCGGATAAAAGAGGTTTGTATGTGATGATATCGCCATGGGAAATAGTATATACTGGGGTTGGTGGATTGGCTGAGCAAACACCTCTTCCTTTTGACTATTATTATGATGAAAATGATTCTTATGTGGAATCTTGGGGAACGCCTAACCCTGATCACATTTACAGTAATTTCACCAAGCCTGGAGAACAAGGATACCTTACAAACCCTGAAGATTTCATCAACTTTTGGGTCGGCGATAGTAATTCCCTTTCAGCAGAATATGGAAATTATTCAAATGTTATTTATGAATTATGGAATGAACCGTACGCATCGTGGCCTGCCTGTCAAGGCTACGATTGTCACAGATTATGGTTCGATACTTGCCAAAAAGTCGTCAACAAATTACGAGCCAAAGGAGACGATCACTTGGTAATTTATCAATTTAACTTTTGGGGACAAGATAGTGCTCGAGCAGTGGGATGGGACCCACCAAGGATACTTCAAGGAACTAACATTGTTTACGGCATTCACTGTTATAGAACTCTTGATGATTACTCTTGGTTCTTCCCTAATGGAGAGTACTTATATGAAGATGTAGAAAATATTATGCTTGACCCTAGCAAAGTAGCAATACAAAACTTGGTAGATAACGATATTCCGTGTATAATAACAGAATTCGGGTATAATTCAGCGCAGGGCAACACAGAGTTAAACAATCCAACTATTAGCGAGGATCGTGAAGCAATTTGGTTCTACAATATCATGAAACTCATGAACAATCTGGGGTATGGTTACATAGTTTTTCAATGGAGATCAGAAATGGCTTTAACTATTTTTGAAAGCAATAAGGTATATCCTTGGCTTCCTCCTTTAAATAGAGGAGGTCAACAGCTGATAAGAGCAATTCAAGAAGGAAAAGGAGAATATCC
>JABAOH010008144.1_pt2 | contig 23797 bp, 21 predicted proteins | sample 7062181 | NCBI WGS metagenome assembly JABAOH01 (sample SAMN14538630, study PRJNA623070) | marine sediment metagenome | biome: marine biome [ENVO:00000428]; feature: marine pelagic biome [ENVO:01000023]; material: deep marine sediment [ENVO:00002113]; isolation source: pool of 5 deep marine... | reverse complement strand
ATCTGGTCATAACGGTAGCGAGGAAATGTCGCCCGAAACCAGAGAAAGAAAAACAACAGCCCACAGATCTTGATCAACAACCAGCCGAGCGGCGGGATCCAGGTGAACGGTGCGAAGTTTAGTGGCGCCCACCAGCCGCCCAGAAACATGATCGCCGCCAGGGCTGCGATCAGAATCATGTTGGCGTACTCAGCAAGAAAGAACAGCGCGAAGGTCATGCCCGCGTACTCCACATGAAAGCCGGCGACGATCTCGCTCTCGCCTTCGGCCACATCGAAGGGTGCGCGGTTGGTCTCGGCCACGCCGGCAATGAAATAGACCACGAACATCGGCAGCAATGGCCAGAGATACCACTGATGTATCCCCCCTGCCTGATTTAACACGATCTCGCGCAAATTCAGGCTTCCCGCACACATCAGCACAGCGACCAAGGCAAATCCCATCGCGATTTCATAGGCAACGATCTGTGCCGCCGAACGCAAGGACCCCAGAAACGCATACTTGGAATTCGAAGCCCACCCGGCCACGATAACGCCATAAACCCCCAAGGAGGTGAGCGCCAGGATGAACAACAGACTCGCATCGATATTGGCGAGTACCCACTTGTCAGTGAAGGGTATAACTGCCCACGCCACCAGTGCCGGCGCCAGGGTCAGAACGGGCGCGATGAAATACAGGTACTTGTTGGCATTGGTCGGGACAATGATCTCTTTGAGCATCAGCTTGACGACATCGACGATCGGCTGTAACCACCCGCGCGGGCCGACCCGGTTTGGACCGATGCGCACCTGCATGTAGCCGATGATTTTGCGCTCCGCGAAGGTCAGATAAGCGACACCCAACACCAGAGGCAAAATAATGACAACGATCAGTACGACATTGATCAAGGTGGTCTGCGACCACGCCGGCATGGCGCCCCACAACGACCACCCCAGTGACTGCAGGTACTCGATCACGTCGCTTCGGCCTCCAAAACGCTGACGGCTCCATACACGCCGAGGGCGGCCGTCTCGGAATAGCCGCCCGGGACCAACACGCAGCCGTCAGGCACGCGCACATCGACTACGAGCCTCAAGCTCGCCGCGTTGTCAGCGACCCGTACGATCACGCTCGCACCGTCGCTAAGCCCCAGCCGCTCTGCCTGAGCGTTGTTCACGTAAGCCGCCGGGGCCAGATTGTCGGCGGTTTGCTGCAACGCTGGCGCCCGGCGTACCAAGCTGTCGACGCGGTACAGGGGCACATCGTAAATACGGGCCAGCGCACTTTGTTCACCGCCGAGACGATCCGGCCAGTTGCGCTCGCGCAAGGCGCTCGACGGCGATACGCCAGCGGCGCCGATTTCGGCGCGCACATCACCGACAGTCTGTTGCTCGAAACCCGGTTGGCCCAGGTAATTGCCAAGCACACGTAAGATTTTCCAACCGGGTCGCGCCTCGCCCAGCGTACGCACCGCTGCGGTAAAGGACTGGGCACTGCCCTCGCAGTTCACGAACGTGCCCTCGGTCTCGCTAAAAGGTGCCAGCGGCAACAACACATCTGCATACTGCATCGCTCGCGTGGGCGCCGACGCCGGCTTGAACGGCGTCATCATGACGACAAATTCTGCCGCCGCCATGGCATCCCCCGCCTGCGCGCCCTCAAGAAAGTCGAGTTCCGGCTCAATGCCGAGCAAGACATAGGCCTTCAGGGGCTTGTGAATCATTTCATGCACATCGCGACCACGCGTGGTCGATGCGCCTGCCGCTGATCGATGGGGCACACAACCCGCGAGCCAGGCGCCGGCGCCATTGGCCGCGGCGAGAGTACCTATCTGCGTGCCTGCAAGCTCGCCGATCAAATCGGCCAGCGCACGCAGCGTCGCGGCCTCGGGATGACTCGCCGCCAAAGCGCCGAGTAGCACGACACCGGCATCGCCCGCCGTCGCCAAGGTCCGGGCGATATCGCGCTCGCGCTCCCCGGGCACCTGTTGGTCGAGCCACTGCGGCACCTTTCCAAGCGGACGCTTCTTTAAGTCAGCCAGGGCGTGCGCGACCCCCGCCAACGAGGCCAGCATGCCGGCCGGGGTGGTAATCACCTTGCGCGCAAGGGCAAAGGCGAAATCGTAATCCACCGGATTGATCGCCATGATCTGGGCGCCCTGATTCTGCGCGTTGCGCAGTCGCAGACCGAGCAGGGGTTGCTCCTTGCGGATGTTTGAGCCGATCAGCAATACCGCGCTGGCGCTTTGCAACGCCTGAATCGACCGCCCCAGCCATGGAAAGATCGGCAGCGCCTCGTCATCGCTAAAGTCGAACTGGCGCAAGCGATGATCCACGTTTGCGCAACCGAGCGATCGCATGAGCTTTTGCAAAAGATAGAACTCTTCGAGCGTTGAGCCCGGCGCCGCCAATGCGCCAATTTGATCACTGCCATGCTGGGCTATGGTCTTGCGCAGGCCCACGGCCACAAACTCGAGCGCGGTCTTCCAGTCGACTTCCTCCCAACGGCCGTCACTACGAACCATGGGCTGCTGCAAGCGTTCGCTGCTGTTGAGCGCCTGGTAGCTGAAACGGTCGCGGTCAGACAGCCAGCACTCGTTAATGGCCTCGTTCTCACGTGGCAGGACCCGCATCACCTTGTCGCGCCGGCTCTGTACGTTGAGGTTTGAACCGACACAGTCGTGCGGAGCGACGGACGGATGGTTCTCAAGCTCCCACGCGCGCGCCGTAAAGCGAAACGGCTTAGAGGTCAGGGCCCCCACGGGACAAATATCAATCACGTTACCCGAGAGCTCCGATGTCACGCTGCGGGCGATAACCGTGCCGATTTCGCTGTGCTCGCCGCGCCCCGTTACGCCGAGCTCCATGATGCCCGCGATCTGCTGGCCAAAACGCACACAACGGGTGCAATGGATGCAGCGTGTCATCTCGGTAGCGATCAGCGGGCCGATATCCTGATCGTGCACGACACGTTTCTTCTCTGCGTAGCGTGACACATCCTTGCCATAACCGAGCGCCAGATCCTGCAACGGGCATTCGCCTCCCTGATCGCAGACCGGGCAATCCAGCGGATGGTTGATCAGCAGAAACTCCATGACGCCTTTCTGCGCGTCGCGTGCCAGCGTCGAGTGCGTGTAGACCTTCATGCCTTCGACGACGGGTGTCGCGCAGGCGGGCATCGGTTTTGGCGCCTTTTCGATCTCGACCAGACACATGCGGCAATTCGCCGCCACCGACAGTTTGTGGTGATAACAAAAGCGTGGGATATAGATGCCAGCCGCATCCGTGACTTGTATCACCATCGAGCCCTTGCGAGCCTTCAGCGTTCGGCCGTTCACCTCGATGGTCACCATGTCAGTCTCGGGCGGTTCCGGGACTTTAATGTCAGGCTTCGCGCTCATTGCTTCGCGACCCGTGTGGACGGCAGCTCATACTTGCCGGTTTCAGGCAGACAATGGCCATGTTCGATGTGATAACGAAATTCGTCCTTGAAATGGTGCAGGAAGCTACGCACGGGCCAAGCCGTTGCCTCGCCAAAGGCGCAGATCGTGCGGCCTTCGATCTTGCTGGCCACATCGTCCAGCATGGCAAGCTCTTCCAAACGCCCCTGTCCGCGCTCGATGCGATCGATAACGCGCCACAACCAACCACTGCCTTCCCGACATGGCGTACACTGACCGCAAGATTCCTCGTAATAGAAGTACGAGATCCGCCGCAGCGCTTGCACCATACACGTTGTGTCATCCATGACTATCACAGCACCGGAGCCGAGCATCGATCCGGCTTTCGCAAGCGAGTCAAAATCCATATCCAGCGCCATCATGATCTCGGCTGGCAACACCTTGGCTGAAGTGCCGCCGGGAATGACCGCCTTCAACGTGTGTCCGTGACGCACACCGCCTGCGAGCTCGAGCAACTTGGCGAACGGCGTGCCGAGCGCAATCTCATAATTACCCGGCCTGTTGACGTGACCGGAGACGGAGAAGATCTTGGTGCCGCCGTTGTTCGGTTTACCCATGTCGAGAAACTTTTGCCCGCCGTGCCGCAGTATGTACGGCACAGACGCCAATGTCTCCGTGTTATTGACCGTCGTTGGACGCCCGAACGCACCGTAGCTTGCAGGGAATGGGGGCTTGTAGCGCGGTAGCGCGCGTTTGCCCTCGAGTGATTCGAGCATCGCCGTCTCTTCGCCGACGATGTATGCGCCTGCGCCGATGAGATTGTAGACATCAAAATCGACACTGGAGCCCAAAATGTTCTTCCCCAGTAGGCCAGCGTCGTAGGCCTCCGCCACCGCGGCCTCGCAGCGCGCAAACGGCTCTTTGAACTCCCCGCGCATGTAGTTATAACCGACGCTGGCACCCATGGCATAACCGGCAATCGCCATGCCCTCAATAACGGCGTGCGGGTTGTAACGCAGAATGTCGCGGTCCTTGAATGTCCCCGGCTCACTTTCGTCCGAGTTGCACACCAGATATTTCTGCCCCGGGGCATTACGCGGCATGAAGCTCCACTTGAGGCCGGTCGGGAATCCCGCGCCGCCGCGACCGCGTAACGCGGCCGTTTTCNNTCCTTGAGGACCTTGCGCCACATCTCGTATCCGCCCGTGCTTTCATAGGTCGACAGCCGCCAAGGCTGATTGAGCTTAAGAGGCGCGTAACACACTTCGTTCAGCATCCGCGTCTACTCCAAGCCTGCCAGGATTTTGTCTACTTTCTCTGGTGTGAGGTTTTCGTAGTAAACCCCATCAAGCATAAACATCGGCGCGCCGGCGCAGGCTGCCAAGCATTCAGCCTCCTTCAATGCAAATTTTCCGTCTGGCGTCGTCTCCCCGAATTTGATTCCAAGCTTCTTCTTCAGATGCTCCACGATCACATCACAACCACACAACATGCAGGAGATGTTTGTACACACATAAATCTTATGCCGACCGACAGGTTGCAGGTCATACATGATGTAAAACGTTGCGACTTCGTAAACTGCAATGGACGGTATGTCTAAGTACTCCGCAACGGCGTCGATCAGTTCGGTACTGAGCCATCCACCGTTTTGCTCCTGCACGATGTTGAGTGCCGCGATCACGGCACTCCGCTTCTGGCCGGCGGGAAACTTGGCGGTCCAACGGTCGATTGCAGCGCGCGAGTCGGGCGTTAAGAGCTCGATCAGCGAGTTGGTTTGTGTTCGCACCGTCATCGGTCAATCTCCCCAAAGACGATGTCTTGCGTCGACAGGATCGCGACGACGTCGGCCAGCATGTGTCCGCGCGACATCTCATCCAGCGCTGCCAGATGCGGGAAGCCGGGGGCACGTATCTTGAGTCGGTAGGGCTTATTGGCACCGTCAGAGATCAGGTACACACCGAACTCGCCCTTGGGCGCCTCCACCGCCGCATAGGCCTCCCCCTCAGGAATGCAAAAACCTTCGGTGAACAGCTTGAAGTGATGGATGAGGGCCTCCATGCTGTCCTTCATCTCTGCGCGTGGGGGCGGGACGAGCTTCTGGTCGTCGATGATCACCGTCCCCGGGTTGGCACGCAGCCACTGCACGCATTGGCGAATGATGTGGTTTGACTGTCGCATCTCCTCCATGCGCACGAGATAACGATCGTAGCAATCGCCCTGAGCGCCGATGGGAATGTCGAAGTCCACTTCGTCATAAGCCGCGTAGGGCTGCTTCTTGCGCAGGTCCCAGGCCACCCCCGATGCGCGCAAGTTGGGACCACTGAAACCGAGTTGTAATGCGCGCTCGGCCGATACCACACCGATCCCGACGGTGCGCTGTTTCCAGATACGGTTTTCCGTCAGCAAGGTCTCGTAGTCGTCGATGTATTTCGGAAAACGCTCGGTGAAATCCCAGATGAAATCGAGCAGCGAGCCCTGACGGTTGGCATTGAGCCGCTCACAGTCTTTCTTGCTGTGCCATTTCGACGGCTCGTACTGCGGCATGCTGTCAGGCAGATCCCGATAGACACCGCCCACACGATAATAGGTGGCGTGCATGCGCGCTCCCGAGACCGCTTCGTAGCAATCGAACAGGTCCTCGCGCTCGCGAAAGCAGTAGAGAAATACCGTCATCGCCCCAAGATCGAGCGCGTACGCAGCAAGCCACAGCAGATGATTGAGAATGCGCGTGATCTCGTCGAACATGGTGCGGATGTAGCGGGCACGCACCGGCGGGGTAACGCCAAGGAGCTTCTCCATCGCCAGCACGTAACCGTGCTCATTGCACATCATGGAGACATAATCCAGACGGTCCATGTAACCGATGCTCTGGTTATAAGGCTTGCTTTCGGCGAGCTTTTCCGTCGCCCGATGCAGCAAGCCGATGTGGGGATCGGCGCGCTGGACGACCTCACCGTCAAGCTCGAGCACCAGACGCAACACCCCGTGCGCCGAGGGGTGCTGGGGTCCGAAGTTCATCGTGTAGTTACGAATCTCTGCCACCGTACCCCTCCTCGCGAATGACACGAGGTACGTTGATGCGCGGCTCGATGCTTACCGGCTCGTAGACCACGCGTTGCCTTTCGGCGTCGTAACGCATTTCCACTTCACCACTCAGTGGAAAGTCCTTGCGAAACGGGTGCCCAATAAAACCGTAATCGGTCAAGATGCGTCGCAGGTCCGGATGGCCTTCAAAGATGATGCCAAACAGATCAAACGCCTCGCGCTCGTACCAGTCGGCCGAGCGCCAGACCGTGACCACAGAGTCGACGATCGGCAACGCGTCATCGAGAAAGGTACGCAGGCGCAGGCGCCGATTCTGCTTGAGCGACAGCAGATGATAGACCACGGCAAAACGCGGTCCCGGTCTCACCCCTTCGGGTGCCTCTTGACGATAGTTGAGATAATCGACCCCGCAGAGGTCGATCAGCTGCGAAAACGCGAAGTCTGGGTCATCGCGTAACTGACGGCACACTTGCGCGATACGCTCACGCTTGATTTCCAAGGTGAGCTCGCCGTGGGCGCTTATCGTGTTAGTGATCGCTTCGCCAAACTTTGCCTGGGCCTGTTCAACGGCGGCCGCCAGTGAATCAAGCATTGGTGGATATTCCTAACTGCCTAGCGCGCAATGGTATTGGTGCGCTTGATCTTGTTTTGCAACTGAATAATACCGTAAATCAGCTGCTCGGCTGTCGGCGGGCACCCCGGTACATACACATCGACGGGCACAATTCGATCACAGCCACGCACGACGGAATAGGAGTAGTGATAGTAGCCGCCGCCGTTGGCGCACGAACCCATGGAGATCACCCAGCGCGGCTCGGCCATCTGGTCGTAGACCTTGCGCAGGGCGGGCGCCATCTTGTTACACAAGGTACCGGCGACGATCATCACGTCCGCCTGGCGTGGGCTCGCGCGGAAGATTATCCCGAATCGGTCGAGGTCGTAACGCGATGCGCCCGCGTGCATCATTTCAACGGCGCAACACGCGAGACCAAAAGTCACCGGCCACAACGACCCGGTGCGCGTCCAGTTAATGAGCTGATCAAGCCTGGTGGTGGTCCAGCCCCCTGCCAGCCACCCCTCTATTCCCATTCCAGAGCTCCTTTCTTCCACTCATAGATGAAACCGATCACGAGGATGGCGAGGAACAACATCATGGCGAGAAAACCAAAGAGCCCGATGTCCTCGATAACGACTGCCCACGGGAAAAGAAAAGCAATCTCGAGATCGAAGATGATGAAAAGTATCGCTACCAAATAGTAGCGCACATCGAACTTCATGCGTGAGTCTTCAAAGGCCTCGAACCCGCATTCGTACGGCGATAGCTTCTCGCTGTCCGGATTGTGTGGCCCGAGCACGCGGCCGACGACCATCAGTGCCGCGCCAAACAGCAGGCCGATGCCGATGAAGATAAGTATCGGTAGGTAATTCGCTAACATGCTTGTGTTTCGCCTGCGCCCGGACCTGCGCGCATGCGATCAAGGAACCCGCCCACAAACGGGACTAGGCAGGCATCTCGGGCAGTCTAGGCGGTGCTGTTGGGCAAAGTCAAGTCTGCCGCAGTGCGCAATGTATTAAAATTCAGGCGCTTAGATCGGGACGCATGCCTCGCACTTGCGGAGCTTCGCGCACCCAGGCAGTCAAGGGTGTGTGTCCGTGTCGNNGAGCGCCCGAGGCAGTCTAGGCGTTGCTCTTGGGGAAAGTCAAGCCTGCGGCAGTGCCGCAATGTATTAAAATTCAGATGCTTAGGTCAGCGCACGCTGGTCGAACCTGCTTGTGATTACCCGGGCAGCGGTGCGTGCGCATGTCAGCGTCACAGATTGGTGCCGAAGGCGGGACTCGAACCCGCACGGCTCGCGCCACCGCCCCCTCAAGACGGCGTGTCTACCAGTTCCACCACTTCGGCGTCGTTCTCTCGCAGTCGCCACACCGGCCTGCGCCACCGCCCGCGTGTGGGCGGGCACCTAACTGTACCAAGAAACGCCGCTAGCTGCTTAGCGCGGAACCTCGGGGACCTCGGATGGCGCTGGTGCGGGCGACGGCTTGGGTGCGGATTCCTTTTCGGATTCAACAGTGGGTGGCGGGGCCACCGGTTGCGTAGTCACGGTATCCGTCACGCTACGCGGCGCGCTCACCTGGGTTGCCAGCATCGCCAAGGTCAGACTGGTGACAAAGAAGATGGTGGCCAGCAATGCCGTTAAACGCGTCAGGAAATTGGCGGACCCGCGGGAGCCGAACAGCGTTTGCGACGCGCCGCTGCCAAAGGCGGCGCCGATGTCAGCGCCTTTGCCCTGTTGCAGCAGGATGAGCCCAATCAAGCCTGCTGCCGCTAGCACATGTACAACCAGAACCAATTCCTTCATTTCGACCCCTCGCTGCCCGCGGCCGCCTGGCAGATCGTAACGAACTCAACCGCGTTCAATGACGCCCCGCCGATCAGACCACCGTCGATATCCGGTTCTCGGAAAAGTTCAGCTGCATTAGCGCCTTTCACGCTCCCACCATAAAGAATCCGCAAGCCATCGGCAACCACGCGATCCGCGTGCGCTAGCCTGCCGCGGATGAATGCGTGCACACTCTGCGCCTGCTGCGGGGTCGCGGTCCTGCCAGTACCGATTGCCCAAACGGGCTCGTAGGCGATGACCGCGTTAGCAAAAGCCTTAACCCCATTGCGCTCCAGCACAGCCTGCAGCTGGCGTGCGACCACGTTTTCAGTCTCGTCGGCATCACGTTCAGCGAGCGTCTCGCCCACGCAGAGAATGGGCGTGAGTCCGTGCTCCAGGGCGGCAGCGAACTTTCGCGCCACGGTGTCATCGCCTTCTCCGTAAAGGCTCCGCCGCTCAGAGTGTCCGACGATCACGTATTGACACCCGTAGTCGCGCAGCATCAGGCCCGAGACCTCACCCGTAAAAGCGCCCGCGGCCTCGCTGCTAAGATTCTGTGCGCCCAGCGCCAGCGCACCGCCAGCGGCCAACTTCTCTGCTACCAGTGGAATCAATATAAACGGCGGACAGACAGCAACCTCGGTATGGCTCGCCATGGACAGTGTGCTCGTAATATCGTCTACCAGCCGCGATGCTTCGGCACGGGTACCGTTCATTTTCCAATTGCCGGCAACAAAGGGGCGACGCATGTTCTCGGGGCGCTGGCTGATAGAATGCGGCGGCGATGTTACCTAGCGGTGGACGACAAAGCAATTTTTTGACGGCACCAGGCGGGCAAGTCAGGCGGCATCGCGTGCCGCCAGCGCGACCGCGTCGGCCAGTTCCCGACTCAGACGCTCAACGAGCTTCGGGTCAGCCGCCTCGACCATGACGCGGATGACGGGCTCGGTGCCCGAGGCGCGCAGCAGTACGCGTCCCAGATCTCCGAGGGCCTGCTCGGCCTCGCGCACTGCGCGCTTGACGCGCGCGGAGCTTTGCACGTCAAAACCGGCGGCGTTCAATTTCGCGGACACGGGTACGCTGACCAACGCCTGCGGAAAGACTTCCATACTGCCCGCGAGCTCGGCGAGACTCTTGCCCGATTCCACCATCACGGTCAGGACCTGCAAGGCGGTAATGATGCCATCCCCAGTCGTGCTCTTGTCCAGACAGATGACATGGCCAGACGACTCGCCACCGAGCTCCCACCCCTGCGCTTGCAACATGCTGAGCACGTAGCGATCACCCACGGCTGCGCGTTCGAAGGGGATGCCGCGCTCGGCACAGGCGCGCTCCAGCCCATAGTTCGTCATCAACGTGCCGACTATCCCGCCGCGAAGCGTGCCGGCAGCGTGACGGGCCTGTCCGATGATGTACAGGATCTGGTCGCCGTCAACACATCTGCCGTTGGCATCAACCATGATGACGCGATCCCCATCGCCGTCCAAGGCGATGCCCACATCGGCCCCTTTGGCACGCACCGTTTGCTGCAGCAACGCCGGATTTGTCGAACCACACTGCTGATTGATATTGAAGCCGTCGGGTTCGTCGGCGATCGTGATCACGTTCGCGCCCAGTTCAACGAACACCGCTGGCGCTATTTGGTAAGCCGCGCCGTTGGCACAATCGATAGCGATCGTCAAATCATCGAGGCTGCTGCGCGATGGAAAGGTGCTCTTGCAGAACTCCACGTAACGCCCGGCCGCGTCGCGATACCGCTCTGCCTTGCCGAGCGTCGCCGAGTCCACCGTATATAACGGTTGTTCCATAGTCTGTTCGATCAGCAGCTCCATCTCATCAGCCAGCTTGATTCCATTGCTACCGAAGAACTTGATGCCGTTATCGTGATAAGGGTTGTGGGAAGCGCTAATGACAACGCCGGCGCTTGCGCGCGCTGTACGTGTCAGGTAAGCGATCCCGGGGGTGGGCATCGGTCCGAGCAGGCTCACATCGACACCAGCTGCCGAAAATCCCGACTCCAGCGCTGACTCCAGCAGGTAACCCGAAACACGCGTATCCTTGCCGATTAGAACGCGTGCCCGATTATCATCCATGCCGCCTAGGACACATCCCGCCGCCCAGCCGAGTTTGAGCACGATCTCGGGCGTGATCGGCTCCGTTCCCATGCGACCGCGAATACCGTCTGTACCGAAATAGCGTTTGTCCATGCCTCCCCCTTGCTGGCACGAAACAAGCGTGCTGAGTTTCAGGCCGCGCGGTAGACCGCCTCGGCCATGCGTATTGCCTCTCTCGTGGCACGCACATCATGGGTGCGCACCATGTTCGCTCCGTTGCGCGCTGCAATCACCGCCAGTGCCACACTGGCATGCACACGCTGATCAATCGGCAAGTCTAACACCTTGCCGATCACCGACTTGCGCGATAGACCGACTAATAGCGGCGAACCCAATGCCTTCAGCTGATCCAGCTGCCGCAATAGCGTCAAGTTGTGCTCTGCCGTCTTGCCGAAGCCAAATCCAGGATCAAGCACAATACGCTGCTCGGGGATTCCCGCCGCGATACACGCCTCTCGGCGCGCGCGCAGAAACGACTTCACCTCGGCCACGACGTCTTCATAATGCGGATTGTCCTGCATAGTCCGCGGCTCACCCTGCATGTGCATCAAGCACACCGGCACTCCAAGCTGTGCCGCGGCTGACAGCGCCCCCGGCGCCCGCAAGGCACGTACGTCATTGATCATGCCGGCGCCGGCGGCCACGGCATCGCGCATGACTTCCGGCTTCGAGGTATCGATTGATAAGGGTATCGCGAGCGACTTATGCAGCGCTTCGATGACGGGCACGACGCGGGCGAGCTCGTCTGCAAGTGATACTGCGGCCGCGCCAGGACGTGTGGATTCACCGCCGACGTCAATGATGTCGGCGCCTTCCTCGGCCATNNCGAATCGGGGGTGATGTTTAAGACTCCCATGACTGCCACGTGCCGCAGATCGAGCGCACGCCCACCGCAGTCAATCACATTCATCGTACACTCAGTGCTCGCCGGCAGGATCGCCCAGATTTGGCTTCACGCGCGGCTTGCGCGTTGACTTCTTGGGTTTGCTGCCTGCGTCGGCACGCGTCCCGCCATCATCGACGCCTTGTGGTGGTCGCGGCTTACCGCCGGCCATGATGTCATCGATCTGACCGGCGTTCAGCGTCTCCCACTCGAGCAGCGCCGTCGCCATCGTTTCGACCTTGTCCCGGTTGTCTTCGATGATCCCGCGCGCGCGCGTGTATTGTTCATCGATGATACGACGAATTTCCTTGTCCACCATTTCAGCGGTCGAGTCACTCAAGTTCTTGTGCGTAATCATATCGCGCCCCAAGAACACTTCGTGCTCGCCCTCGCCGTAGACACGGGTGCCGAGCGTATCGCTCATACCCCAACGCGTGACCATCTTGCGCGCTATTTCGGTTGCGCGCTCGAAATCGTTGGCGGCACCGGTGGTCATCTGGTGCATAAAGATCTCTTCGGCGATACGACCACCCATCAGCACGGAAATCATCGACAGCAACGACTCGCGATCCTGGCTGTAACGATCCTCCTCCGGCAACTGCATGGTCACGCCCAACGCGCGACCGCGTGGAATGATCGTGACCTTGTGCACCGGATCGGTGTTTGGCAAAACCTTGGCGACGACTGTGTGTCCCGACTCGTGATAAGCGGTATTCCTGCGCTCCTTCTCCGGCATCACGATGGAGCGCCGTTCCGCACCCATGATGACTTTGTCCTTGGCCTTCTCGAAGTCCTCCATATCCACGAGTCGCTTGTTGGCACGCGCCGCAAACAACGCCGCCTCATTTACCAAATTGGCCAGATCGGCGCCAGAAAACCCGGGCGTGGCCCGCGCGATGATGCTCGTTTGCACATCGTCGGCCAAAGGTACGTTGCGCATGTGCACCTTAAGGATAAGTTCGCGCCCACGGATGTCGGGCAACGGGACGACAACTTGACGATCGAAACGTCCCGGACGCAGCAGTGCTGGGTCAAGCACATCGGGGCGGTTGGTGGCGGCAATGACAATCACACCCTCGGTGCCCTCGAAGCCATCCATTTCCACTAACAACTGGTTGAGGGTCTGCTCACGCTCATCGTGACCCCCTCCGAGTCCGGCGCCGCGTTGCCGACCGACAGCATCGATCTCATCTATAAATATGATGCAGGGCGCATGCTTCTTCGCCTGATCGAACATATCGCGTACGCGCGAAGCGCCCACACCAACAAACATCTCCACGAAATCCGACCCGGAGATGGAAAAGAAGGGCACTTTGGCCTCACCGGCAATCGCCTTGGCCAATAAGGTCTTGCCGGTCCCAGGTGCACCAGTCATCAGCACACCCTTTGGAATACGCCCGCCGAGCTTTTGGAACTTGGCAGGATCGCGCAGGAATTCAACAAGCTCCTGGACCTCTTCCTTGGCCTCCTCGACACCTGCGACGTCTTCAAACGTGGTCTTGTTCTGCTCTTCGGTCAGCATGCGCGCACGGCTTTTACCAAAGCTCATAGCGCCCCGCCCACCTACGCCACCTTGCATCTGGCGCATGAAGAAGATCCACACACCGATAAGTAGCAGCAACGGAAACCAGTTTATGAAAATAGTAAGCAGCAGCGACTGTTCGTCCTGTGGCTTGGCATCGATGGCGACGCCATGCTCGAGCAGATCGCCGATCAAGCCCGGGTCCGCAGGAGCGTAGGTCTTGAACTTCTCACTATTTTTCAGCGTACCGTGAATATTGCGTCCCTGAATCGTGACCTTATCCACCAGGCCTTGCTTGACCTTGCCGATGAATTGCGAGTATTCCATGTGGTTCGCGCTAGGTTGCCGCGGACCGAAGTTATTGAACACCGACATCAGCACGACGGCGATGACAAGCCACAGCAGGAGATTCTTGGTGAGATTGTTCAATGTATGCCTCTTAAAAACCTTTAAGTCAGGTCAATTCATGGTGCCACACGGGCTTCCTAATTAGACCAAGTCTGAGTGCTCCGTTCCATTGTCCTACGACCCTGCAGGCGTTACAACCGACCCCGGGCACGGTGAAATCCCTGCCCCAAAAGGTATATTTCGCGGCTTCGTGACCGGGATGCTTGTGGTTTGCAGGTATGGATTTTGTCAAAGTATGGCTGCATTGCGCCTCGCAAAGAGGCAAATCCCTCGCCTTGAAAGGCCTTAACCAGCAACTGGCCGCCATCGCGCAGGGTCTCCTTGGCGACCGCCAGCACCCGCTCTCCCAACGCGAGTGTCCGTGCCTGATCGGCCACAGCGTCACCACTAATATTGGGGGCCATGTCCGAAATCACAAGGTCCGCCGCGGTGTCAACCAGGGCCTCTGCCAATAAGTCTAGCACCGCCGGATCGCCAATATCACCGCAGATGAACTCCACACCCCCCAGCGGCGACATAGCAGCCACATCCACCGCCAGCACCCGGCCGCTCGGCCCGACCTGACGTCGGGCATACTCAGACCAGCTGCCCGGCGCAGCCCCCAAATCAATAACGATCTGACCCGGACGCAGCAGCCGATACCGGCGATCGATTTCGATGAGTTTGTAGACGGCGCGCGAACGGTAGCCCTCCTCTTGCGCACGCCTGACGTAGGCATCGCGGGCATGTTCGCGCAGCCACGCTTGCTTGCGCCGCTTACCGCGGGCCATAGACGGATACCACGAATGGCTTGGACGTAATGTGGCCCACGCAGATTATTGAGCGGCGATCAGGGCCGATTTTCGCGTCTTGCGTTACCTGCAGGAGGGCGATGATCTTTCGGCGTCCGTGCCGATCGGTCACCCTGCGCGATGGGCGTGCGCGCAGGATCACGAGAAAGATACCGACGGCGCGCCTACACGTAGCGCACAGTGAGGATCTCATACGAGCGCAGGCCATCCGGGACCTGCACATCGACAACCTCGCCCTCGTACTTGCCGATAAGCGCCCGAGCGATTGGCGAGCTGATGGAAATCTTTGACTCGTTGACGTCGGCCTCTAGATCCCCGACGATCTGATAAGTCACTTCTTCGTCGAGAGTACGTTCGCGTAACCCTACGGTAGCACCGAATACCACGCGTCCTTGGGCATCCACGCTGGCAGGATCAATGATTTGCGCCACGGCTAGCTTCGATTCAAGGTCGGCAATGCGGCCTTCGATAAAGCCCTGCTGCTCCTTGGCCGCATGAAATTCAGCATTCTCGGAGATATCACCGTGCGAGCGCGCCTCCGCGATCTCCTGAATGATACGTGGACGCGCGACGGTCTTCAGATGATGCAGCTGCTCGCGCAGCTTCTTGGCGCCACCCGCCGTTATGAGTACCTTTGTCATGACCCAAGTTCTCTGTGTAGGTCTTGCAAACGGTTGATGCTGAGTGCGGCACCCTCGCTGTGCGCTGCACATGCTGCACGCGCAGCCGCAAGTGTGGTATAGCTCGTTACGTGATGCTGCAGCGCTTCACTGCGGATGCTGCGCGAATCCTCAAAGCTCTGCTTACCCGATGTCGTGTTAATTATTATATCAACCTCATCGTTCACAATCATATCTACGATGTGAGGGCGGCCTTCCGACACTTTGTTGACCGCTGTCACTGGAATGCCGGCCTCGTGTAACACGCTCGCTGTGCCCCGTGTGGCAAACAGCTCGAAGCCGTTGCTATGAAAGTAACGGGCTACGTCGACGACAGCTCTCTGATCGGCATCGCGGACACTGATGATTATGCGCCCATGTGTGGGGACGGCACTGCCCGCAGCCAGCTGCGATTTTGCATACGCCTCACCGAAACTGCGTCCGATCCCCATGACCTCGCCCGTCGATTTCATTTCAGGCCCCAACACCGTATCCACCCCGGGAAACTTGATGAAGGGAAGCACAGCCTCTTTGACCGAATAATAGGCAGGGATGATTTCACCGACGACCCGCTGCGCCTTCAGCGTACGGCCCACCATACAGCGCGCCGCGATCTTCGCCAACGGCCGGCCGGTCGCCTTCGACACGTAAGGCACCGTGCGCGACGCACGAGGATTTACTTCTAATACATACACGTCGCCGTTCTTTACAGCAAACTGCACGTTCATCAGGCCGGTAACTTTCAACGCCTTGGCAAGCGCGACCGTTTGACGGTGTATTTGCGCCTGCACGTCCTTTGACAGACTGAAGGGCGGCAATGAGCAGGCCGAATCCCCTGAGTGCACGCCCGCCTCTTCGATATGCTCCATAATGCCACCGATGATGACGCTCTCGCCGTCACTAATGGCATCTACATCCACCTCTATCGCATCGCTCAGATACTTGTCCAGGAGCACGGGTGCGTCCTCAGACACACGCACCGCCACGCGCATGTAGGTCTCAAGGTCTTCGCGATTGTGCACGATTTCCATGGCTCTCCCACCGAGGACGTAAGACGGTCGCACGACGAGCGGATAGCCGATCTTGCTTGCCAGGCGTACCGCCTGAGCCGTAGTGCGCGCCGCTGCATTTGGCGGCTGCAACAAGTCTAGGCGTTTCAGCAAGCGCTGAAACCGCTCGCGGTCCTCGGCAAGATCGATGGAGTCAGGACTAGTGCCGATAACCGGCGCTTCGGCGCGTGCGAGACCCGGTGCTAACTTCAAGGGCGTCTGACCGCCGTATTGCAGGATCACGCCTGTCGGCCTTTCCACGTGAACGATCTCAAGTACATCTTCGAGTGTGAGCGGCTCGAAGTACAGACGATCCGATGTGTCATAGTCGGTCGAGACAGTTTCCGGATTACAGTTCACCATGATCGTTTCATAACCGTCTTCGCGCATGGCCAAGGCCGCGTGCACACAACAATAGTCAAACTCGATGCCCTGCCCGATGCGGTTGGGCCCACTGCCCAACACCATGATCTTTGTCCGATCCGTTGGCGCCGCCTCGCACTCGTCCTCATAGGTCGAGTACATATAAGCGGTGGTGGCAGCGAACTCGGCGGCACAGGAATCGACGCGTTTGTACACGGGACGCACGCCAAGCGCATGGCGCCGGCGACGAAAACGCTCCTCACTGGTGCGAAGCAAGTCTGCCAGGCGTCTGTCGGAAAAGCCTTTGCGCTTCCAGTGCGATACGCGGTTGCGCGTAAGCTTGCGTCCGGCCTGTTTGACGACTGCCTTTTCGATCTCGACGAGCTCGGCAATTTGTGCGAGAAACCAACGGTCGATGCGCGAGAGCGCATAGACCTCTTCAAGTGACATTCCACTACGGAAGCCATCGGCGACGTACCAAACCCGGTCAGGACCCGCCACCCGTAGTTCCTGCCTGATGCTCTTACGCGCCTCGTCTGGGTCGGCGTGTAGATCCACGCGCGGTTCGAGGCCGGCGCTGCCGGTCTCCAAACTGCGCAATGCTTTCTGAAGCGATTCCTGGAAGGTGCGTCCAATCGCCATCACTTCCCCAACCGACTTCATCTGCGTGGTGAGCCTAGGATCCGCCTGCGGGAATTTCTCGAAGGTAAACCGCGGGATCTTGGTCACCACATAGTCGATCGTCGGCTCGAAAGAGGCAGGGGTGACACCGCCGGTAATGTCGTTGCGGAGCTCATCGAGTGTGTAGCCGACAGCAAGCCTTGCCGCCACCTTGGCGATCGGAAATCCTGTCGCCTTGGAAGCGAGCGCAGAGGAACGCGACACACGCGGGTTCATCTCGACAATGACCATGCGACCATCATCGGGATTAACCGCGAACTGTACGTTGGAACCGCCCGTATCAACGCCAATTTCGCGCAGGCAAGCGATGCTGGCGTTGCGCATCGCTTGATACTCCTTGTCGGTGAGGGTCTGCGCGGGTGCCACGGTGATCGAGTCACCGGTGTGGACACCCATTGGATCAAAATTCTCGATGGAGCAAACGATGATGCAGTTATCGCTGCGGTCGCGTATCACTTCCATCTCGTACTCTTTCCAGCCAAGGATCGACTCCTCGATCAGGAGCTCGTTTGTCGGTGAGGCGTCGAGGCCGCGCTCGCAAATGGCAACGAACTCCTCTTTGTTGTAGGCCACCCCGCCACCACTGCCGCCGAGCGTGAAAGAGGGGCGAATGATCACCGGAAAGCCGATAACGCTCTGCACCTGCTGCGCCTCCTCTTGGCTGTGGGCGATCGCACCGCGCACCGTCTGCAGCCCGATACTTTGCATCGCCTCCTTGAACAGCTCGCGATCCTCGGCTTTATCGATGGCCGCCCGCGTTGCCCCGATCATTTGCACGCCGTAAGCCTGCAGCACCCCTTCGCGATCAAGATCGAGCGCACAATTGAGGCCAGTCTGCCCGCCCATCGTGGGCAACAGGGCATCGGGGCGTTCCTTGGCGATAATTTCCGCGAGCGTGCGCCATTGCACCGGCTCAATGTAGGTCGCATCGGCCAGATCAGGATCGGTCATGATGGTGGCGGGATTGGAATTCACTTCACCAACACAATGCGGTAGCCCTCTTCTTTCAGCGCTTTGCACGCCTGCGCGCCCGAATAGTCGAACTCGCAGGCTTGCCCGATCACGATGGGGCCTGCGCCGATGATCAGAATCGTTTCAATATCGTTGCGTCTGGGCATGTCTGCAAATACTTCTAGAGCTGGAACCTACACATTGTGAGCCTGTGGCTCTGAGGCCGTTCGCATCTTGAATCGCGACCCCTGTTTTTGCTCCTTCATTAATGCAACAAAACGATCGAATAGCCCGGCGATGTCTTGCGGGCCCGGGCTTGCCTCAGGATGGCCCTGAAAAGAAAACGCTGGACGATCGCTGCGTACCAGTCCCTGAATGGTGCCATCGAACAGAGAGCGATGGCTGACTCTTAGCGTGGCTGGCAGGTCGGTATCGTCCACCGCAAAACCGTGGTTTTGGCTAGTGATCATGACCCGATTGCTGTCGAGCTCGATCACCGGATGATTGGCGCCATGGTGGCCGAACTTCATCTTGAAGGTACGCGCACCGGATGCCAGCGCAAGCAGCTGGTGACCGAGGCAAATACCAAAGGTGGGAACGCCCGCCTCGAGGATGTCCGCAATCGCCTCGATCGCGTAGGTACAGGGTTCGGGGTCACCGGGGCCGTTCGACAAAAACACCCCGTCGGGGTCCTGTGCCAACACTTCGCTCGCCGGCGTGCGCGCCGGCACCACCGTTAACGCACAACCGCGATCGACGAGCATTCGCAAGATGTTGCGTTTGACGCCGAAGTCGTAAGCGATGACCTTAAGTTGCGGATGCCCCGGTGGCGAACGATAACCCGTGCCGCGCTCCCAACCGCCTTCGGCCCACAGGTAAGAACGCTTTGTGCTTACCACCTTGGCCAGGTCCATGCCTTTCAATCCAGCAAACCCTTGCGCCGCACGCAGCGCGGCCTTGCGATCGAGCCGCTGGCCACGCCCCGGCGCATACACACAGCCGTTCTGCGCCCCTTTCTCGCGCAACAACCGCGTGAGACGCCGGGTATCGATACCAGCGATGGCGACCATGTTATGGTCGCGCAGGAAGGCAGGGAGGTCCGCGGTGGCGCGCCAGTTGCTGATTTGCGCAGGCAGATCGCGGATAACGAGACCGGCCGCGTAGGTCTGCGACGCTTCCATGTCTTCGGCGTTAACGCCGGTGTTCCCGATATGCGGATAGGTTAAGGTGACGATCTGGCCTGCATAGGAGGGATCCGTCAGGATCTCCTGGTAGCCGGTCATGGCGGTGTTGAACACCACCTCGCCCACGACCTGGCCGGCGGCCCCTACCGACTCGCCGGTGAGAATCGTGCCATCCTCCAGAGCTAACAGCGCTGGTGACGCCACAGCCTTTCTCCTCCAACGCTCGCGTCCACACATACAAAAGCGGGAGGGGCCCACAGCCGCTCCCGCTTCGCTCGCCAAATGCGTAGACGTCGATTCATGTACGCTAACACCCCATGTTACGGGGCACCTGCGGCGAAATCAACGCAGACCCAAAACATCTTGCATATCAAAGAGTCCTCGCTCTTTTTGCATCACCCAGCGGGCCGCCCGCAACGCCCCCAAAGCAAAGGTCAATCGGCTCTGCGCGCGGTGCGTAATCTCCACGCGCTCCCCGGCATCCGCAAACACGACGGTGTGTTCACCAACGATCTCGCCTGCGCGTACCGTACTGAAGCCGATCTGCCGACGTGGTCGCTCTCCGGTCACGCCGTGTCGCCCGTAGACGGCGTCGCTTCGCAAATCCCGGCCCAATGCTTGCGCCAAGATCTCGCCCATGCGCAGCGCGGTCCCCGATGGGGCATCCTTCTTGTGCCGGTGATGGGCTTCGATGACCTCGATATCCACGTCGTCACCGAGTGCGCCGGCGGCAATAGCCAGTAAGTGAAAACAGAGATTAACGCCGACACTCATGTTGGGCGCAAATACGATAGCGCTTGTGGCGGCAGCTTCGACGATACGCTTGCGCCCGGCCTCGTCGAAACCGGTTGTCCCAATCACCATGCGACGTGATGCACGTGCGCACTGCTCGAGGCAGGCCAAGGCCGCTTCGGGCTGAGAGAAATCGATCAGCACATCGAACTGCGCGTCAGCCATGTCCGCTCGCACCGGCCGATCGAGTTTGCCGATACCTGCCACCTGCCCAGCATCTGCGCCGATAGCCGGGCTGTCCGGATGCTCCAAGGCTAGCGCCAGCGACATGTCCGGCAGCTCGCTCGCCGCCTGAATAATCGTGCGGCCCATCCTGCCGGCCGCGCCCGTCACGGCGATTCGTACCATCTTGGACCTCACAAAGCGAAGGCTATTGGAGCGGCACAGAATAAAGGATTCACCCCGGTGAAGCTAATCCTCGACCCGGCGGTACGCGACCACTGCTAGTCGCTCGCACTGAAGAACCCCTTGAGCTTGTCGAGCCAAGATTGCTCACGCGGATTGTGACGGGTGCCGCCTTCACGCGTCAGCCGATCGAATTCGCGCAAGAGCTCCCGCTGCCGTTCGGTGAGCTTGATAGGTGTTTCCACGGTCACCCGGCAGTACAGATCGCCAAGGCGCCCGCTGCGTACATTCTGTACGCCCTTGCCGCGCAGGCGAAAAAGCTTCTCCGTCTGTGTCTCTGGCGGAATCTTCAAGCTGGCACGTCCGCCGAGGGTAGGAATCTCAAGCTCGCCGCCGAGCGCGGCAGTCACGAAGCTGACCGGCATCTCGCAGTACAGGTCGTCACCATCGCGCTTGAAGATGGGATGCGGCTTGATGCGAACCTCGACGTAGAGATCCCCCGCAGGAGCACCGTGCTCACCGGCCTCACCCTCGCCGGCAAGGCGTATCTGATCGCCCTCATCCACGCCTGCCGGGACCTTCACCGACAGGGTTTTGGTCTGCTGCACCCGGCCCTCGCCATGGCAGTCGCGACATGGATCACTGATGATTTGGCCCGTGCCTCGGCAGTTCGGACAGGTTTGCTGAATGGAGAAAAAGCCTTGTTGCATCCGTACCTGGCCGTGTCCGCCGCAGGTCGGGCACGTGCTCTTGGACGTGCCCGGTCGCGCACCCGTGCCCGAACAGGTGTCGCAGGCTTCCAGCGCCGGCACGCGGATCTGCACCGAGGTCCCCTTGACCGCCTGCTCAAGGGTCAGGCTCAAACCGTAGCGTAGGTCGGCACCCCGGCGCACATGCGAGCCGGTGCGTCGCCCAGCGCCAAAGATGTCGCCGAAAACGTCGCTGAAGATATCGGAGAATCCCCCGGCGCCGCCCGCCGCGCCCCAAAACCCGCCGGCCGCGGCCGCTGCCGACGGATCGACCCCGGCGTGGCCGAACTGATCATAGGCGGCGCGCTTCTGCGCATTGGCGAGGATATCGTAGGCCTGCTGCGCCTCTTTGAATTTGTCCTCGGCCGCTTTATCGTCGGGGTTGCGATCGGGGTGATATTTCATCGCCAGCTTGCGGTAGGCCTTCTTGATTTCAGCCTCCGAGGCGTTGCGTGGTACCCCCAGAACTTCGTAATAATCCCGCTGCGCCATTGTTTCAGTCATTCCCGATCAGGGGCGGGCCCATCGCCCGGGCACACACACAGGCGCACGCCCACGCATCCGTTGCTGGCGTACCGGCAGCGAGCGGACCGTGTGGCGTGCACGTTGGCGCGGGTCTTCCGCGGCCTATTTCTTGCCTTTGCTTTCCTTAACCTCTTCGAACTCCGCGTCGACGACGTTCTCGTCTTTGTGCTGTTCAGTGCTGGCGCTGGCCTCGGCAGTGGGCTGCGCACCCGCTTGTTGGGCTTGCGCATAGAGCTGCTCGGCAAGCTTGTGGCTGGCCTCGGCCAAGGCCTGGGTTTTGCCCTCGATGGCGGCCTTATCATCGTCCTTGATGACGGCCTCGAGATCCTTGATGGCCGCTTCAATCTTCTCCTTCTCGGCACTATCGAGCTTGTCACCCAGTTCTTTCATCGACTTGTGCACACTGTGGATCATGCCATCGGCCTGGTTACGCGCTTCGGCCAGTTCACGCGCCTTCCTGTCCTCTTCGGCATGCGCCTCGGCATCCTTGACCATGCGTTCGATCTCGTCTTCGTTGAGCCCAGAGCTCGACTTGATCACGATCTTGTTTTCCTTGCCCGTTGCCTTGTCCTTCGCCGACACGTGCAGAATGCCGTTGGCATCGATATCGAAGGTGACTTCGATTTGCGGGATACCGCGAGGGGCTGGAGGGATATCGCTCAGGTCAAACTTGCCGAGCGACTTATTGCCCGTCGCCATCTCGCGCTCGCCCTGCAATACGTGCACCGTGACCGCTGTCTGGTTGTCGTCGGCGGTCGAGAATATCTGCGTCGCCTTGGTCGGGATCGTGGTGTTCTTCTGGATCAGCTTCGTCATGACGCCGCCGAGTGTCTCAATACCGAGGGAGAGCGGCGTCACATCGAGCAACAGCACGTCCTTCACTTCGCCGCCCAACACACCCCCTTGGATCGCGGCGCCGACGGCGACAGCCTCGTCCGGATTGACGTCCTTGCGCGGCTCACGCCCGAAAAAGTCCTTAACCGTTTGCTGCACCTTGGGCATGCGGGTCTGCCCGCCAACGAGAATGACATCGTTGATGTCGCTCGCCTTCAGGCCTGCATCCTTTAAGGCAATCTTGCAAGGTTCGACCGTACGCGCGATGAGGTCTTCGACCAGCGACTCGAGCTTGGCGCGCGTCAGCTTGATGTTGAGATGTTTCGGTCCGCTTGCATCGGCCGTGATGTACGGCAGATTCACCTCTGTCTGCTGCGCCGAGGACAGCTCAATCTTTGCCTTCTCGGCGCCATCCTTGAGACGCTGCAGTGCCAAGGGATCGTTGTGCAAATCGATGCCGTGATCCTTCTTGAACTCATCGGCCAAGTAGTCGATGATGCGGCGGTCGAAGTCCTCACCCCCGAGAAAGGTGTCCCCATTAGTCGACAAGACCTCGAACTGATGCTCGCCCTCGACATCGGCGATCTCGATGATTGAGATGTCAAACGTTCCGCCGCCGAGATCGTAGACCGCAATCTTGCGATCCCCTTCCCGCTTATCAAGACCGAAGGCCAACGCCGCGGCCGTGGGTTCGTTAATGATGCGCTTTACATCGAGTCCGGCGATGCGCCCTGCATCCTTGGTCGCCTGTCGCTGTGAGTCATTGAAATAGGCGGGGACGGTAATAACCGCTTCTTTGACCTCTTCACCGAGATAATCCTCGGCCGTTTTCTTCATCTTCTGCAACACCCGTGCTGAGATCTCAGGCGGCGCCATCTGTTTGCCCTTAACCTCGATCCAGGCGTCGCCGTTCTTGGCCTTGACGATCTTGTACGGCATCAGCTTGATATCGCGTTGGACGACCCTCTCGTCGAAGCGACGCCCGATCAGCCGTTTCACCGCAAACACCGTCCGTTCCGGATTGGTGATCGCTTGGCGCTTGGCCGGGGCCCCCGTCAACACTTCATCGTCATCGGTAAACGCGACAATGGATGGGGTCGTGCGGTCGCCCTCGCTGTTCTCGATGACCCGCGCCTTGCTGC
>JABAOH010065728.1_pt2 | contig 23801 bp, 20 predicted proteins | sample 7062181 | NCBI WGS metagenome assembly JABAOH01 (sample SAMN14538630, study PRJNA623070) | marine sediment metagenome | biome: marine biome [ENVO:00000428]; feature: marine pelagic biome [ENVO:01000023]; material: deep marine sediment [ENVO:00002113]; isolation source: pool of 5 deep marine... | reverse complement strand
AATTCAACGCGGCGGCGATGACGAGCATCGACAAGATCAGCCACAGCTCTCTGTTCACATCTTGCAGTCGACCCAAAACGAACGGCCTCATTTTCTTCCGCCAGCTATCACAGCCAATCGTCAGCTGCGCAATGATGGACGAGATGGAATTCGAAGCAACACAGTAAGAACATCACACATGGCATGTGAGGAGTTCCGTTGTGGTGTACCTCGTCATTTTAGACGTTGATCATCCATAATGCAAGTAGAGTGCCGGTTTCACTTTCGTTGCGAACGTCCCAATGGGGTGCCACCTCCGCTTGATAGAGCCTTAGGAAGCCGACCGGGAACCGCCTGAGTGGCCCGAGGGGGTTGTCTCGTGGGTCTTCTCAAGCGGGCCGGGAAAGAGGTTGAGCGACAACTTCCGTAATGTCTCGAGGCACTCCTTGGCCTTTTGGATGGTGGCAACCATGCCTGTGTTTTGATGGGTGGCGGCATTGCAGAGCTCCTCGAGCTAGTCCCCGAGCGATTCGAGGAGACCGGTGAATTCATCGGACAGGTTCGACAGGGCGAGAAGGGTGGCGAACTTCCTTTCTCACTCGAGCAGTCTGGCACTCTCAATCAGCGCAGCCGCGTGCAAGGCGATGGCCTCGAGCAGGTGAAGATCCACCTGGCTAAACAGACGACCATCGACGTGATTGAGGAGCTGGACGACGCCGATGATCGCGTGACTGGTCTTCAGGGGAACGCACAGGATTGAACGGGTGACGAATCCACTGGTCTTGTCGATTCCGCGGAAAAGCGCGGGTCAGAGCTGACGTCGGGGACGAGGAGCGGCTTCCGGGGACGCGTGACCCATCCGGCGATCCCCTGGCCGGGCGCGAGGCGACGCCCCCGGAGCCGATCCGCGACAGGCCCGACAGCGACCGCGAAGACCAGTTCCCCCGTCGCGTCATCCCGCAGGAGCAGGGATGCCGCCTCGGCGTGCAGTGCGGTACCAATTCGTTCGATGGCGAGCTCCAGGACCCTTTGGAGGTCATGCGTCGAGTTGAGGATGCTGGCCACGTGGTTCAGGGCGTCGAGTTCCTCTATGCGCAGCTTCAGCTGCGTGATGTCTTGGGCGACCACGAGATAGCCAGGGAATCCCTCTGTGGGAGAGTGGCGGGTGAGGGTGAGACGCAGGTGCCGAAGGATTGGATCCTCCGGTAGGTGACTGAGTTTGGTGGATTCGTTCGGTGAAGTCATCGTTCGTTCTTTCTGCTCCGGGAACCCTCGGGGGCATCACGTCGCAGGATGGAGGCCAAGGAAACGAGTAGCAAGGGATCTGCCAGTCTTTCCCCCCCCTCTTCCGAAGTGGAGAATTCTGCTGACTTTTTGTTGACTCGGTGCTAAATATCGGCTACTCTTCGCCAAAATTGCACGAGGCGAAAATGACGCAACTTGCCAAATTCAAGGCGAACGTTGCTGAGCATTTGCGTGAATCCCTTCGACAAGTGGCTGAGTCAGGTGAGGTGCCGCCGGTCAAGGGACTCGAGGTGATCTGGGAGTACCCTATCGAGCCCGCCTTTGGCGATCTGGCAACCCCCGTTGCCTTTGGCCTCGCCCGGTCTCTCCGCCGCAAGCCCCGGGACATTGCGGAACTCCTTCAGCACCGCCTCGTTCTTGATCCGCTCATCGTGGAGCGGGTGGAGGTCGGAGGTGCGGGGTACCTTAACTTCTTCCTCACCAAAGGTTTCTGGCAGCAGGTGGGTCCTGAAATCCTCAGGGCGGGGGACCAGTATGGTCGGAGTGAGGTCGGTGCAGGGAAAAAGACGCAGGTTGAGTTCGTCAGCGCGAACCCGACGGGGCCCCTCCACGTCGGGCATGGCCGTGGTGCCGCGGTGGGCGATGCATTGGCGAATCTGCTGACGGCAGTGGGGTTTGCCGTGGAGCGGGAGTTTTACATCAATGACGCTGGGACGCAGATCGAGATGCTGGCTCGCTCGGTGCTCGCCCGGTATCGACAGGGCTTTGGATTGGATGTGGTCTTTCCCGAGGAAGGGTATCATGGGGAGTATGTCAGGGATCTCGCGGCCGCGCTGCGGGAGGAGTACGGCGAGAAATTTGTCGATCTCCCTGATGGCGAGTGTCTTCCTGTCGTTGGTGAATATGCCGCCCGCGTCATGCTCGAGGAGCTCAAAGGGGATCTGGAACGCTTTGGGGTGCGCTTTGATTCCTGGTTCAGCGAAAAGACCCTGCTCAGCCGTTGGGGTCCGGCGGATCAGGCTCGGGTACTCCAGGTCGTCCGGGATCTCTTTGGCCAGCACGTCTATGAGGAGGGGGATGCGATCTGGCTGGCCACATCGGCCTTCGGGGACGACAAGGACCGGGTCCTGATCCGGGGAAACGGGGAGCCCACGTACTTTCTTTCTGATTGCTTCTATCATCGGGACAAGTTCGAGCGTGGGTTTGACCACCTCGTTGATGTGTGGGGGGCTGACCACCACGGCTACATCCCGAGAGTCAAAGCCGCCATGCAGGCCTTGGGCTATCCTGCCGACGCCCTCCACGTGCTCTTAGTCCAGATGGTCACGGTCCTTCGGGGCGGGATCCCGGTTCCTATGTCGAAGCGAAGCGGGGAGTTCGTCACATTGGCCGAGGTGGTCGGGGAGGTCGGGAAGGATGCGGCTCGGTTCATTTTCTTAACCCGCCGCTCGGACAGCCCACTTGACTTTGACCTCGAGGTTGCCAAGGCCCAGTCGATGGAGAATCCGGTCTATTATGTCCAGTACGGCCACGCGCGGATCAGCAGTGTCCTTCGAGAAGCGGAAAAGGCAGGGTACCCCGGTCCCTACGTTGATGCCCCGATGACCCTCTTGGAGCTGACGGAAGAGGTGATGATCTTGAAACAGCTTGCGCTCTACCCTGAGGTCGTCGAGGCAGCGGCCATCACATACGAGCCACATCGGATTCCGGCATACTTGCAGAATTTGGCAGGGGAGTTGCATAGTTACTACAACAAGGTTCGGATCATTAGTGCAGACCAACCCCTGAGCCAGGCGCGCCTCGCGCTCGTATCGGCAGTTCGGACGGTGCTGGCCAACGCGTTAGGACTCTTGGGGGTGGCGGCGCCAGAACGCATGTGAAAGTGGCAACCCGACGACCGATGGCAGGTGGTCGATCACAGTTAACCGTTGACCAGAGACGTAAACGGGTGTATTTGTGTGTGTCGTCGGCAGAGTTTCTGTCGGTCATCGTTCAGCGGTGATAGTTCAGGGTTCAACGAGTTAGAGTCCGAGCTCTACCGTGGACCATGAACCGTGAACCAAGCAGAGGGGGGAGATGGAAGAATTTGGGCGGATGAAGCGATTGCCCCCTTATGTCTTCAGTATTGTGAACGAGCTGAAGACCAAGGCCCGGGTGCGGGGGGAGGACATCATCGATTTCGGCATGGGAAACCCGGACCAGCCGACGCCGAAGCACATCGTCGACAAGCTCTGTGAGGCGGCCCGGAATGCCAGAAATCATCGCTACTCTGCATCCCGAGGGATCACCAAACTGCGCGGGGCCATCGCTGATTGGTACGGCCGCCGGCACGGCGTGGAAATCGATCCTGACACGGAGGCGATCGTCACCATCGGGGCAAAAGAGGGAATTTCCCACCTGGCCTTGGCGATCGTGGAACGCGGGGATGTGGCGTTGGTCCCGAGTCCTACCTATCCCATCCACGCATACTCGGTCATTATCGCTGCCGGCGATGTCCGAAACGTCCCCTTGGGACCGGGGATCGACTTCTTCGAAAAGCTGCAGGAAGCTTACAGGAACTGCTGGCCGCCTCCCAAGCTCCTTATCGTGAGCTTTCCCCACAATCCCACGACGCAAGTCGTGGACCTCCAGTTCTTCCACCGGCTCGTCGAATTTGCCAAGGCAAACCGGCTGATGGTGATTCACGACTTCGCCTATGCCGACCTTACCTTCGACGGGTACCGTGCCCCGAGCTTTTTGGAAGTACCAGGGGCGCGGGATGTAGGGGTCGAATTCTTCAGCCTCTCCAAGAGCTACAACATGCCTGGGTGGCGTGTCGGTTTTGCCGTCGGCAACCGCCAGATCATCGCGGCGCTCGCCCAGATCAAGAGCTATCTGGATTATGGACACTTTCAGCCGGTTCAAATTGCCTCCATCATTGCGCTGAACGGCCCCCAGGACTGTGTCCAGGATATCGTGGCGATGTACAAAGCCCGCCGGGATGTGCTGGTGGACGGGCTCAACCGGATCGGCTGGCCGTGTGAGAAACCTCTCGGGACGATGTTCGTCTGGGCGAAGATCCCCGAGGCCTACCAGACTATGGGATCTTTGGAGTTCTCGAAGTTCCTCCTGGATAAGGCGAAGGTGGCAGTCTCCCCTGGGGTTGGATTCGGCCCCCTGGGGGACGAATATGTTCGCTTCGCCCTGGTAGAGAATCAGCACCGGACGCGGCAGGCGTTACAAGGGATCAAGCGCGCTCTGTGAGAGGGGAGAAAGTTCTGTGCCTCTTGCCAGGGAAGGAAACGTTCGATATAGTGATATCATGAGTGAGCCACCGGACAAGTTCCGGGACGAATGCGGGGTCTTTGGCATCCATGGGCACCCCGAGGCAGCCAATCTCACGTATCTAGGGCTTTACGCACTGCAGCATCGCGGCCAGGAATCGGCGGGCATTGCCTGTTCCGACGGTAAGGCGATCCACCTGGAGAAGGCAATGGGTCTCGTGGCCGATGTTTTCACTGAGGCCCGACTCCGCAGACTCCCTGGTGAGACCGCCATTGGCCATGTCCGATACTCCACCACTGGATCCAGCCAGCTCAAGAACGCCCAGCCTTTTTTTGCAGGCACCCATCGGGGGACGTTAGCATTAGCGCACAACGGCAACCTGGTTAATGCCATGAGGGTCCGGGCGGAACTGGAGGGGCAGGGTTCCGTTTTTAGCTCCACGTCCGACACTGAGGTCATCCTGCACCTCGTCGCCCGTTCTCAGGCCGAGACGTTGGTCGATGCGGCCGCCGAGGCGTTATCCCAGCTTCACGGGGCTTATTCGGTGGTGCTGATGAACGAGAACCAGCTGCTCGGAATCCGCGACCCCCGGGGCTTTCGACCGCTCTCGCTCGGTCGGCTCAAGGAAGACTATGTCCTCGCGTCGGAATCGTGCGCCTTTGACCTGATCGGGGCGACTTTCGTGCGGGATGTGGATCCCGGCGAGTTTCTGCTGATCGACGAAACCGGGCTGCACTCCTACTTTCCCCTCCCGGTGGCGATCCCCTCCATGTGTATCTTTGAACACGTGTACTTCGCGCGGCCGGACAGCCTCGTCTATGGTCAGCATGTCTCCCGGGTTCGAAAGGAGTTGGGGCGCCGGTTGGCGCAAGAGGCACCGGCCGATGCGGATATTGTGACTCCTGTCCCCGACTCCGGCATTTACGCCGCGTTGGGTTTTGCCCAGGAGGCCGGTTTTCCTTACGAGCATGGGATGGTCCGAAACCACTACGTGGGCCGGACCTTCATTGAGCCCCAGAACTCCATCCGGCACTTCGGGGTGAAGGTCAAGCTCAACGCCGTTCGGGAAGTCCTGGAGGGGAAACGGGTCGTGGTGGTGGATGATTCGATTGTCCGCGGGACGACGAGCCGGAAGATCGTTTTCATGCTCCGGTCGGCCGGGGCCCGGGAGGTCCATATGCGGATCAGCTCTCCACCCACAACCTGGCCGTGCTACTACGGGATTGATACTCCAACCCGTCGGGAGCTGATCGGCTCTTCTCATTCGGTGGAGGAGATCCGGAGGTATATTGGGGCTGATTCGTTGGCATACCTCAGCCTGAAGGGACTCCTGGCGGCCGTGGGCAAGGATGACGGGTACTGTGCGGCGTGTTGGACCGGTCGATATCCGGTTGACTTTCCAGGCCAGATGGTCCGGCAGTTGAACCTTTTCGAGCATCGCGTATAGGGGAGAAACGATGGCGGTTTCTACGGATCCTCACGAGCGAGCGAGGCGGCTTGCGCGGCTGATCGTGGCCGATATCATCCTGTACAATCAGGCCAAGATCGACGATGGGATTAAAAACGACACCCTCTTCGATCTCCTGGCCGAGGATATCGAAGTCGCCCGTCGGTATTACGAAAAACACGTGGACCCTGCAGTAGCCCGGGAGGCGAATTACTTCGACCTGGCCCTGGTCGATATCTTGGTCAAGGGTCGGCAGGAGATCCCGTCCAAAATCTGGTAAGGGGCGCCTCCCGTAACCGCGCCGCATCTCTTTTCCGAAGACAGCAGGAAAAGTCTCGGCAGATCGAATGAGGAGAAGGTCCCCCTGTGTGGGGACCTTCCGCGTTGCCTCTGAACACAGAGGGAGTGGAGGATTCCGATGGGGTGGTCCGTAGCAGTGGTCGCAGGGTTAATCGGCATCGGGTATGCTGCATATCTTTCATCGTACGTCATGAAACAGGCGGAAGGGACGTCCCGGATGGTGGAGATCTCGGCCGCCATTCGCCAGGGAGCTCGGGCATTCCTCGGTCGCGAGTTCCGGTGGCTGACCTTCTTCGCTGTCGCGATGTTTCTCATCATGGGGCTCGTGATCTCGTGGGGCGGTGCGTTGGCCTACGTATTCGGAACATTCGCGTCGGCCCTGGCTGCCTATCTCGGGATGTCCATCGCCACCCGGGCCAATGCGCGGACGGCCCACGCCGCGGTCAGCAGCTATGCCACGGCGCTCAAGACGGCCTACTCGAGTGGAGGGGTCATGGGGTTCTGCGTTGTCGGGTTGGGCCTCTTCGGACTCGGGGTGGTCTACCTCCTCTCCGGAAACCCGAAGGTCTGGCTGGCGTACGCCTTTGGCGCCTCATCGGTGGCCCTCTTTCTTCGTGTGGGCGGAGGGATCTTTACCAAAAGCGCTGATGTGGGCGCGGACCTCGTGGGCAAGGTGGAGGCTGGGATTCCCGAAGACGACCCGCGCAATCCGGCTGTGATTGCCGATAACGTGGGTGACAACGTGGGAGACATCGCCGGCATGGGGTCCGACCTGTACGAATCGTACGTGTCGGCGGTGGCAGCCTCGATGGTTCTGGGTGCCCCGTTCGGTATTCAAGGGATCCTGCTACCGATCTATCTGGCTGCGGTCGGCATTGTGTCCTCCGTAATCGGGACCCTGTTCGTCCGCCCTCCCGAGGTGGCTGGATCCTTCGAGGAACAGGCCGCCCAGGCCCGTCGCAGCATGAACACCGGGCTTTACGTATCCAATGTCCTTGCTGTGATCGGGGCCATGCTCCTGGTCTGGCTGTATCTCGGGGAGCTGAGCATCTTCTGGGCCCTTGTCCTAGGGCTGGTTGCTGGCACGGGTATTGGGGTCGGGACTGAATACTTCACCGCTGAGAAGGCCCCCGTGATCGGCATCGCCCGCGCAAGCCAGACCGGTGCGGCCACCACCCTCATCGAGGGGCTGGCCGTTGGAATGATGAGCACCATTCCGCCGATTGTGCTGGTGGCGATCGCTACAGTGGGATCCTACCATTTGGGGGGCCTGTACGGGATCGCCATTGCCTCGATGGGGATGCTCGTTACCCTCGGAAGTGTGTTGGCCATCGACTGCTACGGACCCATCGTCGATAACGCGGCCGGCATCGCCGAGATGGCTGGCCTGGGGAAGCAAGTGCGCGAGCGCTGCGAAGCGCTCGATTCGGTCGGCAACACCACGGCGGCGGTCGGCAAAGGCTTCGCCATCGGCTCGGCGGCACTGGCCGCCCTCGCGTGGCTGGCGACCTACTTTAAGGTCGCCAACGTCGAGTCAGTGAGTCTCACCGATGTAAACGTGATGGCCGGCCTCTTTATCGGAACCCTTCTCCCCTTCGTTTTTAGTGCGCTCGCTATGCGTGGGGTCGGGGCCGGTGGACATGACATGGTTGAGGAGGTAAGGCGGCAGTTCAAGGAAATTCCGGGCCTCATGGAGGGGACGGCCAAGCCCGACTACGTCTCCTGTGTCGATATCGCCACCCGAAGGGCGCTGCGATCCATGCTGCTGCCAGGCCTGATCGTTATCGTCATCCCCATAGCGCTAGGGCTGTTACTGGGCGTGGAGTCACTGGCAGGCCTATTGATGGGAGCGCTGCTCAGCGGCTTCGTCGTTGCGGTCTTCATGGCAAACGCCGGAGGGGCCTGGGATAACGCCAAGAAGTATATCGAAGCCGGCCACCTGGGGGGCAAGGGGAGTGAGGCCCACAAAGCAGCGGTCATCGGCGATACCGTGGGAGATCCATTTAAAGACACCGCCGGTCCCTCCCTCAACATCCTGATTAAGCTGGTGGGAAAGGTGGCGGTGATCTTTGCCCCCCTCTTTATCTAACGACGGCCGTCGACGGCTCGACTGTCTTCGACCCTGAGGCTCAGACCCGAAGGGAGCTCGCCGAAGTCTCGCCGAAATCTGGCCACGGCGGCTATTTTCAATTTCGAATTTCGCAATTCGAATTTCGCTGAACGCTGAACCAAGTTGAGGGGACGGGCGGATGAGCGGATTTCATCATAAGTGGCTGTGGCTTCTTGGAGTGCTTCTCGTTGTGGTGGTCTCTGTACCGCTATGGGGCGTGCCGCGCGTCGAAACCTCAATGGTCACCTATAAGAGTGGCGCGGAAGAGGTGCAGGGATACCTCGCGCGACCGGCCGGTGCAGGACCCTTTCCTGCCCTCGTGGTCATTCACGAATGGTGGGGACTTAACAAGCAGATCAAGGGAGTGGCCGATGAATTCGCGCGCGAGGGCTATGTAGCTTTGGCAGTTGATCTATACCGGGGGCGGGTGACGACGGAGCCTATGGAGGCTCATGAACTCATGCGGGGAGTTCCCGAAGATCGTGCGGTGCGGGACTTGAAAGCGGCAGTCACTTATCTGCGGGGCCGCTCGGACGTGCACGGGGATCGGATTGGGTCGATTGGCTGGTGTATGGGGGGTGGTTATTCCTTGACCTTGGCCATTAATCAGCCGGACCTCGCTGCCTGCGTCGTCTACTACGGCCGCGTGGCCACCGATAAGACTCTCCTAGGTCAGATCGGAGCACCGGTGCTCGGAATCTTTGGAGAAGAAGATCGAGGCATTCCCCCGTCGATCGTGGGGGCCTTCGAGCGAGAGATGAAGGGGCTCGGCAAGGAGGTCCAGATCCGCATCTATCGCGGTGCGGGACACGCTTTTGCCAATCCTGAGCGTCCGTCCTACCGGAAGGCCGCTGCGGACGATGCGTGGGAACGAACCGTGGCCTTCCTCGCGAGATTCTTGAAGCCCTAAGTACGCTCGATGACTTCGCGGGCCCGTTGATGAGCGAAGAAAGGGCCTCAACTAGGTCGGTGCCTTGCCAGAGGGTGTCCTCCATAGGCTGGTCCGCCGGGTTGAGCCTTGCCTTGCGCGGAGGCGCGCAGTGCGCCATACTATGAGCAGCGGAGGAGGCGAAATGCCGACGGGAACGACGACAAGTACCCGATTTGAGCCGTCCTATCTCGCGTTGCATCGGTCCGGCGAGCTCGAGCGACGGGCCGAGCAAGCCCTCAGGATGCTTGAGTGCTGCACCGTTTGTCCCCGAGACTGTGAGATCAATCGACTCCAGGATGAAAAGGCGGTGTGCAAGACGGGTCGCTACGCGTCCGTGGGGAGTCATTTTCCCCACTTTGGAGAGGAGGACTGCCTGCGCGGGTGGAGCGGCAGCGGGACCATCTTTTTTTCTATGTGTAATCTGCGGTGCGTCTTCTGCCAGAACTACGATCTCAGCTGGGAGGGGACGGGAAGGGAGACGCGGCCGGAACGCCTTGCGGAGATGATGCTGGAACTTCAAAAGGAGGGCTGCCACAACATCAATTTTGTGACGCCCGAGCATGTGGTTCCTCAGATCTTGGAGGCATTGCCTTTGGCGGCGAGGATGGGTCTTCGGCTGCCTCTGGTCTATAACACCGGTGCCTATGATTCTCTCGAGAGCCTACAGCATATGGATGGGGTGATCGACATCTATATGCCCGATTTCAAGTTTTGGGACCCGGATGTGTCCAAGCGACTTGTAAAGGCCAAAGACTATCCGGCAGCCGCGAAAGTGGCCATCCGAGAAATGCACCGGCAGGTGGGGGATCTGACTTTCGACGAGGACGGCGTGGCCCGGCGGGGAGTCTTGATCCGTCATCTGGTCATGCCGGGAGGCTTGGCCGGGACCCGCGAGGTGATGCGCTTCCTGGCTCAGGAACTTTCGCCCCACACCTATGTCAACATCATGGCGCAGTATCATCCGGCAGGACAGGTGGGGCCGGAAAAGTATTCGGAAATTAACCGCCGTATTACAGCAGAGGAGTATGAGGAGGCGATCCGGATCGCCCGCGCGGAGGGGCTTTACCGTTTTGATGAACGTCACAGCATCAAGCCCCGTCTCCGCGTCCGACAACTGCGGTTTTACTGAAGGGGGGAAACGATGGCCGGGAACGCGTATCGCATTGAACGGGACTCAATGGGGGAGGTGAGGGTTCCCGCCACGGCCTATTACGGGGCGCAAACGCAACGCGCGGTGGAGAATTTTCCTGTAAGCGGGATCCGGTTTCCCCGGGACTTTATCCGAGGGCTAGGAATGATCAAACTCTGCGCGGCGAAGGTGAACCTCGACCTCGGGCTCTTGGATCGGAGGATTGCCGAGGCCATCGTCCAGGCCGCACGAGAGGTGGTGGAGGGAAAGTGGGATGGGGAGTTCGTCCTCGACATCTTCCAAACTGGCTCGGGCACTTCGACGAACATGAATGCCAACGAGGTGATCGCCAATCGGGCGATTGAGCTATTAGGGGGGACGATCGGCAGCAAGCAACCGGTCCATCCGAACGACCACGTGAATCTGGGACAGTCATCAAACGATGTCATTCCGACCGCGATTCATCTGGCCGCCTTACAGGTGGTGGAACGGGAACTCCTCCCGTCCCTGCGCGGGCTCCACCAGGTTCTTCTTGCCAAGGCCACGGAGTTTGATGGGGTGGTCAAGATTGGCCGGACCCACTTGCAGGATGCAACCCCGGTTCGGCTGGGGCAGGAATTCTCTGGCTATGCGCGGCAGGTTGAGCTATCCATTGCGAGGGTCGAACAGAACCGCCCGTCATTAGCGGAGCTGGCCCTCGGCGGTACAGCTGTGGGAACTGGTATCAACACCCATCCAGAGTTTCCCGGTCGCGTTATCCGGTACCTGGCCGAAATAACCCAGCTTCCGCTCGCGGAGGCGAAGAATCATTTCGCAGCCCAGGGCGCTATGGATGCAGTCGTGGAAACGAGCGGGACGCTCAAGACGGTGGCCGTGAGCTTAACGAAGATCGCCAACGACGTCCGCTGGCTGGGATCGGGTCCTCGCTGCGGCATCGGCGAGATCTTCCTTCCGGAGATCCAGCCCGGCTCCTCCATCATGCCGGGCAAGGTCAATCCGGTCATCCCGGAGGCCGTGATCCAGGTCGCGGCCCAGGTGATCGGTAACGATGCCTGCATCACGATTGGAGGCCAGGGGGGGTACTTCGAGCTCAACACGATGATGCCGGTTATGGCCTATAACCTCTTGCAGTCAATTGCCTTGCTCGGGAGCGCTTCGCGGATCTTTGTAGACAAGTGCCTCGCGGGTATCCGGGCCGATGAGGCTCGCTGTGCCGAGCTAATCGAGCAGTCGCTCGCGATGTGCACCGCTCTGGCTCCCGTCATCGGCTACGATGCGGCGGCGAAGATCGCCAAGGAGAGCTACGAGACCGGCAAGACGGTACGACAGGTGGCGTTAGAGCACCAGATCCTTCCCGAGGGGGAGCTGAAGCGGATCCTGGATCCTTGGGGGATGACAGAGCGAGGGATCGAGGGCCGTGCCGAAAAGTGACGTTTCCCAGGCGCGAGGGCGCGATCGATCGATTGTTCTGACTTTCCTCATTGGGTACGTAGGATTTATCGCCGGGACGGTCCTCATTCCAATCTCACCTACCGTGGGAGGGATCGTCTTCTGGGCAGGCGTCTTTGGGATCTTCTGGGCGGGTTGGTCTTCCTGTAAAAAGTAGCAGCTTGGGTCGAAAGGTAAACGGGAGGTTTCTTCTCTATCTCTGAACCCGAACTCTGAACTAGTATACGGGAGTGCACCACCTCTGGTATTTTGGGTGTTCTGCTTTCACAACCCGAAAGTAGAGGTCTTGAATCTTCGCGGTGAGAGGACCGACCTTGCCGCTGCCGAGGGGCCGCCGATCGACCTCGATAATCGGGGAAACCTGGGCCCCAGTCCCGCAAAGAAACGCCTCGTCACAGAGATACAGCTCTGACCGTCCCACCGGACGTTCGATCACCTCCAGACCGAGCTCTTCTTGACACAGTTCGATAAGGACCTCTCGCGTGATCCCCTCCAGGATATCGGCCGAGACGTCCGGTGTGATCAGCTTTTCGTCTCGGATCAGGAAGATGTTCATGGCCGATCCTTCGGAGACAAATCCGTCCTGGGTCAAGAAAATGGCCTCATCGAAGCCTTGCTCCATTGCCTCCGTTTTGGCCAGCGCAGAATTAACGTAGCCACCGGTCACCTTGCACCTGGCCGGGATGGTATTATCGCTGATCCGCCGCCACGAGCTGAAGCCGACCTTCACCCCCGTCGAGGTATCGATATAATCCCCGAGCGGGAGCGTATAGATGGCAAAACCCGTGTCATATCCGATGAGCTTGGGTCCCAAACCTTCGGAGCTAATGTAGGCAAGGGGCCGAATGTATGTATCTTCTCGATGCTGGTTCTTCCGGAGGAGCTCCAAGGTGATATCGCAGAGTTCTTTGACATCTTTGCCGATATCCAGTCGGAGCACGCCACAATTGCGGAGCAATCGGTCGTAGTGCTCCACCATGGTGAAGACGAACAGTTGTTTCCGCTGGGGATTCCAGTAAGCGCGGATGCCTTCGAAGATCCCGGTGCCGTAATGGAGGGCGTTCGTTCGTATGCTGACCTTGGCTTGGTCGAGTGGGACGAACTGATTGTCGAAAAATGCAATCGATCCCATGATCACGCCTCTTCGGCCGTGCCAGCGACCGTTGGATGGGTAAAAAGTAAGGTAGCCAGGGTGCGGGGGAAAGTCAACTGAATTTTGGCGTCAGAAGGGTCACGAGAGTTCGTTTCGGAGCATTAGGGCCAAAAAGCCCTTGACAAGGCCACAACAGGAAGGTAGCGTGTCCCCGTTGAATTTAGAGCAGTTGGAACGCGCCTTGCAACGGCGTCGGGGCGATTCCAAGTTGTGGGCAGCGCAAAAGAGGAGTAATCGATGCTGGCTCGGGTCCTAGTTGTCGACGACAGCGTGACGATTCAGAAGGTGGTGGAGCTTGCCCTGAATCGGGCAGGTGTGGATCTGATCCAGGCACGGAGCGCCGAGGAAGCCGTGCGGAAGGTTGGGGAGGAGAGACCTGATCTGATGCTGATTGATCACTCCATGCCCGACCAGTCTGGCAAGGAACTGTGTGTGACATTCCGGAAGGACCCTCAGCTCAACAATGTTCCGATCATCATGATGGGGCCGGCGTTGCAGCCGCTCGACGAGAGCGAGATGCTGCAGGTCGGAGCCAACGAAGTCGTGTCCAAGCCGTTTGAGTCCCAGACCCTCATCGGGAAGGTCAAGCAGTTACTCGATGCGCGAGTTCCATCCGCAGCCGCCGTTGAGCCGTCGCTGGCTCCTCCTCCAGAAGAAGAGGCAATGGTGGAGGCTCAGGTAACCACCGAGGAGGCACCTTTTGCCGTCGAGTCTCCGCAGGAGTTTGGCGAAGAAATGAGAATCCCCGCTGATCTCACGGAAGAAGCCCCGCTTGAGGTGACCGCCCAAGAGTCGTTAGGCGAGGCCGTTCCCACGTACGACCTTCCCGTGACTGAGGGAGAAGAGCTTGCGCTTCAAGAGGTGGCACCAGGGGAGACCCCGTGGGTGCAGACGCCTGAGGCAGAAGAAGTGGGGATTGAAGAAATGGCGGCGGCCGTGGGGTACGAGGTACCCGGGACGCGGATCCCACCAGAGCCGGCGATAGAACCTCAGCAGGTCCAAGAGGCTCCGACCGCAGCAGCGGGGATACAACCCCTCACCCTTTCGCCCGAGTTGGTCGAGACCATGTCCCGCGAGGTGGCGGAGCGCGTCGCGGCTCAAATCGTCCGGGAGCTGAGAGGGGAACTCCTTGAGAAACTTGATCGACTCCTCTGGGAGGTGGTTCCCGACCTCGCCGAGCAGTTGCTTACCCAGGAGATCCAACGGATCCGGGATCTGGTCGAAGGGAAGCAGTAAAAAGCCCAACCTTTTCCGGGGTGGTGAGGGTATAATACCCTTACACCCCGAATTTTTTCTCTGCAGGGAGCCATGGTCGAGAAAAAGCCCCAAGGCTACGATCCTGGAGCTGTTGAGCCCGACTGGTATGCCGGGTGGGAGCGTGAGAACTTCTTCCACGCCGATCCCGACTCTCCAGGATCTCCCTATGCGATCGTCATTCCCCCGCCGAATATTACCGGCTCCCTCCACATGGGGCACGCCCTGAACAATACCCTCCAGGACATCCTCACGCGGTGGCGAAGAATGCTCGGCGATAACACCCTTTGGATGCCGGGGACTGATCATGCGGGTATCGCGACCCAAAATGTGGTGGAGCGCCAGCTCCTGGCGGAGGGACGGACCCGACATCAGATGGGGCGAGAGGCCTTCGTGGCGCGCGTGTGGCAGTGGCGAGAGCAGTCAGGGAGGACCATCGTCGACCAGCTCAAAAAGTTGGGGGCCTCCTGTGACTGGGTTCGCGAAGCCTTCACCATGGACGAGCCGCGCCAGCAGGCGGTTTTGGAAGTCTTCGTCCGCCTCTGGGAGGATGGGTTGTTGTACCGGGCGGAACGGCTGGTGAACTGGTGCCCCCGGTGTGAGACCGCTCTAGCCGATATCGAGGTTGTACACGAAGAGACGGAAGGCCACCTATGGCATATCCGGTATCCGTTCGCGACAGACCCCACGGACGGTTTGGTAGTTGCTACGACTCGGCCTGAGACGATGCTCGCGGATACGGCGGTTGCGGTGCACCCGGATGATCCCCGATTTACGAAGGCCATCGGCCAGCAAGTAGTCCTCCCGCTGGTGGGTCGGAGGATTCCGGTTATCGCGGATCACTACGTGTCCCGGGAATTCGGGACCGGGGCGCTCAAGATCACGCCCGGCCATGACTTCAACGACTTCGAGATCGGAAAGCAACATGGCCTGGCCGTCATCGCCACCTTCATCCCGGACGGAACGCTCAGGGAGGCGTTCCTGGCCGATGCCAGTGACGAAGCGCGAAGCCGTCTTGCCCGCTATGTCGGTCGGGACCGGTTTGATGTTAGGCAGATGGTTCTGGAAGATCTCGGTCGGGAGGGTTTCCTGGTCGGAAAAGAACCGTACAGACACGCGTTAGGCCGGTGCTATCGTTGCCAGACCGCCGTCGAGCCTTATCTCACCCCCCAGTGGTTTGTCCGGATGAAGCCACTGGCGGAGCCGGCAATTCGGGCAGTGGAGGAGGGCCAAGTACGCATTATCCCCGCTCAATGGGAAAAGAATTACTTTGAATGGATGCATAACATCAAGGACTGGTGCATTTCCCGGCAGATCTGGTGGGGGCATCAGATTCCGGCTTGGTACTGCCCATCGTGCGATGCCGGCAATATCGTCCCGGCAGCGGAGGCAGCGTATACCATTCTGCCGGAGGTACAACCAATTGTGGCACGGGACAGGCCGGAAGCCTGTCCACGGTGCGGTGGTCAAGAGCTCTATCAGGATCCCGATGTGCTGGACACCTGGTTCAGTTCTGCCCTTTGGCCCTTCTCTACGTTAGGATGGCCGGCACAGACCAAAGAGCTTGAGGTTTTCTACCCTACGACAGTCCTGGTGACGGCCTTTGACATCCTGTTCTTCTGGGTTGCTCGGATGATCATGATGGGACTGAAATGCATGGGGGATGTGCCCTTCCGCCAGGTCTATATCCACGCCCTGGTCCGGGATCCGGAGGGGCAGAAGATGTCCAAGTCGAAAGGGAATGTCATCGACCCCCTCGATGTGATCGAACGATATGGGGCGGATGCCCTGCGCTGTACCCTGACCGCCCTGGTCGCTGCCGGACGAGATATTAGGCTCTCGGAAGAGCGGATCGAAGGATATCGGAACTTCTGCAACAAAATCTGGAATGCGTATCGATTTATCAGTCTGCATGTGACCGAGAAAGACAAAGACAAGATTATTGCTGCCCTTCAGGCGGAGTGGCCCCCACCTATGGACCTCGCGGATCGTTGGATCCTGAGTCGCCTTCAAGAGTTGATCGGGTCGGTCACCGAGGCACTCGAGAACTATCGGTTTAGCGATGCCGCATCCCACCTCTATCAGTTCCTCTGGCACGAGTACTGCGACTGGTACCTGGAGCTCGTCAAGATCAGGCTCACGAACGGAGATGAGAGAGCACCCTGGACCGGCCGCGTCCTGCTGATCCATGTGCTGGAGGTGGCGCTGCGGCTGCTCCATCCCATTATGCCGTTCATTACCGAAGAGGTCTGGCAGCGCCTTCCCCGTTCCACGAGAGATGCTCCCAGCGTGATGATCGCCCCGTGGCCCGCGGCAGATTCATCCCTCGTTAACCCGGAGGCCGTGCAGAGGATGGAGCGGGTAATGGGGGTCATCCGGGGCATCCGGAACATCCGATCCGAGGTCCGCATTCCACCCAATGCCTGGCTCACCGCGTTAGTAAAGGTCGAGGCAGAGGAAGACGAGTCCCTCCTGAAAAGCGTCGAGGCTTACATGAGGCATCTCGCCAGGGTGAGAGACGTGCGGATCGGACAGACGATTGAGAAACCCCGTCATTCCGGGGTGGTCGTGACTTCCGGAATGGAAGTCTATGTCCCTCTCGAGGGGTTGATCGATATCGCCTCGGAAGCCCAACGTGTCGACCGTGAGCTCCATAAGGTAGAGCGGGAGCTCAACCGGGTGAACCGGAAACTCAGCAACACGGACTTCCTCGCTCGAGCCCCGGCCGATGTGGTCACGAAAGAGCGGGAAAACCAGCAGGGTCTCCGGGAGACCCGAGAGAAGCTTCAGAGACACCTTTCCATGCTGCGAGATGAGCGTTAAGAGTCGCCCGCTGAGCGCAGAGCCCCTGACTGCCGAGGATCTCTCCCGTGGGCTCAGGACCCGCGTGGTGGGGCGGCACATCCTGGTCTATCCCGAGGTTGGGTCCACGAATTCGATCGCTTCTGAGCTGGGAGAAGGGGGAGAACCCGAGGGAACGGTAATTGTGGCGGAAACCCAAACGGCTGGACGGGGACGTTTGGGGAGGCCATGGGTGTCACCCCCCAATTTGGGCCTCTGGACTTCTATCCTTCTTCGACCACCAGTGAGCCCCAGCGAAGCCTCGCTATTAAGTCAGCTCGCCGCGGTGAGCCTAGCGGAGGCCGTCGCGGAGGTCGACCCCGCGGTCATCCCACAGATCAAATGGCCGAATGATCTCCTCATTGGGAATAGGAAGGGGGCCGGGATCCTCGTGGAGGTCAAATCGGAGGGCGACCGGGTTCATTACGCGGTGGTGGGAATCGGGGTCAACATCAACCATACCCTTACGGACTTCCCGGAAGCACTCCAAAGGTCAGCAACCTCCCTCTGCTTGGCCTCAGGGAAGCCGGTCTCGCGCCTGCACGTGGCCCAGGCCCTTTACCGGAATCTGGATGCCTGGTACGTTCGCTTCGTCGAGGAAGGGAACGAAGCATTGTTTCACCGGCTGAGCGTGCTGTCCGGGACCGTCGGGAGGTGGGTCCAGGTGGAGACCGGGCAGGAGGAGTTCGAGGCCTTCGCTGAGGCGATCAACCGGGATGGGTCCCTTCGAGTCCGCCTGCAAAGCGGAGAAATTCGGGATCTCTCCTCGGCGGACGTCTCTATCCGATGACCGACGACCGATGTTAGGTTTTGGGTGTTAGGTGTTAGGAATTGGTATCCGAGGTTCTCTTGAATTCAGAATCCAGACCTAAAACCCGACACCTAAGACCCGATACCCAGAGCTGGACGTCGGACCTCGAACCCTGGGCTGTGAACGGTGAACTGTGAACTATAAACTCTAGACTCTCAACTCTCAACTCTGAACTGGACATGTTGTTAGCGATCGACATTGGAAACACAAACATAGTGCTCGGGCTTTTCCGGGAGCGTGAGCTCGTCCACTATTGGCGGGTTGGCACGCGACGAGATGAGACAAGCGATGAGTACGGGATTCTCCTGAAAAACCTCTTCGAGGTGGTGGGGGTCCCTCGGTTAGCTGTGGCTGGAATGATTATCGCCTCGGTGGTCCCACCGCTCCAACCCGTTTTTGAAGAGTTGGCGAGTGGCTATTTCCAGGTGACTCCCTTGATAGTCGGGCCTGGGATCCGGACCGGGATGCCCATCCTCTATGACAATCCTCGCGAGGTCGGAGCGGACCGCATCGTCAACGCCGTGGCGGCCTATGAGACTTACGGCGGTCCCGCCATCGTGGTCGATTTCGGAACCGCGACAACCTTCGATGCCGTCTCTGCGAAGGGGGAGTACATGGGCGGGGTAATCGCCCCGGGGATCGGGATATCGGCCGAGGCCCTCTTCGAGCGGGCTGCCAAGTTGCCCCGGGTCGAGATTGTGCACCCCAAGGGGATCATTGCCAAGAATACAGTGGGCAGCATGCAGGCCGGCCTTTTCTATGGATATATCGGCCTGGTGGACGGGATTGTCCGTCGAATGGTCAAGGAGATGGAGCGGGAGCCGGCGGTCGTCGGCACAGGTGGCTTCGCTCATCTGATACTGGCCGAGTCCGAGACGGTCCAACGGATTGACCCTCTCCTGAGCCTCAAGGGTCTCCAAATCCTCTACGACCGAAACCGCTAAGACCTTGGGTTGACAAGGGAAAAATTGGTGCTAAAATCGTCTGGTTTTGCCGAGGTTGCAGGAGGCATGCGTCTGATGATAGCCGCCCGTACATACAGTGCAAAGAAGGGGGAGGTCGAGCGGCGCTGGTATCTCGTGGATGCGCGGGGAAAGGTCCTGGGGCGGCTTGCCAGTGAAGTGGCGATGGTCCTTCGGGGAAAACGAAAGCCGCAGTTCACCCCCCATGTGGACACGGGCGACTTTGTGATTGTGGTGAACGCCGATAAGGTGCGTCTGACCGGAAAGAAATTGCGCCAAAAGATGTATTATCACGCCTCGGGATATCCCGGGGGGCTCAAGGCAACGGCGGCAGGTACCTTGTTGAAGAGCCGTCCGGAGCGCTTGATCCAGTATGCGGTGCGAGGTATGCTTCCCAAGAGCAAGCTGGGGGATGCTCTTTATCGGAAGCTCAAGGTGTACGCTGGAGAAAAGCATCCCCATCAGGCCCAGAAACCCGTTCCTTTAGATATTAGGTGAGGAAAGTGGTGGAAGCAGCAGGTTTTTATGGCACAGGAAGACGCAAGACCGCGGTGGCGAGGGTCCGACTCAAGCCGGGGGAGGGACGGATCGTGGTCAATCGCCAGCCGCTGGAAGACTATTTTGGCCGGGCCACGCTCCGCATGGTGATCGCCCAACCCCTGAAGCTGACCGGCGTGGAGGGAAAGTACGATATCTTCGCAAACGTGCGGGGGGGCGGCAGTACGGGACAGGCTGAGGCGATTCGACACGGGATCTCGCGGGCCCTCCTGGGAGTGGACGAAGGGCTCCGTCCGTCCCTCCGGAAAGCGGGCCTGCTGACCAGGGATCCTCGCGTCAAAGAGCGGAAGAAGTACGGGCAGCGGGGGGCCCGCGCGCGATTCCAGTTCTCCAAGCGGTAAACGGAGCCGATATGCGCCAAAGGAGGGTCACCCGGGTGACCTTCCTTTTTTTGTCTTGTGATCTCCCGGAGGGATAGGGCTCTTATCATGAAACGAAAGGTGGCCGTCGCTGGGGCGAGCGGATACACTGGCGCGGAACTCCTCCGACTCCTCGTCCATCATCCGGCAGTGGAGGTGGTTGCGGCGACGTCGGAAACTTACACGGGGAAGCCGGTGACGACAGCCTTGCCCGGCCTCTCTGGATTTGTCGATCTCTCGTACGATCCGTTGGACGCCGAGCGGCTGGCGTCGGCCGCCGAGATTGTGTTTTTGGCCTTACCGCACACGACCTCCGCTTCGTCGGCCGCCTCGCTGCTTGCCGCGGGATGCCGGGTCATCGATCTCAGCGCAGACTTTCGCCTCCGGGATCCGGGAATCTACGAACAATGGTACCGGGCGACCCATCCCGTTCCGCATCTCCTCAGCGAGGCGGTGTACGGCCTGCCAGAGTTTTACCGGGAGGCGATCCGGCAGGCCCGCTTGGTGGCCGTGCCGGGATGTTATCCTACAGGAGCCCTTTTAGGTCTTCAACCCCTCGTGCGTGCGGGACGAATTGGCCTGGATTCGATTATCGTGAGTGCCGCCTCTGGAACTTCGGGAGCCGGGCGCAAGCTCGATCTGCCTCTTCACTTCTCGGAGGCGAACGAAAATTTCAAGGCTTACGCGGTTGCCTCCCACCGCCACACCCCCGAAATAGAGCAGGAACTTTCCCGGCTGGCGGGTCGCGAGGTCTTCCTTTCTTTTACCCCTCATCTGGTCCCGATGACCCGCGGGATCCTGAGCACTATCTACGGCACGCTCGTCTCCCCGACGTCGTCGGAGACTCTACACGAGCTCTTTCATCAATCCTATAAGGGAGAGCCATTTGTTCGAGTCTTGTCTCCCGGTACGTTCCCGGAGACCAAGCAGGTTTGGGGTTCCAACTACTGCGACATCGGGCTGGTGGTCGATTCGCGGACCGGCAAGGCCATTGTCGTCACGGCTCTCGACAACCTGGTGAAGGGCGCGGCCGGCCAGGCAATCCAGGCAATGAACCTTATGGCTGGCCTCGAGGAAAGTCTCGGCCTCGGTGCGGCCCCTCTCTTTCCCTAGGCTCAGTCCGATGACGGCTGTTAGGTTGTGGGTATCAGGTCTTCGGTGTTGGGTTTGAGGTCTGGGTTCTAAATTCAAAGGGACGTTGATACCAACACCTGACACCCAAAACCGAATACCCAGATGCTAGACCTCGGGCTGTGAACCGTGAACCCTGAACGGGCCCGAAGGGCTCGACTTTAGACCCTGAACCCTGAACTCTGAACCCTGAGACCCTGAACCCTGAACTCTGAACCCTGAACCATCACCTGTGAACGGTGAACTGTGAGCAGTGAACGCTTTGTAGAACTGGAGGGGGGAATCACGGCCGTCCGTGGGGTATGGGCGGCCGGCGTCCATTGCGGGATTAAAAAGGCGAAGCCTGACCTGGCCCTAATTCGTACAGCGGGGTCAAATCCGGTGGCGGGTGTTTTCACCACCAATCGCGTCAAAGCAGCGCCTGTCATCTGGTGCCAGCGCCGCCTGAAAGGCGGACGCTTGTCAGCCATCGTGGTAAACAGCGGGAATGCCAATGCCTGCACTGGGCTGCAGGGGATGAAGGATGCCGAAACAATGGCAAACCTCACTGCTGCAGCACTCGGCTGTCAGGTGGAGGAAACTTTTGTCTGCTCGACAGGAGTCATCGGGCAGAGCCTTCCGATGGAGCGGGTCGCACAGGGAATTCGCGAGGCGGCGAGTCGGCTTCGGGAGGATGGAGGACCGGAGGCCGCCCGGGCGATCATGACGACCGACACCGTCCCGAAGGAGGCGGCAGTGGGAATAGATCTAGCGGGGCGTCGAGTCTCTGTGGGCGGCATGACGAAGGGCGCCGGGATGATCGCCCCACGGATGGCCACTATGCTGGCATTTCTCGCTACCGACGCTCACGTTGAGGCCTCTGACCTTCAGGGGCTGTTGGTAGAGGCGGTAGAACGCTCCTTTCACTGCATCACCGTGGATGGGGACACGAGTACGAACGATACAGTCCTCTGCTTTGCTACCGGCCATGCTGGGGGGAGTCCAGTGCATCCGAGGGCAGCGGGATGGGAGGTTTTCCGGGACGCTGTGTTTCAAGTTACCCAAACCCTCGCCCAGAAGATCGTGGCCGACGGAGAGGGGGCGACCAAGCTCGTGACGATTCGGGTGACGGGGGCCCCTTCGACCGAGGCGGCACATGGAATTGCCTTCCGGGTGGCAAATTCCCCACTCGTCAAGACCGCCTTTTTCGCTCAGGATTGCAACTGGGGACGGATCATGGCAGCTGTGGGGTCTTCGGGGGTGGACATGGATCCGGACCGGGTGGACATCAGCATTGGAGAGATTCCTGTGGTTTCAGGCGGAATCGGCCTCGGCACGGAGGCTGAAAAGGTGGCTCACCAGGCTATGGGGCACCGGGAGTTTGCCGTGACCATCGATCTGAAGCTGGGAGAGGGGGAGGCGGTCGTCTGGACCGCCGACCTGAGCTACGACTACGTTCGGGCAAATGTCGCCTACCGGAGCTAGCAGCAGCAGTCAGCAGTTCGCAGTTCGCGACAAGGGGTGAGGAGTCAGCTGTCAGCCGGGAAATCCCCAAGCCCATGTTGATATAGCTGATGGCTGGATTTTTCTCTTTCAGGATGCTTATTGTTGACTGCTGATTGCTGACAGCTGTTGTCGGCTTGTCAGAGGGACTCAGAATGTGATATGTAAGGATCGCGTGCGGTGGAATCACAATTCACACGCCTTCGGATCTGCCGGTTGGTGTTCGCACCCGGCGAGAGGCCTGGCAGAGATGAAGAGGGCGGAAGTTAAACCGACGAGGGGAGGATGTGTATGTCGACCATTTCGATGAAAGAGCTGTTGGAAGCGGGAGTCCACTTCGGACATCAGACCAAGCGGTGGAACCCCAAGATGAAGAAGTACCTCTTTGGAGAGCGGAATGGTATCTATATCATTGATCTCCAAAAGACCATGGAGAAGTTTGAGGAAGCCTGGCAGTTCATCAGGGCCGTATCTGAGAAGGGAGAATCCGTCCTCTTTGTGGGCACCAAGCGGCAGGCGGCTGAGACGGTTCGGGAAGAAGCAGAGCGGAGCGGGATGTTTTACGTGAATCATCGCTGGCTCGGCGGCACGTTAACCAATTTTCAGACCATTCGGAAGAGCATCAACAGACTGAAGCAACTGGAGCGGATGCAGACGGAAGGGATTTTCGAAGGGCTGTCCAAGAAGGAGGCGCTGCATCTCACTCGCGAGATCGACAAATTGAATCGAGTGTTGATAGGGATCAAGGAAATGGATCGGCTGCCGGGGGCAGTTGTGGTTGTAGATACGAAGCGGGAGCGGATCGCAGTTCGGGAAGCCCGACGTCTGGATATTCCTGTTGTGGCTCTGGTGGATACGAACTGTGATCCGGATGAGATTGACTTTCCCATCCCTGGAAATGATGATGCCATCCGGGCCATCAAGCTCATCACTTCCCGGTTAGCCGATGCGGTCCGAGATGGGCGGGGACCCGCTGAGAAGGGATTGGAACAGGAGATGCTTGAGGCGGCCGGGGGTGAAGGTGAGACTGAGGTGGAGGATGAAGCCGAAAAGGAGCTACCGCCCGTCGCTGAGATGGAGGAGGAAGAAATCTTCCAAGATGCCGACAGTGAATAGAACCACGTGCTGCGAGCCACGCGCCACGCGCAAATAGGAGGGGGCTTCGAACCCGGACGACGGAGATGAGGGACGGGTAATGGAGATTGGGGCAACGCAGGTCAAGGAGCTGCGCATGAGAACTGGGGCTGGCGTTATGGATTGCAAGTCGGCCCTGGCAGAGGCGCAGGGGGATATCGATCGCGCGGTCGCTATCCTCCGGGAGCGAGGGATCGCGAAGGCCGCCAAGAAGGCTGGACGGGCGGCGAGCGAGGGGCTGATCGTTGCTTACGTACATCCC
>JABAOH010157852.1_pt1 | contig 23807 bp, 23 predicted proteins | sample 7062181 | NCBI WGS metagenome assembly JABAOH01 (sample SAMN14538630, study PRJNA623070) | marine sediment metagenome | biome: marine biome [ENVO:00000428]; feature: marine pelagic biome [ENVO:01000023]; material: deep marine sediment [ENVO:00002113]; isolation source: pool of 5 deep marine... | reverse complement strand
ACGAAGGTTGGAACGGGCTCCTCGCAATGACGAAGGTTGGAACGGGCTCCTCGCAATGACGACCAATTACGGCCCGTAAAGCCGGTCCGGCAGCCAGGTGACGATGTCCGGGAAGATCGCGAGGATGATCAGCGCCGCGACCTGGATGCCGACGAACGGGATCACGCCCCGGTAGATCTGGCCCGTCGTCACCTCGGGCGGCGCGACGCCGCGTAAATAGAACAAAGCGAAGCCGAAGGGCGGCGTCAGGAAGGATGTCTGCAGGTTGATCGCGATCATGATGCCGAGCCAGACCGGGTCGACGCCCATCGACAACAGCACCGGCCCGACGATCGGCACGACGACAAACGTAATCTCGATGAAGTCGAGCACGAATCCCAGCAGGAACATCACGAGCATCACGACGATGACGGCGCCGACCACGCCACCTGGTAGTGCCTCGAGCACGGCCTGTACGCCTTCGTCACCGCCGTAGCCGCGGAATACCAGCGAGAAGATCGATGCGCCGATCAGGATCATGAACACCATGCTGCTGATCCTGAGCGTGCCGCGCATGATCTCGCGCAGCCGCTCGAGGTCCAGCGACCTGCGCTGCAGCGCAATCAGCATCGCGCCCATCGCGCCGACGCCGGCCGCTTCGGTCGGCGTTGCGAATCCGCCGAGGATCGAACCGAGCACCGCGAAGATCAGGATCAGGGGTGGCGCGATAGCGCGCAATATCTTGCCGAACGAAACCTGCTCGTCTTCGTCCGCGACGTGCGCCGGCAGCGCGTCGGGCCTGATGAGCGCGGTTATCACCAGGTAGGCAATGTACATCACGACCAGCAGCAAACCGGGAATCAATGCTCCGGCAAACAGGTCTCCTACTGAAACGGTGTCCGGAGAAAAGTTGCCCTGTGCCAGCTGAGATTGCTGATAAGCGGACGACATCACGTCGCCCAGCATGACGAGGATGATCGACGGCGGGATGATCTGCCCCAGCGTACCGGAGGCGCAAATGGTCCCCGTCGAGATCTCCGCCGAATAGCCGCGCTTCAGCATCGTCGGCAGTGACAGAAGGCCCATCGTCACGACCGTGGCGCCGACGATGCCGGTGCTCGCGGCGAGCAGCATGCCGACCAGCGTTACCGAGATCCCCAGGCCGCCGCGGAGCGTGCCGAATAAGGAACTCAGGGTCTCGAGCAACTCCTCCGCGATGCGCGCGCGCTCCAGCGTAATGCCCATGAACACGAACAACGGCACCGCGACCAGCGTCTCGTTGGTCATGATGCCGAACACCCGGCTCGGCAGCCCGGACAGGAAGGCCGCCTCGAAGCCGCCGCCGAGAACGCCGCCCAGCGCGAACAAGAGGGCAGTGCCGCCGAGGGAGAACGCAACCGGGAAGCCCGCGAGCAGCAGCAGCACGACGGCGATGAACAGCAGCAGGGCGATCCACTCCATCGTCAGGCCTCCCTGATCCTGCCGATGGCGCCGAGCGCCATCGATATCCCCTGCAGCAGCACCGCGATCGGCATGACCAGCAGCGCCGTCTTGAGGAGCGGAATGGCGGGATAGGGCAGCCCGCCGGAATCGCGGGAGACCTCGCGAATGCTCCACGACGCCTGCACGTAGTCGAAGCTTTCGACAATAAAAAAGAGGCAGACCGGGACGACAAAGAAAATGACGCCGAACAGGTTTACGAAGGCCTGTCTGCGCTCGCTCATGTTGCGATAGAAGATATCGACGCGCACGTGCTGTTCACGCTGCAAGGTGTAGGCAGCACCGAGCATGAACACCATCGCGTGCATCCAGGTCACGGCCTCCTGCAGCCATACCATGCCCGAGTCGAAGGCATAGCGGAGCACGACGACGATGAAGGTGCCGATCACCATCGCCAGCGTGAGCCACGAGGCCGCGCGCCCGGTCGCGATGCTGATCCGGTCGAGCAGGGACATCAGTGCCGCCAGAAGGTCGGCGTGATCAGGACGAGCAGGGTGAAAATCTCGAGGCGGCCGAGCAGCATGCCGGCGATAGCAATCCACTTGGCAGGATCGCTGAGCGTCATGAAGCCGGCCGCGACCTCGCCGAGGCCCGGGCCGAGGTTGTTGAGCGTCGCCGCGACAGCCGAGAAAGCGGTGACCTGGTCGAGACCGGTCGACATCATCGCGAGCAGCATGATGCCGAACACGACGACATAGACCGAGAAGAAACCCCATACGGCGTCAATGACGCGGAACGGCACTGCCGAGTTGCCGAGCTTGACCGGGATCTCGGCAGCCGGGTGGACCAGGCGGACGATTTCGCGCGCGCCCTGCTTCGACATCAGCAGCCAGCGGATGACCTTGATGCCGCCGGCCGTGGACCCGGCGCAGCCGCCGATGAAGCTCGCAAAGATCAGCAGAACGGGCAGGGCACCGGGCCAGGCCGAGTAGTTAGCTGTCGTGAACCCGGTCGTCGTGCCGATCGACACGGCCTGGAAGAGCCCGTTGATGACGGTCTCGTCCCAGTCGCTGTAAGTGCCGAAGATCGACAGCGAGACGACAACGATCGCGGACAGCATCAGCAGAATGAAGATATAGGCCCGAAACTCGGGGTCCTGCCGGTAGTGCCTGACGGAGATGTTCCTCCAGGCGAAGAAGTGCAGCGAAAAGTTGACGCCCGCCAGGATCATGAAAAAGATGGCGACGAGGTCGATCGTCGCGCTGCCGAAGTGGCCGATCGACAGGTCGTGCGTCGAAAAGCCGCCGATAGCAACCGTCGAGAAGGCGTGGCAGATGGCGTCGAACAGGCTCATCCCCGCGAGCCAGTAAGCCAGCGCGCAGGTCGCGGTGAAACCGAGATAGACGTACCACAGCGCCTTGGCGGTCTCGGTGATGCGCGGCGTCAGCTTGGTGTCCTTGACCGGCCCCGGCGTCTCGGCGCGGTACAGCTGCATGCCGCCGACGCCGAGCATCGGCAGCACCGCGACCGCGAGCACGATGATGCCCATGCCGCCGAACCACTGCAGCTGCTGGCGGTAATAAAGTATCGAGCGCGGCAGCGTGTCCAGGCCGGTCAGCACGGTTGCGCCGGTCGTCGTCAGGCCCGACATCGACTCGAACACGGCATCCGTGAACGACATCGACGGTACTTCCGCAAAGTAAAGCGGTAGCGCGCCAGCAGTGCCCAGCACCGTCCAGAACGACGCGACGACCAGGAATCCGTCGCGGAGTCTGAGGTCCTTCTGCTTGTTCCTGACCGGGAACCAGAACAGCAAGCCCGTGAAAAGGATGAGCGCGAAACTCTCGGCGAATGGCAGCCACGACTGGTCGTCATACCAGAAGCTGACCCCCAGCGGCGGCAGGAGCGTCACGCTGAACATCATCAGCAGCAGTCCGAGGATGCGTTGTGCGACGGTCCAGTTCATAGGCTTGCCGGTCGTCCGTCAGCGTTCAGACGAACGAGACGCCAACCTGGAACAGTGCCTCGAGCTTGTCGATCTTGCGGCGGTCGGTCATGAACAGGATGACGTGATCGTCGGTCTCGATGACCGTATCGTGATGCGCCATGATGACCTGCTCGCCGCGCACGATCGAGACAATACTCGTCCCCTTCGGCAAGTCGAGGTCCTCGATCTTCCTGCCGACGACCTTCGACGCCTTGCTGTCTCCGTGCGCCACAGCCTCGATGGCCTCGGCGGCGCCGCGTCGCAGCGAATGCACCTTGACGACGTCGCCGCGCCGGACATGCGCCAGCAGGGAGCCGATCGTCACCTGCTGCGGCGAGATCGCGATGTCGATCGACCCCGATTCGACGAGCTCCGCGTACGACGGCCGGTTGATCAGCGCCATGACTTTCTGCGCGCCCAGCCGCTTGGCGAGCATCGCCGACAAAATATTGGCTTCCTCTGCGTTGGTCAGCGCGCAGAAGACGTCGACGTTGTCGATATTTTCCTCGAGTAACAATTCTTCGTCCGCGGCGTCGCCAACGAGGACGATCGCCTTGTTAAGTTGTTCAGAGATGTATCGCGCGCGATCCGGGTTGCGCTCGATGATCTTGACCTGGTTGGTTTGCTCGAGCGCGAGGGCGAGCTGGACACCGATGTTGCCGCCACCCGCGATCACGACGCGTTTTACCGGATCCTCGAGGTGGCGCATTTCGCTCATGAACACACGAACGTCCTGGCGAGCCGCAAGGAAGAAGACCTCGTCTCCCTCGCTGATGATCGTGTCGCCCTTCGGCTTGATCGACTTGCCGTCACGGTAGATCGCCGCAATACGGCCCTCGGTATTCGGGATGTGCTCCTTGAGCGTCGCGATCTTCTGCCCCACTAACGAACCGCGGCGATCCGCGCGCGCGCCGACGAGTCGCACCCGGCCGTCGGCGAAATCGAGCACCTGCAGCGCGCCCGGATAAAGGATCAGTTGCTCGATGTACTCACAGACGAGCAGCTCGGGACTGATGCGCACGTCGACCGGGATAGCGTCCTGGGTGAACAGTTTGCGTGCGGTCATGTACTCGGCCGAGCGGATCCGCGCGATCTTGGTTGGCGTGTGGTAGAGCGTGTAGGCGACCTGGCAGGCCACCATGTTGGTTTCGTCGGTATCCGTCAGCGAGACGATGATGTCGGCGTCGTCCGCGCCGGCGCGTTCGAGGACATCGGGGTAAGCGGCGTGGCCGACGACCGTACGGATATCCAGTCTGTCCTGCAGTTCGCGCAGAACTTCGGCGCGCATGTCGACGACGGTGACATCGTTGGCTTCCTCGCGCGACAGGTGATATGCCGCTGACGAGCCAACCTGGCCGGCGCCGAGGATTAGTATTTTCATTGCGCCTTCAGGCCCTCCTTCGGCCTGCTAGCCCGGATACTGCGCGAGCTCGGTAACGCGCATTTTACATCAGTTGACGAGCGGAAAAACCAGCTGCGACGCACACTTGCATCTGCTACATAAGGTCGAGATTGGCGTAGGCGAGCACCAGGATCTTGGTGCCCACCGTTTCGAAGTTGACCTCTACCTGCGCGTGGGCGCCCTGGCCGCTGCAGTTCAGTATCACGCCGTCGCCGAACTTCGCGTGGCGGACACGCTGCCCGAGGCGCACGCCAAGATCTTCGGCGGGATGCACGCCGCCTCGCGCGCTTCTGCCGCGGGATGCCGGCGTCGACAGCGGCCTTGCCACCTGGGCGCGCGGCCGGACTTCCTCGACCAGTTCTTCGGGGATCTCGGCAATGAAGCGCGACGGCTGCGAGAAGCTGTCCATCCCGTGCAGCCGGCGTTGCTCGGCATGCGTAACGTAAAGCGTCTCCTTGGCGCGCGTGATGCCGACGTAGCAAAGGCGGCGCTCTTCTTCGAGGCCCTGCTGGTCCGTGACCGAACGCTGGTGCGGAAACAACCCGTCCTCCATGCCGCACAGAAACACGAGCGGAAACTCGAGTCCTTTTGCCGAGTGCATCGTCATGAGCTGCACGCAGTCTTCCCAGGCGTCCGCCTGGCCTTCGCCCGCTTCGAGCGCCGCATGCGACAGGAATGCGTCGAGTTCGCTCATGTCGTCCGCCGGGTCCTTCTTGAAACCCTTTGCTGCACTGACGAGCTCTTCGAGGTTCTCCACCCGCGTCTCGCCGCGCTCGCCCTTTTCCTTTTTGAAGAAGTCGATCAGCCCGCTCGCGTGGATGACATGGTCGACCTGTTCGTGGAGGTCAAGGCCGGCCGTCTCCTTCGCCATCTTCTCGATCAGGTTCAGGAAGACGACGATCGCCGTCGAGGCCCGTCCGCCGAGTTCGCCGCTGGCGACGGCGCCCGCCGCGCGCCACATCGAGCAGGCGTTTGCCCGCGCGTAGCTGCGCATCGCCTCGACGGTCCTTGCGCCGATGCCGCGCGTCGGGCGATTGACGATGCGTTCGAAAGACGCGTCGTCATCCCGATGCGACATCAAGCGCAGGTAGGCGAGGGCGTCCTTGATCTCCTGGCGCTCGAAGAATCGCAGCCCGCCGTAGACGCGATAGGGCAGGCGGGCGTTGATCAGCGCTTCTTCGAGCACGCGTGACTGCGCATTTGAACGATACAGAATGGCGGCGTCCGCACGCGCATTTCCCTGGTCGGCCCAGTCTTTCAGCCTGCCGACGACGAAGTCCGCCTCGTCGCGCTCGTTGTAGGCGGAATAGACCCGGATCGCTTCGCCCTCGGCGCCCTCGGTCCACAGGTTCTTGCCCAGCCGCGCATCGTTGTTTGCGATCACCGCGTTGGCGGCGTTCAGGATCGTCGCCGTCGAGCGATAGTTCTGCTCGAGCTTGATGACCGAGGTTCCGGGAAAGTCTTTCTGGAACTGATGGATATGTTCGACTCGAGCGCCTCGCCAGCGGTAGATCGACTGGTCGTCGTCGCCGACGACGAACGGGATGCCTGCCTTCCCCGCGAGCAAACGCAGCCACGCATACTGGATGGCGTTCGTGTCCTGAAACTCGTCGACCAGCAGGTGCCGGAAACGCCGCTGGTAGAAGGCGAGCACCTCCGGGTTGTCGCGGAAGAGTTCGTGGGCGCGCAGCAGCAGCTCCGCGAAGTCGACCAGGCCGCCGCGTTGGCAGACTTCCTCGTACTGCTGGTAGAAGCTGATCAGCTGCCGGCGATTCGGGTCGTTGTCGTCGTCGAGGTGCTGTGGTCTCAGGCCTTCGTCTTTCTGCGCGTTGATGAAATACTGGATTTCGCGCGGCGCCCAGCGGTCGTCGTCGATCTCGAGGCTCTTGAGGAGTCGCTTGATGATCCGCAGCTGGTCATCGGAGTCGATGATCTGGAAATTCTGCGGCAGACCGGCTTCCCGCCAGTGGCGCCGCAGCAGGCGATGGGCCAGGCCGTGGAAAGTACCGATCCAGAGATGGCTGACCGGCATCTCCAGCAGCGATTCGATCCGCCCGCGCATCTCCGCGGCCGCCTTGTTGGTGAACGTCACCGCGAGCAGGCCCTGCGGCGACACGCCCTCGACGTCGATCAGCCAGGCGGCGCGATGCACGAGCACGCGCGTCTTGCCGCTGCCGGCGCCGGCGATGACCAGCAAAGGCTGATCGGCGGGCGCAGTCACGGCCTGGCGCTGCGCCTCGTTCAGTGATTCGAGTATCGGGGTGACGTCCACAAAAACTGCTTAAGGGTGCCTCTCAAGGTGGCGCAGTCTATCAATATTCGGCGGCCCGAAGGAGAGTCAGGACTCGGCTGCAGGAGCCAGCGTTGCGGGGAACCGGGCACCGTGGTCCGGCAGGGCTCGCAGAGGTAAACGCTGGCGGCGTCTAGTAAGGCGTCCAGCGGACGGCGAGTATTGCCTGGCCGCGACCGTAGGCAAGGCGCTCGTCGTTCGAATCGACGTCGCGGAAATGATACTCGGCGACCAGGTCCAGCGAATCCGTCATGCGGTATGCAGCGATGACGCTGCCAACCAGGTACTCCATGGTCTTGCGTCCGGCGGTGGGCTCGTGAAACGCGAACGCGTTCTCGTAGTTGTAGTTGTAGTAGCGGCCGCGCAGGTCGAGGCGGAAGCGGTTCCATAGCCGCAGGTGGTATTCGACGGCGTATTGATCGCGGATGTAGTTGTTGTAGCCGACGTGCCGGTCTTCGCGATCGGTCCGCGAGAAGCCGATGCCGAACCACATCGCGTCCGTGATGCGCTGACGCGCCTCGATGTTGACCTGCAGATAGTCGTAGCGAACCGTCGGATTGCCGAGCGGCTGGGTACCGTCGAGTTCGAATGCCGGGCGGTCGCCGAAACGCCGGGTGTAGTACTGGCCACTCATGCGCAGCAGCGAGGTCGAAGAAAGACGAAAGTCCGTGTGCAGGCCGATATTCCAGAATTCATGGTCGTATGCAGGTACTGCGACGACTTCTTCGTAGTTCCACAGCTGGCCCTTGGCGCGCAGGCCTGCCGTGAAGAAACCCCAGCGCTTGCGGGCCCAGAATTCAGGGCCGTAGCGGAGGTAGGACATGCGGTCCGAGATGTCGACGCCATTGACGATGCGCTCGCCGCCGTTGTCCGGGTCGTAGTAGGTCTCGTCGTGCTGCGCAATCTTGAAGGCGCTGTATACGCGCGTTTCGCGGGATTCCTCGCGCTTCCTGAACTCGCTGCCGAACGCGACCTCCTGCAGGAACTCGTCGCCGTTCTTGAGCGCCTCGTCCTGGTAGAAGCGGCCGCCGAATCGATACGAACCGAAGAAACCTTCGTTCTCGAGCGCGTTGACCTGGTACTTCGCGCTCATGCTGACCGGGATGTAGACGCCTTCCTGGACTTCCGGCGTGACGACGACCGGGTTGTTCGGATCCGACAGGTCGACATAGGGCTCTGCGGGCGAGCGGAACACATTGTCGTCGATGCCTGCGCCGGTGCGGAAGCGGAAGTCGAAGTTGGTTAATTTGCGTTCGCGTTCGGCGAGCGCGACCTGTATGGCTTCGGGCTGCTCCAGCTCGCGCCGGTCATTGAGCTGCCGAATCGCCTGCCGGGCAAGCCGGGCGATGTCCTTGCGTTGCTCCTGGTTTGCAGCGCGGCGGAACCAGGTCAGCGCCTCGTCGTAGTCGTCCAGGGCAATGGCATTCAGGCCGAGGTTGTAGTGGGCGATGGGCGCGAGCGGCGCGTAAGTGGCCGCGCTTTTCAGCGCGTCACGCGCCCGGATGTGTTGCCTGGCCTTGTAGTGGGCGACGCCTTTGTTGTAGTGCAATAACGGCGTGTCCATGCCGGCTTCCGCGGCCTCGCGATAGCGGAGCAATGCCGCCCAGTAGAGATCATCACGGAACAGCCGGTTGCCGTCGGCAAACAGCTCGCTCGCGGTGGCCGCAAAAGCGGGCGCCGCCGGCATGCTGAGTACCAGTACGACGAGGGCGCGTAAGCCTTTATCCATCAATGCTCGTGTCTTCATGACTTGTCTGCCCGCTGCGCAGGCGAGTGTCCTCGCTCGATATTGCCCTGTTATGGAAAATTCGCACTAAACCGATGCCAACAATGTGACGTGGCGCAAAAAAAATCCCTCCGAGCAGGTACTCAAGAGGGATTTTTCGGATATCGCGGGATGAAGGCTTGGATCCAGGATCCGGCGATATCAGCGGCGCCGGGTGTCGGTCAGGCTACATCAGTAGCAACGTCACCCTCAGTGCCGTCTGTTTCAGCCGCATCGGCACCTTCATCCTCGACCATTTCGTCTTCTACGAGGTCAGCCGCGTCTTCCTCGAAGTCGCTGTCGGAAGCGACGTCAGATTCCTCTACAGGCATCTCTTCCTCGTGCTCCATCTCTTCCTCGTGCTCGTCCGTGTCGATGTCCTCGCCTTCCTCGAGATCGCTTTCGTGCTCGAAGTGCTCTTCGTCTTCTTCAGATTCGAATTCCTCATCGCTTTCGAACTCGGACTCGACCTCTTCCTCGTTACGGAGGTCGGCCATTTCCTCTTCCATGACCTCTTCTTCCTCGCGGGCGTCGTCGGATTCGTGGTCGGACGCTTCCTCCTCACGAACCTCGTCGGACTCGTGGTCGGACGCTTCCTCCTCGCGGGCCTCGTCGGACTCGTGGTCGGAGGCTTCCTCCTCACGAACCTCGTCGTGCTCCTGCTCGCCGTCCTCGTCGGTCTCGGCGACGGCCTCGCCTTCCTCTTCCGACTCCGGTCCACGCATCTCGAGAACCTTGCCGTCGAGCTCGGCAATGCTGTCCAGCACTTCCATCGTGACATCGAGCTCATCAAAATCGTTTGCCTGGGCAAATGCCGGGAACAGCGAAAAGCAGGTCATGGCGATGCTGGCAACAAACAGTCTCAGTGATTTCATCTTCCTGGCTCCATTCGGAACTTCGATCGTCCGAAGCCCCCTCTAGCTCTGGTTCGATACGGTCACCTGCAGCCGGAACGTCTTGTCGTCGTCCTCGTGGCGCAAGGTGGCCAGTAATTCTCCGCCCTCTGGCGATGTGGCAATCAGGGTCAGCGGCAGGATGTTCCGGCCTTCATCGAGGCTGGTCATCCAGGTGATTTCGCGCTGGCCTGCGAAGCCGTCGATCTCGACGCCTTCCGGCAGGTACACCGTCATCGTCGCGTTCTCGAGCGGGATGCTTGATGAGAAAACCAGGTTCAGGGTCTGGGGTTGTTCGAGCGCCATCGTGACCGACGGCATTGCCGGCGCCTCGAGATCGGGCGTCGTGAAGAACACGCCGCTGACGATCCAGATCGACATGGCTGCTGCTACCGCGCCGCCGAAACCTGTCATGATCCAGCGACTCCGATCGCGTTTGTGGCCTTCCCGGGCCGCCTTCGCGAGCGCACGAGCATAGAAACCCTCCGCGGGGCGTGGGGCCGACGCATCGCCGTAGTCGCGGAGCAACTCGAGCAATTCGCGGTCTTCCGTTGTCGTGTCGTCGTGGTTCATGCATTCGTCCTCTTCAGGGCTAAACACGATTCATCGGCGCTTTTGGTTCCATCCGTATCGAGAATTTCCCGCAAACGCGTCCTCGCGCGGTGCAGCCGGGACTTCAGGGTGCCCACCGGGGTGCCTGTAAGTTCCTCAATTTCCTTGAGTTTATAGCCTTCGGTGTCGTGCAGGAGCACGACCAGGCGATGCTCGTCGGAGAGCTTCTGCAGCGCGGAATCGAGCCGCATTATGTTATCCCGGCGGTCTGCATCCATTGCCGGATCGGACTCTCCGGGCATTTCCTCGATGCCCTGGCCCGGCGGCAGCTGACCCTCGCTGACGGCAACCAGCCGCTGGCGCGCGAAGCGCCGCCGGTTGTCGATGAAGTGGTTGTACATGATCCGGCAGAGCCAGGCGCCCGGTTCCTCGATCTCGATGAGTTCGTCCATGCGCGGGTAGACCTTGACCAGTACGTCCTGGAACAGGTCCTCGGCCTCGGGTTTAGAGCCCGCAAGCCGGAACGACAGCCGATAGAGCCGGTCCATGTGCGGCTTCAATAGGGCTTCGAAACTGGCCTGCTGATGACGATCGGAACTTCCCATCCCGCGAGAGTGCAGTCGCCGGCACGCGGACAGGTAATCCCCGCATCACAGTTTTGAGAAAAAAAGTCGGGGTCGGAGTTAACTCCGACCCCGTTATACTTAAGAAAAAGAAAAGGGGGATCGATATGAGTCTGCTGGAGTTGGGCGCGCTTGGCGAATTGATCGGCGGGGCGGCGATCATTATTTCCCTGATCTATGTCGGCATACAGGTCAGGCAGAATACGATGGCGCAGAGACTGAACACTGCCCACCAAATGTCGGAGGACCTCTCCGATCTATACCTGTTCCCGGCCTCGAGTGACGATCTCGCGCGAATCTTCATCGAGGGCCTGACCGGTGAGGATGCGCTGGAGGGCACGGACCACATGCGCTTTTATGGCTACCTGCACAAGTTCTATCGTACGCAGGAGAACGCGCATTACCATTTTCTCATGGGCGCACTCGACCCCGATGCGTACGAGGGGATTTCCAAACAGTTTCAGTTCATCGCGTCCACGCCGGGCGGAATACGATACTGGTCGGATCGGGGCTCCTGGTACAACAAGAAATTCCGTGCATACGTGGAGAAGCTCATGGCCACTCATGAGCAGCGGTCAATCAGGCTGGCAGGCAGTCAGGCAGTCAGGCAGTCAACCGAATAATAAAATAGTGGTCGATCAACAAAGCCGCGAACAGCAGCATCAGGTAGGTGATCGAGAAGCGGAACACCTGCATCGGTATTTCCTTGTCCGGGTCGCGGCGCATGCGTATGGCCCAGTACAGGAAACGGCCGCCCAGTATCAGCGCCGTAGCCAGGTAGATCAGTCCGCTCATGCCTGTAAGGTACGGAACGATCGTGACGACAACGAGCAATATCGTGTACAGCAGTACCTGCTGGCGCGTGAAGTCCTCGCCGTGCGTCACCGGCAGCATCGGAATGCCGACACGCTCGTAATCTTCGAGCTTGGCGATCGCCAGCGCCCAGAAATGCGGCGGCGTCCACATGAAGATGATCAGGAACAGCAGCAGGGCGTCGCTGTGTATCTCGCCGGTCACCGCGGTCCAGCCGAGGACCGGTGGCGCAGCCCCAGCCGCGCCGCCGATCACGATGTTCTGCGGCGTCGCCCGTTTCAGGAACACGGTGTAGATGACCGCGTAGCCGATCAGCGATGCGAAGGTCAGGACCGCCGTCAGCGGGTTGATGACGAACCACAGCATCAGCATCGACGCCGCACACAGGATGAACGCGAAAGTCAGCGCCTGGACATCGGTCAGCCGGCCCTGCGCCACCGGCCGGTTGTGCGTCCGGGACATCTGGATGTCGATGCGGGCGTCCAGCACGTGATTGATGACCGCGGCCGAAGACGCGGCCAGGCCGATGCCGAGCGAGCCGATCACCAGCGGAACGATGCCCGGCCAGCCGGGCACGGCCAGCACCATGCCCACGATCGCCGTGAACACGATCAGCATGACGACCTTCGGCTTGGTCAGCTCGTAGAAGTCGCGCCATACCGCGCTTTGTAACAGAGTGCCTGCGGTCAAATCGTCATCCTATCTGCGACAGCTTCAGCAGGTGCTTAACATCGTCCACCAGGTCCCGCGGATCGAGACCCGGTGGGAAATACATAACGAGGTTTGCAAGAGGATCAAATAGGTAGATGCCCCCGGGCACCGCGTTTTCCGGCCTTTTTTCCTCAAGCAGACGCTTCAGGCCCTTGTCGTTCATGGTTTTCAGGCCCGGATGCTCCCCTTCGAGAAATACTCTATCGGGCGGGGAATCGCCGTGCAAGAACACCCGCGCGATGCGGTCCATCTGCCGGCCCGCCATCAGGCGGGTCTGCCGCAGCCGGTGGAGCGCCTCGCGACAGGGGTCAGCGCAAGCCGTGTCGCTTGCGTACAGCAAGACCCACTGCCCGTTGGCGAGCGAATTCAGCGGCGATGCGGGCAGCTCGTCGCGGATGCTGACGACCGGCTCGATCAATGCGCCGTGGTTCGAGAATCCGGCAGGCACCAGCGCGCCGCTGCGGTACATCCAGGTAGCCAGCAGCAGCGGTCCCAGGAATACCGCCGCTATGCCGAGGAGCTGCAAACGACCGCGTTTAGCGGCCGGCGGATTCATCGAGGAACCTCTTGCGAAACTGCCAGCCCGCGATGCCGGCGGCCGCCACCGCCAGCGCGAACCACTGGAAGGCATAGCTGTAATGCGTCATCGGCCCGCTGATGTCGGGTTCCCAGCGGCGCACGAATCCTTCCTCGGCGTCGGGATGGAGCAGCAGCACGCTCGGGAGGACCTTGCGCTCCAGTTCGGCGGCGACCTCGTCATTGCTCGGATAAAGGCCGACGCGCGGCCAGTCGCCGCGCTCGACGAATGCCTCGCCGGGGCGAATAGCGACTCGCGGCAAATGGCCCGCCAGTCCGCGAATCGTCCGGAATTCACCGTCCACATCGAGACTGACGGCGTCTTCCGGTCTTGCGGGTTTCGGCAGCCAGCCCCGGTTGACCAGCAGGAGCTCGTTACGGGTTGCCGGCTCGAAAGGCGTAATCACGTAATAGCCCAGTCGACCGTCGCGCGGAATGTTGTCGATCAGCACCTGCCGATCGCCACGATAGCGGCCGAAGACCTGGATCCGGTCGAAGTCCCTCAGTGCGCCGAAGTCGGACGGTTCCACGAAGCCCTCGTCGCTGTCGAAGAGCGACAGCATCTGCGCCTTCTGGGAGGCGCGGTCGAGCTGCCAGAAACCGAGCGAAATAAAGAGCGCGATAAAGATCACGCCGGCGGCCAGTGGGAACCAGCGCAGGAACGTTTCGTTCTTCAGGAGGTCGTCAATCACGATATACTCTCGCGCCCGTCTGTTGATTGTGCCAGCCGATGAAACTCGTCGTCATCCTGATCCTCCTCGCCATCGTCGCGAGCCTCGGCTCCGGTCTCTGGTTCCTCGCCAAAGACGATCGCGGCTCGAAGCGCGTCCTGGCTGCGCTGAAATTTCGTGTTGCCCTGTCGGCGATCCTGATCGCCTTTTTGCTGGTCGGTTACTTCCAGGGGTGGATACTTCCCAACACCACCTAGCGTTTGATCGCGCGCTGGGCGCGCTCCTACACTGCTAATAAGTAATGTAGGAGCGCGCCCAGCGCGCGATGAATCACATCCAATACACAAAAACATAGAGGCCGACCCATACCACGTCGACGAAATGCCCAATCCGCCCTCGTCGAGAAATCGGGCTGCCCCAGTGAATGCGGATTGATCTTTAGTCCTCAAAGTAAAACGTGCGGGCTACATCCAGTAAACAAAAACGTAGAGGCCGACCCATACCACGTCGACGAAATGCCAATACCACGCCGTCGCCTCGAAGGCGAAGTGATTTTCCGACGTGAAATGGCCTTTCATGACTCGCAGCCACACGATCGTCAGCATGATCGCGCCGATCGTGACGTGCAGTCCATGGAAACCGGTCAGCATGTAGAAGGTCGAGCCGTAAATGCCGGAGGTCAGTTTCAGGTTCATCGCCTGGTAAGCGACGATGTACTCCTCGGCCTGCAGGCCGACGAAGATGAAGCCGAGGATGAACGTCGCCGCCAGGAATACCTTCAACAAGGTTCGCTGCCCGTGCAGCAGCGCGTGGTGGGCGATCGTCACCGTCGCGCTACTCGTCAGCAGGATGGCCGTGTTGATCAGCGGCAGGCCGAACGGCGCCATTTTCTCGAATTCACCGCCGACATTGCCGGGTCCGTTCGTCGGCCAGGTGCTCTCGAAGCCGTCCCAGAGCAGCAGGTTCGTGAAGAAGTTGTTGCTGTCGCCGCCCAGCCACGGCACCGCCATGTTGCGGGCATAGAACAGGGCGCCGAAAAACGCCGAGAAGAACATGACCTCCGAGAAGATGAACCAGAACATGCCCATCCTGAAGGACATGTCGACCTGGGCGTTGTAACGGCCGCCCTCGCTTTCCTTGATCACCTCGGCAAACCAGCCGATCAGCATGAATACCAGGATGGCAAAGCCCGCCATCATGACCCAGAACCCTGGGGCCGAGCCGTTCAGCCAGACGGATACCCCGACCATGAGAAACAGGAGTCCGGCCGAGCCGACGACCGGCCAGTGGCTGTCGTGGGGTACGTAATAACGATCGTCTGCGTGTGCCATGTCTTGTTCCGAAAGCTATCTGCTCGTGTGCCCGGGATGTTCTTCCTGGACCGGGGCATCGCCCGGCCGGGCCGTGTCGAATAAGGTGTATGAAAGCGTCAAAGTGTCGATGTACTCGGGCAGTTGCGAGTCGATGACGAAGCGGACCGGCATGCGCTTCTCTTCGCCGGGCGTGAATGCCTGGTTGGAGAAACAAAAGCAATCCAGCTTCCTGAAATAGGCAGCCCCCTGCGCCGGCGCCACGCTCGGCACGGCTTGCGCGATCTTGTGGCGATCCGTCAGGTTGGTCGCGACGAACCAGGCCTCGTACAGGCCCCCGGGATGCACCGTCATGTCGTCCAGCTCCGCGCGAAACTCCCACGGCGCATACTGGTTGACCGTGGTCATGAACTCGAGCTTCACTTCCCGGGATTCATCCACGACGACAACGACATCGGTTGCCGCCGTCTCATTGGTCTTGCCGCCGAAGCCGGTGATCTCGCAGAACGCGTCATAGAGCGGCACCAGCAGGAAGCCGAAGCCGAACATCGCGATCGCCAGCGCGAGCAGCCGCACGGTCAGTGCCCGGGTGCCGATCTCCGGCGTTGCCTGCTCGTCGCTCATGCCTTGAGCACCCCGATCAGGATGAAGCCGACATAAAAGGCAACGGCGATCGCCGCCATGATCAGCGCCGTCCGGCGGATATTCTTTTTCTGCTCTGCGTCAACCATCGTGCGGGAAGGAAACAGTGCCCGAGACGCGCGGCGGCGTATCGAAGGTGTGATAAGGCGCCGGCGAGGGCACGGTCCACTCGAGCCCCTTCGGCCGGTCCCAGACTTCCGCCGAGGCTTCGGCGCCTTTCTTCTGCACGCAGCACCGGTAAACGACCCACAGGAAGATCAGCTGCGACAGGCCGAAGCCGATAGCGCCGACGCTCGCCATTGCATTGAAATCCGCGAACTGCGTCGAATAGTCGGGGATGCGCCGCGGCATGCCCGCCAGGCCCAGGAAGTGCATCGGGAAGAAGGTCAGGTTGACGAAGATCGTCGACAGCCAGAAATGCAGCTTGCCGAGTTTTTCGTCATAGAAACGGCCGGTCCACTTCGGCATCCAGTAATAGGCCCCGGCCATCAGGGCGAAGATCGACCCCGGTACGAGCACGTAGTGGAAGTGCGCGACGACGAAATACGAGTCGTGATACTGGATGTCCGCCGGCGCGATCGCGAGCATCAATCCGGAGAACCCACCGATCGTGAACATGAACAGGAAGCCCAGCGAGAACAGCATTGGCGTCTCGAAAGTCATCGCGCCGCGCCACATCGTCGCCATCCAGTTGAACACCTTCACGCCCGTCGGCACGGCGATCAGCATCGTCGCGAACATGAAGAACATCTGCCCGGTCAGCGGCATGCCGACCGTGAACATGTGATGCGCCCAGACGATGAACGACAGGAACGCGATGCTCGACGCCGCGTAGACCATCGAGTCATGGCCGAACAGCGGCTTGCGCGAAAAGGTCGGGATGATCTCCGAGACGACGCCGAACGCCGGCAGGATCATGATGTAGACCTCGGGGTGCCCGAAGAACCAGAAGATGTGCTGGAACATGACGGGATCGCCGCCGCCGGCGGCGAGGAAGAAGCTCGTGCCGAAGAACTGGTCGGTCAGCAGCATCGTCACCGCGCCGGCCAGCACCGGCATCACCGCGATCAGCAGGTAGGCCGTGATCAGCCAGGTCCACACGAACATCGGCATCTTCAGAAGCGTCATGTCAGGCGCGCGCATGTTGATGATCGTCACGATGACGTTGATCGCGCCCATGATGGACGACAGGCCCATCAGGTGGACGGAGAAAATCAGGAACGGGAATGCGTCGCCGGTCTGCAGGACGAGCGGCGGGTACATCGTCCAGCCGCTGGCCGGCGCGCCGCCCGGCATGAACAGCGTCGAAGCCAGGATGCCGAACGCGACCGGCAGGATCCAGAACGACCAGTTGTTCATGCGCGGCAGGGCCATGTCGGGCGCGCCGATCATCATCGGGATCATCCAGTTGGCGAGGCCGACGAATGCCGGCATGACCGCGCCAAAGACCATGATCAGCGCGTGCATCGTCGTCATCTGGTTGAAGAACGCCGGATCGACGAACTGCAGTCCGGGCTGGAACAGTTCGGAACGTATGACCAGCGCCATTGCGCCGCCGAAAAAGAACATCGCCAGGCTGAACAGGAGGTACATCGTGCCGATGTCCTTGTGATTGGTCGCGTAAAGCCAGCGACGCCAGCCCTTGGCCGGTCCGTGATCGTCGTGCGCGTCGTGATCGAGGTGCGTGTCGGCAACGGTCGTGCTCATCGGTCACCTCCCGTGACGGACGCGACAGCGGTCTGTTCGCCTTTCTCGTTCGCGAGCCAGGCCTGGAACGCGTCGGGCTCCAGGACCTCGACGACGATCGGCATGTAGCCATGATCCATGCCGCACAGCTCGGCGCACTGACCGCGGTAGGTGCCTGCGACGTCGGCCTTGAACCAGGTTTCGTTGACGAAGCCCGGGATCGCGTCCTTCTTGATCGCGAGCTCGGGAACCCACCATGCGTGGACGACGTCGTTCGAAGTCAGCAGCACCCGGACCTTCGCGCCGCGGGGCACGACGAGCGGGCGGTCGACGTCGAGCAGGTAGTTGTCGACGCTCTCGGGATCGATGCCCGAACCGCGCCGGCGGGCGGTCGCGCTGGGGCGCGCCAGGCTGCTGTAGAACGCGACATCTTCGCCCTGGTAGGCGTAATGCCATTTCCACTGGTAGCCGGTGATCACGACCGTCATGTCGGGATCACGAGTGTCCTCGAGTTTGATCATCAGTTCCGCCGAGGGCACGGCCATGATCAGCAGGATGATGACGGGGATGACGGTCCAGACGACCTCGGCCGTCATGCTGTGGGTGAAGGTAGCCGGTTCGACGCCTTTCGACTTGCGATGATTGATGATGGAGTAGATCATCGCGCCGAAGACGATGACGGCAATGGCGACGCACCACCAGAAGATGATCATGTGGATCTGGTACGTCTCGGCGCTGAGTTCCGTAACGCCACGCGGCATGTTTACCACCCGCTCCGCCAGCACGTCGCCGGCCGCGAGCAGCACAAGTACAGCCGCGGAAATTTTTCGAATCATTGATCTGTCACCCGGCGGTTCACGCCTGAAGACCGCAACCGCAATTCACCATTTACGTTCGACTGCGCATCCCTGCCCGTAACTGGTCAACGCAGCGCTTTTCGACTCAAAGGCCCGGCGGCCGACCGTTTTCGGAACGCCGGTCCGCAGTCACCACCCGCATCAGCCTGTTTAGACTGATTCTAAAAAGAAAAGTTGGGTTTATGCAGCGAATCTGCGGGGCTGGACGAAAAGCACGCGCAGTGTACTGAAAGGACCGAGCCCTTGCAATGCGCCGGATCGATGGATAAAAACAATATAAACAACAAGTTACAAAGATCGATTCACAAGCTTGCCGGAACTCAGCCGGGCGCTCGTCCGCGCCGCCCGATGCTGGCCGCCTCGATCCGAAACTCGCCGGCCGTCGGCCGCGGACCCGAGCCCCAGGCGTGGCCGAATACGAGCTCGAGATCGATCGCGAAGCGGCCGTCTTCGTCGCGCGGCAATGCTGAAGATTCGCTCGCCCGGAGCAAGTCGGCCTCGCCGCCGATGGCGCCACAGGCCAGCATGTCGTTCGCAAGCTCGTCCATCGATCCCCAGGTGACCCGCAGCCGTTCGACATCGAGGACCGGGTCCTGCAGGCCGGCCTGGACGAGGCCGTCACCGACATCGTGCATATCCGGGAACCGGCAGGTTTCGGTCATGGTTTTGAATTCGGACATGCTGTCGGGCCCCAGGGTGGCGAACGCGAACACACCCTCCTTGCGAAGCACACGATTGACTTCCGCAAAGCAGCGGTCGGGATCGCCGATCCACGGCAGCAGCATGTTCGCGACGATGAGATCGGCGCTGTTGTCTTTGAACGGCAGCGCGCAGGCGTCCGCCTGAATTGCGCGGACTTTTGACAGCAACGAGCGCCGCCTCATGCTCTGGCGCAACATGCGTGCCGATGCGTCGACGCCGATCACGCGCGCCTTGCGAAATCGCGCCGCGAGCGCCGCGCTGCCGGCGCCGCTGGCGGCGCCCAGGTCGACAATGAGACCCGCGTCGACAGAGACCGGCTGCAATCGATCGAGCAGACCGTCGAAGCTTGCGCGATGAACATAGTCGGCCTGGTCGAAGGTGTCCGCTGCGCGATCGAAACGCGTGGCGATCTCCTGAATGCCGAGAGGTCCGGGATCGAGTCTCATCCGGTCAGTATACTTTTTGGCGATCCTGCCGCTATTAGTCGGCTGCGAATACATGCGTCGCGCTGCACACTGGAGGCGTGCGGCGATTGATCGACAAAGTATTCCGCCGCATGTGCGTGCTGTGCGGCTACCGGGCGAGCGACACGGGCTTGTGCGACTTCTGCCTCGACCTCCTGCCGGCGAACGACAAGCACTGCTGTATCTGCGGGCAGCCGCTCGACGCGCCGGCATCGCCGGACGTCCCCTGTGGCGCCTGCCAGGCACGCCCGCCGGCGTTCGATAAAGCGCGCGCGCCTTGCCGCTACGAATTTCCGATCGACGCTGCGCTCAAGAAACTCAAGTTCAACCGCCGGCTCGCGTTCGCGCCGCCGCTGGCGCGTCTGCTGGTGCCGGTCATGAATGCAGCATTCGCGGACTGCGACGTCCTGGTGCCGGTGCCGCTGAATCGCTGGCGACAGGCGAGGCGAGGCTTCAACCAGGCCGAGGAGCTCAGTCGATGCCTGGCCAGGCACACCGACCTGCCGGTCCTCGAAACGGCATTACGGCCTCGCGCCACCGCGCCGCAGTCCGGTCTGGATGCGGCCGCCCGCTCTAAGAACCTGCGCGGCGCGTTCTCGGTCAGGCATCTCGTGCCTTACCGGCATCCAGTGATCGTCGACGACGTCATAACGACCGGCGCCACCTGCAACGAGCTGGCGCGTGCGCTCAAGTTCGCGGGTGCGGCAACGGTTGGCGCCATCGCCGTCGCGCGTGCGTCAGCCGGCTGAGAGTTCGAACGTGTAGTGCAGCACGATACCGATGAAGACGATCATGCCGATATAGTGATTGTGCAGGAAGGCTTCGAAACAGCCCGCGGGCTTGCGCTCCCTGGCGAGCCACTGGTGGTAGGCCATCAATACCGCGGCGATCGCCACCGACCCGAAATACCAGAAGCCGAGCTCCGCCATGTCGCCGATGAATGCGAGCGCGGCGAGCATCAGCAGCTGCAGTCCGCCGATCACGAACAGGTCGGCATCGCCAAACAGGATCGCGGTCGACTTGACGCCGACCTTGAGGTCGTCCTCGCGATCGACCATCGCGTAGAACGTGTCGTAGATGACGGCCCAGACGAGCGCGGTACCGAAAACGAGCCAGCCCAGTTGTTTCGCTTCCCCGGTCTGCGCGGCAAATGCCATCGGCACTGCCCAGCCGAAGGCGGCGCCTAGCACGAACTGCGGAATCGATATGAAGCGCTTGATGAACGGGTAAACGACGGTCAGGCCGGCGGCGATGACGGCGAGCACCTGCGCCGGGCGATTGAGCATCGCCGCCAGGCCGATCGCGACGAGCGCCAGGGCGATGAACAGGGTCAGCGCTTCTGCGGGTGCGACGGCGCCGGACGCAATCGGCCGCGCACGGGTGCGCTCGACATAGGGATCGATGTTGCGGTCGGCAAAGTCGTTCAGCACACAGCCGGCGGAGCGCATGACGATGACGCCGACGACGAAGACCGTGAATATCCCCGGATCGGGATGGCCCTCGCCGGCGAGCCACAGCGCCCACAGCGTCGGCCAGAGCAAGAGCCAGATGCCGATCGGCTTGTTGAGCCGCATCAGCTCGACATAGTTCCTGAGCTGCGTCAGGAAGCCCGGCGCGAGCGCAACCGCTGGTTTCTTTTTGACTGGAGAGTTTGCCGCCATCGTCTGCCAGGTGAGCTGTCGAGCCGGCACCGAGTCTACCTTATTTGATAATGATAGGAGTCGCCGGCCGGCGACGAAGAGTCGTCTCCAATCGGCCCACCCGGCAGGATATGGCCATCGATGCGCTACAATATCGTCCGTTGACCGCAGGAAGGTGGTACTCCCCGTCTGGCAGCGACAGAGGTGCGATAAGGCATAACAACAATGTCCCTGTTCTCGGAAATCAAGCGGCGCAACGTACTTCGAGTAGGCGTGGCATACCTGGTGGCCGCGTGGCTGATCGTCCAGATCACCGAGACGATATTTCCCCTGTTCGGTTTCGACGAGACGCCGGCTCGTATCGTCGTCATCGTCATGGCGATCGGCTTTCCGGTGGCGCTCATATTCTCCTGGGTATACGAGCTCACTCCTCACGGGCTTAAACTCGAAAGGGAAATCGATCGATCGAAATCCATTACCCATCACACGGGTAAGAGACTGGATCGCGCAATCATCGTGACCCTGGCTCTCGCGGTAACCTATTTTGCAGTCGACAAATTCGTGCTCGACCCTGCCCGAGATGAAGCGCTCGAGGAAGCCGTAACGGAACGGCTGCGCGACGAGATGCTTATCGATTCCTATGGCGACAAGTCGATCGCCGTATTGTCCTTCGTCAACATGAGTGAAGATGCCAGCAACGAGTATTTCTCCGATGGCATCTCCGAGGAAGTGCTGAATCTGCTCGCACGGATCCCGGAACTACGGGTGATATCCCGTTCGTCGGCATTCTCGTTCAAGGGCAAGGACGTCGCGATTCCGACGATTGCCGAGCAACTGAACGTCGCGCATGTGCTGGAAGGCTCGGTTCGCAAGTCCGGCAACACGGTACGAATCACGGCGCAGCTCATCGAAGCCCGAACCGACACCCACCTCTGGTCGGAAACATACGACCGGGAACTGGACGACATCTTCGCGATCCAGGACGAGATAGCGGCCACAGTGGTGGACAAACTCAGAGTGACATTGCTGGGCAGCGCGCCTAAATCTCAGCCGCTCGACGCCGAAGCGTATTCCTTGTTTCTCCAGGCTCGGGAGCTACGGCGGCTGCAAACAGCGGACAGTTTAAGAAGGGCGGAGGAACTATACAGGCAATCATTGGCCCTGGCGCCGGACTACGTGCCGAGTTGGATCGGCCTTAGCGCCGTTTATAGCAATCAGGTGATGACCGACCAGATTCCGTACGAGGAGGGTATGGCGCTGGCGCAAAGCGCTATTGAGAGAGCGCTGCAAATCGATCCAAATTCTGCTGCGGCCCTGGACAGCCTCGGCTGGATTCTCGAAAAGCAAAACAACGATCTGGCTCAGGCTGCTTCGTACGTTCAACGGGCGCTCGAGCTGCAGCCGCGCGACCTGGACGTACTGGCCAGTTCGGCGAGAATTCTGCAAAACCTGGGAAGGCTCGATGAGGCCGTCGTCATTCGGCGATATGTTACCGCTCGGGATCCGTTGAACCCCATTCGCTACAACAATATGGGCGCGCTGAACGTGTACAGCCGTAACTTCACCGAAGCCAGGGCCAATATGGTGCGAATCCTGGAGTTGAGCCCTGACTACCTCGGTGCAAGATACTTCGTTGGCCTGACCGACCTGTTGTTGGGCGATCCCGAATCGGCCCTCGCCAGTTTTGAGCGCGAGGGCGACGAAATCTGGCGGCTGAAAGGAATATCAATGGCCAATTATTCGTTGGGAAATCTCGAGATTGCCGACGAAGCGCTCGAAGAACTGATCACTATCGCTGGTGAGACGTGGCCGAGTGAGGTTGCTCACGTTTATGCGCTCCGAAAGGATCTCGACAATGCATTCAAATGGCTCGAACACGGTCTGGATACTTCCGGAGGATGGGCGGAGGAAAAGCTGAATCCATTGTTCGACAATCTGCGCGATGACCCGAGGTGGCTTGAGCATTTCGAGAAGCTCGGCGTTACCGATGCTCAACTCGCTGAAATCGAATTTGAGGTTGCGTTGCCAGCGCCTGATTCCGAGTAGAGAAGTGCTTGGTGGCTAAGCACTGGCTTGCTAAAGAGCATCGAGATTGAGTTGAACCGGGCAAGAGTAATTATCAGATTCACGATCGTAGCGGCTGCTCTTCTGGCATCCGCCTGCAGCCACCAGGCGCTGCAGCCGCCCGTCGCAGGCGATTGCCGAAATTCGGCGCTGACCGATTACGACGGTCTGGTCATCATCGCACCGCATCCGGACAATGAAGTGCTCGGATTTACAGGGCTGGCAGCTCTGTCTCGATGAGGAAACGCGCGCTGCAAAGCCGTTGGCCATCCATGTCTTCGAGACACAGCTGGGTACGGTTGGCCGAACGCCGGGCTTGCTTCCGGAGTCGCGAAAGGGATTACTCGACTGCTCGGCGTACCTGGGCTCATTTAGTCGCCGAACAGAGGTCTTCGTCGTCAGGGATTTTGCCGATCAGGTTTTGCGGCGCCGACGGCAGCTCGCCGCCTCAAACCTTCCCATAATGATGTGCATCGCCCAGCCAGCGGGTGACGATGTCCCTTTCCGCGCCCGGGTGGTCCGCGGCGATTACGGCAGCGGCTTTCTGGACCAGCGGCATCAGGTGGGCGTCGCGCACCAGGTTCGCGATGCGGTATTCGGGCAGGCCGGTCTGGCGCGTGCCGAGCAGCTCGCCGGGGCCGCGCAGCTCCAGGTCGCGCTGCGCGACGATGAAGCCGTCATTAGTCTCGCGCAGCACGCCGAGCCGCGACTTCGCCAGTTCACCAAGCGGTTGTTTGTAG